>Ga0315268_10002817_pt1 | contig 19406 bp, 14 predicted proteins | sample C1_top_MG_FD_204535 | JGI IMG/M metagenome (GOLD analysis project Ga0315268, IMG submission 204535) | Sediment microbial communities from Yellowstone Lake, YNP, Wyoming, USA - C1_top | ecosystem: Environmental > Aquatic > Freshwater > Lake > Sediment | place: USA: Wyoming | collected 2017-08-01
GGGAGAATCGAAAAGGAATCGTTTTCTATAGACTGAAGAAATTTTAGACGTATCTTTGTCCCCTGTTCTACCTGTTCAAGGGTCATTTTTTTGGCTATACGCGCCTCAGTGAGCATGCTTCCGACGGTTTTCATGATGATAACAAACAATATCCTCTTATTCCTGGTTTTGTGCCTGTTGGGCTAAATATTCATCAGGATTTTTCACCAATACATCGCGGGGTTTTGATCCTTCGGCAGGACCTATGATACCGGCATCTTCAAGCTGGTCTAAAATACGGGCCGCCCGTGCATATCCGACAGACAGTCTGCGTTGCAAAAGCGATGCGGATGCTTTATCGTACTGGCAGATGAGACGCAAAGCGTCCTCAAACATATTGTCTTTCCCGTCAGATGACGACCCTCCCGACCCTTTCTTCGACGACAAAGAGACATGTTGACTGGTGACTTCATCCGTATATTGGACCGGAGGGTTCTTTGTCTTGAGAAAATCTACAATGCTTGAAACTTCCCGCTCGGATACATATGTGCCCTGTATGCGGCTGGGCTTCGCCTGTTCAGGCGGTATATACAACATGTCCCCCCTACCTAGCAGTTTTTCCGCCCCGGGTAAATCCAATACGACACGCGAATCGGTCATCGAAGATACATTGAACGCAATCCTTGTGGGGATATTTGCCTTGATCAAACCTGTTATGACATCCACACTTGGTCTTTGTGTAGAAAGGACAAGGTGGATTCCTGTTGCCCGTGCCATTTGCGCTATACGGCATATGGTATCCTCTACTTCGACGGGTGCATATGCCATAAGGTCTGCAAGCTCGTCTATAAATATGACGATGTTCGGCATCGCCTGAAAACCGGACATCTCGTTAAATCCATCGATATTCCTGACTCCTACCTCTGCAAATTGTTTATACCGGTGTTCCATCTCCTTGGTTGCCCATCGAAGAGCGGAAAGAATCTTGTCCGGCTCAACGATGACAGGAATCAAAAGGTGCGGAATGCCATTATACCCTGCCAATTCGACCCGTTTCGGATCGACAAGGATAAGACGCACCTCAGAAGGGTTTGTCCTGTATAACAATGTTGTGATCCATGCGTTAATCAATACTGATTTCCCTGAACCAGTAGTTCCTGCAATTAATGCATGCGGCATTTTCGCTAAATCAGCGATAACCGGTTCACCTGAAACGTCAAGACCCATCGCCACAGATAGTTTGCTTTTTGCTTTCTTCATAACATCAGACTCCAGCATTTTCTTCAGGGTTACAAACTCAAGTCCACGATTCGGAATCTCTATTCCCACCAGATCACGACCGGGAATTGGCGCTTCTATACGTACCTGTCCTGTCGGTGCAGCTAAGGCTAACGCCAAATCACTTGAGAGTGATGTGATTTTGGATACTTTTGTTCCCAAATATGGTTTGATTGCATACTGGGTTACCGCCGGGCCACGGTTTACCTCCGCAATATCTGCTTTGATACCAAAACTTTCCAACGTCTTGATTATCGTTTCCGCATTCCGTTTTACGTCACCTCTATCTGCTTTTTGACCCGGGCCGTCTGATAAAATGGAATGCGGGGGTGGTACCCACAGCGCCATATCTTCCTGTTTTTTGAGCGTCGGATCCTTTATGTTTAGATCAGATTTGGTATGCACTCCTGTAGATACAGATTTGGATGGTATAGCGGGTAACGGAATAGGGGCTTTAACCATGGCGGGTTTTTCTTCATCAAGCCCTTTAATTTTCAACTGTCTGTTCGTATCGAAGCCCGTTGAATCCTTTCTCGCCAGAACTTTATCCAACCACCTGCCTATCATCTGTAACAATGCTTCACCGCCCAACAACAAATAATTCATGACCGCATCGAGCGAGGAATTGAATATGCAGATGACTCCGATAATGGCCAACGTGATAAACGTCAATACGGCACCCTCTGTAGAGATCCGAAACGCGACAAACGACCATAATGATTCACCGGCGATACCTTGCTGGAACAGCCCCAAAAGCGATATCATAAACAACGCAATGCCGAAGGGGACGTTGGGTTTCGCCATGTCGGATTTGAGTTTAAAAAACAGAAGACTGCTCACCACAAGGAAAATCGGAAGAATATACATGACCCACCCGACATGAAGGACTAATTCCTGCCGTAACGTTGTCAGAAGTGCTCCGTCGCCGAAGAAAGATATGCTGACGATACCTGCGATAAGCCATAGCCAGATTGCACCGACGGTATAGACAGTCTGTTGTTTCAGTTTTATCTGAAAGTGGTTCCGTTTTTTGTATTTTCGTCTGGAACCCATAAGAGAGCGCCTCTTTCTCGCCATGAATGTAGTATAGGGCTAAAACTCGACGGTATCAACCCATATCTGTTATAATCAAAGGTAGGCACCCTCCATAACGGTATCATGTGGATACGTTTGGCGAGGGATTTATTTTTTCTATGGATATACGAAACGTCGCAATCATAGCTCATGTGGACCACGGAAAGACGACCCTGTTGGATGGTATGCTCAAACAGACCCATACGTTCCGTGATAACGAGGCTGAAATGAACCAATCGACCATATTGGATAGTAACGACCTGGAACGGGAAAAGGGTATCACAATTCTCGCCAAAAATACGGCAGTTATGTACAACGGTACGAAAATCAATATCATCGACACGCCGGGGCACGCAGACTTCAGCGGTGAGGTCGAACGGACCATCAATATGGCTGACGGGGCGCTCCTTATCGTCGATGCTGCAGAAGGCCCGCTTCCCCAAACACAATTTGTCCTGGAAAAGGCGCTGGAACGGAATCTCAAGATGATTGTCGTCATAAACAAAATAGACCGTAAAGACGCCCGGCCTGAGGAAGTCTTACATCAGACGGAAGAACTGTTTCTCCATATCGCCCATCACGAGGACCATCTGTCATTTCCGGTCCTCTATGCCATAGGTCGGGATGAAAAGGTGTGGAATGAATTACCACAGGATATGAATAAACCAGCCGATCTGGTGCCGTTATTCGAAGCGCTTCTGAAATATATCCCTCCTCCCAAAATCGACGAGACCAAACCGTTCAAGATGCTTGTTTCAACTCTGGATTTCGATACGTATAAAGGAACATACGCAATCGGCAAGATTTCCCAAGGGAAAATCAAACCGGGAGAGACAGTCATCCAATTATTGGAGAACAAAAAAATCAAAACCTCAAAAGTCGAAAAAGTCTTTACCAGCGTCGGACTCAAACGCGTTGAAGTACAAACAGGAGTGACGGGAGACATCGTAGCACTTACGGGAATCAGTGATATCACTATCGGCCAGACTATCGCCGACACATCGGTGACTCATGGGTTTCCGGCAATAAAAGTAGAAGATCCAACGCTCAAAATCCTCGTTTCAGCAAATACATCCCCTCTTGCGGGACGTGACGGAAAGTTTTGCAATGCCCGCCAAATCCACGAACGGTTGGTCAAAGAACAAAAAACGAATATCGGACTTAAAATTGAAGCAAACACCGGAGGGTCAGGATTTGTCGTTTCCGGACGGGGAGAATTACATCTTGCTATCCTCATAGAGACACTTCGGCGTGAAGGGTATGAGATGCAGGTCGGGAAACCGGAAGTAATCCTTAAGGAAATAGACGGAGTCACCTGTGAACCATTTGAGGAAATAACCATCGAAATCGACCATGTCTTTACGGGAATCATTTCTGAGGATTTGGGAAGACGACGCGGGGAACTCCTTGACACCCACACCAACGACCGCAGTATGACAAAATCCGTATACAAGATAAGCTCACGGAATCTTTTGGGATTCCGAAGTGACATCCTCACAAAAACCCGCGGTAACGGCATATTCGCCACACGGTTCATCGGCTATTTCCCGCTCTCACCCCACATACCGAAACTTCGAAATGGTGTCCTCGTCTCGATGGAAACAGGGAAATCATCGGCATACGCCCTGACGACCGTCCAGGACCGGGGTAAGGCATTCATCGGACCGGGAACTGATGTATATGAAGGAATGGTAGTCGGAATCAATACCCGTCAGGAAGATATCGATATCAACGTATGCAAGACGAAAAAATTAACGAACATCCATTCCGCCAACGCCGACATCGCCATCCAGCTTGACCCCCCGACGGTCTTATCATTGGAACAATGTCTGGATTTCATCGAAGATGATGAACTTCTGGAGGTCACACCGAACAATCTACGCATTCGAAAAAAATACCTGACGAAGGTCGACCGTGTCCGCTCAAAACGGTCCGAACATTAAACTTCCACGATTACCGGCACGATGAGTGGTGAACGGCCGGTTTCTTTGAGGATAAACCGTTCCAGATTCTGCTCCACGTGCTTCCGGACGAAAAACCAATCGATCATCTTCCCTTTTTTCAACCGCAATGATTCCCGTACGACTTTCTTTGCTTTATCCAAAAGGTCCCCTGATTCGCGTATATACACAAATCCGCGGGAAATGATGTCCGGCTCCGCTGTTACACGACCAGTCTGACGTTCCATGGGAACGACCACGACCACTATCCCGTCGGTCGCTATCGTCTGACGGTCCCGCAAAACGACATTGCCTACATCACCTATCCCAAGTCCGTCTATCATGACGTTTTCAAGATTTAGCGTTTCCACAACTTTAGGCGAAAGACCCGGTCGAAACTCTAGGATATCCCCTTCATCTGGAATCAAAATCTGACGCTTGCCATAGCCTAAATCCTGCGCGAGACGCCTGTATTGCATGATGTGTTTATACGTCCCGCCGATAGGAAACACATATTTGGGGCCGACAGTCGACAGCATCAACATCAGGTCTCCCTGGCTTCCGTGTCCGGATACGTGAAGGTCCTCCATGATGTCCGAATAGGCCACTCTCGCACCTTTCCTATAAAGCTGTTCGATAAGCGCGTTTATGTTATTTTCGGAACCTGGTATGGCATCAGCTGAAAACACAACCGTATCCCCTTCGTTTATCGTGACGAATTTATGGTCATCGTTGGCAGCACGTGACAATGCGGAACCTTCCTGTCCTTGTGCGCCTGCGACGATGAGGCACTGTTTCATGGGAGACATCTTCGGCAGATCCCGGTCTAATATGACAATATCCCGCGGAAATCTCATGTATCCAAGATTGAGTGCCTCTTCCACATTTTTGTCGATGCTTCTGCCGAAAAACGCAATCTTCCTACCGTATTTCTGGGCAATCTCTATGGCAAGCTGGATACGGGAGATATTGCTTGACTGTGTGGTAAAGATGAATTTACCGGTACACATGGAGATTTCTTTCTCAAGCGTCTGCCCGACCACCTGTTCTGATGGGGTAAATCCCGGCCGTTCACTTCCCAGACAATCCGTCAGCATACATAAGACACCGCTTCTGCCGATATCGTTAATCTTGGACAGTTCGGACTTCTTTCCGTCAAGCGGGTCAAAATCAAACTTAAAATCACTCCCGTGATAAAACACACCAATGGGTGTTTTGATGATAAGGTTTGCCGTATCCGGTACGGAATGCGTCATACGTACAAATGAAATGACAAATGGACCGACAGTGATTGTCTGTTCAAACGTGACCGGCGTCACCAATGTCTTAATTTTCTGTTCACGAAGTTTCAAATTCGTAAATGCTGCAGTCAGTTTGGTCGCCCACATGGGTACATTCCCGAGTTTATTGTAGAGATGTGCAATGCCGCCGATATGATCATCATGTCCGTGGGTAAAAACCAATCCCCGGATGTAATCTTTCTTATCTGCCAGATATCGCACATCCGGCAAAACCAGATCCACCCCGTACATCTCCGGATCCGGAAACCCTATGCCGCAATCGACAATAAGGATGTCACGCAATTTCCCGTCATACCGGTATTCATATACGAACATATTTTTCGTAACATTGCCCGTACCCCCAAGCGGCACAATCCGAATAGAATCTTTTCCTGTTTGTGAAGATCCGGTAAATACTTTTGGATATTGTTTTCTTTTGTAATTAAACATATTAGTAACTTTCCACATACTCCTTTATATTTTGTTCGTTAATGACAACGCTTGTCCCTCTTCCTTCCACAATCATCCGTGCGACTTTGCGGCACAGGCTGTTTATGGTACGCTCTATACTTCTGATGCCTGAATCGTAACCTAACGGACGAATCAATTTAGGCCATAATGCATCGTCAATCTTAATATTGTCTGCGGTCAACCCGGACTCCCGCATCAAAGCAGGTAACACAAACTGTTTTGCAATCGCAATCTTTTCCTCATCACTGTATGACGGCATCTGGATTGGTTCAAGCCTGTCTAACACGGCTGTTGCTATATTCGTTGTATTGTTGGCAGTTGCGATGAACAACGCTTCTGACAGATCAAACGGATAATCCAGATAATGGTCGGTAAACGCGACGTTTTGTTCCGGGTCCAAAAGTTCTACCAGAACTCCCATGATGTCTCCGCGCGCACTTTCCGCAACACGGTCTACCTCATCGAGCAGGATAACAGGATTTTTGGTTCCGCAGAAACGAAGACCTTTGAGCACCAATCCGATTTCAGCATCAGGCCTGACCCTTGACTGTCCGCGCAAATCAAGTGCGCTACTCATACCACCAAACGGTATACGGACAAACCGCCGTCCCATGGCCTGTGCTATGGATTTGGCAAGTGTCGTTTTTCCGGTACCGACCAAACCGACAAAACATAATATCGGAGCACGTCGGGCAAGCATGGCATGGGTAAGTTTGGCTTCTTTGGACTCATCCGGATTGTTTTCCTTCCGGTCTTCCTGTGCCCATCTGTCCGAATTGAGCTTAAGAACCGAAAGATATTCCAGCAGCCTGTCTTTCACCGGGGTAAGTCCATAATGATTACGGTCCAATATCTCTTTGGCTTTCACAAGGTCCAGAATATCCGTAGTACGGTCATTCCACGGAAGATGTACCACCCATTGTGCATACCGTAACATCTGTTCCGTATGGACCCGGGCGGTGATGTCATTTTCCAAACGGACGATTTCCTCAAGATTGGACAGTATCCTGGCTTCCAGATCAGAAGGTAATGGGTGTTCGCTGATGTGTTTTCGTAATTGGGAAATATCGTCTGTTAACTTGGACATAACAATTGTGGAAGTATGCCGGACAACCGGGTATGCACCACACTATCATCATACTCTATGAAGTGGTTAGAATAAACTGGTATCCGACGTCAAAGGACGTTCCGTTTAGAATCGTTTCCGTTCAAAACTACGACGCGGACCGCCCGAATGTTCCCGTCGTTCACGGGGTGGTGATTTTTTCGCATCTTCCCCGAACAACATGGATAGATTTATCCTTCGTTGTTCATCGACTTCCATGACGCGGACTTTCACCTTCTGCCCTATCTTTACGATTTCGTCGGGTGAGTTGACATATCCTGTAGACATTTGAGACACATGGACCATACCCTCTTTACCCGGGAGTATCTCCACAAACGCCCCGAACGGCAAGATGCGCTTCACTTCACCTTCAAATTCTTCATTCACGGCTACTTCACGCGTCAATCCTTTTACCCACTCGACTGCTTTGTTGACGTTTTCTTCAGTCGTGCCTGATATGACAACCGATCCGTCATCATCTACATCAACGGTCGTTTCCGTCGCTGCCATAATCATGCGGATGACTTTTCCACCCGGTCCGATCACTTCTCCGATTTTTTCCGTCGGAATCTTCACAACAGTTACCTTCGGCGCATATTGTGACAAAGATGTCCGTGGATTGGCAATGACGGATAGAATTTTCTCTAATATCTTCATCCGTGCATCGTTTGCACGTGCAAGCGTCTCTTTGATGATTTCATCCGTCAATCCGTCAATCTTAACGTCCAATTGGATAGCGGTGATACCGTTTTTGGTACCTGCCACCTTAAAATCCATATCGCCGGAAAAATCTTCAATCCCCATGATATCGGTCAATAACACGTACTCTTTGCCTTTACCGGTCATGAGACCTATGGATATACCTGCAACCGGTTCTTTTATAGGAACCCCTGCATCCATAAGGGCAAGTGTAGACCCGCATGTAGAGGCCATGGATGTCGAACCGTTGCTGGACATGACTTCTGATACCAATCTGATGGTATACGGAAAATCCTCTTCAGACGGAACGACGGCTAATAAAGCACGTTCCGCAAGCGCTCCGTGACCTATCTCGCGACGACTCGGAGTACCGACTCTCCCGGTCTCACCGACTGAATACGGTGGCATGCTGTAGTGATGGATATACCGTTTCGACTCTTCGCCTGCCGGACTTTCGATCAGCTGCTCCAGAGACGGAGTCCCAAGTGTCGCAACCGTCAAAACCTGTGTCTGGCCACGTTTAAACATAGCGCTACCGTGCGTACGTGGCAAAAGACCTACCGCCGCATCCAGTTGACGGATTTCGTCCGGTTTTCTCCCGTCGAACCGTTTTGATTTCGTCAGGATATCATCACGGATTTTTTTCTTGAATAATGAATCAAGCGCTTCTTCCACGGCTTTTACTGTATATTCAGACCCATATGCTTCGACGATGACCTTTGCCAATTCGGCAATCTCGGTTCCGCCGTATTCTTTTTCCGCTTTTTTCGCAAACGCCTCTTCCATTTCTTTCTTGTAATCAGCAACGATTTTCTTTTTCAGATCTTCTGCTTCTGATGCTACAGGTACCGCAGTCTTTGTCTTACCTGCTTCTTTTGTAAGGTCATCTATCATTGAGATGATTGTTGAATTTGCTTCTTTGGCTTTTTTGATAGCTTCAAATGTCACATCATCCGGAGTTTCACAGAAACCACCCTCTAACATGAGCACTTTTTCTTTCGTCGAAGATACGATAAAGTCAAAGTCACTCATTTGCTGTTCCGTGATGGTAGGATTGACGAGATAATTCCCCTCAGAACCCTCACTTCTCACAAATCCCATACGCACGGCGGACACCGGCCCGTTCCATGGTATTGAAGATAGGGAAATGGCTGCAGAAACAGCTACCAGTCCCAACACATCCGGATCATTGACTCCGTCGACTGACAATACGGTAATAATCACCTGAACATCATGTTTATATGCTTTAGGGAATAAAGGACGGATAGACCTGTCTATGACGCGACCTGCGAGCACTGCATCATCGCTTGGTCTGCCTTCACGCTTCACCCAACGGGATCCTTTTATCCTGCCTCCGGCATACAGCCGTTCGACATATTCGACCGACAGAGGAAAATAATCCAACGTGGTTTCTTTCGATGAAGCCACAACCGTAGCAAGTACCATCGTATCGCCGTATTGTGCGATTACTGCTGCATTGGCCTGTTCGGCATACCGTCCGACTTCTAACGAAAGCGTTCTTCCGTTTATCTCAACGGATTTTTTGACAATTTTTTGTTTTACCATACTATACCGAAGAGTTTAGAGGCATAAAGTGGGATCACATGAATCTTTGCTGTTCGAATAGAATCGAATCAAAAACTCGTGCCATCACACTTCACGCTCTCTCTCCGCTCCTTCTTGTTAAACTATAAATAATAATCTGTGGGTCAAATGTTATTTCCCGAGTCCCAATTTTTGGGTAATCGTCTTATATCGTTTATTATCTTTTTTACCTAGGTAGTTGAGGAGTCTGCGTCTTTTGCTGACGATACCCAAAAGACCACGGCGTGAATGATTGTCTGATGGATTCCCTTTAAGGTGTATGACTAATTTTTCGATACGTTTGGTCAATAGCGCCACCTGTACTTCGGGACTTCCGGTATCACCCTCTTTTACCTGATATTGGGAAATCACTTCTTTTTTGTCTTCGTTGGGAAGTGGAATTTCGATAGCTTTTTCTTTTTTCACCACTTTAGTTGTTGCCTTTTTCGGCAATTTCTCAGCAGTCGTCTTGACAAGCGTCGATGGTGCTTTGGTTTTTTTTACCGTTTTGACAGTTTTTACGTCATCCGCTTTTTTCGTTGTTTTTGCTTTAGCCATATACAGAAGTATCTAAAAAGGAGCAATATTGTGCTCCAATATGTTGTATTTTACTACATTCGGATGGATTTATCAACCACCTATTCAGGAGGAAATGTTTGTGCTTTTAAAAATTTTAGGCTTGAGCCAGTCAGGCGGAGCCGTCGGATGTTTTTCGCTCGTCGGTAGCTTACCCGGTGTCACCGCCGTAGTATGTACGGGTGCTTGTGGGGTAGATTTCTCCATATGAGGTAAATCGTGAGATACCGACTCTCCGCCGGATACCGGAATTTCTTCCTGTTTTTCTGTCTTTTGGGTAAACCGTTTCCCGCCCGCTTTCATACATACCGCGGCTGCTTCAAATGCCTTTGCAGTTATCGCGGGATTTTGGAAATTTTCCGTAGCCCAATATACGGCATTAAGTATGTTAGTCGCAATATCTTCGGTGATGGCAATATCCAAACCGGTGAGGATCTGCAACACGAGCTCCGCTGTGGATGACGCCTGCGGATCCACAACGTTTGTATGACCATAGTGGGCATTATTTGCATGACGGTCGATATTCACTATCGGTTTGACGGTGAACAATTCCTTATCGTCTTCGTATACGTTCGTGAGTCCCCCGAGGTGGATTGTGTCTATGGTGAATATGACGTTTGCCGAACTGCCGGCATAGGAATAGTGGACTTTATCCTGACTGAAGATCTCAAATCCGGGACGTGGCTCTACGACAAGATTGAATTTTTTGCCTTCGATATTGTAACTGACTTTTTCTATCGATCCATCCACGTAATCCAAAGAAATGATGAAATTTTTCTTGCCGATCGTTGGGATTATCTTATTGACTCCGATAAAGCTGGACAAATCTACCGTAACCGGGTCGGGGCACGCGATGGTCACTTTTTTCCCCAAACCGGTCAAACCCAAGTACAATGCAAGGGCGCTTCCGATACTGTCAAACGTGGGATGTTCGTGGGTGACAATCAGGATTTCCTGTGCCGTTGTGAGTACTTCCTTTATTTTTTGAATATCAGTAGTTATTTCCATAAAAAAGAGCTTAGTCGGCAGAAAATACACAACCTTCTAAGCTTATATCTATCCTGTAGTAACGGCAATTATACCATCATTTATGATAAACGCAACCGTACGGTCAAGCAATATGCCGCATTCGGCTCCTGTTTCTGCTTTCGTCACATCCTCTTTCCCTTTACGTACGGATTTTACTTTTGCCCGCGCAATCTCGACGTTGTCTCTCATAATCTTTACCGTATCACCCTTGGCAAGTCGGCCTGATTTCACTTTTGTACCTGCGATGCGGTTTTTCTCAAAAGGAAATTCCGCGATGATGATACCCTCTCCAAGCTCCCGTTCCTGTCCAAGCACCTCTTTCATACCTAAAACGACCTCGCGAAGCTCATCCAGAAGCTCATAGATGATGGTATAGATCCGATGGACTACTTTTTCCGTCTGTGCAAGCTTGGCAACGGCAGGCGGACATTTGACATTGAATCCGACGATAAACGCATGCGTGCTTCTGGCCAAAAGGACATCTTTTTCGCTTATCTCACCGACCGCCTGGAATACCACGTTTACCCGCTCGCCAAGTGACGCGGTGATGGCTTCAATCGACCCGGCGGTATCTGCTTTCAGGATGATGTTCAGTTTTTCTTTTTCCTGTTCACTTACCGGCTTGAGCCAATCCGGCAAACCCGCAGGCGAATCGATCGGAATCACCGGTTTTTGAACATCAGTTACTACCCGTGTACATGGTGAAGCCAATAATACCGATCCGACATGCGGCAATTTCGTAAATCCTAATACTTCAACGGGCTTAGATGGGCCCGCGTGGATAACAGTTGCACCATGTTCATCAAACATTGTGCGTACTTTTGCCACCTGGGTATAATCTTCGAAAAGTGATATTCCGCTTGAAAGAGTTCCTTTTTTCACAACAACCGTAGCTGTCATACCCTTGCCCTTATCCAGCCGCGTTTCTATGACCACTGCTTCGAGCGGTGCAGTAGGTTCACTCGTCAATTCCTTCATCTGTGCGACGAGCAAAATGAGGTCCAAAAGTTCTTTAACACCTGTCCCTTTTTTGGCGGAAACGTGGACCATCGGGATATCCCCGCCAAACCCTTCTACCTGTACGCCCTCTTTGGCCAAATCCGACTTCACCTTATCGATATTGATGGCTGGCAGATCGACTTTATTTACCACAACGATCATGGACGCATTTGCATTCTTGATCATCTTGATAGACTCTATGGTCTGCGGCTTGACGCTGTCATTGGCAGCAACGACCAGAAGTGCGATGTCCGCTACCCCTGCTCCCCGTGAACGCATCTTGGCGAACGCTTCGTGACCTGGAGTGTCGATGAATGTGATGGGGTGTGCTATGTGTGATTTGCCTTCTTTGACCTCTATCTGATATGCGCCGATGTGTTGGGTGATGCCTCCGAATTCTTTCTCAACGACATGGGTGCTTCGGATTGTATCTAATAGGGTAGTTTTACCGTGGTCAACGTGACCCAAAACAGCGACAATCGGAGGACGTTCCGCTTTTTTGGGCGGTGTCACAGAAGATGCATGTTCCTTTGCTTGTTTCTTGTCCATACTGATATGTCAGATCCCGGCATTTCATACGCTAGACCTTTTCAGGTGATGTATCTGTACCGGTAGTTGTATCTTTTTGTTCTTCTTTTGACTGCTCCTGCGGTTTTGCTGTCTCGACCGGTTTTTCCGTCTTTTTTTCTTTTTGTATTGTTTCTGTTTTTTCCTCAACCGGTTTTACATCCAATTCGGGTTGTGGTTTCGGTTCCTTCACGACTACTGCTTTCCCTTTTATGTCAATCTTCCATCCTGTCAGTTTGGCTGCCAGACGTACATTTTGCCCGTCACGGCCTATGGCCAATGACAACTGGTCTTCCGGTACCAAAACCTCTGCTGATTTTGTTTTTTCATTCAATGTGACTTCCAGGTCTTTCGCCGGAGCTAACGAAGCGATAAGTAGAAGCTTAGGATCGTCGCTCCATTGGATGATATCCACTTTTTCCGCACCGCCCAATTCACTGATGACACCCTGGACTCGTACTCCCTTTTGACCGACACAGGAACCGACGGGGTCCACACCCGGTTGGGAAGAAAATACGGCTACTTTTGTGCGTCCACCGGCTTCTCTGGCCACGATCCGAAGTTCTACAGCTCCTGATGCGACTTCCGGAACTTCCCGTTTGAATAACCCTTCGACAAGCCCTTTATGCGCACGGGATACGATGATTTCGTTTCCCCGTGTGGTTTCCCGGATTCCTTCGATATAGAATGTCAGCCGTTGGTTGAGGTGATACCGCTCACCCTGGCTTTGTTCGGAAACCGGCATGATGGCTTGTGTGCGACCGATGTCTACCACGATATTCGGTCCGTCAAAACGTAAAACCATGCCCGGTGCTATCATGCCAACCTTAGTCTCATAGTCAGCCAACACTGCCTGCTTTTCTGCTTCACGGATACGTTGGAGTATAACTTGTTTGGCTGTCTGTGCGGCTATCCTACCGAAACCCGGAGGGGTGACGTCTTTGTTGTCCTTCATGATTTTCGCTTCGCCGGTATCCCCGTTTAATTCAACGACAAATTGTTCGAGTTCCTCAGTCCCGTAGTCTTTGCGGTATGCAGCCAAAATCGCCGCTTTGATGGTATCGAGGACCACGGCCGGGTCTATCCCCCGTTCGGTGGCTACCTGATTAAGTGCTAATGAAAATTCGCTTCTGACTGTCGCCGGCATACTAGTATCCGCAGCCGGTTTCATTTCAGAATGAAACGGCTAGCGGTCTCTGTACCCCGTTTCTAACGGGGTTTCTTTTATAAAAAAAGGTGGGTTATATTCCCACCTCTTCAAACACACATTCTTATGGCTATTATACAACTACAACACACAAATTTGCAACTCATATAGTTCTGTGGATAACTTAAAGATAATTTGTTACAATCTCCGCAATCTATGCACAGCACATCAGAGGGCCTTAAATTTATTGATTTCATTGATAAACCAACTTTACGCAATATACATAAATATTTTAATGATAGATTACACCCCACTCAAAATACCGGCGTAATGGTTTCTCGTGATTTCCTTGGAAATACCGTTATTACATCGCTGGAACATGACGAATACACATTGGCTGGTATTAGTCCTGCAACAATTATTGCCTCATCAGAAGGGAAGCACATTATTGCTACTAATCAGGAGTTATTATCAAAAATTCAAAATGGAAGTATATCTCATGCACGTCGATCATGGTACGGATATGAAAGCAGGGTGTATCAAATTACGCTCCAAAAAGATAATGACTACAAAACATATGCACTCAAATATACATTTCCAACAAATAAATCTCTCGGAATATTTACATCAGGTATCGTTGCGATGCGAATGATGCAACTTGCAGAAAAGGAACGTCCTGTTCCATATATACGATACACAGTTCCAATATTTGCTACGCATGATATTACGGTTTCACCTTTTGTCCATAATGGCCTTAGTATTAGTGATATGATGTCGTGGATAAACTCTTCCGAAGATAGCAAAGATGATTCAAGTTTTATGCATGATAACAATCTTACACTGAAACAAAAACAAATTATACGAACGATGAAATATTGGGAACACGAAGCACTAAAAGATACTATGCTAACATTCAAATATCATATAATAACTGTGTTAAATAGCCAAAAACAAATATTATGTGATTGGGTTAATACCCAAATCAACCGCTATCCTGAATTTAATATGCACCGTTATGACGCAAGCGACACAACTCTCATGCAATCAGTGGTAAATCTTGATGATATGTATAATTTAGGTCAACAATTCTACAATAACCAACGGTATAATTCATCCAACCCAACATTTGTTTCTTCCGTTCTTAAAACTCTTTCATTGGTGGAACTTGGAATAGGGAGAGACTAACTTAAACATTTAATTCTTCTAGGAGTTCCTTTTGACGGTGGGTCAGGTGGGTCGGGATGGTGAGATTGATTTTGACATACAGGTCTCCCCGACCGTTTCCACGGACATGCGGCACGCCTTTCCCGTGAAGCCGTACTAAGGTGCCCGGTTGAGTTCCGGGTTGGATGCGGATTTTTATCGGACCATCTATGGTTTCTATTTCTAAGACACATCCTAACGCGGCTTGCGTATATGAAATCTCTTGTTCTTTGACAAGATCATCACCTTCGCGTTTATATTCCTTGCCCGGACGGATCTCAACAACGATATCAAAATCGTCAAACCGAATGCGCGAACCGTTGTCCACGCCTGCCGGAATCTTGATGGTCTTTTTTACGCTTCCGTCTCCGGCGCCGCCTCGTGGCAGGTGGATATCTTTGGATGTCCCTTTAACTGCGTCCATAAAGTCGATGGTCAATTGATATGCTTCACGAGGTCGTCTTCCCTGACGTTGTGCCTGGGCGGAAAATCCTCCGCCGAAAAATTGTTCAAAGATATCAAACGGATCTGAAAAATCAAACCCCTCTGCGCCACCGCCAAACGGATTTCCGCCACCGCTGCCATTGGATGAATAATAGTAGGAAAATGGTCCTTGTTGCCGAAATCCTCCACCCCCAAACGGTCCCTGACCCGGTTGGCCTCCGCCTGAACCGGGACCGAATGCGCTATGACCGAATTGGTCATATGTTTCCCGTTTCTTGACATCGGAAAGCACCTCATACGCTTCATTAATCTCCTTGAATTTCTCATGGGAGTTTGCGGCTTTGTTGCGGTCCGGATGCCACTGAAGCGCAAGCTTACGGTACGCCTTCTTTATCTCATCAGCGGTTGAGGACTTCGACACCCCTAAGACTTCGTAAAAATCACGCTTTGTTGCCATAATACCATTTGAACGGGCGCGCTTCCGCGCGCCCTTTTGTTTATTGCTTATTGTTTATTGCTTATTTGTTTATTAACTTACAACCTCTCCCTCTTCAACTTTCTTATCGTCTTTCTTCTCTTCTGTTTTTGGTTCTTCGCCCGGTTTACCGGCACCTGCACCAGCAGTATCACCTGTTCCCGGCGTCTGATATGCTGCGGCGCCTACTTTTTGAAGAACATCAGACAATTCGCTGGTCTTGGTTTCCAATTCCTCTTTGGAACCGGTATCCAATATCGCCTTGACCGCCTTTATCTTTTCCTGTACCGCTGTCTTATCTTCCGCTTTTACCTTGTCTCCGATGTCTTTGAGCGTCTTTTCCGCAACATACATGGTGTTTTCCGCTTTGTTCTTGGCTTCTATCTTCTCTTTTTTCTCCATGTCTTCTGTCGCATGAGCTTCCGCTTCCTGCCGCATCTTCTCAACCTCTTCTTTGGACAACCCGGTTGAGCTTGTGATTTTGATATTTGCCGCTTTACCGGTTGCCTTATCTTTGGCAGTGACATTCAGAATTCCGGATGCATCGATATCAAACATAACCTCTACCTGCGGGATGCCGCGCGGAGCAGGAGGAATACCGGACAGGATAAACCGACCAAGTGATTTATTATCCGTTGCCATCGGCCGTTCACCTTGCAGGATGTTTATCTCTACAGATGTCTGATTGTCTGCGGCTGTCGAGAATATCTCGCTTTTGCTTGTCGGCACCGTGGTATTTCTTTGAATAAGCGGTGTCGAGACACCACCCAGGGTTTCTACCCCGAGGGTCAATGGTGTCACATCCAGAAGGACGACATCTTTGACGTCCCCGGACAACACTCCGGCCTGTACTGCGGCGCCTATCGCCACTACTTCGTCAGGATTGACCGATTGGTTCGGATCTTTACCAAAAAATTCCTTGACGATCGATACGACTTTCGGCATGCGGGTCATTCCGCCTACCATAACCACTTCATCTATGTCTTTTGCAGTTAATTTTGAATCAGTAAGACATTTTTTGACCGGTTCGATGGTCTTTGCAATCAAATCCCCGACCAACGCCTCAAGCTTGGCACGTGTCATCTTCATGACAAAATGAAGGGGTCCGTTTTTGCCTTGTGTGATAAACGGCAGATTGATTTCCGTCTCCATGGATGAAGACAATTCAATCTTTGCTTTTTCTGCAGCGTCACGGAGCCGTTGGAGTGCCTGCGGGTCTTTCCGTAAATCAACTGAGTTTTCTTTCTTGAATTCTTCGGCAAAATAATCAAGAATTACCTTGTCAAAATCGTCTCCACCTAAGTGCGTATCGCCATTAGTCGCTTTCACCTCATACACACCGTCTCCGAGTTCCAGGATGGATATGTCAAACGTTCCCCCACCCAAATCATAGACCGCAATCGTGTGGGCATTTTTCTTGTCCAGACCATATGCAAGTGCAGAAGCTGTCGGTTCGTTTATGATACGCAACACTTCCAGTCCGGCAATTTCCCCGGCCTGTTTGGTGGCTTGTCGTTGGCTGTCATCAAAATATGCAGGCACCGTGATGACGGCCTGCGTGACTGGTTCACCCAGATAATGCTCTGCGTCCGACTTGATTTTCCCAAGTACCTTTGCGGATATTTCCTGGGGTGTAAATTGTCGGCCTTCCACTTCCACAACCGCCATATCGTTTTTTCCTGCTTTTACGATATAGGGCAATAGTTTTTGGTCAGTCTGCACCGAAGCATCCTTAAACTTTCTTCCCATAAGACGTTTGACAGAATACACCGTCGATTTCGGATTGATGATGATTTGGCGTTTCGCGACATCTCCGACGATATTTTTGATAGGATCCACGACAGATGGAAATACGTTTCTTCCTTCCGATGAATGGATGACCTTAGGCACTCCGCCTTCCATGACAGCCACACATGAATTGGTGGTACCGAGATCTATCCCTATGATTTTTGACATATATACCTCCTTAAATAAACAATTCCAATACAATAAATAAATAAACTAATAAACGAATGTGCGTATGGATTCGTTTATTGGGTTATTTGATTATTCGCTTATTGGGTTATTCTTAATCTTTCCTACTTTTACCTGCGCAACCCGTACGACTTTTCCGTGCAACGTATATCCGGGCAATACTTCCTCAACGGCTATATTCTCTTCCCCATCAATTACCTCAATACATTCCATCTGGTGCGGATCGAATGGTTTCCCTTGTACTGAAATATGTTCAACCCCCTGTTCGTGCAATACTGCCCAAAGTTCTTTATACGCCAAATCAAATCCCGGATCCTTGATATGCTTCTGCACATGTGTCAGCGTATCGACAACGGGAATAATTCGTTCCAATATATGCATGGCCGCGTACTTTCGGATTTCATCTTTTTCTTCACGGGCCCGTCTGTCAAGGTTCTGATAATCGGCAAGCGCCCGCAGGTATTTGCCTTTCCAAACTTCTACTTCATTATGTTGGTCGATTTTGTTGTTGTCGGTTTTCTTTTTCATACGTATTGATGATGTTTAAAGCGTTCCGGTAAACTCATTCAAAAGCCCACCCATATACCGGACTACCGGCACGATACTCGAATAATTCAGTCTTGACGGTCCGACTACTCCTATGGCTCCGGAAATATGTTCAGATGAAAATTTCGTATAGATAAATCCGCATTGCGACATAATTCCTATTTTCCCCATCTCATCACCCAATACAATATCAAAAATATCTTCATGGTCGTCCAATATAGTCCACCAATACTCAAAACGATCCAACGACTCAAATAACTGGTGCGTCAATTCATAATCATAGAACTCCGGCATATCCAGGATGTTTGCGGCACCTGAATAATACAAGTCGCCTTCTTTTGTCGCCGTCAGAGCAAGTGTTTTTGTCCGTTCGGCAAGTGTTTTGGTCGCTTCACGAAGCAGCTTATCCACTTCCTGCCTGTAATCCCAAATCTTAGCTTTTACAGCAACCTCATCCGTTACGGACATGTCCCGCGTCCGCATGATCTGGTCTACGTAATACTTCATGGCCGCCGGTGTCGGACTTCTCCCTGCTGATGTATGGTTCTGCTGCAACATCCTGAGTTCCGTAAGCCGGACCATCTCGTTTCGGATTGTCGCGGGAGAAACACCGAGATTATATTTTTTGTCCAGTGTTTCAGACCCCACAGGAGACGCTGTAGCGATATATTCTTCTATTATCGCTTTAAGGATTTGTATCTGTCTCGGTGATAATTCAATCGGTTGATCCATGCTTGAAATATGTCTATGACGAACAATGAAATCAATGTTAGCAGTACTATACATCGAGTGCTAATTCCTGTCAAGACCTAATTCGTATCATTTTGCCGTATATAATATGTATTGCCAAGATATACATACTACGACATAATAAAGAAACGGATGAAACGAATGCTCCTGTTTATAGTTATTGGAATTATCTTTATAGCCGTACCCGTAACGGTGTATTTAGTCAGCAAAAATCAGGAAATCCGGAAAAAGGCCGCTCCCGCGACAACACTTCGCATCCTCCCGCCGAGTATGATAAAAAAGGTAA
>Ga0315268_10002818_pt1 | contig 19405 bp, 20 predicted proteins | sample C1_top_MG_FD_204535 | JGI IMG/M metagenome (GOLD analysis project Ga0315268, IMG submission 204535) | Sediment microbial communities from Yellowstone Lake, YNP, Wyoming, USA - C1_top | ecosystem: Environmental > Aquatic > Freshwater > Lake > Sediment | place: USA: Wyoming | collected 2017-08-01
ATTTCTGGTATCCTAGTGCGTGTTCTTTTTGTGCAGATGGTATCGTTGTCAATTTTGTGCCATATGTGGGCTTGGTTTAGAAGTTTTGAAATAGTTGATGCATCCATGCATTTTCTTTTAATTATTGACATAATGATGTATTTAAAGCCTTGAGTTTTTGTGAAGCCCCCGCCGGGATTTGAACCCGGGACCTTCAGCTTACAAGGCTAACGCCCTAGCCAGCTAGGCTACGGGGGCTCATCAGTATTTAACAACAGCTTTCCTAAATTAGTTATTCGGAACAAATGCGAGATATTACTAGAGAAAATGGTCATGCTAGGTAGCCTTTAAATGTCTGATATAGGTCAATAACTAGATTATTTGAGAGTGGGAAGATTTTGGCTTTTCAGATAGTCATCAAAAAGCCAGTCTACATCATCTTCTATTGCTTCAGCAACTTCCCTCAAGTTTTCGAGGTAGTCATTAATTTGTGAGTACTCAGTATTACTTCTTGGCAAGGGTATTACCCATTCGCGTATTAATTTAATGACTTGCTTTTTATCACGAATCTCACGTTTCACACGACCCATTCCTATCCAGTTGCTTCTCGCCAATACTACATTAACGTACTCGGAGAAAAGGTTTGGATAGCTATCTTTTATTTTCGCAACTAATTCCACCAGATCCTCAGGACTATATCGGGAAATCAATTTACAGGAAAACAACATATTCTCAAGCATTCCTCTATATTCATCCATTCATGCGGAACTCATGAATGGACCATTAGCCATTATGGGTTAAGGTCTCTTCTGCCTGAAACAGTTGATGTGATTGCTGGTCCTGGCTGTCCAGTTTGCATTATTCCAGCGGCGGAAATTGATGAAGCCATCACGTTAGCTTTGAAAGGCGTAACCATAGCTACTTTTGGCGATTTGCTGCGGGTTCCAAGCTCTGAGATGTCGCTTCAAGACGCTAGGGCACAAGGTGGAGACGCTCGCATCGTTTATCGATCGATCGAGTTAGCCCTTGGTTAGCCACTTGTTCAGGAGGATTTGTTGAAGAAGATTTTACAGAAAAAAGAAAATTCAGCATACTAAATTTTGATGTAATAAGGTTACCAGATGTTGATGTTGTGTGTATGATCCTCTCAGCTGGTCCATTCTACAGTGAAAGACTTAAAAACAAGACCACAAAACAAATTCCAAATCCTAAATCTTCCTCACTCACAAAAAGCAGTTCAAAAGAGAAAAAACCAGCTGTAGGTCGCGGGTTCGATTCCCGCCCGAGGCTCCATTTGCGTGTGCAACTGGTGTAGGGCCGTCTATTTGGGTTCAAATATGTTCGTGGTTTGATATTGTTTAGAGATGGCATCGTTGAGAAGAGTCGCGTCTGTCTTGTTGAGTATTTGAGGGAAGAGTATGTGAAGAGTGGGCGGCTTAGTGAGACGTTGGTGGATTCGTTGGATTCTATGCGTTTGGATAGGCATGAGACGATTTATGTGTTGGAAACGAAATCCTCGAAGACACACAAAACCAGCTCCCACCACAAGCTATAGCCAGACAAATAACCGAGAGCCTCCAAACGCTCTAGAACAATTGACTAACATACAAGAAAAACAAACATCAGGAAACAAAACCGCCTTTCAAGCCAGCATGTGAGCGAATGGTTTTTGTTACTGTTCCATCCTAGAACTCTAACAGTGAAACCGTGTGACCCTGATTTCAAAGTTTGATCCTTGGCGTTCCCCGCTTTGCACCTGCCCTGCAAAGCTGACTCTCAACCCTTACACTGGCTGCGACCACGCATGCGTCTACTGCTATGCTTCGAGTTACATTCCAAGGTTCTTCAACTGCAGACCGAAGAAAGATTTGGTTTCAAGGTTGAGAAGAGAATGCCGAAACTTGAAAGGAGAAATAATATCAATGTCCAACTCCTCAGACCCTTACCCGAACTTAGAATCCGAAACAGGCTTAACCCGCCAGTGCCTGGAAATAATGTCAACATGCAACTGTAGGATCCAGATAATCACGAAATCCAGCTTGGTCACGAGAGACATTGACATCCTCAAAAAGACCGCCTCCACGGTCTCAATGACAATAACCACAGACAACGGCGCACTCGCTAAACTCCTAGAACTCAACGCCCCGCCGCCATCAGAACGTCTGAAAGCGGTTGAGACGCTCGTAGAGAATGGAATTCCAACGTCAGTGCGCATCGATCCAATAATACCGTTCCTGAACGACGACCCCGAAAACCTGGTCAAAACGCTTTCCTCATTAGGAGTAAAACACGTGACAGGCTCAACCTACAAGATAAGACCCGACAACTGGCGAAGATTCAGCCAAGCACTGCCAGAAACAGCAGAAAAACTCAGACCACTTTATTTCAGTGAAGGGGAAAAAATAGGCGGATCTGTGCTGTTGCCTCGAGACCTGCGGCTCAAACTGATGAGAAGCATGAGCACACTGGCCGCCAAATATGGCATGAAGTTTGGAACGTGCCGAGAGGATCTGGCTTTTCTGAACACAGCGGCATGCGACGGGTCATGGTTGATTAGAGGATAGTCTGGACTGGGATGGTTTCCTGCCGTTCTCAAACAAGAAATCACCGCGGAAATACCAAACGCGCCATTCAAAACAGTATAAATTACAATACAGGAATGTAGCCCGGGATAGCTTCAAACTCTCGCTTTAAAACATCGGATTGAGACAAGGTCGGTAACCCGTTCTGGAAAACATCTATAAAATAAGCTTAGAGAAAATTTTAAGGTGAAATCCTGTCTAATTCTATTTTCGTTAGGGTTTACTCGTAGACGCGGTTTCGATGACCAACAACTAACAAGAATATTTCGCTTCGTTTCACTTGATAGAGAACCCGGTAGTCACCTATTCTTAAAGAGTAAACTCCTTTCCACTCACTACGTAAGGGCTTTCCTGCATAGGGATTAGTCTTCAAAATGTTGATTCCTCTGAGTATTCGCGCTTGATTCTCTCTGTCTAAAGCTTTGATTCTTTTTAAGAAACGAGGTGTAAACCTAACTTCAAGTTTCTTCTTCAAGGTTTAAGTCTCGTATAAGCTCGTCTAGCGGTCTAGTCTTACCCTCTTCAACCTCTCGTAATGCAACCTTCAAGTCCTCAACAACCCTGTTATCCTGCATAACCTCGAGAGTCTCCAACAACTCACCCATCAAATTGACCGCTCTCGTTAACAATTCTTTCTCCTCCACTGTCAAAAGAGTCATTCTATTTCACAACCTCTTATAACATGAAATGTCCGCAGGCTATTTTAACTCTTACGCTCAAAATATGGCAAATATTAATGGCGAATAATAACAGATTTGATAACGGTTTAGGTTCAAATTTCCTTATATCTGTTTTTCAAAGGTAGACATAAAAAGTCTTAAGAAAATCTTGTAGTAGCCCGGGATACGTGACTTATCTCGTTTAGATCTCTCACTTCTGATTAACAAAGATGATGAGTCTGACTGGAGGGAAATGCCCGTTTGAATTATTGGGGTTCAAATCCCACTCCGCCAGCAATATCCAATTACTCAAAACCACGTGGTCTATTAGAATCTTTATGTTCTTTACGTATACATTCCTTTTTCAGTTTTCTTTTTGCCAAGTCTTGTTGCATTTTTTCGCAGCGTCTATACCACAGTATTTCATAATCCTTTTGGGATACGACTCTATTTTTCAGGTCCGCTATGGTGTGAATCCCCTCTTTCTTGCACCATCCCACACAGATCTCATAAGCATCCCAATCAAGCTCCTCGTCTTCCCAATATACGGGAACTTCGGAAAAGCTATGCAGAAAAGCAGCAAAAGCCCTAGTATGACCATCTACAAAAATAATTTCATTTCCGAGTTGCTTAATTGGTATAGGCTCCATTGACTCAGGTTTATTAGAATCAAACGTTTTCATTACTTCACGTAATTTTTCTGAACTTATGTATAACTGACTGGGTTGTATTTCATCAAGCTTCATCATGAATGTCTTAGTCATCAGGCCCACATCTCATAGCTTATTAGGAATCAAAAATATATGAACACTACTCACGAAAAAGGGAGAAACTGGGTTTCACATCTCCACTTGGTTCGTGCGTTCAAATCCCACCCCCGCACTAAACTTACGATTGACGTTTAAATTCTCAGAATACATCGCCGCTAGAGGGAAGAGGAAATTCTTTAGAATAAATTGTTAATTAGCGGTGTTTGAAAAGGATATAGGGGATGTGTTCTTGCGTAAGATGAGTGATATAAAGAAAGAATGGAATGACGCAGCAGAATCTTGGGTAGAGTTTGTTAGAAAAGGCAAAGACTATTACAGAGACGAACTGAACAATCCCGCGGCTTTTGAGTTGATAGTAGCAAAGGTAGAAACTACATAAAATTCCGAGAATTTAAACCGACGTTTAAACCTGATGCCCATACCAACATTGAATATTTGGTTGCCGTTGAGCCTTAGCTACCAGGTTTAAGCTCGTTAAAGGACTCATCGACTGCAATGTTGAAAGGTTTCCATAAAAGGCTGTAGTCTCCCAGCCCGCCTTCTTAAGAAGAGAAGAGAGCTCACCAGGGCTGTAAACATGGTGTTCAAACTCTACTCTGTCAATGAACTCTAAATCCTCTCCATGCTTATTGTAGAAAGCCCAAGTTGCATTCAGTTGGGATGTTTTCGGATCATATTTTCTGCTCTCTAACATAACAATATTGCCTATCTCTTGGTAACCAGTAGGAGTAAACTTTAGCGAGAGGAATTCGCTATGAATGGTCTCGACGATGAATAGAACGGCGCCTTCACTTGAAAGTTCCCTAGCTTGTCTAAAGATGTTCAAATCTTCCTCTTGAGAGTAATATCCAATAGACGTCCAAGCATTAACAACAACATCGAAAGGTTCTGATATGTCTCCGACAACTTCTTTCAGCTTCCGGACATCTCCCTCTAGAAAAGTTACCAAGCTGGAAACTCCATGCTCTCGTGCCTCGTTTCTAGCATTCTCTATGAAGGCTTTTGAAATGTCAACTCCAACAGCTTTAAACCCTTTCTTGGCCATGAAGATTGAAATCCGCCCGTTTCCGCAGCATAAATCAAGTAGATTGCCCGACGTGATCCCAAAGTCGTTAAGCACCTTAATCATTCCGTTAACCATTTCCTCTGTTCTAGGCCATCTTTCGTCCATAAGTTTTAGGAACAAGTCGGAACGTTCAACAAATAACTTCCTAATCCAATCGCACAGCCATACATCGAAGCCTTCGCCCAAAAGAACCAGCAGAACGTGACATCAATCAACGCCACGCTCGGGTACGAAGCTGACGGCAATGAGGAGCGCGGTGACAGCTTCGCGCTATACCCGGTATGGCATGTCCTTGGCACGTACGACACGCCCGGTCTGGTAAACGCTACAAGTTATTCGGTTTGGATATGGGCTGACAATGGGGGCATATCGTCAAGCGGACCATTTGAACCTGACTTACTTGATGCGTTCGGACCCCCGTCGAACACGAACGTCAAAGCAGACTTGCCGTTGCTACTGATAGTCCCTGCCGTAATCATATTTGCCCTTGCTTCAGGCGTGTATCTGCAACGCAAACCTAAGAGGAGGAGATAGCATGTCCAAATTTCTGCTAGGAGTCATGGTTTCACTTACCATAGCTTTGCTTTGTTGTTCATTTGTCCTTGGTGTCTTTGCAAGTTCCTCGACGGCGCTGGGTTCAACCAACAAAGATGGTAGCACTATGAGCGACTCGGACTGGCAGGCTGAAGTCAATGCCGACAACGCGCTGGCAAATTCCATAACAACTAATGCTTCTACAGTTGGTTATTCAGCTTACAACTGGTATGGAGCGCAAACAACGGCAAGCAACATCTACACAGCAGCAGCTGGCAATGGAGCCCCATATGCAGGCGGGGTTCCTCATTCAATAACCTTTTATATAGGTCATGGAGGCATCACGACGTACTATAGTGTGCAGCCACCGTTTGCCTTTAACCAGTATTGTATAATCGACAACAATGGAGGGCTAGTCCAGGATTTCGACATTTGGGGATACACGGCATCCATGGAAACAAATTTCGCGTTTCTATGGTCTTGTGAACAGGGAGATGAAATTGGAGGGACTAACTGGTATTCTTATGTGCCGCCTGCAACTCTTGCCTACGGAATGCCTCACGCTTGGCTGCACACAACCTCTCTGAGTAGCGACGGTTATACCAACCCTGATACAAGCAACTTATGTTTCATTGGATGGCATGATAACGCCCCTGGCCTGACACTTAACTTCACCCAGACGCTTGACGGGATAATAACCTGGGACTATGTGAACGCTAACCACGGAATAAAGTATTTTCTGTCGGCCTTTTACAATTATGCCCTGTGTGATGGTTATTCAGTGAATAATGCTCTAGATGCGGCCGCTCAACTGACTTGGGCTATACCTTCTTTCTCGTATAGCGTTTTGCGGGACGAGAGCAAGTGGGGAGCCGGAAACATGGTAGTCTACGGAGACGGGAACATACAGCTGAAGCCTGTCAGTCCGTTGTTCGCTATGAAGACACGTGTGAACGGATGGTTTTACAAACCAAATCAACCAGCTCAATACGTCAAAATAGAGGAATGGTTCACAAACAGCAGCGCAGAAGCAGATCAAATCGGAAAGAATGTTACGGAGTATCCATTTCTGTTCCCTAATGGTGTAATAAGTCTTGCAGATCATGTGGGATTGGCGCTGGCATACGATACACACGAGGGCAATCCCAAGTGGAGCTATCAAGAGGATTTTGTCCCGGACCGCTATGTAGGCCTTCCAGAATTGGTAGCTGAAGCCAACAATTATGGGAAAAGCGGGTCGTGGTACAGCACCGATCTAAGCAGCATATCGATAAAGTTTCATTTCGCGGATAACAGCTACCAAACGCAATATCCAGATAGCAACGGGTTCGTAGCAGTTCCGTGGAATTGTACGGATTGGACAGTGTATCAGCAACATGGCTGGCCTTGGCCAGACACGACCGTCGGGGCCTTCCTCACATTCTGGGGATGAACCACTCAAGAAAAACCTTCCAAACCCCCTTTTTTCCACACCACCCGAAAGTGTCGTTTGCTACAAGGTGTTCCTCTGTTGCAAGTATTTTGAAACAACATACGCCAGAATCAGTCCCAGCGCAAATCCTACCACGTTGAACATCGTGAACAGAAGAAGCAGAAAACCGAAGAAGCCGATTGCATCGGAAAAGAAAGGAGACCCCAGCTGATAGCTCACAGGTCCAGAGGCGCCCTTCAGCGCGGTTATCAAATCATAGCTTAACGTACCATTTGTCTCCAGCAACTTTTCGTTTGCGATGAGCACATCAAAGGATACGTTGCCCACTATGAGGTTGCCTTGGTCGGTTAGCGGGGCGAGATAGACATTCATCTGAAGCGGGTACGACAGGCCTGATGCTCCTGAATTGTTTCCCTCATGCAAGTGGCCGCTCAATGTGTACGGGTTCCAAGCACTCCAAACAGAAACGAATGAAACAAGAAACGTGAGAACAAAACCGAGCGAAAATAGCATGTACCAGTGCTTTCTCAGGAGTTTCTTTCTCATAGAAAGGAGAATTGCGAGAAGAATCAAGGGTATGCTGAACGCCAGAATCATTCTCTAGCCCCGTTGTCGTCCTACAAGATATACTAAGTCATATTAATATTTTCTGTGATGTAAATACTAGAGCGATGTTCTATCAGTTGGCCTCAATCAGCTAGGCAACACACAACTCATAACATAAGGAACATCCCTTTAGTTTGAGGAGAAGGGAGAGAACAGCGCGCATGCGTGTTCCGAAAATGGTTAAAAATGGTTTTAATTCCGTTCTGCAAACTTCTGCGGGTTCGAGAAGGCTGGTTGCCGCAAGGAATTCAGGAACAAATGCGAAGTCCAAAACTGTCCCCAAATCACAAAAGGCGAACAAAAACCACTCATGAAAGACGCTGCGTGATCCTGGCGCCCTCGAGCCTGCCCAACACCAGCCGAGAAACTATTGTTTCGCCACTGAGTTAAGCTTTTTGTCGTACCTCCTCTGATTTCTGGATTCATACGGCTCATTTCTAGTAAGCATCGTCCATATAATCTTCAGCATCTTACAAGCCACAGCTACGATCGCCTTCTGACCACCACGCCTCAACTTCACTCTTTCATAGAAAGAGCCAAGCCTATCATCATGGTTCACTGCAACCCTGGCAGCCTCCACCATAACCCACCGCAACACTCTAGAGCCCTGCTTAGTAATGCTCCCGTGATACTCTACGCTGCCAGACTGATGCAAAGACGGCGCCAAACCAGCCCACGAAACCAGCTTCTTATGCGAACTGAACCTTGAGATGTCGCCACTTGACTACGATGCAAACCTGGTTCCAGCACCATCACTAACCCGAGAGTTTGAACGTTGTCCTAACTAGGGTGTAATAGTAGCCCGGGAGAGATTCGAACTCTCGTCGGCGGGTCCAAAGCCCGCTATGCTTGACCACTACACCACCGGGCTTCGAGCACCATGCTTTCAGGCTAACTTTTTAATGAACGATTTTTAATTAAAGCCTTCCTATCCGCACGGATCCTGCGCATTGTCTCCCTCGCCTTGTCAATCGTCTCCGAAGCCTTGAGTCTGTCTATGCCGCCTAAGCCTAGAAATCTCGTCACGTGCTCGTAGTTGCTCTCTCCCAAGCCTTCCAAGGACCGCATCAAAGTTGTATAATCTATCTTGACCTTGTTAGTTGAAGACTTCAGCCAGACATAGTTCTCGACGAGATCAAGGAGGATACCGTCCAAGTAGTGAGAGGCCTCAGCGAATCTTCTAGAATCAATCAAAGAGCCAGTACGCATGACAGCGCCTGATAGAAAAGCTGGATTCAAATAATAGCCCAGCTTCATCCTAACCCTGAAGTGCGCAGACTCTAACGCCTGAGAACTTCGCCTCGCTGCAACACCCATTTCGTCCCAGATCGTCTTGAAAAGCCTAACCTTCTCCTTAACGCTTGCCTCGTCGGATCTATCTAACCCACTTGTCTTCAAGTACTCGCCGAACAGACTTTGCACTGAAAACTTCTGTGTTGAGGTATCCAGCTTCTCCAAGAATCGACTGCTTGAGAAAGGTTCCAGAGCCACTTCAATCAGCACCTTCAAAACACTCTCCAACGCAGCAATTGCGAAGAGATGCGCACTTTGAAAGTCTTCCCTTGAGAAGGCAGATGTCGCACAGCTCAAGTAAATATCCGATTCCACGACGTGCGCCTCTGTTCTGATGTCGATTCGCTCAGGAGAGCCGTAGGATTTAGCCATCAAGAGCTTCGTGTTCGTCAACGACCGGTCTCTATCGTAGAGGATCTGCATCTCGTACAGCTTCTGATATACTTCAGGCGGAATAGGCCCATAAATCCACTGTTTGGGAACGTGATCCAAGTCAACAAGCAAGCCGCCAGCCTCGATCCTCTCTACATACTCATCACTAAACTTGCCCCTGTCAAGGATTAACAAGTCAACATCGCTTGATGATTCAGCATCTCCGCGGCTCCAGCTGCCAAACAATCCTATGCCATAAACGTTTTCCTTAACCCTCATTTCCTTGACTACTTTCTCCAATGCTCGCCGCACTTTTTCCGGAAGCGTTATCACAACAGGCTCACTGTCTCTACTCAAATCAGTAGTAGGCTTAAGTATTCAAAATTTGTGAGAGGAATACTTTTAACAAGACCGTAAAATTTATATATTGAAACATTTCACTAGGTCAGCTACGCGTGAGCCGTATATACTGCTTTCTGAGTCACTGATGAGGAATATAAGCGCGTCGGTTCTACGCTGTCGAACTAACCGAGGCGAAGAAGGTTTGAGCAAAAAAGAAAGCGGCGTCCGTCAACGGCTGGTTGACAAATGCCCCGAGTGCGGTAGTGCAAACCTTGTCCACGACTACGACACAGGCGAAACCGTGTGCGGCGACTGCGGACTCGTCCTGTACGAGCAGATGATGGACAAGGGACCCGAATGGCGAGCCTTCACTCAAGAAGAGAAGGCGTCAAGAAGCCGCGTTGGAGTACCAACGTCATATTCAGTTCATGACAAAGGCTTGTCAACAGCCATAAGCCAAGTTGACCGAGACGCTTTCGGAAGAAAACTTCCATTATCAACGCGCCTGCAGATGTGGCGATTGAGAAAATGGCAGATACGCTCAAGAGTACATTCTTCTGTAGACAGAAACCTCGCGCAAGCCATGGCTGAGCTTGACCGCCTCTCAGACAAGGTCTACATCCCGCCGCCAATCAAGGAAAAAGCCGCAGTCATTTACCGCAAGGCCCTAGACAAGGGCCTAGTTCGAGGAAGATCCATCGCCGCCATCGCTGCAGCTGCGCTCTACGCTGCCTGCCGCGGAAGCGGAACCCCGAGAACTCTCCGTGAGATTGCTGAGGCAAGCTTGGTTGACAAGAAGGACGTTGCCCGCTGTTACAGGCTGTTGCTGCGTGAACTTGAAGTGCACATGCCCATCGCTGACCCGCTTACGTACGTCTCCAAGATTGCTGAAAGAACAGGAATTTCAGGCAGGACTCAGGGAATCGCCATCCAGATACTCCGCGACGCCAGAAAAAGAAGGGCCGCCGCAGGCAAGGACCCGATGGGGTTGGCTGCTGCCGCTCTCTACATCGCTTGTTTACAGAATAATGAGAAGAAGACGCAGAAAGACATTGCTGAGGCAGCTGGAGTAACAGAAGTCACAGTGAGAAACCGGTACAAGTCGTTGAAGAAGCAGCTGAAGCTGGAGCTTCCAGACTAGAAGATACTAGAGCATTAGCCTTCTTCTTCTTTTTCAAGCTCCATGACTATGGGACCATCATACCCACATTTTTCGCATGTATATTTCTTAGAGGCAAAACCATAATTCGGCGCATAGTCGAGCTTACGGGACGGATGAATTTCTGCACTTCCGCATCGTGGGCAGTAGACTTTTGATGGTTTCCGATGGTTCAGCACTTTAAATACTTCTCTTATGTCCCGCAACAGTTTCATCTCGGGCTTGCACCTTGTGTGTGAGCTATTGGAGCTCAATGTTTTCTTCAGGATACCCAAGCTTGACCAGGAATTGGCGGACTCTTTCACGATGGTCTCCTTGAAGAAGTATCTGACCGTTTTTCGCTGTTCCGCCACATGCGCAGAAGCCCTTCAGTTTTTTAGCCATTCCTGCAAGGTCAGTGTTCTTGTCGTCTATGCCATCAAGTATTGTCGTTGGTCTGCCAAACTTTCGTGTTTCAAGCCGTATGCGAATCCTTTGCTGCTCCTTCTCTATCTCGCCACAAGCGCACAAGTCTTTGGGAAGCCCGCATGTCGGACAAATTTCAGCCATGATGCTCAACGGTATAGTCGCCACAGTGGTATATAAGACTTTCAAATCCGCGCTCTATAGCTAAACTCTATAGGCCCACCGAGTTTTCCAAGGAAAAAGGCAATTGCTTCAATGGCAAGGCGGTCACTCTGCTCATTATCTAGGAAGGTTTTAATGAAAATGCCTCTCTATTATTCTCCATGAAAACTTTAGTCCTAGGATGCGGGAACATAGGGTCTGTTGCAGCAGAAGACCTTGCCAAAAGCATGCCGAATTGCAAAGTAGTCGTGGCAGACAAGGATGAAAAACGCGCAGAAACCGTTGCCAACGGAATTGGTACAAGCAACATTTCATGGACGAAACTGGACATGGCAGACCACGACCGATTGGTTGACGCTCTGAAAGGTTTTGACCTAGCCATGGGCTTCTTACCGGGAAAGCTTGGCTACCGCTTGATTAAGACATGCATCGATGCCAAGAGAAACCTTGTTGATGTTTCTTACATGGCCGAGAATCCTTTGACGCTGAACACCAAAGCCTCCAAGGCAGGTGTGACGATTGTTCCCGATTGCGGCTTGGCGCCAGGCATCAGCAACATCCTCGTGGGACATGCAGCCAAAGAGCTTGACAGGGTAAAGAGTGTCAGCATAATGGTCGGCGGGCTTCCAGAAAAACCTGTGCCGCCCCTGGGCTACGTCATCACGTGGTCTCCAGAGAGCCTCATCGACGAGTACACGAGGAAGGCTGGAATAGTCAAGCGTGGGAAAGCTGTTGAGGTGGAAGCCTTAACTGGATTGGAAGAGGTCAAGTTCCCGAAAGTAGGGAAGCTTGAAGCTTTCTACACTGACGGTTTGAGGACTCTGCTGTACACGATGAGGAACGTTGACGAGATGAGTGAGAAGACCTTGAGGCATCCTGGCCATGCTGAAAGGATAAAGCTGCTTGATGCCCTCGGGCTCTTTGAAGAGAGACAAATCGATGTTGAAGGCGTTGACGTTTCACCGAGAAAATTTGCCGTGAAGCTTTTGGCGAGAAAATTGTGGAGACCAGAGGTAAGGGATATTGTTGCGTTGAAGGTCGAGGTCTCCGGAATTAAAGGGGGAAGAAAAATGCGATACGTTTACCACCTGCTGGACTACTTCGACGAGAAGCGAAAGATAACGGCCCTGGCGAGAACAACAGCTTACCCTGCTTCAATCATCGCTCAGCTGATTCTCAGAAAGGCCGTGAAGATGAAAGGCGTTGTTCCGCCTGAAAAGATAGGTGCAGACAATGAGCTTTTCGGGTCATTTTCGAAGGAACTGAAAAAACGCGGGATAAAGATCAATGAAGAAAAGAAGATCGGTTAGGTCACCACTCCCATTCTGTGCAGTTCCTCTCGCAGGCTGTCTCTGATCTGTTTAAGGCCTAGCCTTTTCTCAGTGTATTCGTCACCGCTCATCTTGCTAGCCTTGAAATCCTCGTCTAACTCTTAGCGCGCGTGCTTTCCTTGATCAAGAACCGCAAGGACGCTGTTGGCATCTATGGTTTTGATACCCATATTAGAACGTTTATGAAACCGACTTCCATGACGGCGGCGACTAGGAATATGCCGTAGATGAAGGCGAGGTTTTTCATGGACATTGTGTTGCTCAGCGTCTTCTTGATTGTCAAGTAGATTCCATACCCCTCGACTATTCCGATCGGAGCGCTTATCAACAGAATCAGCGGCATTGTTTCAATCTTTATTTCGCCGTAAAGCATATTGCTTCCCCTCAGAATGCTCAGAAAAACGATTACTAGAGTAAAAACCAAAGCAAACGTTCCAGGATGTCCAACTACAACACTGCCATACTTCTCCTTCTTGAAGAAAGTTGAAACAAGATTCACGTAGAACGTCATGCCCAAAATGATGAGAGAGATCACCAGAACGTTGTGTATGAAAAGCATTGCGACAGCCAAGTACTGGTTTTGAAGGATACTGCTTAGGATTTGGAAGAAGAAGGCATTCTCCACTGAAGAAAGCATCAACAGAATCAGAAAAGCCAAGCCCAGCAGTGCCGTGCGTTTTCTCTCACCCACCAACCCGACAACTCCTACGACATCATAACAACAAGGGAGAAGAGTTTCAAGGTTTCGAATAGAATGCCAAAGGCTAGAGCCACAAATATGACGATGACGAAGAAAACGACCAGTGCCAGTATGCCAACTGCGATCGCGCCGAACCACCCAGTCTTATAAAGCCTCTTGATTAACAGCAGCCAAACAATGATGCTGAGAAGAAGTGCAATCAAACTGTAAGGGATGAGCATGAAAAACGCCATCGACAAAACTGTTCCGAGAAGAGAAATCATCACTGCTTCACTCAGAAGAGCCCGTTTCCTGCCGACAACAACCAGCCCAGCAAGATATAGAACGCCAGCCAGGACGAACAGACTGGCAAAGAAAAGCGTCAAAGGGAAAACCAGACGGAAGGCTTCAGGAATAACATCGTTCCATGATCCGCTCGCAATCACGCTGAGGCTTTCCAACATCAAGGTTTCAAGCAAACTGACTGGGATCATTCAGACCACTGAGTGCTAAGTCTATCATGACTAGCATAATTAAGAATTTTGGGAGCTCAGCATCGAATTCCACTGCTAACATTTCTGGACGAAAATCAGGTTGAAATCTACCCTTGCGTAGTCAAGGGCTTGCGGAAACGCCAAAATGGCAAACACTTAAAAGTTATTATGGAATGGTTAGTTTCTAGTTGATGAATAGGTGCACGGAAAAATGAAGGCGCGTCCGGCCATAATCGCTGTCGGCAGAACAAGATTTGGAGAGCACTATGAAAAGGAGCCGGAAAAACTGATTGAAGAGGCTTGGCTCAGAGCTTCAGCAGAAGCAGACATTGAGCGAAAAAGCCTGGAAGCCTGCTACCTCTCAGACTATTTTCTCCCAATAACTAACAAGCTTGGGCTCGAAGAGGGTTTTCTTTCAGAACTCACGGAACTTCATGCGCCAATGGAAGTGGCACGTTCCTTCGGCTCAGCACTGTCAAATGCCTGCAACGCCATCCAAGCTGGAAGGTATGATCTGGTTCTGGTCGGCGGAATAGAGAAAATGACAGATAGGTGGGACAAGATCCGCGACGACTTGATGCTTCTGGAAGACCCTTGGAGCTTCTATGCAGGATGCACGCCCGAGGCAAATCATGAGCTGATGCTGAGAGCCTACATCAAAAAATACGGGATTACAGGCGAAAAACTTGAAAAGCTAAACGTCGCTCTTGCGCAGGTCTCAGTGAAGAATCACTTGCATGCCACGAAGAACCAGTGTGCCCAGTATCAGAGAAAGATAACAGTTGACCAAGTCTTGAGCGCCCGAAAAGAGGCTGGAAAGCCGCTGGGACTCTACGACTATGCACCAATTTCTGACGGCGCAGCTGCACTCATTCTCACCAGCGAAGAAACGGCCAAGAAGTACACGGATAAACCAGTCTACGTTCTGGGCTCGTCTTCTGCAACAGATTACCTGACTTACCCAGCTAGAGATGACATGACGCATTTTGCTGTGACCAGAATAGCGATGAAAAACGCTTTGAACATGTCTGGGAAAAGCCTGACTGACATGCAAGTTGTTGAGCTTTATGATCAGTCAACAGTCATGGAAATGGTGTCCCTTGAGGATTTAGGTTTCTGTGAGCCTGGAAGGGCCTGGGAAAGTATCTACAAGAGTTGCCAAGATTACAAGGGCTATTACGAGATAGACGGAAAGAAACTTTTCGTGAACATGAACGGTGGACTCAAAGCCGATGGAAACCCCTTAGGAGCTACTGGGGGCGCCCAGATATTTGAGGTTGTCAAGCAGTTGAAAGGCGAGGCCGGCGAAAGGCAAATCGAGAACGGCGAGGAACTGAAGTGTGGGTGCGTGCTTGAGCTCGAGGGGTTTGGAACGAAGGGTTACGTTTACGTTTTGGGGAGGGATTAGCAGATGAGCAGTGAGCCGATAGAGCGAAGAGTTTCGTATCTTGGCGACAGGCTCAGAGGGACTCGCTGCGAGATTTGTGGGAAGGAGTATTTTGAGATAAGAGACTACTGTGGAAACTGCGGAAGAAAAAGCTTCGGAAGGATGGCTTACGCCGACCTGTTCTACGAGAAAGGCAAGCTGGAGGTATGCACGCTCATCAATGAGCCCACAAACAAGTTCACCAAGCTTGGAAGCTACATTTACGGTATAATCTCTTTCCACGACGGAAAGATCCGTGTTCCAGGAAGAATCACTGATCGGATGGCAACGTGCAACGAAACGGTTGACTTTTCAACTCTTGAAGGAAGAGGCGTTGTTCCGCGGTTTCGAAGACGTTATTCAGTGGACAAGAGCGACGTTATTCCAACGATCTCTCTTGCCTTCACCTTCGCCGACGAGTATTACCCACACCAAGAATACGTGATTGCCAAGCCGAAGAAGGAGTACGACTCTCCTGGGATAGTCGGCTACGGAGTTTACACTTCAAGGTTTAGAATAAAGGAAGGAAACATTGAGCGTTCTGTTCCATTCATTGACGAAGATTCGATAACCGCGGCGGTCGAAGCTGGAAAACTTGCGCTGATACATTCTGGAGTTGACAGCGCACTGGTCGGCAAAATCTACGTGGGGTCAGAATCAAACCCGTACGCTGTTAAACCGATAGCCTCGAAAGTTGCGCAAGTTCTGAAACTCGGCGAAGAAGAAGACGGCATGCAGAGCGTAGACGCAGTTGACACGGAATTCGCGTGCAAAGCTGCCACCAGCATGTTCAAGGATGCAACCGCGCTGGTCGACTATTCAAAGTCAAAGGTCAAGTACGCGATGGTCATAGGCTCAGACAACTCGCAAGCGGCGCCAAGAGACTGTCCTGGCGGAGAACTAGACCTGTTCGTCGGCTACGGGGCTGCAGCTTTCCTTTTTGGGAAAAATGATGTTATCGCTGAGGTCGAAGGATGGTACTCCTGCACTTCTGACACGCCTGATTTCTGGCGCAGAGACGGCGAACCATACCCTATGCACGGCGGAAGATACACCGGAGACCCAGCTTACTTCAAGCACGTCAGAAAGTCAGCCAAGAAACTGATGGAGCGACTTAAGCTGCAAGTCGGAGACATAGACTACTTCGTCGCACACCAGCCGAACGTCCAGTTTCCAGTGAGAATCGCGAAAGAGCTTGGATTCAAAGAAGAACAGTACACACCGATGCTTAAGGTGGCAAAGTTCGGAAACACCTACTCAGGCGCCTCACCGGTCGGCCTCGCAGCCGTTCTCGATATTGCTAAGCCAGACGACCGCATTCTAGTGGCCAGTTACGGTTCAGGAGCCGGAAGCGACGCCTACTCGCTTATCACGACAAGCCAGATACTGGACAAGCGGAAGAACCAGAAACTGACGGTCAAGTATCAGGCTGAGAACTCTTTCCTAGAATATGTGGATTACACGACCTACAGGCGATTGAAAATTGGAATGTAGCAAACCATTAATAAACCATCAGAGCCATGTTATGAACGGGGCGTGAAGCGTTGTTTGCAACTGACATATTGAAAGTCATATACGCGCCGCATAAAGCGTTCAAAGACATTATTCAAAATCCGAAATACTTTGGACCCATTCTCATAGTAATCTTGTTCATGGCCGCAAGCATGGGATCGACTTATGCGGCTATATCGAAAACCTACATTGAAAAGACTCTGCCTGACGGGAAATTGCTGGACGAGTGGACGGAAAACAAGGCTTTTTGGACATCGAACGCCAACGTCGCTGAAAGCTATGACAGTATCAACGGCAGCTACTACGGAAACAAAAGCATAGCCTTCTCAATCACTAACAACACCAAAGTCTTGGCACAGCTGAAGGATATTGGACCAGTGAATTGCTCAGGTCCAGAAGCTTACAGTAAGCTGTCTTTCCGAATAAAGTGGACCAGCCCAGAGACTCCACCTGCGAATGCATCCATTCAACTTCTTTCAACGGACTCCTCAGATTTCTCTTATAACCTCACAGAGGCTCCCTCCAACTTCACATATAACGTTTGGAACAACCTGACTCTGCCGCTTATTTCTGGCGGATGGTCTAGTAGCAGCTCTGCTGCGAGTTGGAACAATATAACAGGTCTGAAGCTTGATTTTGCCTGGGCCAACAGTTCGGACGTAACCTTGCTTGTTGACGGCGTATTTTTCCGCGGCAACTTCAAATCACTGCTGGAGAGTGCAGCTGCAGCTTTCCTGGTCAACTACGCATTTCTGGCGTTCACGCAGATTCTGTTGGTATGGGTAATTCTAACGGGCTTGATCTACTTGATGGGTCGAGGCCTAGGGGGAAGCGTTCTCTGGAAGCCTGTTTTGATCGTGATTGGTTTCGCGCTGGTGACTATGGTTATACAGTCTTTGGTGAACATGGTTGCGTATCTTGGCTCGCCGACAGTCCATTATCCGCTTGAATTGATTGGCGGCGTAAAGGGAGAAAGCGATATTGCATTTAACGCAATTTTGGAGCAAACTTGGCTTGTCTCCCAGATTATGAGGTTCACGCAAATTGCAGTGTATGTCTGGACGATAGCCTTGTGTTCGCTTGCAGTTCGCTTTCTGACCGCGTTCGGTTGGGCGAAGAGCTTTCTGATCGGAACAGCAGCTTACTTGATAACGTTATTGGCTGGCAGCTTCTTGCTTGGATTTTGAATCAAGAGCAGGCAAGCAAGTTTATAAGAAAAAGAAGCGTGCAATAGCTTTGTTTCCGAAAGCTGGTGGGCGCCATGGCCACGATCCTTCAGGTGCATGATGTCAGAAAGAGCTATCGCATGGGCAAGGTCGTAGTTCCTGCTTTGCGCGGTGTGAGTTTTGAAGTGGAGGAAGGGGGATTCCTTACGATTTTTGGTCCTTCGGGCAGTGGAAAATCAACGTTGCTGCATCTGATGGGGGGATTGGATCGGCCAGATGACGGGGAAATCTTGATCGACGGCTCAAACATTCTGAAGCTGAGCGATTCCAAATTGGCTGAGCTGCGTTTGAACAAGATAGGTTTTGTTTTTCAGTTCTTCAACTTGCTGCCCAGGCTCACGGCCCTCAGAAATGTCGAGTTGCCGTTGGCGATTGCCGGTATCTCTGAAAAGGAAACTCTCGAAAGAGGGAAAAAGATGCTGAAGTTTGTGGGTCTTGAAGCCCGCGAGAATCACAGGCCCTATGAATTGAGCGGGGGAGAACAGCAGCGCGTCGCCATAGCAAGAGCATTGATAACCAACCCGAAGATCATCTTGGCTGACGAACCCACGGGAAACCTAGACACAAAAACGGCTTCAGAGATAGTTCAGCTCATGAGGAAGCTGAACGAGGAAAGGAAACAAACATTCGTCGTCGTTACCCATGACCCTCGAGTTGCTCAAGAAGCGCACAGAACGGTGCACCTCAAAGACGGTCTGATTGAAACCATAAGCGAAAACAACCTTCCTACGAGGAAGGAATAATGAGAGTAAGCAAGATACTCGAGATGGCAGCTGCAAACTTGAAACAGCGGAAACTCAGAACCTCACTGACGACTCTAGGCGTAATCATAGGAATAACAACAGTAATAGGCATCGCTTCGCTGGGCGAAGGCTTCAGGTTTGAGATAAAACAACGAATGCAGTCAGGCTTCGAGCTCAATGTTCTCATAGTGTTTCCTGGCAGCCTCACAGCCGGCTTCGGAGAACCATTCACACAACCAGAACTTGACAGCATCCGCAACATCTCAAACGTAAACCTTGCGACAGGCATGAGAACCTTGGCATCAGCAGAAGTCTACAAGGAAGACGGCACCCGAATCAGGGCACTCACCGTCGCGGGAATCAACTTTTCAGAAATGCAGCAAATGCTACCTAAAAGATTCATCATAGCCGCCGGTCATTTTCCCTCTGAAAATGACACCAACACAATAGTCCTAGGCTACAGAGCAGGAACCAACAACAGTATCCCCGTTGTCGACATCGGAGAAAACGTAACAATATCTATAAAATTCCAAGCGCACGGAACTCAATTCACCTATAACGAGACATTGACCGTCGCCGGAATACTCAGCGAAGGCGGAACAGCAGGCATAACCAACTTTGACTATTGGGCTT
>Ga0315268_10002819_pt1 | contig 19404 bp, 22 predicted proteins | sample C1_top_MG_FD_204535 | JGI IMG/M metagenome (GOLD analysis project Ga0315268, IMG submission 204535) | Sediment microbial communities from Yellowstone Lake, YNP, Wyoming, USA - C1_top | ecosystem: Environmental > Aquatic > Freshwater > Lake > Sediment | place: USA: Wyoming | collected 2017-08-01
CAAAAATGGGCAGATGGCCCTCTCAGCTTTGCGTCTCGCCTTCATGGGCACTCCTTACTTGCCCAGTTTTGTCGCCTCAATAGCTGTGTAGTTACTATTTTTAACAGTTAATTATATTTATTGTGATGTTCTCTCACACATGGATCCTGCAGCTATTAAGGAACTCATCACAGGAACGTTAGGTTCAATTCAAGTCACGCAAAGTTTTTTATTGGCCGCTGCGATCTTTATGGAGATTCCGTTTGCGATGATTATCCTGTCGCGGGTGTTGAAGTATCGAGCCAATCGCCGGGCAAATATCATCGCAGGGGCATTCATGGCGGCTAGTCAAGTAGGGACAATGAATATCGGAACTCCGCCAACCCTTCATTACCTGTTTTATAGCGCGTTGGAAATTGCCTGCAATTTATTCATCGTCTGGTATGCCTGGAAGTGGACCAACCCTGAAGGGTAAACCGGCAGATGAAGTGACAAGGACACCAGCCAGCACCGGCGCATCCATTCCCCAACTGATGTTGGGCCGCAAATAGGCAAACAATCAGCCTATCTTGGGAAACTGACTATGCAAAACTATCTGCTATACACGTGTGAAACCTTACTTGTCGTCGTCATGCCTTTGCTTGTCTTATACCTCAACGGGAACTGGCCATTGCGCAAGGTTATTCCGCCTCTCGTGGTCATCCCCATCCTTTGGTATTTTACTTATGCACCCTTACATGAGTTGAGTCATGCAGCTGGTATTTATCTGGTTGGAGGCAAAGTTATAGATTATCGACTCATTCCAAGATTCTGGTTGGGCGAATTCGCTCGTGCATGGATCACACCAGATGGAATTCCTCAAAATTGGCAACAATTAACGATGACCGCCCTCCCATACATGCTGGATGTCGTCTGTTTCGTTGCAGCGATATTTGTCTTTAGGCGGGGTTTTTCTGGAAATCCATTCTTTATTGGCCTTGCTTTCATGCTTCTGTGCCTCAGGCCTGCATTTGACTTTGTATGTGAACCTATTGCATTCCTTTCCGGCGATAGAGGTGATTTCTACTTTATACAACAGATTGTCGGACCCTTTGTGCTATGGTCATTTATCCTGATCTCAATCGGACTCGCTGTATATTCTATTTCATCTACACTAAGCCGCTTTGTTAGCTTTTCTAAACACTAGTTTGGGCAACAGCACAGCTTGTGTTTGCCTCACTGGTTGTTCGGTACGCATGAAAATGGACTAACCCTGAAGGTTAGCCCTGCAGATGCGCCAGATGTCAAATAGTAAATTGATATTAGCTGCTTGGAAAGGATGTTTGCCTTTGATAACATTTCTAGCCCATTCCAACCCTCGAAAATAGTGACCATCACAGTTTCTTTCAATACAATTCGATCAGATTGATTCTAAAAAAGGAGACAAAAATGAAAACTTTACATAAATTTGGCGGCTTTGCCGCGCTGTACCTGGCAGCAGGATACATTATGGGAATGATCGGTTTTCTCGGCGTAGTGGACGTTTCCAGTGTTTCTGACCCTGTCCAACAGGTGGCTTTGATGGCGGACAACCTGGCCTTCCTGTACATACTGCACCTGCTTACCTATGTTGTATGGGGCATCTTTATGGTTGTCCTGACGCTGGCGCTCTACGAGCGGCTGAAGGCCGGCTCACCAGCAATAGTGCAGACAGCGACCGTCTTCGGGATATTCTGGGGCTGCGTGATCTTTATTGCCGGCATGATCCACAACGTCGGCATGCAAACTGTCGTTGATCTCTATGGTAAAGACCCGACTCAAGCTGGGACGGTCTGGTTGACGATTCGCTCTGTGTTCGGAGGATTGGGTGGCGCCAATGAAGCCATAGGCGGGATATGGATTTTACTGATAAGTTGGGCGGCATTGCGGACAGGAGCACTTTCCAAGGTGCTGAACTATCTTGGCGTAGTGGTCGGCATAGCGGGCATCGTCTCGATAGTCCCATCTCTCGGCGAGCTGTTTATTTACATTTTTGCGCTGGGTCAGATTGTGTGGTTCATCTGGCTGGGCATCATCATGCTGCGCAGCAACCCAAACCGGGCGCCGTAAAAGCCGGGTTATGAATAATAGACTTTATCCGTAATAAGGTTTATGGATGAAAACAGCCTGTTTTTAAAGCAATTTGCTTGTTTCGGATAGAGTCTAAAGAGTCTCTGGATCGCAAGTAACGATGATGAAAAACACAAAGGAGAAATGCTAATGAAAATCACCATGACTGACATGGTAAAGAATGGTATTTGGCTGACCTTTCCAATCCTGGGCTTTAGCCTGACCCTTATGAACCGTCTCCCGGCCGCATTGACACCCGCCCTATTCAATAAAGGTATTCCGGATGTGTTGCTGAACTGCGAAAACATTGGGCGGATATTGGTTTTTGCGATACCTGCGTTTTTCTCCATTGGGATATCCACCAAAACTCAAAAACGAGGGTTGGCTTTGTATCTCGCTGGAGTAGCGCTGTACTACCTGTCCTATCTGGCGCAGATTATTTTCCCTGACAGCGCCTGGAGTACCAGTATGGCCGGTTTCGTGGCTACAGCTTATACCAATTTGTTCTGGATCATCGGGCTTGGCTTGCTGGGTGAGAAATTCCATTTCCCGGAGCGCTTGCGCTATCGTCCGGTTTCTTATCTTGCTCCGGCGTTTATTTTTCTCATCTTTCACATTACGCACGCGGTTATGGTATATCAGCGGAGTTTCCATTGAAATCATTATCGGGGGTGGGAGAATGCAAAAAGGGCTGGACTGGTCTGGAGACCCACACTGCAGCATCGTTGACTGCCCTGCGCCAGGCTGATCCTTCAAAAAAACCATAAGAAAAAAGGAACATATTTCCTTTTTCATCGTCCATGTGTGAAATGGCGCACAAAACAAACTGTCTCCATAAACCACCAAAACTGGTGGTTTTCTCTCTGCACAGAAGGAAGGAAAAATGAAAAATATCCTTATATTCGCAATCATTTTGTTGACATTGGCAGCCTGCACAGCGCCCCAAACACAGGTGACACCTGAGTCTGCTGCGACAGGTATGCCTCAGGCGGGTATGCCAAACCCTGCCTCGGTCTATTGCACGCAGAAAGGGAACAAACTCGAAATTCGCACTGCGGACGATGGCGGCCAGAACGGAGTATGCATTTTTCCGGATGGCAGCACTTGTGACGAGTGGGCTTATTTCCGGGGAGAGTGTGGCTTCGCAGCACAAAAAAGCCCTACGCCTGCCATGACCGTTGAGGCAGCCACACAGGCAAGTGGGGGCGCAGAAGAACAAGCCTCAGGCGGTACCGTGCCGCCAGGCACCACTGAAGAGATAGCTGATTGGTGGGGCGTCATCAAGAGCACGCAGCCCCCCGGAGCACAGTTTGATGACTACTTCGAGCGGCAGGACTTGGGGCAGCAGTTTATCTATTTTGGCATCGATTCAATGGACCCGGCGATAAAGTCCCGGATCAAGGCTCTGCGCGACAGCGGCAGGATCGTTCACCTTTATGGAACATTAATCAGTAATATTCCTGACTACAACGGCTCTCAGATCCAGGTGGACCGCATCGAGGTTGAAGAGTAAGCGGTTGATATATCACCCCTGCCCGCCGCCAATGCCCTGTGAAGAATACAGAGAGCTTATGCCACCGTCAGGCATGCAAAACAAAGGGAGCAGCCATGGATATGAAAATAATAATAATTATAGGGTTCTCGTACTTGTATGGATTCTTTGAGGTCTTCATGAATTTAAGACAGGGAGGAAAAAGTATTGTTACAACTTCGGGCGATAAAGGGAGTTTGTGGTTATTGTATATCCTTATTACGGTCGGCTGCGCTTTGTCATTTTCAATAGGCGCAACAAAAACAGGCGGGATGGATCATTGGGACGCCTTTTTTGCAGCTGGAGTCGTGTTGACTGTAATGGGATTAATCATCAGAATACTGTCCATGTTGACCCTTAAACAATACTTTACATATTCAGTTTCACAAGTCGAGAATCATGAATTAATTGAAACAGGGCTGTATAAAACCATCAGGCATCCGGGATATTTGGGCCAATTGATGATATTCGCCGGGCTCTCGACTTCATTGTCGAATTGGTTGTCGGTTCCATTAATGATGATCCCGATTTCCATTGGGTATATCCATCGAATAAAAGTGGAGGAAAGATTCATGATCGAACAAATGGGAGAAAATTACTTGAATTATCAAAAGCGGACAAAAAGATTATTTCCAATGATCTATTAAATTATTCCTGACACCGCATGCAGCACCTGTGTTGAAAGTCCGCGTTCAGTATCCGGCTTCGAGTTTTTACTCCCGGCAGGGTCCACGCCCGTCCCCCCGGAAGGGCGTAACACAAACCGTTCCACCTAAAACCGGCCGTTGGGCATGTTCAAGAATTGTCAGTAGGTATGATCATGAATCAGCTTGTTAAGATATTGGTAATGATCGGCAGCAGTGCTTCCATTGGTTTCGGCGTATGGCACTTTTTTGTACCTGCCGCCTGGAAATGGTACTCATATATTGATGCGAATGCCACGGAATTGGCAGCCGCCATCCGGGCTATTAATGCGTTCTTTTCCCTGTCTTTGGTATTGTTTGGCATGGTAAACATATTGTTGATTTATGGAGACAAGTCAAATAGATATTCAATCATAGTCATGCTTTCTGCAACCTGTATTTTGTGGCTGACGAGGGTGGCGTTTCAACTTGTTTATCCACAAGGTTCACTGTATCCGGGTCTCCAGTACGGAATGTTGTCAGCCTTCGTGGTTATTGCTCTGTGTTACCTGGTCCCTTTGCTGGGCATGTTGTTCCAAAGAATCCCAGTTTAACTCCTGTTGCCGTTGGCAGCTGTTTATCCGAAAAGGACAAACCACAATGTGGTCCTGGAAAAGGATCCAATATTATTTATAAGTGGAAGGGAAAAATGAACAATAAATCCATCGTCATCCCGGGTGCTGGCGGGAATGGTACGGCCCAAATTGGGGGGCTTTGTTCAGCAAAGCTCAAAAATAAACTTTCGTCCGATGACAAAGGGAAGACGGCGGGCGAAAGTTTGAGTTTGATATTTTGAGGTGTCAAATTGGACCTGGATCAGATTTACGATGCGCATGTCGAAAGCCTCGTGCGCGTACTTGCCCTGCGCGATATAGAGACTGAAGCCCATACGCGGCGCGTTGCGACAATGGTGCAGGAACTGGCCCGTATCCGGGGAATTCCGGCAGCTGAAATCGTTCACATCCGCCGCGGCGCGTTATTGCATGATATTGGAAAAGTCGGCGTGCCCGATCACATCCTGCGCAAAAAAGTGCCCCTCACAGGATCGGAGCGCGCCGTAATCTCAAGGCATCCGGTAGTCGCGTTTGAATTATTGTCCCCGATCCCCTACTTTCGTCCGGCATTGGATATTCCTTATTGCCACCACGAGAAATGGGATGGGACCGGCTATCCGCGCGGCCTGAAGGGCAGTCAAATTCCCTTTACCGCCCGGCTTTTTGCAGTCGTAGATACCTGGGATGCCCTGCTCTCCGACCGTCCCTATCGTCTGGCGTGGCCGGTTGAACAAACCAGGGATTACATGGTTGCCCAATCTGGCAGGTCCTTTGAGCCGGAAGTCGTGGGAACTTTTCTAGGCGCTATAGATACCGCGGATGGTGTTGCCTTCCGCACAATAGCATCAAAATCGCCATCACTCTTTCCTGCAGACTAAATAGAATATCGGCTTGATTTCTGCGATTTCCTAAACCCAGAAATAAACTTTCGCTCGATGGCAGTGGAAATTTGAAAGCCTACACTTAGTTCGCATTCAACATATAGAACCGTTCTTCATTCCCTTGATCGCGTTGAACAAATCTGATTGAGACATGATCAACTTCCTTACGATAAAAAAATTACCCCATCATGATCTTCGGACGGCCGAAGGTGCAAAGCCTCCGCCAATTGCACGGATTGGATCTTCTCTGCAAGGGCTTATGGACACACGCAAGCGTCTATGTCACTAAATTTACCAAGGGTCAACGTAGTCGTGGTAAACTGGCTTTGTTCCCCAAAACATTATAGGTTGCGATGTAATCACAAGAGAACAGTATTTTTACGCAACGCATTTGCCATCAAAGAAAGAAAAAGTGCCATAATAGTTGGCATTTTTCTCAAATTGCCCACCAATTTGCAAGTCGAGACGATATGAAAACTCTTTCAGCCACCGCCCAGGCTTTTCCAAACATTGCTTTGGCGATGTAACCACAAGGGAACACAATATATGGTTGGCGCAAGGCTCATACTCCCCATGTATGTGGTCTGCTCAACCCCAGTTACTCATGATGGAAAATTCAGAACAATCCATTCGCGAACTTCTGGACGATGTCTATCACACAGAATCCCGCCGAATACTTGCAACCCTGATCCGTTTACTTGGCGAATTCGACCTTGCCGAAGATGCAATGCACGATGCATTCAGCGCGGCCATAGAGCAGTGGCAGAGAGAGGGAATTCCTGCCAATCCCCGCGCATGGCTGATTTCAGTCGGACGTTTCAAGGCAATCGACCAATTACGTCGCCAGGCTCGATTTGAAACGCCACTGGATTCCCTTGATGAGCATATCACCTCCGGCACAAGCAAAGAGAACGAGTGGGAAGAGAACGAACCGGGCAATACAGGCGTCGCCGATGACCGATTGAGACTTATCTTCACCTGTTGTCACCCTGCCCTGCCGCAGGATGCACGCATCGCGCTGACGCTGCGCGAAGTCTGTGGCCTGACAACCGAGGAGATAGCACATGCCTTCCTCACTACACCATCAGCAGTTGCACAACGGATCGTGCGCGCGAAGGCGAAAATACGGGATGCACACATCCCCTATGAGGTGCCTTCCCAGGACGAACTACTCGACCGCCTGGATTCCGTATTACAGGTGATCTATCTGGTCTTCAATGAGGGATATTCGGCTTCATCCGGTGGGTCCGTGACGCGCTATGATCTTTCAAACGAAGCAATCCGCCTGGGCCGCCTGCTCATGGAGTTGCTGCCGGAGCCTGAGGTCGTCGGGATCCTGGCGCTGATGCTGCTGCAAGAATCACGGCGACCGGCGCGAACTATGCCCACCGATGACATCATCTTGTTGGATGATCAGGATCGTTCACTTTGGAATCGCGACCTGATCGCTGAAGGACAGGCGCTCGTAGAGCGGGCATTGTCTCCACAGCGCTTTGGTTCGTACACGCTTCAGGCGGCCATAGCAGCCTTGCATGTCGAAGCACCAAACACGACCACAACTGACTGGGCACAGATTGTCCGACTGTACAGTTTATTGCTGCAGGTGAATCCGTCGCCGGTCGTTGAGTTGAATCGGGCTGTGGCCGTGGCCATGCTCGCGGGTCCTTCAGTGGGTCTGAAGCTAATCGATGCGATCCTCGAGAGGGGCGAATTGAATGAATACCATTTGGCCCACGCTGCACGGGCGGAGCTCTGCCGCCGACTCGGGAAGACGGAAGATGCCCGGGCTTCCTACGAAAAAGCACTTACCCTCACACAGCAGGAGCCCGAACGGCGATTCTTAGAGCGTAAAATGCGTGAATTGGGGAACTGAAAATCACCAAAATTTCCTTGAAAAGATTGTCGAATTCCGGCATTTTCAAACGACTATTTAGTGTAAACAACAATATAAAGGAGATCATTATGAAATATATTTGCCTTGGCTACCTGGACGAAAAAAAGTGGGAGGAGATGTCGGAAATCGAGCAACAGACTTTCATAGATGAGTGCCTGGCATACGACGATGTGCTTCGTAAGAACGGCAACTTCGTAGGCGGGGAAGGACTGCAGAGCGGTCAAAACGCCATTTCCCTGAGATGGAGAAGCGGGAAGGTATCGATCTCAGACGGTCCATTCACCGAAACGAAGGAACAGATCGGGGGAATCATAGTGCTCGAAGCAAGAGACTTGAACCATGCCATCCAGTTAATGTCCAGGCATCCTTCGCTCCGTCTGGGCCCGGGAAGTTGGGAAATTCGCCCGGCTGAAGAACTGGAAGCGATGATGGATGAGAGCATGCGCCGGCGCTCAAAAGCAAAATGAAAATGTAACGCTGAAAACAGAGATGCGGTTTTGTCCAGACGCATCCACTGCAAAATCTTTGTACTCATTTTGATGGAACGTAAAGGAGAAATAGGATATGAAACATAACAATGCCATCCAATCCCGGCAGGAACCACTGCATCATCCTGAACTGGAAAGCTTGAACACCTTTATTGGCAAGTGGATGAATGAGGGATATACCGTGGAAACGGCAGGGGCGCCATCTGTAAAGATCATTACCAGCGATGTCTACGAGTGGCTGCCGGGCAGGTTTTTCGTACTTCATACCGCCTACGGACGCATTGGCAACATGGATGTTGGCGGCGTGGAAGTCCTTGGCTACGATCCTGCAACCAGGAAATACGTATCCCGCTTTTTCGACAGCAGCGGCAATATTCACGAAGCTGAATTAACGGTGAACAGCAAAAGCTGGACCTGGAAAGGAAAAAATACCGGCTGTACCGCGATGTTTTCCGAGAATGGCAAAGTGCAAACGGCCCACCATATACGACTCGATGAAAATGGCAAATGGGTACCTTCGATGGAAGTGGTACTCACCAAGGTCCTTTTAGAATTACAAGTGGAAAAAGGAGAAACATCATGCAGAAGGTAACTTCAGGAGATGGCACCAATATCGCGTTCGACCGATCGGGTAAGGGATCGGAAGTCATCCTCGTTGGCGGTGCGTTTCAGCATCGAGCGATCGACCCAGGAACGGCACAGTTGGCTTCCCTTCTGGCGCAGCATTTCACCGTGTTCCACTATGACCGTCGGGGACGAGGCGACAGTGGTGACACGCAACCGTATGCGGTTGAGCGTGAGATTGAGGATCTCGAAGTACTCATCAAAGAGGCCGGCGGATCGGCATTTGTGTTCGGCATGTCCTCCGGTGCGGTCCTGGCACTTCGTGCTGCAGCACAAGGCGTCCATATTAAGAAACTGGCGCTGTATGAGCCACCGTTCAACAATCCGGGTGTCTGGGGGTCAGCAGTGGAGAATTACACCAAGCATCTCACCACTTTGCTGGCTGAGGGGCGCCGGGGCGATGCCGTCGCCCTCGCCATGACGGCGTTTGGCGCACCCATCGATGCTGTTACTGGAATGCGGGAAACGCCTGTATGGTCAATGTTCGAATCTGTGGCACCTACGCTTGCCTACGACAACGCGACCATGGGCAATGGCTCTGTACCTGTTGAGGAAGCGAAAAGGGTAAATATTCCCATCCTCGTCATGGATGGTGGAGCAAGCCCGGTGTGGATACGCAATGCAGCACAAGCAGTCGTAGATGTGCTTCCCAATGCCCAACGCCGTACTCTGGAAGGCCAAACCCATGACGTTGATCCAGGGGTACTTGCACCAGTGCTGGATGAGTTCTACAAAGCCTAAACAATCAAGCTCTTCACTACGGCCTGCCTTTAAAAAGCCCTATTGGCACAGGCTCTTGTGCATATCGATGACATTTTTCCTTGAAGAATTTTCAAAACGCAGGAAAGTCCTGTGAAATGCGCCCTAACATTCGTACGCCTGACAGGGAGATTACGCTCAAGTCAATTACGCCAAATCGGTTTAAGCTCTTCCTGCCTGCCAGCAGAAGATAATGCGAGCCGTTAGGCGACACCATTTGTAATATTGAACTCTTCAGAGCCTGATGAATCTTATAGCTGGTTCTTCATGGATCTATTAGCTGCGCTTTCGTCTCATAGTGATGGTATCATCGACATATGAGCTCTGCTTCTGCACAGGCTTTTCCAAACATCGCCTTGGCGATGTAATCCCAAGGGAACACAGTATTTGGTCTCGGCGAGGCTGGTTATACCCATATATGGGGGTTCCCAAGCAACAAATTGTTCAGATAATGAGCTCATCTATAAATTCTCAGGGCAAGGTAAACACAAGTTAATAACTTGCTCACTTATAACCAGCCCTTTTCCTTTGCCAGTTGTGCGGCCTCCATTCGATTGTGCGCGTTGAGCTTTTGAATAGCGGCGGAGATATGATTTCGGACAGTCCCTTCGGACAAATAAAGTTGCATGGCAATGTCTGCAATGCTGGCGCCTTCTAGCGAGGCCTTCAATACGTCGCGTTCACGAGGTGTGAGTGGATTATCCCCGTCGCTCAAAGCTGATAGAGCGAGATCAGGGTCAACGACTCGCTCGCCGGCCATCACGCGTCGGATCGCGACTGCTAGTTGATTCGCCGGCGCATCCTTGAGCAAAAAACCAACAGCGCCACTTTCCATAGCCTGACGAAGATAACCACTGCGTCCAAATGTGGTGAGTATCACGATTCGGCAGGCAGGCAGATTCTTATGCAATGTCTGAGCTGCGCTCAACCCGTCACCGCCGGGCATTTCAATATCCAGCAAGGCCACATCGGAATGGGACTTCATGGCCGCTGGCAATACCTGATCTCCTTGTGAGACTTCAGCAACAACCTCCAAATCCTCTTCGAGGCGCAGGAGGGCTGTAAGCGCGCCTCGCACCATCGCTTGATCTTCGGCTAGCAAGATTCGGATTTTTGCCATCATCGCGCCTCCGCAGTTGGATCGCCTCTGGTAGGAATTTCAACCATGAGACGAAAACCGACTCCACCCGACGTGGAGAATGCTCCAGCTTCGATTCGACCTCCTCGTCCCGCGACCCGCTCCGCCAGTCCGGAAAGACCGCTTCCCATTTGGACTTTGGAATCTTCCTCGCGCGGATAACCGTCATTGCTCACTTCCGCGCGGACATGCTCGTCGGTAGACGTGATCCGAATCAGACAATGTCCCGCGCGGCTGTGACGGATCACGTTGGTCACGCCTTCGCGCACCACCCAGGAGAGGAGGATGTCTGCCTCTGGTGAAAGCGTTCGAGCATCATCTTCAATGGTGCAAATAACTCCGGCCGCTTCAAGAATTTGGCGCGCACCGGCCAGCTCGCCGCGCAAGGTTTGTTGACGGTATCCAGCCACGGCTTCCCGCACTTCGCACAACGCCTGACGCGCGACGCGCTCCATTTCGCGAATCTCCTGTGTTGCGGCCTGCGGATTTTTCTCCAACAAACGTCCGGCGAGTTCGCTCTTCAAGGTTATGAGTGAAAGAGTGTGACCCAGCAGGTCGTGGAGATCACGTGCCATACGCAAGCGCTCTTCGGTTACGGCCTGACGAGCAAGCTCTTCGCGCGCAGAATGTAATTCCCGCAGCGCATCGGACAGGCGGACAAATCCGATCATATCCAAGCCGAGTCCGCGAACGAGAAGTACAAGAGGAATGATGATGAGCCAGTTGGTGAAAGCGAGGCCTCCGCTGGCGCCGATACTGACCCCCAAGGTAAGGAGGGTTAAACCCATCACTGCGATCGAAGCATTGCGGAATGAAAGTATTCTTCCGGCGATGGCGCTCACACCAATAAAGAGCCAGAAAAAGGTGCTTCCATAAACGATGCTCAGGAACAACACGAGAACGGTGAGACCCGCGATCAGGGTTATGGATGTGCGGAGTTTATAACGGGTGCGTGCCTGCTCATTCAACGGATGAGGCCACATGACCCAGAAATAGGCGGTGGTGAAAATTACCAGCCCTAATGCAGCGACAAGCAAATGCGATCCCAGAGGGGGAGTTTGTATCAAAGAGAGGATGGGAAAAGCCAGACACACCAACCAGAAGTAGGCATACAGTCGCCACAAGCGCACAGAGATTCCACTGGCGGCAATGATCTCCTGCAATTTCGATCCATCGTGACTTTGAGTTGTCCCCCAAAAGTCTTTGAATTTTTCTACTTCTAAACTTTCCATGTCAAACTCCTGATAAAGAGTCGTTCCCGCTCTTGACGAATCATTCTACCATTTTCCAACGACACAGTTTATCGCATGAAACTACTTTGCGATCTGTCCCAGGTGAAAATGAAAGTGAACGACCGGGTAGTGAAAAAGTTTCTCGATGGTCATGAAATCGCTGAAATTGGAATCCCATCGGGTTGGGTAGTGCATCCCATGTTTCCATTCATCATCCTTGATCGAGTTGATTTGCTTCACGAGGGAGAAATAGGCCCGATCATATAGTTTGTCAATCTGCTTGTAGGTAAATACCCGAGCCTGTAGTCGAGCGCCAAGAGCGTTAATCCAATTGAACGGCGTAGTGAAAGCATTCAAAATCCATGCAAAGATTTTGGATGTCCATTTGGGGAGATGCCCCCACAGGCGTGCCATCGGAAGCAGGGCGTTCAGAATGATAAAGCCGAAGAGCATATGGGCGAGGATCTCGCCATTCGTCCAACCCGGGTTGCGGCTTTTCTTTTGCAAATCATTTTCCGATAATGAGTCGAGCAGCGTGTGAAAGGTTGTGCGTGTCGCTTCCAATTCAGCTCGAATGATGTCTTTCGGCCCTTGATGGTTGGTATTCATTAGCAGACCCAGCTTATCTATTTGGAGTCTTTGAATCGGGCTTCAAGAAATACAGTTCAAGGAAATAGAATATGAACGTCAGAATGAAATTGGATGCCATCGCCAGCGAGTAGTGATCTTCCTGAAAACCTGAAAGTGTAAATAAGATACCGCCGATCATCGCCACGAGCATGGTCAGGAAACCCAACGATCCAAAAATTTGTACACTTCTGATTTTTGATCTCAGAGATAGGATCAGGGTCAGAATGGACATGAGTGTCAGCAAACTTCCCAGCACGGCATGAGCCAGCGCCACCGGTCCCGCCAGATGAAGCGCATCCGAGATCTTCATTAGCGAAAATCCAAATGGAGCAAGTTCGGGAAGGTTTGGGGAAAGGTTTACGTACATTCCCAGTTCATATTGGATCGTTAGCAGGATCAACGTGATCACGATCATGACACGCAGGGATTTGAATCGATTCGATTTCATGGTAAAGATTCTCCTTATTCACTTTGCTTTCAAGACAAGACCGCGCGAGCCATCCACCTGGATCCATTGTCCATCGGTTAACTTCTTTGTGCCATCGAATGTACCCATTACAGCCGGGACGCCATACTCGCGGGCAACGATGGCCGCATGAGAGGCCGGACCACCCATGTCCACAACCACTGCCGCCGCACGTTGAAAGAGCGGTGTCCATGCAGGATTGGTAGCCGGCGCGATCAGCACCTCACCGGGTTGCAGTTTTCCAAATTCAGAGACATCATGCACAATGCGAGCCGGGCCGCTGGCTATTCCTGGACTTCCCGCCGTGCCGCTTAAAATGACAGCTTCATTCGTCGATGCCGGAGATTGAGTTGCCAGTAGGCGCGGATCAATCAAAGGCTTGTTCGCCAGAGACTCGCGCTTTGAATTGCGGCGCGCCACCAATTCCTTTATCTGCAGGATTGTTTCGTGAGAGGGCGGCCAGGGTTCGCCAAGTTCTTCCAATTCATCCAACTTCAAGTGGAAGATATCTGTGGCTGAGTGAATTGCACCTATCCCTTCCAGACGATTTCCAAGTTCAAGCGCCACATGTCTTACGAGCGGTTGCGCCAATATCGCGTAGAAGTGAGTATCCTCGCGCATTTGGAAAAGACAGCGCGCATTCGTCAATGACTTTAGAAATAACTTGCGAAAAGGCCGGTGACCGAGCATTGAATTCGCCAGCAACTCATCACGTGTGCGTTTCCATTCCTGATAACTACCCGCCTCCTTCGATTCGGAATTTGCCAGCACTTTCAAAATTCCAAATACCAGTTCCGGTTGATCTTTCCAGGCCGGCTGTGAAATAGTTAATGCCGTTTCGCGATGTCCATATTCGGCCAGGAATGCAGAGAATTTTTTTAGGAAGCTTTGTCCGGCCGACGTTTGTTTTAGTATGGACAACAGTTCATTTGCCTCGTTGTGTGCAAACAGCTCGCGCAGTTCGGCATCATTGCGAATTAGCGTGGCTAACGTTTCAAGCGCACGGTTGGTTTCGGTAGTCTTGGTTTCCACTCCCGAGATTAACTTCCCAAAGCGATCCTTGCGGCCTGCCAGCATGAGCAACAACCATAAAATGCCCAGTCCTGCCAATGTTTTCGGAACATAACGTTCACGCAACTGCATAACGCGCGGGATCAGGCCTAGCGACTCATGCATGGTTCCAATATTCTGATTCCAGGTGAGTGAAGCTAAATCGATTTTCTCAAGCTCATGCGCCTTTGCCAGCACTTCGACGATGATTGGGTCAGCCTGCCATTGTGACGGATCGTAATGACGCGTGTGCCATAGTGTGAGCCATGGCATGACAAGCATGGTTGGCGAAGGGTGCACTTCTGGGGGTTCGAAGCGTGTCACCACGCCGTCCTCTTCAACTAATGCCTTATCGGGATTGGGGGCGCTCTTGCCAACCATCACAATCAGTAAATTTCCAATCGCGCGTTCGATCGCACCCGTAAAGGTGGTCATATCCAGGGGATAGGGACGTGCCGGCCACATCTCAGCCAGCATGGGAATCACCATCCGCATCGGCCCGGTGATCCTGAGTGGTTTCGGCAAAGCAGTTATGGGCCGTGCTTGCAGGATAAAAAACTTTCTGCCCCTAACCCATGCCCATTCGATATCCTGTGGCGCACCATAATGCCGTTCGATCTGAATTCCCAGACTTGCTAGATCGCGCACCATTGACGGAGATAATGCCGCCTCTATGATCTTGTTGGCTGATGATGCTTGCTCAGTCCCACCTTCAGCTTTGGAACGTATGACAACTTCTCTCCTGCCGATACGTTGTTCTTTGACGCACAGGCCGCGCTTGTTCACGATGATGTGATCTGGCGTGACCAGACCGCTGACGACCGCTTCACCCAGACCTGGGTTGGCATCGATCACCAATTCATTTTTTTCGCCGCTGACAGGATTGGCTGTAAACATCACTCCTGCCACATCAGCTTGCACCATTTTCTGCACGACAACAGCCAACTTGACAGAAGCTTGATCCACGTTCTGATGCGCGCGATAAAGCACGGCGCGTTCCAACCAAAGCGATACCCAGCAAGCGCGGACCGCAGCCAACAAAGCATCTTCGCCCAGGATGTTTAGAAATGTTTCCTGCTGTCCAGCGAAGGCAGCTTCAGGTAAGTCTTCAGCGGTAGCACTTGAGCGGACGGCCACCGCACCACTCTCCAGTTGGCGATATGCTTTTAACACGGAATCAATTATCAGGTCCGGGATGGATACGTGCTGAATTGCATCGCGAATCTTCTGGCTAATCTCCGCCACCGAGACAGGATTATCAGTCTGCATTGAAGCAAGCATATCTTGTATTTGCAGGTTATTGACCTGAAGCAATAAATCATACGCGGCAGTCGTGATGACGAATCCTGATGGGACTTCAAATCCTGCTCTGATTAGCTCACCAAGATTTGCACCTTTGCCTCCTGCAAGGGCAAGGCTTTCTCGAACAAAATGCGTCAATGGAGCGACTAGCGAAGAATTAGGGTATTGGATTTGCAAAGAGATGGGCATTCAAAAGCTCCTGACAAGAGGATCAAATAAGGGATATTCTGTATGTATCTTCATTCTCAGTATAGTCAGGAGATGTAATCGTCGGAAGTGAGGATTGTTGTGATTATTAGGGTGGAAAAAATGGCGGTCACGACAATGACAATTGTCATGTTTTTTTTCTGCACTAGTGGTCTGTTCGATAAGTAATTTAACATAGTCGTAGCACATTAATAAACCGTATACTTCTCGTGCAAATTTCTTATAGGAGATAAGCATGAGAAGACGTAAACCCAAAACGATCAAGGTGTCTCGTGCTGATCAACAAGAACTGCAGCGTATGGTTGGCGATGGACGAACTGAGCAACGAATAGTTCGACGAGCACAAGTTTTGTTAGCGATGAAAAATCATAAAACAGTGGTCGAAGAACTGTGTCAGAAAGTTCAGATGACACGCGTTGGCATTTGGTATCTATGTCGCCGATATGAGAAAATCGGCTTAAGCGTCATTTATGATGCGGCACGTGCTGGTCGTCCACGTGAGATTTCTGCGCTTGAAAGAGTCTCCATAGAATAGCTGGCTTGTAGTGAGCCCTCAGGCGTTGGATTGGAAATGACGCATTGGTCTACTCGAAGCTTGGCCAAGGTCGCCATGAAGCAAGGCTTGGTTTCTCACATTGCGCATTCAACGGTGTCGCTCATTTTGCGTAACGCAGACTTGCAGCCTCATCGTAATCGTTATTGGATTACGCCAACACTAAACGAAACCTTTTTAGAGCAGGCAAGTCAGGTTTTGTGGATATATGAAAGGATTGAAGTGCTCAAGGCGCAAAACGAAATCGCTTTGGCGTTGGACGAGAAACCCAATATCCAAGCCTTACAACGAACCCATCCCACTCAACCTATGCGTGCTGGACAAATTGCGCGGCAAGAATTTGAATATGAACGACATGGCGTTGTCAACTTCCTGGCTTTGCTCAATTTGTACAACGGCAAAATGCGCAGTTGCTGTTTGGAGAAAAACGATAGTGAAAACCTTTGCAGATCTTTACCTGCGCTATTGCAACCGTTTCATTCCTTCAAACGGGTTCACCTCATTTGGGATGGCGGTCCCAGTCACGTATCTGCCGCAACCAACTCTTTTTTACGATCTCGTTATGGTGATTGGCTACGAGTCGTATCTACTCCGGCTCATTCTTCCTGGCTTAACCAAGCAGAAATCTTATTGAAATGTTTTGAGATACGCTACTTGCGACATGGCAACTGGATAAGCCGCCAACACTTGATTGATCATTTGTATGCCAGTACACCAGAATACAATCGCTTATGGGCCCAACCTGTCAATTGGTCATGGACACGCCGTGACCTTCGTGAATGGGCCGAGAAAAAATCAGCCGGACTATGTTAAATTACTTTTCAAACGCACCACTAGTGCCCATAATATACCTTTCCGGGAGGTGATAAAAGGAAAAAGGGGGATACCAATCCCTACATCCGACCGTGTAATATAAGGCGTTATCTTTTTTGTCGCTGTGTCGTATTTAAATAACGCGCCATTGTTATTGTTGATCCACAATATACCATCCTTATAGGCCACGATATATGCACTTCTAATGCCGTTTTCTGGGCTTACCAAAGATGCATTTGGCTTATCCAATTGAGGTATCCATGTACCGTTTTCAATTAATAAAGGGTGGTGTGTGGTGGTTGGTGTGCATGAAGTAATACCTGCAATAAATATAAAAAACAGAATGGATGTAATAGACTTATTCATTATTTTCCTTTTGTCATAATGTCAATCATCCAATTAATAATATCCATGTTTACGGCTTGATTGTTGGCAAGCTGTTCGTGTGTCCCTGTATATGGCCCAGAAAAAATTATACCCGGAACCGGTGTTGGCCATTCGGTTGTTGTAGATACCCTGCTAGATGAGTACCCAACAAAAATTGGGATTCCGCTCACTCGCATAATATCTGTAGCAACTGATTGACTTTGTGAACTTTGAGAGTAGCTCCCTGCGCCATGCACTGGGTCTAATAGATCCGGATCTAACAAGACCAAGCCACGTAAGTTTGGGTTAGGGTTATTGTGCTGATAATCTACGAATCCATTACCTCCATAACTATGCCCAACGTAGAAAACATTGTCAGAGAAGTATTGGGAACTAACGCTGTTAACTCCCGCATCAAATTTACTCTGATCGCTTGCACCTTGCCAAGTGCCGGGAATGTATACTGCTGTAGCACCGTTTGATTCGAGGGCTGACTTAAGTTGACTTAGCGGAAGACCATTGTATTGGATGTAAATAGGTTCATTCCCAGTATCTTTTGCACAGTTAGTATATATTCCGCATCCGAGATATACAACTACATCTGACAATGGAAGCTTTTGTACAGGCTTCGGGGTTGTAATTTGGGTTTGCTTTGATTGGGTTTGATAGTATCCCGATTCGCATGAAGCTGTTGCACACCACCACAGGTTCTTATTTTTGCAAATTTATAGCAACCAAACCAGGCTCGTTCAATCCCTCTTAATCAGACCTTCTTGCAATGCAAATTTCACCAGAGCAGCACGTGTTCGCAGGCCGAGTTTTTCCATCCCTCGCCCCCGATAGGTTTCAACTGTCTTCGCACTCAGATTGAGTTGCTCGGCAATCTCGGCGCTAGTGTGGCCGAGTGCCACCATCTTGAGCACCGCCCGTTCGCGGTCACTCAAACTGTCCCAGGAGTCTTCTTTATCACCAGATTGCGACCCTGGGAGCATGTCTTCCAATAAGACGCGCGTCATCGAAGGGTGAACATAAACTTCGCCGCGCAAAACTGAGCGCATGGCAGAAAGCAATTCGGCATCGGCGGCTTTCTTGAGCACATATCCGCTCGCACCGTGTTTGAGAGCCTGGCGCAAATATTGCGGATCATCGTGCATGGTCAATATGAGGATACGCGCCGATGGGACAAGTTTTCGTAAAGCGGGTAATGCATCCAATCCACCCAGTGCAGGCATACTCAAGTCAAGCAAGATCAAATCGGGTTGGAGTTGTTCGGCAAGGGTAAGCGCCTCGGTGCCGGTGGAGGCTTCACCAACGACTTCAAATTCGTTTTGACTGGTTAGCAGGAGGCGCAAGCCGGAGCGTAGAACGGCATGGTCATCGGCGAGGAGAATGCGAGGAAGGTTCACGATTTTGTTCCTGACTTACCATTTGCGCCAAGGGCGGTAGCCAATGGAATTTCAATAAATACGCTTGTGCCATGTTCAGAGCTGGACTCGATTATGAGTGTTCCATTTAATAGTTCTGCGCGCTCGCGCATTCCGAGTAAACCGAGATGCCGTTCTCCTTGATTCGCGCTGACATCAAAACCAATACCGTCATCCTCCACAATCGTGCGGACTGTATTGCTGTGTTTCTCAACCAGAATGCTGGCAAACTTTGCCTGTGCATGGCGGGCGATATTGGTCAATGCTTCTTGAACAATGCGATAAAGCGCGGTTTCCACTTCACTTGGCAGTCGTTCGTTGAGTTGAATGACAACGTCCAATGGAATCTTATGCAGGCTTTGCCATTCGGAGGCGAGACGTTCTAGAGCGGCGGCCAGGCCCAGATCATCCAGCACGCCCGGACGCAGACGCATGGATAAGTCGTGGACTTCATCAAGCGTCCGGGATGCGACCTGTCGCAGGTTAGTGGCTTTCGTCAGCGACGCGCATTGGGCGCATTGCGTTTCCATCATGCGCAGGCCGACAATTAGCGAAGTCAAACTTTGAGATGTAGAGTCATGAAGTTCACGGGCAATGCGGCGGCGTTCGTCTTCCTGGGTGGTGATGACCTTATCGAGCAGTTGACGACGCAGGATTTCACGTTCGCGGCGCAGTTCATCGATACGCGCCAGTTCTTCGGTCATGGCATTGAAGGCGTCGGCAAGATCGCCGAGTTCATCAT
>Ga0315268_10002820_pt1 | contig 19403 bp, 16 predicted proteins | sample C1_top_MG_FD_204535 | JGI IMG/M metagenome (GOLD analysis project Ga0315268, IMG submission 204535) | Sediment microbial communities from Yellowstone Lake, YNP, Wyoming, USA - C1_top | ecosystem: Environmental > Aquatic > Freshwater > Lake > Sediment | place: USA: Wyoming | collected 2017-08-01
AAAAGAAAATAGAGAATGAATTTTCTCATTGATATAATTATGCTTTAGGGAAAAATAAAAAGCAAGAAGGCCCTGCTTTTGTGAATGCAAAAACCGGAAAATATAATTTCCGCACGGGGTGCAGGAATCGAACCTACGATTGCGGATTTGGAGGCCGCAGTTATACCACTTAACTAACCCCGCATCGCATTTTTACTAATTTTTTTATTATGAAAATTATCTCTTTGTATATCTTAATATCTGAATATCTGATACTTATGCAGCCTGGATAATTCTCTTTTTTATTTTTTCCGGTGTTTTTCTTTAAATATGGTTTGTTGAACTGACTAATGGGAATTTTAGTTATATCAGACCAAAACTTAAGTTGCCGCGTAGCATCATGATATTCATGTAAATGAATAAGTGCTCTGAATCTTTTCTCATCAAGATCAAAAGATTTTCTGAACACATAAAGGAAATATCTTATCATCTCGGAATCTGCATTTATAAAGGAAACCGACGTATTCGCCTCATACTTGGTTCCTTCGCACCAATACAACAATGCACATTCAATTTTATAATCAATTTCCGAATAATTAATTCCTGCGAAATTGCTTTCAATTTTTTCTAATATTTTTTTATTTTCTTCTTCTCTCTTTTTTTTGTTTGTTTCAGCAGCTTTTTGCCTACCAACTACACCCAAATCAATTATTCTTCTTTTCGCACTCGCAGACAATTCGATGTCCCTTAGCCATAAGCTGGCGGTGCTTTTCGAAATCCCCAGTTTCTCACTAATTTCTCTAAATGAAAATCCCTCTTCTCTTAATTTTCTGGCTTTTGTGTGATTTATCTTTCTCTTCATCAAACTAACACTACAAGTTATGCAACTCATAGTGTCAGTCTATATATTTTTCTTTCAGCAGTCAACAGTCAACTCAAATCTTCCCTTCCTTATGCGTTGTGTGCCTTCGGCAAGTTGAGCAAAATTTTTTGAGCGCCAGCTTCTCCTTGATTTTTTTCTTGTTGCGGAAGGTGTGATAATTCACTTTTTTGCAAACTTCGCACTTGAGCGTCACGAGATTATCTTGAGACACAATATTTCAAATTAAAATTTAAAAACGAAAAACTAAAAACTTAGGAGTCGCTTCGCGACGACATTTTAAGAAGCTTGTCCCGCCGAGGCGGGACACCAAAGCTTTTCACTTTTAAATTTTAGTTTTTAACTTATTTCAGTCTATTCTCTCCCACGTCTTTTTTTCCGGATCATACTGATACGAAGCAACTATGTCGGCGTCCTTGAATTTATCCGTGCCGTTTTTGAGAACATAATCGTCTTCACCCATTTCCCAGTAGGCCAGCACTTTTGTGTCGTATTTTCCATCCGCTCTGGCTGCGGCTTCTGCCAAAATTCTGCGAGAGGTATCTTCATTAATGTCCGAATTTTCATCGTCTTCGACCGTGTCGTAGTATTCCACATAAACGTTCTTTTCGTCAACAAAATCAACAATGTCAATCGTCCATTTTTGGTATTTGGCTTTTTGGGGCGCAATTGTGTTGATGTTGGCCGCGAGATATCCCATCAGTTTCTTGCGTCCCTCAATGATATTTTTGTCGGTTTCTTTGCCAGCGCATTTGACTTCTGAAATGGCGATTTCTTTCTTCTCACTGTTTTTCACGCCCTGAATTTCAACTTCCCGGCCTTCGAAATAGTCAAGTTTGAAGAGTTTTTCCCCAGTAATTCCAAGATTCTCCGCCCCCTCGACATAAAAAAGATAATTCTTGAATTGACTGGACGGGTCATCCGGATACACTTTTCTAAGCATTCCAACGGCAGTGGAGAGCGTGTCTGACTGATCGGTAATTTTCACCCATTCGCCATTTTCGCAAATGGCATTATAGTCCACTTCTTCCTCTCCGCCATTGTTCGTTCCATTATCAACATTTTCAGCGACAGCCGCCGTGTTTTCTCCCGCGCCGGCTTTTTCTTCTGTGGCGGCGCTTTGGCTCAATAACTTTGATTTTCGGGCATAGCTTTGATACCACAAAAATCCGGCGAAAATGAGGGCGAGAATGACAATTCCGCCCCAGATTAGTTTTGATTTATTGTTCATATCTTTGTATTAGGTGTTATGAGTTAAGTATAAAGTATTTTGCATTTTAATCAACACTTTATATATCTATGAAATTTGAGCCGATGAGCAGATTCGAACTGCTGACCTGCCCCTTACCATGCTTGTCCGCCTTTGGCGGAGAGTTGCCCCGCCGCCCAAGCCTGAGCCCACGAGCGGATTCGAACCGCTGACTTACTCCTTACCATGGAGTTACTCTACCAACTGAGTTACGTGGGCTTGGGCTTAGGCGGGTAAATCTGCCTGCTGCTTGCCCGCCAAAGCGAAGCGTCGGCGGGAGCTATGTCGGCGAAAAGGGTGCGGAGCCAGCTGCCTGTCCGCTTTAGGCGGGAGCTACAACAGCACTTTAGCGCAAAAATAACCTTTCATAAAGGTTGCTTTGCAAGAATATGTTAGCATGATAAAATAAATTTAACAACGCTAATCCGTCTAAAAAACTATGGTAATAAAATTCGTCTACACAATTTTTCTCGCCCTTCTGGTCGCTCTTTTTGTCGGACTGGGAATCAGCGCATATTATCCGGGACCAAAAGAACCGCAATCCCCAGTGGAGCTTGAAGCTGAAAAACCGGGCTGCGAAGAAACAGCGGAGCTTAAAAAAATGCGCGAGGAATATAATCTTTCCCAAAGAGATTTCACGGAAAAATTCAAGTCCTACAGCCGGAACGTCTCGATTATTTCCATCACCGCCGCGATTGTGATTCTCATTGCCAGCCTCACCCTGCTTTCGAAAATAAAGATGATCGCCGACGGAATCCTTTTGGGCGGAGTTTTCACAACCATCTACAGCATCATTCGCGGGCTTATGAGCGAGGACACCAAATTCCGGTTTTTGATTGTGACCATTGGGCTTCTCATCGCCCTTGTTTTGGGATACATAAAATTCATCAAGCCAAGAGAAGATCTGGAAAAGAAATAATTTTCTTCAAAAAGCCCAAACGGGCTTTTTGCTATGGCAATTTTCAAATAAAAAAATAACTCCATTGAAAAAGTTACAGAGGTTTGAGGAATATCTTCTAAGATAATGTCTTTAAGATTAACGTTGGGAAAATTATCCTAGAAAAATTTAAAATATTTAGAAAATTTTAACCCTTCTTCAGAATCATGCGATCGAAGGTTTGTGATGACAAATGTGAGGACAAACAATCAAATCATATTCTACCTTCTTGTCAATTTATGATCGTCGAATATTTGTTCAGCCAGCAGATAGTTGACATCGCTCTTTATGCCTAATCTCTCAATATCTCTTATTATTTCAGCGGGGAGAGGAATTTTCCCCACAAAAACACTTTTTTGAAGTTGAATATAATTCAACAAATATAATTCCTGTCGCAGCCAGTTCCGGAGATGTTTTTTTGTTTCCGGTATGTCAAATATAACCACTCTGTATTTCTTATCCCAAGGCTTAGTCAGCGTCTTCTTGAGAGAAATGATGCGACCGATATATTCCTTCCCTTTTTCTGTCAATTTTAGCTTCGACTTCTCATTCGAAACTAGTCCTTGCTTTTTTAATCGCTCAAGGCTCTGCCACAAATTTTTCCGATTGCAGGACTTCGCAATGGTTGCATAGGTGCGATCTGGCAGGCCGAGCAATCTCCGAGTTGGTCTCGTGAAACCATATTTTTCCGGGAAAAAACTCTCTGTCGTAATTTCTCCCAAAGCAAACAAAGTCAAGCAGATGAAGCTCGACATTGTGAGAGATCCCCTTAGCACGCTTTTAGTAATATTAGTGACGATTTTCTTGGAAGGAATTGTTTTCATAAAATATTTTTCAGGAACTATTGCTTCTTAAATCATTTTCAACTCTAATATAATCCTATATAATCCTAATTCTATCATAATCAGCTTGTCCTCACAATTGTGCGATCGGATGGATGTGATGACTTTAGAAAGAAAAGGCAATATTTACTAATAGATAACATTATAGGTTTACGGAATAAAAAATAGCTCCACAAAAAACTGAGGAACTATTCATTTTCTTAGCCCGCTTTCCTAACATCAAGAATCAGAAGAAGCGATTTAATTCTGCTCCGCCCTCACGATGAGCCGTTTCCAAGTCGTCCCGCCCGGCCAGCAGGTCATCAAGGTCAGGGTGTTTTTTCCGGGCAGGTCGTCGAAATACTGAATTTCTTCGGGAGCGGCCGTTTTTTTTGCAGTTACCGAGTAGCGGTATTTTTTGTTTTTATAGAAGACGTAGATTTCATCCCCCGCTTCCATTTTGGAGAGAAGATAAAAAACGGCGTTGTAGCGGTTGGCTTCGAAAAGGTCCTGCCCCGAATGGGCGAAAATGAAGACGTTCCCCTCTTCGCCCGGATATTTCGTTCCCAGAGCGTGAGCCACCCCTTGGGTGAGCGCCCGCTGATAAATGGCCCCGTTTTCCGGATCAACGTCGGGAATCACTTTCGAGTTGACCCCGATTTTCGGAATAACGATTCCAAAATTTTCGTCAACCGGCTTCACAATTTCAAACTTGGCCAATCCGCCGACTCCGACAGTCGCCTCGCTTTTCCCGACCACTTTCACGTTTTTTCCTCCCGAAAAAAGATAAGAGAGTTCGGCGCGGATAACCGGATAAAAAATAGAGAGAATAATAATCACGGACAAAGAGACTAGCGCGATGCCCGCGATAAGGAAGTTATTGAATTTAGACGGTTGGGGGGGCTTGGCCGGTTGGATTTTGCGGCGGTTCCGGGAAGTTCGGTTTTTTCTTTCTGATAAAGGCATAGTAAATTATCCCAAGTATGACAAGAGCGATGACAGCAGACAATACTTTGTTTTTCTGGATGAAACTCTGCGGCTCCTCTGCTTTTTCCTCACCGAGCACCACTCCTTCTTCGGCGCCCGGAGCGGCTTGTTCTTCCCCGGCGGGGGCAGTTTCTTCACCAGCCACAGCCCCTCCGGCAGCCGCGCCGCCCGCCGCGATTCCCGCCACCGCGCCGCCAGCCGGAATCGCGCCGGCTACATTTGTGGTAATTGTCGTTGTTCCGCCTCCGGTGGTGACGGTTACGGTTCTCGTGTCGCCTACGACGCCTGATCCATTCCCGAGAGCGTCAAAGGCCCTAACGACATAATAATAGGTGTCGGCGCAGTTGGGCTTGGTGGCTGTGAAGCTGCCGGCTTGATTCGATCCGATCGCGAGTTCATCCACTTTCGTGCTCGCGTCGGCCGTATATGATCTTTGGGTTGAGCGGTATAGTTCAACTTTTACGGTTTTGCCGCCATCGTTTGCCGTGTCAAATGTTATCTTGTATTGGCAGTTCGATATTTTATCGCGGTTATAGTGCGTCGGTGTCCCCGGCCCGCCGGTGATAACTTCCACCGACACGTCAGCAGTTGTGACGCTTTCACTTCCATTCGTAGCCGTAATGTGAAACTGATATGTCCCATCGCCCCCAATGACGCTCGAATTCACGTTGCAGTTTCCGGATGTTCCGCCTCCCGCGAGATTCACCGTCTGGAAAGGCGTGGCTGGCCCATTGAGAAAACACTGGACTGTCACCGGATTGCCGTTGATATCAAGCGCCACAAAACCCAAATTGAAATCTGTCGTGTTATACGGGGATTTCGGGGTCTCCATCTTGGCGGCCAGAGTCGTCGCGGCCTTGGCGGCTTTCACACCAAAGAGGGCAGAAAGACCGATCAGCCCCGCGATGAGAAGTTTTGTCATATCACTATTCATATTGTTCGTGTCATCCGGATTATCTTCTTTTTTCTTTCTTTTTCCGGCAATGAGAAATCCGGCTCCGGCAAGGAGAATGATGACCGCCAGCGCCAGCCACCACGGGCTCGCGCCCGTTGCCGGAAGAATAACGGTTTTCCGGACGGTTTTTCGTTTCTTGTGCTCGGTATCGGTGTCGGTTGCGATCTTCACGGAAGCCCCTTTCACTATTCCGGTTCTCACCACCGCCACTTCGGTGCCGACAAACGGCCCGTCAACGAATTGCGAGCTGGTGCCTTCGCCCAAAACATCTTGGTTCAAGAGCGATATACCTCGCGTCCAAGCCAAATCCGGATAGCTTCCCGATTCCTGTTCAGCGCTGATGTCCGCGACATACGTGAGAGTCACGACCTCGTCTTTTTTCATATCGCCCAGATTCCAGTCGCCCGGAGAGGCGTAGGTCGGCTCGGTCGTGGGGCTGTTTTTGATGTCGCCGCGGACGCTCGAATTGGCTGTCCAGCTGCCGTTTCGGTACACAAATCCGGCTGGCGGAAGGTCGGTGACGGTTACCGTGTTTACATCGTTATCCAGCGCGGTGACGGTGAGAGTGTAAGTGACATCGCTTCCCGGCGCCTGGTCAACCGGGAATTTATTGTTGGATTTTGAGATTTGAAGGGAGGGGGGAGTAAAATGGTTTCCGATGTAGCAGGAAATATTTTCACCGGGGAGAACGGAAAACGGATAATTATTGTCAATCACCGGCTGAAGCGCTTGAACGCCATCGGTAAGTCCATCAAATTCGCCATCTTTTTCCCTGTCAAAGAGACAATAAATATTTGTCTGCTCCCATCCGGGCTGGATAGTTTCCGATAATGTAAGGTTTCCAGCGGTCAGGTCGCTGAAGATAACCTGGCCGTTTGCATCAGTTGTTTGCGGAGAAGTTTGCCCGGAAATAGGATTGAGATTGATACTCCAGCCCGAAAGCGCCGACTCACTTTGGTCAAAGAAACCATTTTCGTCCGTATCTTCGAATTTGGTGACGGTGACTGTGCCGGGTATGTCATCATTAGTAATAGTACAAGTTTTGTTATCGCCCGGCGCAAGCGTGATTGTTCCGTCTGCAGCACAATCCCCACCCCATTGAGATGCTGCGTATCCTGGATCTGCTGTTTCAGTTGCCGTGTAAAGAGTATTTGACGTGAGTGTGTTCTCGACACCGCTGACAACGGAATTTCCATCGATAAAGAGAGGAAAATCCGCGACTTGCTTTGTTCCGCCGTCGTCATTCGCCACTGTCTTAACTAAGGTGAGCTTCGGCGCTACATCGTCGTTGATGATGGCGCAAGTTACATTTTTATCGAGTGGCAGATTTACGACCGCATCGGTTGGATTATTTTGCGGAATTATTCCGTTGTCGCAACTCCACGTTGAGGCTGTGTATCCTGCTGGCCCACCTGGAGCTTCCGAGATGACATAATCTGCTCCCGCGCTTACGGTGACAGGTCCAAGTGTTGGTCCCTGGCCAAAGGCAACTCCTGTAATTCCAAGAAACCAATCATCCGCAGTCGCCGTTCCGCCGTCATCATTGATAACTGATTTTACTAGCGTAAGTGTTGGTGCAATATCATTGTTGGTCAGCGTGCAGGTCTTGGATTCTCCGAGAGCCACGGCCACGTCGCCGTTTGTGTCACAGCCACCGCTGAAACCATCAAAAGTGTACCCGGGCAGTAATGTTTCACCGGCGGTGTAAGTTCCGGGATTAACCGGAACAGCTGTGCCGGAAGTTGTTGCCGCGCCTTCAAGAGTAAGATCGAAGTCGTCCGGGGCTGCGCTGCCGCCGTCATCATTAGTCACAGTTTTGACAACAGTGATATATGATTGCTGGTCATCATTGGTGATGGTGCAGGTTTTGGTTTCACCGAGAGCAACTGTCACTTCGCCTTCCTCGTCACAATCTGTGCCCCATGTTCCTTCGGTATAGCCAGGAAGATTGGTCTCGCCGGCGGTGTAGGTTCCGGGATTAACCGGAAATTTTACTTCATCAAGAGCGGCGTTGCCATCAACTGTAAGTTTGAAGTCGTCAGCAGCCGCAGAACCGCCGTTGTCGTTAACAACCGTTTTATCAATGATGATATATGATTGCTGATCGTCATTCGTGATCGTGCAAGTGATATCGTCCCCTTCATTTAAGGTGATAGTGTCGCCAAGAGCAGCCGGACAGCCAGCACCAGTAATAGAAACGAACTCGTAGCCGGTAAGCAAAGTTTCATCTATGGCGAGAGGAGTATTGGCCGCGTACGTGTTTTCGACGCCGGAGAGAACTCCGGTTCCGCCGACGGTCAGCAGAAATTCATCCGGAGCGGCATTTCCGCCATCGCCATTGTCAACGCTCTTCACTAAAGTCAGTTTCGGCGCAATGTCATCGTTGGTAATCGTGCAAGTGATATCATCCCCTTCGTCAAGTGTGATAGTTCCGCCAAGCGCGGCCGGACATTTTTCATCGCCGGTAATGGAAACAAATTCATAACCAGTGACCATGGTTTCATCTATCGCATAAGGAGTGTTGGCATCTAAAGTATAAGGTGTGCCTGAAGTGGCAGGATTGCCACCGATCGTAAGCAAGAAATCATCCGGAGCGGCATTTCCGCCGTCATCGTTGGTCGGATCTTTAATAAGAGTCAGTTTTGGCGCAATGTCTTCATTCGTGATCGTGCAAGTCGCGGATCCACCATTTATCATCGTTCCAGAGCAACCTGTTGCGCTCTCAAATTTGTAACCGTCGGGAAGATTTGATTCGCTCACGCTGTAGGCTCCGGCATCTAAAGTTCGTGATATTCCTGCTCCACTTCCCGGAAAAGAATTATTTGGCTTCACGTTAATGCCTGTTATGTTCATGGTGAAATCAGAAGCATCTGCATTTCCGCTGTGGTTGCTTTCAACATGTTTAATTACCGTCAAAGTTCCCGGCAAGTCAGAGTTTGTTACGGTGCAGGTTTTTGTCTGACCAATATCAATCGAGCCGGAACAATCCGCCGAATATTGATCATCATAACCAGATGATGGTCCTGTTTCGGTCACGTCATAGGAACCGGCATCCAAAGTAACCGTTGTTCCTGGCGCTTCTGCTCCTGGAAAGTTATCGGGGGTATCATTGGTCCCGCCGGAGTCCAGCGTAAAGTCAGCGGCGACTGCCGTTCCGCCGTGTGAAATATCAACGTGCTTAATAACAATCAACTGCGGAGCAATATCATCGTTAGTGATCGAACAAACAGTACTTTGGCCAAGGCTAAGAGTGATTTGGCTATTGCCGTCTACCGTCACACCATTAGTGCAAGTCCAGACGCTAGCTGTGTACCCTGAAGGTCCGCCGGATTCGGAAAGAGTATAAGTGCCGGCCTTGAAAGTGACTCCGCTAACCACATCCGCCGAACCAGCAGCTCCCGGACCGGATAAAGTCCCGGCCGCTGCGCCATCGGCGGTGAGAGTCCAGGCAGATTCTGAAGCTGTTCCGCCGTTGTTATTGATTACAATTTTATTAAGCGTGAGAGATGGTGCGTTGTCATCATTATTAATCGTGCAGGTTTTTTCCTGGCTAGCAACAACGGTTACAGAGCCACCACTATTACAATCTCCGCTGAATCCGGTTTGCGTATAACCAGTTAGCGGAGCATTCTCACTTACTGTATAGGCTCCAGGGGCTAAAGTGTAAGAAACTCCAGTTTCTGATCCAGTTGCCGGGCTGCCGGAAACATCCGAGCTGCCACTCTCAACATGCAACGTGAAATCCGAAGCAGTATTGGTTCCGCCGTTATCATTTACTACATGCTTTATGACTTTAAGTGTTCCGGTAGGTGGCGGAGAAACAGAGAAACACTCATTTGTTAAATCGGTATGATTTTGAGGAGAGTATTGGGCGCTTGCGTCCGGCGTATATTCGGCACGGAAACAATAATTTCCGACTGCGTAAGGTTTAAATTGTGCAGACGTTGCCTGGCCGCCAGAAAGAGCTACACTCCCCCCAACTTTCGTTCCGTCTAGCGTACAATCAGGATTCGGAGTACCAGGACCGCATACAAAGAAATCAACAGACCCCGTCACAATTCCGTTTGACCCTGTGAGCGTGGCAGTATCGGTTACAGACTGACCTAAATAAATACTTGAGGGATAATCAACTTGGGTTTCCATGTCCGGAGTTGGAAGTACTGCTGACGCTTTGAGCGATCGATCCTGCTGACCACATCCAAAGCTGCAGCTTGACTGCGCTGTATGATACGGAGATCCAGATATATTCACAGCTGAATTCCCAAGTCCCCAATTTACTTGGGAACCAATATGGCCTCCCCAAGCCAACACAGCTCCTCTGCCCTCTGCTGTAAAGTTTATAGTTATCGTGTTTGAACTGTCAGAACCCGCACAACTCGAAAGTGAATAAGATGGGTTGAGTGATGTAATATCTCCGCCATAAAGGTCAAATTGGCCAGGAATTTGAGTGCCAATAAAACCACAGGACGAACCAAGTGTGGGATCAGTAGGGATAGAATAATTGTTGTGAGTCAATCCGCAACTTTCCCCTCCGATCAATCCAGAACATGGATCGGCCGCACTTTCTGTTTCATTGAAGTCAGTTAAATAATCAATCGCGTGTTTATTGCTTTTTGTTACATCCCAAGAGATTGTAACGCTATAATTTTGGCCCGCTGTCAAATCCTTAAGCTTGATCCGATAAGGAACTGAGTCTCCTTCGCGATAATGAGAATTATTTATATTTAAATCACCATTCTGCCATGCACTGCCCGTACAAGAAGAAGGGGCACTAAATTTTCCATTCGCGCACTGGTCAATATCAGCAGAGGGATTTCCTCCCGAACCCGCTGATGCTCCTAATGCCACAGCTTCTGTTACTGTAAAATTGCTGCTACCAACTGTTGATGAACCATTCCAACTGCAGGAAGAATCGCTGTAACTTCGTATTTCAGCTTTCCAATTTGAACTGGTCGTTGCATCTATTGGCAATGCATATGATCCATCTATAGCAGCTGCTACATTTTGACAATCGGCAACATAATATCTTCCTCCTCCTGTTGGTGGATTTATTGCAAGACGGTAATATTTATTCGCGTCGGCGCCGCTGACAGTCGCATGAACAAAAACAGTTTCGCCCCGTTGATAACTCGTTTTTTCCGTTCCAATCGTATAGGAATTATTCGGATATGTCACAATAAAAATCGTAAAATGATCCAGCTCCGAAACCTTAACCTCATTCGTTTCGGTTTTGACTTTGCTATTATCAACCGATTTGAGGTCTGAAGCCGTTATATCCTGACTTTTGACCTCATTCGCCGTTTTTTCAATATAATTTATATCCGCACCCGCTACATCTGATTTTGGCAAAGTCAGGTCATATTTGAAATCACCATCTTTCATTCCAGTCGTGATGTCATAAGCAAAATCTGTTGCGGCGGAAACGCCATCGGGAAGATTTATATCCGCGCTATTTATTTGCTGAATCTTGAGCGTCGTGCGGTCGGCGCTGGAAGCGGGCAAACATGTGAAAGTGACCGAAACTTTGTCATCGCCTGGAAAAACGTATTTCACTCCCAATTCCACCTTCCCTTTTGTTTCCGCCGTGTCGCCGGAAACATCCCAATCGCTTTTTACGCTTTCAGTAATGCTTGCCCCGTCTTTCAGACAAATTTTTCCGTTTTCTTCGATGGTATTCGTGTCAGTCGCCGCCGCGTCGGGAGAAATTGTTCCGCTGTCAGGTGTACCATTGTTTGCGTCCGTCACCGGCGCGGTTGAGGAAGTATCATCGGGTGCGGGAGTATCTGATGGGGCAGTAGGCGTCGGGTCTGACTGCGAAGTGTCGGCAGGAGTGTTTGTATCAGCCGGATTTGTATCCCCAACCCCAGTATTTCCCCCACTCGAATCCGTAGATGGCTCACTTGAGCCCGTATTCGTTGAGTCAGTCGCGCTCCCACTGCCGGTTGGGTCGGTTTTTGAGCCACTTTCATCTTTGGCCGGGTCCGGCGCATTAGTTGAATCTGCCTGTCCCGAATCGGAGCTCGCCGGCTGGGCATCTGTAGCGGTCTGCCCCATAGCCAAATAGGCGCCCAAAAGACTGGGTGTCCCGACCGGCTGGACGACCATAAAAACAGTCACCAGAATATTAATAACTTTCATACCCCTCCTCAAATGCTTCTTCTTCATTTTTCCCATTGATTTGAAGTAAAAATAAAAACCAACGCGGACTGGCAAGTTCAAAAAACTAACCCGCGCTGGCTTTCATAAATAACTCTGGTTTTCACGCAGTCGCAATGATTCACCCGTATTTTTTATTAAAACCAAAAATTGGCAATCTTATCTGCTTTTTCAATCTTTTCTTTTTTTTATTATCTTATAAAAACAGCTGTAGTTTGTCAAATGGGTATACGCTGCAACAAGCCGACTTTATATCCTAGTATATCTTCGCCAATCCGTCAATATCCCCGCCAAAAAACGGGCTGTTTAAAATTATACATCCCCGCTAAGGTTCAATCCCAGCAAAGCTCTTTTTTGTTATTATATCACTTATCAGGAATAAAAAACAACCCCTCGCTCGCGAGCGGCGGGGCTGTTTTTCTTGAATTCCTAAAGCTAAGTCTTAGGAAAGGCTAACAAATACGCGTCAATCTCTTTTTGAAAGAATTTCTTTACATCGGAAACCCCCACCCTTTCGGAAAACAGTTGCGTTTCCTCGACTTCTCGAGAAGAAATATCTTCCGTATATACCAATTGGGCTAAAAATAACTTTTCATTAAAAATTTCACCATAGACCTTCCGCGCCTCTTTGACAATATTTCCCAAACTGGCAATTTGTTTTTTCAGCAGAACATATAAATCGAGATAATCTCGCCAGCTGTTTCGCCTATTCAGGGCATAGGCCTTGGACAGAGCCACACCCAATGGCGAAAGGATGTCCAGCGGCAAGCTTTCGTTTCTTGTTATGTGCGTTTTCAAATCAAATGGGTAAAAAATAAAAGAAATTTTGATGTCGCTGTCTGTCAGGAAAGTGAATTCATCTTGATTGTTCACCAAAGTTTCTTTGATGGTAAATTCTTTTTTTATTCCGGCCGGAAAATTGAGAGGAATTTCCTTGGCGCAAAAAATATCGAAATCATATGAAATCCTGTGCCCGATTTGCAAAGCCAAGGCTGTGCCGCCAGCCAAATAACCAGCACCTTTGAACGCGGCCAATTTCGTGAATATTGCTTTTCGCTGCTCATCCAAAATCTCAAGATGCATTTTTTCCATGGATATTTTTGATATATTGGGATTTATCAACGTTGGTTTTCAGAAGGTATTGAAAAAGTTCCAGCACGGCCGGCTGATAGAGGCCCTTGACGGGTTTTTGAAATTCTTTTCTCGCAGTATCTTCACCGTAAACTTCAAACACTTTTCTGACATCATCCATGGATCCAAGAGCGAAAGCTTGATGAATAATCATATTCCTGTCTTTTTTTATATCCAAGTTTTCAGCCCTATTTTTCAAAAACCAAAAAAGCCTGCCAATTGTTCCTAATCCCTTTTTCATATATATAGTATAGCACAAAAATTGGATTTCGAAAAGCGCGAATCGCCTCTTTTTCGGAGCTTAACTGGGCTTTGACAGACAAAAAAACAACCCCGATGCTCGCGAGCGGCGGGGCTGTTTTCCCAAAACAAATTTTCTGGAATTAATTTCCTAAGATCGGATCTTAGGATGGGTTCAAACAAATATGCAAATATTCTGGTTCTCTAGTGAACTAGAGAGTCTGCATTTTTTAGTCTCGGATAAAAAACAACCCAACAGAAAAACTGAAGGGCTGTTTTTCTTGAATTTAACTCATCCTAAGATACTATCTTAGGAAAGGTTTTATTGTTGCAAAACAACCCGCCGGAAGGGGGGCTGTTTTTCCAAAACAAATTTTCTGGAATTAATTTAATCGTGAACGACAAGATTCCCTGCTGTTACGGGAATAAAGGGCACCCCAACAGAATTATTTACATTACCATTCAATAAATCGCCATTAGATCCTGGAGTTCCTCCATCAAGAACAGATATGTAAACCGTGTTTTCAAGAGAACAACAAGAGTGATTGCTTGCGATCACTGAACCGCTAAAATACGCGGTATTGCCGGTTACTGTCACGCTATTAAGCTCCAGAAGATAATATCCTGTCCAATCAGAATAATAAAATTCGCCTTTATCTGTTTTCCCGATTGCGGTTCCGTCATGAGCATCAAACCTACTATATGCGAAACCATAATATGTTGCTGGATGATCAAACCAAATTTCTCCCGTTGCCTTAGGTGCTGCTTTTCCAGCCGCAAACGAAAAACTTGCGCTTAGGGCAAAAACAAATAGTAATACCCCCCCCACTAAGATATATTTTTTCATTGTTTTATTTTCCCCTCCCACTTTATTTTAAACTTTCAGTTAACCTCTTCCTTAATTCTCTATAACCACTTTTATTTTTCTTTAGTTGTTTTTCTCTTTGAAAGGCATCCTCCTTTGAAAAATAAGATTCATAATATCTTACTTCCCAAGGTATTCCATTTTTTGTAGAGAAATTCTTTCCCGCATTATGTTCTGAAAGTCTTTTCTTTAGATCTTTAGTGCAGCCAAGATAATGTTTTCCGTTTACTTTGCTTTTTATCAGATAGACATAATGCATAAAGTAAAGTGGGAGGGGATGAATTAAATGTTAGTTTCCCCCACCACTTTAAATGAAAGTGGTAAGGGATAAATTTTCAAGCTTTATTGGGTGAAGCTTGAAACCCCGACCTTTTGCGAAGTATATAAAGTGAAGAATTTTATATTATTATACTACTTTGAAGTTAAACGAGCGAAATTCCAAATTGTGGATAACTAAGCCCCATCACCAATTTTATGGCCTAATAAATTTTCGCCACTCCGTCAATATCCCCCGTCGTCAGCGTGTCTTTTTTGATTTCTCCCTTCGCGCCGTAGCCATACATCGTATTGTCCGCATAAGCGGAAGTATAGTGGTCATCGAGCCCCACCCAATGGCCCAATTCGTGCGTGAGGATGTTTTGAGCGTCGTAGGTGGCAAGATTTGGGCAAGCGGTTTTTGAATAAGACGTCCAGCTCCAGGCGAATTTCTTGTTCATAATCGTGTCGGTCTCTACTGCTACTGCCAGTCCGGTGCTTTGATAATACCAGATATAGGTTATTCCAAGTGCACTGCCGGGAGCGCTTCCGAAAGTGACAATATTTTTTCCATCCAATGCTTTTCTTGAGATACTAGTTGAATTCACGTAATTCAAACTTACTTTTCCTGCTGTACCAACCTCCGTATTTTGCCAGGTTGCAAAAGAACTCTTAGCTAAATCAAGAAAATTATCTGGTCCTATGGAACTAGGCGCGCTTCCAGTATTCACGTAATAATTCCACTTCCCCGGTTGTAAATACCAGCCGGCTAGATCAACAACGGGTCCAGAGGTGGGATCGTCAACGCTGCATTGCAGAGGCTTGGTTTCTTTCACTTTCGGATAATGCACAAACACCCTCACTTTGAGATTGGGATGTCCCGGAACGTCATAAGTCCCGTTCACCTGCGGAATATCCTGCTTGGCCATCGCCGCGCCGGCAAAAGCGAGCCACACAAAAGCCGCCATCAAAACCGGGAGAAAAATTGCCCTTTTAATCATATCTTTAAAATTAAAAAATTAACTGCTGGTGCCGAAAAGTTTGAACAGCCAGCCGAAAAGGCTGATTTTGTTTTCGTTGGTAGTGATAAAGTCATTTATCTTGGCCTGTTCCTGATTTAGCTGGCTGATTTGCTGCTCGAGAGCTGCCTTGTCGTCCGCATTTTCGGTTTTTTGCGCCAATCTCATGAGCTGGGCAATTCTGTTTCTAGTCTGAACCATTTCGCTCCGCAAAGCGCCCAAATTCTTGTAGTCCGAGCCGAAAAGAAAAGTTTTGATTTTGCTTCGAGTTTGAACTTGCTCCATAGCCGTGACAGTCGTCGCCTCGCCCTGATTTTGCTGCATAGCTATCGTCCTCACTTGCTGTCCAATTCCTTTTTCGTCAGTATTATCCTCATTTTTTGCCACCTCAAGTAGGCTTTTCACGAAATTTGCCACTACGCTTCGATGCGCTGCCGCGTTCGCTTGGCCAAAATTGTTCTTCTGCCCATTTTGATTTGTATCAGTGTCATCTTCCGTGGGGCTGGTATTCCCAACGCCGATTGTTTCCTGATTTTTAGCCTTGTTTTGGCCCTGCCCTTGATTATTATTTGTGCTGGACGAGGAGCGGGAGTTTGAGGAATTAGACTTATTATTCCCATTCCCCTGCCCGTTCTCGGCCTTTGCTTTTGCTATCGCCGAAAAGGCAAATATCACTGCCACGCCCATCAAAGACACAACTAACAGATTGCCTTTTACTTTTCTCATTTTTGTTTTATTAAGATTTACTATAACTTGATTTTATTGATTTTTCCTTATTATGTCAAATAAAAACAAATTTTCTGAAATACTAACGGCTGGCTCTCGCCGCGAAATTAAAAGCAATAAAATAGTTTTTCCATTTTTTGTCCGTTGACCGATAAATGTTTTCGAACGAGAAATAATCAGCCAGCGCTTCTCTCACCCGGGCGATTTCCCGCAGGCGATTTCTATTTTTTTTGTCCCCCATAGTCAAATCCAAAAGCTCCAGCGCCCGCTCAAAAGCCCTTTGGCTGTAGCCGGCGTTATTTTTTTTCTTCCAGTTGATGGCTCTTTCAACCTCACTGCCAACGTTCGCCATCTGCTCCGCAAAGGAAAGCTTCTTCCATCTTCCGGAGGCCAATTGTTTATGCTGGTAATTCATTTTCGCACTAATTTGCCGATAATGGTTTTGATTTTTTCCCGAATTTTCGGATCTTCAACTTCTCGACTGCGGTTTTCCTGCGATGGCCGCAAGTTAATCATCGAATCAAATTCCACAAAATCTTCGCCTTCAAGTTCGGGATAAATGTTGATGCCCCACAGGTCAGCTTGCTTTGACCTGTTTTCCAAAAGCAAAGCTTCGAGATCGGCATGAAGCTCCGCGTCAACCGCCATAATCTGCTTTCGAACGTCAACCACCGCTTTCACAAAATCGCCGAAAGTATTCTGTGCCATTTTTTTCAACTCATCCAGAGAGATTTTTTCTTCGATGATCTTCATAAAAAATGTTACAGCAGCTAATGCTTAATTATATTCATAAAAGGGCTAAAAATGCAAAAAGTAACCCCGCGGAAAAAGTGAGGGTTGAATTTCTCGCTAAGGTTCAACCTTGGCGAAGCTCACCTAAGAATTGAAAACCCCACTTGAGAATAAGCGGGGTTCGGGTGATGAAAAATGAATTTTTTATCTTCCCCTTGGAATTTCATCCCAGAGTTCGATCTGCAAACCCGGTCCGCGGCAAACTGGGCAGTCGTCGTTTCGGTGAACCCGGATTTCAACGACCGTGTTCACCCACTGGCCGAGTCGGCCAAAAAGGATAAGAAAAGCTCCTATAACCATGGGCGCCAGTCCAGTATTCCGGCTGATCTCAATGAGCTGGAAGTAATTGAGAGTCACGAGCACCATCCCAAAGAGCTCCGCCGCGAGGCCGAGCACAAAAAGCGCCCGGAAAAATACCTGAACTAGAAACCTTTCTTCCGTTTCGATTAAGTATTTTTCAAAAGCATCGTCAACTCTGTCCGTCATGGGACTAATCCTCCTTTTGGTGGGTTCTCCTGTTTTTTAATTAGCAAACGAAGCAGGTTTTGTCAAAAAAACAACCCGCCAGAGTCAAATGTTAAATAAAATTGCCATGGCATAATTAATTGACATTATGTTTTTCACTCTCTAATTATTTATTTCTTATAAAAAACAACCCGACAGAAAAACTGAAGGGCTGTTTTTTTATCAACACTGCATTATTTTAGCCTAAGGAACATCCGTGTCGTTGTAATTGATCAGATTATTCTCAAACAGCCATTTATTCGCAGCAAAATTCCACGAATTCAAATACCCCGTACCTTCATTAAACTCATTTGATTTAACCAGCCAGATTTTTGCCCTTGGAGAATTGGTATCGCCTGAAACTGGTAGATCCATATTTAGATTTACAGCGTCTGCTAAATTTAAACTGCCAACCGAATTGGACGTCCCTTTTGAAATAAGTTTTCCTGCTGGTCCGCCATCTGCATAATAAATCAAGCTATAAGATGTTGAGAATAATAATTTTTCGGCATGGAATCCAAAATTGAACGTCGGAGCTGCTGGATTATAAAATAGAATCCCAAATGCGCCACCATCGACGATTTTCCAGCTAGAATCCTTTTGATATAGATTGAGTTTTTCAACCGTACTTCCTAAAGTTACGTCCGTATCATCAAATTTAATCAGGTCATATTCGAATAAATACTTTTCCGGATTCCAACCGATCATCTTTTTTGCCTCGCAATCAACATCACCTGATTTAACCAACCATATCTTCGCCCCATCTGGATAATTATCGTCATAGACAGCTGGTAAATCAGTGTTCGTTTCTATAGCGGCCTCAACGCTGACATTTCCATAAACATCTGCGAGAGTTGATGAGCCCAGACACATCAAACCATTTCCCGGCCATGGGTCGGGATAATAAATCAGAGTATAGTCCTCTCCCGCATTCAATCCATGCCCATTAAAAACAAAATCAAACGTTGATCCCGTTTGATTATATTTCATCTTTCCCCAAGCTCCGCCGCCGACTATAGACCAACCATTAGGATTTTTTTCATAAAGATACAGATGCGCAATATTTGATTTTCCAGCCGGTCCATTTTTTCCAGCCGCAAACGCAAAACTTGCGCTTAGGGCAAATGCAAAAACTATTAATACCCCCCCCCCACTACTATCAATTTTTTCATTTCATTTTCACCTCGATTCTAGGTTGAATTACTAACTACGAAATTTACGAACTACGAAAGAAACGAAATTACGAAACATTGTTGTTATCACGAAATACGAAATGAGCTAAAGTACGAAATTTATTTCAAGTTCACAACCCGCTTATATCGAACGCCTTGGCTTGTAAACGTGATTATAATGCCGAGTTTGAGTCCTGTTGCTCAGCATAGACTAAATTATTTTTTGTTTTTATTTTTGGCACTTTCGTATTTTCGTATTTCGTATTTTGTTCGTATTTGGTAAAAGTTTGTACTTTCGTATTTCGTATTCATTTTGTATTTCGTAATATGGTGAGGGATGAATTCATTATACCCTATTTTGCCGAGTTGCGGTAAACGGAGATGTGCATAAGTAAGCAAAGCGCCTGATTTCATGTCACAATTTAGTTTAGTTGGACAAGAAGAGGAGATCTGGTTTACAGACCTCCTTGTTAAGCAATTGCGCGTAGTAAATCCTCCACATTAACGGTTTACGTTTATCTTTCTTGTGCTCGACTGCCGCATCCAGGGGAATTTTGAGCATCCTGCCCTTTAAAATATGTTTTCTCCTGCCTTCGCAGAAATCGATCCCGTTGTACTCCGCAATTCTCTCCACCGCGTAACTGAAATTTTTTTTCAGCAGAGGTACTCTTTCACACACTTCCTCTACTGAATCAACTTCGGTTGGCACTTGAATGGAGATGAAAAAAGTGGACC
>Ga0315268_10002821_pt1 | contig 19390 bp, 16 predicted proteins | sample C1_top_MG_FD_204535 | JGI IMG/M metagenome (GOLD analysis project Ga0315268, IMG submission 204535) | Sediment microbial communities from Yellowstone Lake, YNP, Wyoming, USA - C1_top | ecosystem: Environmental > Aquatic > Freshwater > Lake > Sediment | place: USA: Wyoming | collected 2017-08-01
TCACACGGAAAACTGGACGTCCCGGCGGTAGGAGCCGCGCAGCCTGATCGGCCGGGCGATATCAATGGAGACGCTCGAATCGCCCACAAGCCCCTGGAAATCAGGCTCGCCTCCATTCAAGGGGTAGAGCGTCTTGTACCCCAGGCGGACGCGGCCGTTGACCCGGCCCCCGGGTGAAAATTCGAAGCCGGCGTACGCCGTGCGGGTTTCTGCATCACGCGGGTTGAGGGGATTTAGAAAGTCGAACCTGCCGTATTCGAGTTGGAGGAAACCGCGTATGCGGGGCGTCATCTGCCGGTAAAAACCGCAGGCGGCGCGGAATTCGTCACGGTCGAGCTCTTGAGCGATCGGAAAGCGTTCGAACTCCAGGTTTTCGTAGCGGATCCGGGACGCCGAAAAATCAAGGGAGAAACCGGTCTTTTTCCCCGTCTGCCATAGGCCCGAGGCCTGGACGTCGGCCTGCTTCCTCCGCGGCCGGATGTCAATTTCGTAGTTCCACCGCTCCCGGGCGTCCGTCCAGGCGGCCCCGGCGGAGAGAAAAGCTTTGTTCAGGAGGATGCAAACGTCTCCCCGAAGATAGTTATTCCAGGCCCGCTCCCGTGTCGTTTCATAGAAGTAAACATAGCGGGGCGATTCGTAAAGCGTCAGGACGATTTTCTTCCGGATCGCGAGATAGCCGGTGAAGGACGGCCCGACCGTAAGCCTGTAATCCCCGACTGCCTCGGGATTTGAATAGATGTTCGAATCATACCCAAGATCGCTGAGGATGATTTCGGGACGGATCCGGAAGGGACCGACTTTCCAGGGTGCGAGGCTCATCTGCCTGAGAAGCTCCTCGCCTTTATACGTGTCGCCCAAGATCGAGGGCGGGGCAATGAAGAACAACCAGAGGACCGTGAGGACGGCCGCCTTGAATAATCCGGCTTTGTTCCCGAGTTGCCTTTTCGCTTTCATAGCCGCTCTCGCCGCAGTCTTATCTTATCAAATTGAGGCGGACAGGATCAACTTCACCGGCTTGACACATCTATAACTCTTCTATAATATTCAGTCATCTCAGTTCCGCCCAAGCGAGGATTTTCCATGAGTCAATTTCTCCGCAATCCCGATGTCGTCCTCAGGGAAGAAGACGAGGACGGCGCACTTCTCTTCAATCCCGATACGAACCAGGTCCGGGTGCTCAACGCGACAGCCGTCTTCCTCTGGCACCTCTGCGATGGAACGAAGGGCGTCCCGGATATGGTCGCCGCCCTTAAAGCCCAATTCGAAGGAGCGCCGGAGAAGGAGGCCGAGGACCATGTCAAGTCGTTCATGGACGACATGACGGCCAACGGATTCATCGGGATCGCCGAAGAAGAAAAAAAGTAGGGGAGCACAGGAATGTCCGCAGCGTGCGCCTCGAGGCGTCCGTCCCCCAGCGCTATCGTAATGCCCAGCCCGCGGTCGGTTCAAATCTCGATTACCGGCGCCTGCAACCTGAAGTGCCGGTACTGTTTCTACGCCAACGAGATGGCCGCCCTGGCCGATCTCCCGACGTCCGAGTGGCTTCGCTTCTTCGAGGAGCTCGGCCGCCTTGGGGTCATGGACGTCACTTTAAGCGGCGGCGAGCCGTTTGCCCGGCGAGACCTTTTTGAACTCATCGATGGGATCGCCGCCAACCGCATGCGTTATGCGATTCTTTCGAACGGGACGCTCATCAACGATGCTCTGCTCGACCGGTTCGAGACTGGCAGACGACGCCCGCGCCTGAACTATATCCAGGTTTCGCTTGACGGTTCTCGCGCCGAGATCCACGACCGGAATCGTCCGGGGAGCTTCGCCCGCGCCCTGCACGGCCTTAAGCGGCTAAAGGCGCGCGGGTTTCCTGTCCAGGTCCGGACGACGATCAGCCGTCACAATATTGACGATTTGGAGAACATCGCCCATTTGCTCTTTGAAGAAATCGGCCTGGCGTCCTTCAGCACCAACGAGGCTGCTCCTCTGGGCACAGGCTGTGCGAATCGCGCCGAGACGGCTCTCACCCCGGCCGACCAGAAAAAAGCGATGGCCGTCATCGATCGGCTTCTCGCCCGCTACCCGGGCCGTCTCCAGGCCCAGGCCGGTCCCCAGGCCAAGCTCAAGATGTACCGCGAGATGGAGCGCGGCCGCCTGACCGGAGAAAAGGCAGCGGACTGGAAAATGGGCTTCCTCAGCGGCTGCGGCTGTGTCTTCACCAAGATCGACGTGCTCCACGACGGGACGATCGTCCCCTGCTGCATGCTGCCCGGGCTTGTCCTCGGCAACATCACCCGGGATTCGCTGGGGGAAATCTGGCTGAATCATCCTACGCTGCAGATGCTCCGCGAGCGGCGGAATATCGCCATGAGCGAAGTTGAAGGCTGCCGAGATTGCGAATGGAACGCGATCTGCAACGGAAGCTGTCCCGGTCTGGCTCACCAATTGACGGGGGACGTCAACCGGGCCAATCCGGAGGACTGCTATCGGAATTTCATCGAGGCCGTCGGAGGAGTGGATGTCCTGCCTGACTGAGGAAGAGACAGCAGCGGCCAAAGCTGAAACGCGGACGCTCGACCTTCCCGAGGGCGTGCCGCCGCTTCACTCGCTCTATATGTATATCGCCGGCTCATGCAACCTGGCCTGCCGCCATTGCTGGATCGAGCCAGATTTCAGCCCGGACCGGTCAAAAGGGAAATTCCTCAAGCTTGAATGGGCTAAAAAGGCCGTCGTCGAGGCCAAACCGCTGGGGCTGCAATCGGTCAAACTCACGGGCGGCGAGCCGCTTTTTCATCCACAATTCAGGGAAATCGTCGAGCTCATCGCTCAGGCGGGGGTCGATATCATCATCGAAACCAACGGCACGCTCGTTGATTCCGGCACGGCAAGATTCCTGAAGGATGCCGGACGCGTGTGTTTTATATCCGTCAGCGTGGACGGCGCCAGAGCCGAAATCCACGAGAGCCTGCGTGCTGTCCCAGGCAGCTTTGAGAAGGCGATTGAAGGCATTCGCGCGCTTGCCGAAGCGGGCTTCCGGCCCCAGCTTATCTGCACATTGCACAAAGGAAACGTTGGCGAAATCGAAGAAGTCATCGCTCTGGCCGAGCGTCTTGGCTGCAGCTCGGTCAAGTTCAACCATGTCCAGCGGATGGGCCGCGGCAGCCGGATGCATGAAGAGAATCACGGCTTGAGCGTTGAAGAAATCATAAGGATTTATCAACGCCTCGAAAGCGAATTCGTCCCCCGGGCGCGTATTAAGGTCTTCTTTGACATCCCGATCGCATTTTATTCGATCCGGAAGATCATAAGCGGCCATCCCGGACGATGCAATGTTCTGAACCTCCTGGGCGTTTTATCGGGGGGCGAGCTTTCGCTCTGCGGCGTGGGTGTGCTCGTGCCCGAACTCATATACGGACGCCTATCTCACGATAATCTAAAGAAGGTGTGGAAGGAAGCGCCCGGCCTTAAAGAACTGAGGCGGCTCATTCCGGCAGAGCTTGAAGGGATATGCGGTCAGTGCCTATTCAGATACATCTGTTTGGGGCAATGTGTCGCCAATAACTATCATGCTGTAAAAATGCTAAACTTTCCCTACTTTTTCTGCCGTCTCGCCGCCGAAAAAGGGCTGTTTCCCCCCTCCCGGAGGAAATAAAATAAAAAACGCAGAAAAAAGGCTTGACATCTTGTTGACTTTAAATAAAATAAAAGACGGGAGCTGAATATCATGAAAAGAACATATGAAATTCCAAGGGCCTTGGACATTGCGATATCTACGTTTAGTGGGCAGAAAGTCAAACCTCTGGGGTTTTGCGTCAGCGGCTCTTATCCTACGGTTTCCAATTGTTCTGGCGGAACCAGTGTTACCCAACCTGCGTCCTTCTGCAGCCCCGCCGGCACACTTCCTTCCTATGGCAATTGCAATGCAGGTGTCAATGTCGCCAGCGGCTGCGTTACGGGAAGCTCTATTGCCACTGGTGGTTGCGCCGCAGGCTCGGTTGGTTTTTAACTCCTATCTGTTTGCCGATCCACACTTATAATTTAGAAATCGGGGAGCAGAAGTTATTTGTCTCGAGCGATATTCCGCGTCCATTCTTAAACAAGAAATCATTCAGGCTTTTTTTTTCGAACAAGAATCATCCGGTTGATATCGCCTGCACATTTTTCGGGGTTCCCTCCTCTTCTCTTCTTCTAAAACCGCCGGGAAAAAAAGAAAAAGAACTTTTATCCCGCTTCATTCTCTATCCCCAGATGGGGCCGGATAGTCCTCTTTTGAAATCGCCGATGGTCCGGTCCCAGCTCCGGAAATGCTTGATTCATAAGGAAGATATCTCCTTCGAAATGCATTTCGAATCGTTATCGATATTCGATTTTTATTCGAAAAAACTCCTGATTTATTATTTATCGAAGAGAAAGAAAAGCCTTGAAACGAGCGCTGTCGGGCCAGGCATAATGGCCCCTTTTTTCCCTCTCTTCGGCGGGTTCATGCTGCACACCTCTTCGTCAGTCCTGAACAATAAAGCGGCCCTCTTCTTGGCCAAAGATGAAGGCGGGAAAACGACTGTCATGAAAAACGGCGCGGAACAGGATGTATTATCGGATGATCAAAATATTTTAAAAAAAGAAGATGGCGCTTTTTTTGTCCATTCCACTCCCTGGAGTACATTTCACAACGGACCCCGTAAAGCCAGGCTCGGCGGATTATTCATGCTCGAAAAAACGAAAGAATTTAGCCTTGTTCGAATCAATCCGGTGGATGTGCTGTCTTTTTTATGGGGGGAACATAAGGGATACACGCTTTTCATGCCGAAAAAAATGAGGATCGCCGGCTTTGATTTATTGCGCGAAGCCTGCTGGTCGGTCCCGGCTTATCGCATGCGGTTTCCAAAGGATTATATCGACTGGGATGTTATCGCTCGCGCCATGGAATAAGGGTGAACGGACGAGACGTCGTATGCTCGAGATTCTATCGCGGCTCGAGCATGCTTCCGGCCTTCCGGCCGGGCGATTGGCTGGTCGTCGAGGCCGTTCCTCATGAAAAGATCCGGCGGGGAGATATCATTGTCTTCCAAGCTTCCGATACGGAAAAAGAGAATTCGGTTTCCAAAAGCTCCACCACTCCGGATTCTGATCTTGCCGAAATACTTTCTCCTGCAGATTGCTTAAAAAATTCGGCCCTCGATGCATCAGAAGCCGAATCCCCGCTCCTCGTCCATCGGATTATAGCCGTTCGTTCCGGAGGCTTCGTCACCCGCGGCGACAACAATCCGGCTCCCGATAAAGACCTCGTCTCCCCCGCGCTTCTCGTCGGCCGGGTCGCCGCCCTTGAGCGCCACGGCCGGCGAATTCGTGTCTGCGGAGGCGCACGCGGTTTCGTCCTAGCAGCCGCCCGCCGTTTTTTTCGTCGGGTCGCGCGTTCGTTTTTTCGAGTCGTCCGGTTCCCGCTTCGGCCGGCCTACCGGCTCCTTCGCCGGAGCGGCATAATCGGCGCAATCTGGAAGCCGCGCCTGACGGCGGTCCGGTTCCGGTCTCCATCGGGTCCGTTCGTGAAATATGTGCGCGGCAGCCGCACTGTCGCGATGTGGTGGCCGGAACGCCGCAGCTTCCGCTGCCGCCGGCCCTATGATTTGATCATCAAACCGCCCGTTTCCCGCTAAAGCTCGCCAAGCTATGGAATCCTCGACCACATTCGAAATCGCCCGCAAGGCCGCTCGAAGATTCCCTCTTCTGCCCCGCACCGTAGCCCTCGTCTGGAGCGCGGCGCCGGGATGGAACCTGGCCTGGCTGCTCCTCCTCTCGGTTCAGAGCATGATCCCGGTCGGACAGGTCCACCTCACCCGCGTCCTGGTCAACGGCCTCGCGGCGGCAATAGGAAAGGGGCTGACCTGGGACAATGCGCGAGCGCCGCTATTCGCGGCAGGGCTCATGGGCGGCCTCTTTATCCTCGCCCAGGGGCTTCAAAGCCTGGCCGGCTGGGTCTCCGTGGTTCAGAGCGAGACTGTCCGCGACAAGCTCTCGCTGCGGCTTCATGACCAGTCCATCGCCATCGATTACCGCCATTTTGACGACCCGGATTTTTACGACCGGCTCTACCGGGCCAGGGCCGGGGGCGCCGAGCTTCCCCTGGCGCAGGTCGCAAACCTGGGAAGCCTTTTCCAGAGCGCGCTGACTCTTATCGCCATGGCGGCCGTCCTGCTTCGCTACGGCCTGTGGGTTCCGGTGGCGCTCCTCATCGGCACAATCCCGACGCTTCTCATCACCATGCACAACAGCCGGAGGCTGTACCGTTGGGCGCGGGAATCCACGCCGCGCCAGCGCCGCATCTGGTATTACGACTGGCTGCTTACGGCCCGGGAGAATGCCGCGGAGCTGAGGCACTTCGGTCTGGGAAACTTCTGGAAATCGGCATACCAGGCGGAGCGCGGCAAGCTCCGCACTGAGAGGATTGTGATTGCTCGGCGGCAGGCTGCGGGGCAGTTCGCCGCCGGGGTGACGGGACTTCTCGCGGCGGGAGGAGCGTTGTTGTGGACGGGAAGCCGGGCCCTCCTGGGCGCCCTCACGCTCGGAGATATCGCGCTCTTCGCTCAGGCCTTCAATCAAGGACAATCGCTCATGCGGTCACTTCTTCAAAACGCCGGACAGACCTTTACAAACCTTCTCTACCTCGGCGATTTCTTCGACTTCCTGGATCTTGAGCCGGCCGCCGCGGGAAGAGGAAGCGTCGTTCCGGGTGCGGAAGAAAAAACAGCCGGCGGGCGGATAACAGGAGCTATGGACATAAGTCTGGAGCCAGCCATGAGGACAGAGAGAGACGCGGTGCCTCCGCTCGACGCTCTTCCCGTCTCTCTCCGGCTCGAGAACGTCTGGTTTACCTATCCCGGTTCACAGGAGCCGGTCATCCGGGACCTCAGTCTTTCCCTAGAAGCGGGAATGGTGACGGCGGTCGTCGGCGACAACGGCGCGGGCAAGAGCACGCTGGTCAAGCTTATCACCCGCCTCCACGACCCTCAGCAGGGCCGCATCCTGTGGAACGGCAGGGATGTGCGCGATTTTTCTCCCGACGACCTCCGCCGGCGCATGACGGTCCTCCTTCAAGTTCCCATGCAATATCAAGAGACCGTCACGACGAACGTCCGGCTCGGCAGCCTTGACGCTGACGAGCCCAGAGTACGCGGGGCCGCCGAAGCTTCGGGCGCGGCCCGCTTCGTCGAGCGCCTGCCGCGAAGGTACGATACGCTCCTCGGCCGCTGGTTCGAGGACGGCGTCGATTTGAGCACGGGCGAATGGCAGCAGCTGGCTTTAGCGCGGGCATTCGCCCGGCCGGCCTCGCTTTACCTCCTCGACGAGCCCACGAGCGCCCTCGACGCCTGGGCCGAAGCGGATTGGTATGCGCGGCTCGAGCGCGCCCGGGCGGGCCGGACGACACTCGTCATCACCCATCGGCTGACGACGGCGCAGCAGGCCGACGTCATCTGTGTCATGGTGGGCGGCCGGATCGTAGAATCCGGAACCCATAAAGAGCTGATGGGCGTGGGCGGCAGGTACGCGGAGGCCTGGAAGATCCTGGAGCGGGAATGAAGGCCGACCGCGAATCAAAAGCGTTGCTCAGCGCCATGCGCCGGGACGGGGGGACGGAGTGAAGATCGGCCATCCAGCCGTCGACCTTGAGAGTGAAGCTCTGGTCCGCGCGGTTCGCCGGGATGACCCGTCCGGAGACCGTCTGCTCGAGGCGCTTGGGGCGGGTATCAACTGGCCACGACTCATTGATCTTTCAGTACGTCACAGGGTCATGCCGGTCCTCTGCGCGCGGCTGCAAGTGTTAGGGACGCGGAATCCCGCGCCGCGTGAAATCATGGCCGGGCTGAAAACGCTCCAGCGCCTCAACGAGGGGAAAAACCTCCTCCTGACCATGAAGCTCGCCGAAATCCTCGATGTGTTCGGCAGAAATGGGATTGAGGCGATCGTTCTGAAGGGGCCGGCTCTTGCCGTCGCGGCGTACGGCAGTATAGGCATGCGGCAGTTCGATGACCTCGACATCCTCATCAGGCCGCGGGATCACGCACGTATAAAAAGCTTGATGGCCGGCCTCGGTTTCCGGCAGAACGAGGAAGGCACGCGGGCCCAGGAGGCGGAGTATTTTCGGCGAAACTACGGTTCCGAATTCATAGCCACTCGGGCAAGGGTTTTTGTCGAGATCACAACTAAGTTGACGGATTTATTAAATGAGGCGGGGCTCGAGACGGAAAATCTCTTTGCCCGGAAAGAAATCATCACGACCGAGAGTATGAAGCTATTTTCATTGTCCTCCGAAGACGCGCTCATTTATCTCTGCTTCCACGGAACCAGACACATCTGGCCGGTGCTCGGCATGATATCCGACCTCGCCGCTTTTGCGGCCTCCCGGGATGATTGGCCATGGGGACAAGTTCTTAAGAAGGCGCGGCAAGCGGGGCTGCGTCGAAACCTCTTTCTGGGATTGATGCTGGCCGGGGAGGCGGCGGGGCTCGAACTGCCGGCAGAGGTCGAAAGAGAAGCCAAAACCGATGCGGTCGCAGCAAAGCTTAAGAAACAGATCCTTGCCGACCTTTTCTGGAACCGGATAAATGAAGTCACCTATCTTGAGCTTGCTCTTCATAATTTGAAGCGAAGAGAAAGGATGTCCGACAAGATGAGCTTCATCCTGAGGCGGCTCGTCGGGCGTTCGCCAATGGACTGGAAAACAATTCCCCTGCCGGACTGTCTCTTTTCCCTCTATATCCCGCTCCGGGTCGTTAGATTGCTCGCCACGCTGGTCTTCCCCGGCCTGGGGGTGAGGATGAACCGGGATTTCCGGAATCGCAAAGCAAGACGCCGGCCGGATTCAGGTTGACAAGGGGGCTTGTATCGCATTGGCTTTGACATATAATTATTGAAGCCAGATTACTGATATCAGAAAGAGAGTCGCCATGAGAAAGACGTTCGATCTGACTATTCGCGGGCTGATGACGGCCGCCCTTTTCGGCGCATGGGGAGCCGGATTGCTCGCTCAAACCGGACAGGAAGCCTTTATCCGGGAATACAGGATCGGCTCCAAGGACCTTCTTGAAATCAAGGTCGTCGAGCTTCCGGAGCTGAATCTTGCCGTCCGCGTTTCAGAGGACGGGTCCATCACGCTTCCGCTCATAGGAAGAGTGGAGCTCGGCGGGATGACAAAAGACGCCGCGGAGCGCAAGATTGCCGCGCTTCTTGCGGAGAAATATGTCAATAATCCTCAGGTGTCGGTTTTCATCAAGGAATACCAGAGCAACCGCGTGGCCTTGATCGGCGCCGTGAAAACGCCCGGGATGTATGAAATGATCGGCAGCATGAATCTGCTCGAGCTCATCTCCAAGGCCGGCGGATTCGCCGATAACACGGGAAACGACCTCTATGTGGCGAGGGAAGGAAAAGACGGGATTCAGGTCAAGCTCACGATCAACCTCGACGATCTGATCATCAACGGCAACCAGAGTCTCAACATCCCTCTGCAGCCGAGGGATATCGTCACCGTGCCGGTGGATAAAATCATCCAGGTGTATGTGTGGGGGGAGGTCAAGAACCCGGGTGCGCTGTCCGTGAAATTGTCGAAGAAAATCACGCTGATGCAGGCCATCGCCCAGGCGGGCGGGACGACGGCCACGGCGAAAAAATCCGCCGTTGTCATCAAGCGGAAAGACGAAAAAACCGGAAAAGAAATCCAGATCAAGGCCAACTTGAACGATATTATCAAGGGGAAAGCGCCGGATCCTCCTCTGAAGGAGGGGGATGTGGTGTATGTGCCGGAGAGCTTCTGGTGAGCACGAGTCCATGATCGACCTCCACACGCATTTGCTGCCCGACTGGGACGACGGAGCCCGGTCCTGGGAGGAGACCAGGGCCATGGCCCGGGTGGCCGCGGCGGACGGAATCCGCAAGATCGCGCTCACGCCGCATATCTTCCGGCTGACGAAGCATAATGACGATTGGTCGGTTCTCGAGGAGCGGACGGCCGAGTTCAAAAGAAATTGCAAGAGCCTGCCCTGTGAATTCTCGTTCGGGGCCGAGGTCTTCGTCCATCACGATATGGTGGAAAACATCCGGAACCATCATTTGACCATCAACGGCTCGGATTATTTCTTCATCGAGTTTCCCGCGGAAACCATCCTGCCGGCGGTTAAAGACCTCATCTTCAACATCATGCTCCGGGGCTGCATCCCCATCATCAGCCATCCGGAGCGGAACTCGGTATTCAGTTATCGGCCGGGCCTGCTCTACGAGCTGGTGATGATGGGCTGCCTGGCCCAGGTCACCGCCAAAAGCATCATCGGGGAGATGGGCCAGGAGGCCAAGAGAGCGGCGGATATTTTTCTCAAGCACAATCTGGTCCACATCATCGCTTCGGACGCGCACGACCCGGTAAACCGGCCGCCCAGGCTGAGCCATGGGGTCCGGGAGGCGGCTAAGGTCGTGGGAAAGGAAAAGGCCGAGGCGATGGTCACCTCCATTCCGGAGGCGATTCTCGGGAACGCAGAAATCGGGGATTGGGGGGAGCCGCTCGACCCCGTCCGCGGAAAAAAATGGACGATCAAGCTTCCTTCCTTCATGAAAAAAAATAGAAATCAAGGAAATCTTCCTTGACATCCGCAATTAAAGTGTTTATATTAAATAAATAAGAGGGAGGCAAATATGCTAAAGCATAAGACCTTCAGGTCAAGGCTACCGGCGTTGGGTATGGCAGCCGCGCTCTTGGCGATCATCATCCCCATCCAAGGCCTGAGCCAGACGGCTGGAACGGGCGCGCTGACGGGGACGATTTACTGGGATGACGTCAAGACTCCGGCAGAAAATGCCGTTCTCAAGCTCCGGAACATCCAGACCGGGAAAGAACTCCAGGGCCCGCCGTCGAATAATAAAGGCCTTTACCTTGTCAAAGACATCCCCGAAGGCCGGTACATCATCGGGGTCAGCACAAGCCGCGGCGATTACAACTTCAACTTCGAAGTTTTTATCAAAGCCAATGAGACAGCGAAGCTTAACTTGGCCCTGAAAACCGCGGAATCCCTGGTTGTCCTTGAGAAAGCCGGAGTGAAGGGTTTCTTTGCCAAGCCGGCCGGGATCGCGCTCGCCGTGGGGGGCGTCGCGCTCCTTTCCTTTGGGGCGTACGAGCTCTTCAAAGCAGAAGAGAAATCACCGACAAAGAAATAACGGCCGGGATCTTGCCGACTTCGGCAGGAGAGGATGCGGCAGGCCTGAGGATAAAGTCACTTAAGGATCATCAAACATCGAAGAATAGATAAAATTAATCCTTGAAGGAAAAAGCAGGAGGCTTAAACTTCCTGCTTTTTTTTTGTTCTGTTGAGGTGGTTGGAGAGAAAATTATAAGATAGGGAAAGATAAAGAGGCTCAGGCAGGTGTCGGAAAAGGCTATTTTTTGGGGATTGTGCGCGATTCTCGTCCTTCTGCCTCTTCCCTATGGAGGCGTGTATGAGTGGACGATTTTCATTTTCGAAGCGGGAACCCTGGTTTTGTTTGGGCTGTATTGGGCCGGAAAACTGGGCGGAGGTGACAAGCGCGCAGCGGAAGGCATTGGAAGGATTCCGCTCGCCGTAAAGGTCCTGGCCGGAGTTTTTTTCGCCGTTTCTTTGGCGCAGATTCTGCCTCTCCCCCAAGGAGTGCTGGCTTTCATCTCCCCTGGGGCCAAGCGCTTCTATCAAGATTTTTCGGCGGGCCGGCTCGGGGAAATCTCGGGCAGGACGTGGAAGACGATCTCCTTTGCCCCCAACTTCAGCCTTTATGAAATCATCAAGGATGCTTGTTACGGCATCTTCGGCTTTCTGGTCTATACGGTCATACGGACGAAGAATAAAGCTAAAAGTTTTGTCTTTGTGATCATCTTGAGCGGCGTCTTCCAAGCCGTATACGGCCTCACGGAGCTTTGGGGCGGGACGAGCCGGATTTTCGGCTGGAAAAACAAGTGGAACCAGGGATCGGCGTTCGGCACGTTCGTCAACCGGGACCATTTTTCGGCGTTTCTGGAGATGATTTTCCCGCTGAGCTTGGGGTATCTTCTGGCCAGGGCGGATTTCTTCGCCATGAAAAAGGGGCTTTGCTTCAGGGAGAAAATTCTCTGGTTCGGCCAGGAGCGCCTGCAGAAATCAATCATCGTGGGGACGGCCGCGGCCGCCCTGGGGGTCGCGCTTCTCTTTTCGAGATGCCGGGCGGGCGTCATTATCTTCTTCGTGTCGATTTTCATGATGCTGATGATTTTGTCGATGGCGGGAAGAGGACAAACGACGGAGGATTGGGGGGGGGCCGGAGCCGGCCCGGGACGGAGCCGGTCGAAAAGGGCGGTGCGGACGGTTTTCCTGGCCGTGATTCTGACGGCCGTGCTAATCGGCATCCAACCCATCCTGGCGCGGTTTACGAAAGATACCTTGACATTCAAGGCGGGACGGCCGGTGTACTACCGAAACACGGTCGAAATGGTCGGGGCATATCCTCTGGCAGGGGTCGGCCTCGGGGCGTACATGTATGTTTATCCGATGTTCGAAAAAGCGAGCGATCCCGGGCTTCTCAGCCATGCACACAACGATTATCTGGAAGTGTTGGCAGAGAGCGGGGTGGTGGGAGGAGCGGCGCTCATCGCCGGGGCCATGGCGACATTGGCGTTGATCGGGGCGGGATGGGCCAGGTGGCATGATCCCCTGCTGAAGGGCATTGGGCTGGGGTGCCTGGTGGGAATCGCGGCGATCCTCATCCACAGCTTTGGGGATTTCAGCCTGCGGATTCCGGCCAATGCGGTGTATTTGGTGACGCTGTATGCGCTGGGGTTGGGAGCTGTGGGATTGCAATCAAGGCAGGGGGCCGGATCAAAGACCACTCATTCTAAAAATATTTCTTTAAATCAATCCGGCTTGGAGCGAAATGGTGAGACCTCGCGGATTTTGAGTAGCAATTCAGGGGGCCGCGGCAAGGCGGCATCGTTGAAGATGAAGGCAGTCTTGATGCTGGCCGGAACGGTAGGGCTGTTGTTTCTGGCGGTCAAACACAACCTGGGCTTTCTATATTTTAACAAGTACGAGGCGGCTCGGAAGGCGGCCGCGGAGGGTGGGCAGAGCCTTCAGTCGGGGTTTCCTGAATTCGAGAGGCTGCTCCAAAAGGCGGTCCGCTTTTCAAATAATCCAATTTTCCACAGGGAAGCAGGACTTCTGTATCTCGGCATGGCGGCTGCGGAGAATAGGGAGGCCGGGAAGGAAGAGCGGGACGCACGGCGGGATGCTCTTCTCGACCGGGCGCGGGAGGCGTTTGGGAAGCAGGTCAAAGCGAACCCGGCCGACGCCCAAGGATATTATTATTTGGGAAAGGTGTATCTTCTCTATAATTACCCGCTTTTGACATACGGGGACAAAGGCCGGATGTTCCTGAGGAAAACTCTAAACCTGGAGCCGCATAATTTGCTTTTCAACCAGAGCGTCCTATTCGATTTTTTGGCGATGTGGGACGGCCTGACTGAAGAGGAGAAGGCGTGGATAATGAAATGGCTCAAAACGGTCTGGGTGACCAACGCGGAGACGTTCTATCCGGAGCTTAAGAAGCGCTGGGAAAAGGAGATCAAGAACCTCGATGCGCTGAAGGCAATTTTGCGCTCGGACGCGGCGGTCTGGTCCGCAGCCTCAAGATATTTTTAGTCAGTGTCCGCTCAAGGACATCAAAGGGCCGGATGAAAGTAGAGGACCTTTCTTTCCATCGGCTTGAATTCCAGGATCAGCCGGGAATCGGAGAGCGGGAATCCTGCCCCTGAAAAAAAATCGAAAGCGGCGGCGGAAGGCGGACGTTTGAAATCGAGGGCCGCCGTCACGGGTGCGTTGAGGGTGTTGACGGCGATGAGGTAGGCGCCCGGGCGAAGCGAACCGGTGGGGAATCCAGCCGGACCGGGTCTCGGTTGCCGAGCGAGTTCCACGGGACCGGCACGGGGCTCCGAATAAGGATTCCCCTCCGATTTAAGCTCTTTAAGAATCGAGTGGACGGCCGGGATGCCCCAAGCATCGTTCTTGTCGCATTTCATCGTGTATGCGGCCCCGGCCTCCGGCGCTTGAATCACCGGAAGCAACTGCCGCACTTCCCCCACCGTCTTTCTCAGCCCCTCCCACAAATCCCCCTTCTCTTTGATAAGGTAATTCCCCGATTTGTAAACGTAATAAAACAACCCCTGCGCCCTGTGAGCAAGGGCCAGATACGTAAGCGCCTGAACCTCCTCTCCCGTCGGCTCGCGTCCCAGGCCGGTTTCTGCGCCGGCCTTAGCGCCGCAGTTCCAGCCGAAAGCCTGGATGACGGCCCAGAGTCTTTTGGACGGGTCTCCGGCAAAGCAGGCGCGAATCTCGTCGAGCGACGTGCTGAGCCAGGACAGCGGCTCGAAGGGAATGGGATAGGGGTCGGTCATGATAACGTCCGCCGCCGGTGCGTAGTCAGGGGCCCGCCAGGAGCGGTTGAGGACGATGACGCCGGGCCGGCGGAATCCGAGGCGGAAGAGCTCGGCGCGCCTGTTGAAGAGGATTTTGGGCGAAATGCTCCGGCCTTCGGGCTCGTCTTCAAGGTACCAGCCAAGGATGGAGTCTGAATGGAGAAGCTGCAGGAAGGTGGGATTGCCGTGTTCCGTTCGCCACAGGTCCCTCGGCTCACCTGCCGGCAATGACACAGCATAACCGGGACGATCGGGCCGGGCTTGCAGCACAGCCGAAGGCGAGACAAGCGCTTTCAGGTTGTTAGCGCGGGCTGCGGACAGCGCCGGGAGCAGAGAATCCGGGCCCGACAAGAAAAAAGAGGCGGCGTTAAACCCGATCTCTATTAATTCCTTGAAGTCTTCAGGGAGGACACCATACATGCCGATGGGGAAAAAATCTAAGTTCTGAATTTCCGGCCCGCCTCTCGCTTCTTCATCCGCCGCCCTAAATGCGCGATCGCCACGCCCAGAGGCAGGCGATGACGCTGAAGAAATTTCCGGATATTCCTTTTCTATAAAAAATTGCCTAATATCGGACATGGCGAGAAGCGTTTTATACTGATAAATTTCCAGCCGCCAGAACCATTTGCCTTTTTTTAGATAGTTTGGCAGGAAAAGGGTGAGAACTTCGGAATCTTCGGCAAAAGGTTGGACCGGGTTACCGTTCGGGACCAGGTCCCTATTCAGCAGGTCACCGGCTCCATTATTCGTCCGGAATTCCAGTATATCCCGCCCATTAAAATTCTTATCGCGGGAGAGCACAAGGACAACATCCAGCAGGCGGTCCGTCGGCGTCATTTCCCAGGTGAATTCAATCGACTCCCGGTTGATCCGGGCGCCGTTGAGCGGGCCTACGGCCGCGGTTTTTATTTCCCGGAGGCTCAAATCATCCAGCCAGAGGAAGTAATCGTCCCGCGGGGCTTCTATTTTCAGGAATTCTGAAGGCGCCTGCGCACTTTTCAGCTTCGCCGGGGATTGAAAGATGACCGATATCTTTTGCCATTTGCCGGATGCCCAGAAATCACTCAGCCGGCGCTCCTGCCCGAAGAGCGAAACCGTGGGATAGACGCCGTCAATGTTGCGGTTGCGGATAAAGGAGCCTTCGAAGAGATAAGCTGCCTGCGGCTCGACGGGCAACCTGAGCCGGCAGGTCAGGCGCGCGTTATCGAGAGGAGCGATCATCGAGGCCCCGATGAAGAGGGATCGCTTTCCGCCGGGGCGCGAAAACAGGTCCCAGAGAAAAAATGTCTCGGGCTCTAAGCGCCAGATATATGGCTTGGCGGGCGGATAATAGCTCTCGAAATCGCCGTTTTCGATGAGCTTGGGAAAGCGGTCGGCGGGGCGGGGCACAGTCGTCGATAAACAGCCGGCCAAAAGAGCCGTTATTGATAAAAGGGCCGCAATAAAGGCAATCCTCAAGTTGAACCTATGTCTGAAGAGCCAGAATAAAATCCGAAAGGGGCGGGGAAGATTGCGTTCGCCTATTTTTTTGTCTTGTCCAGGCATGACTTCCGGAGATCCCGCGTATCTTTATAGAAGGGCGAGGAGGCCAGGACGATGTCGAATTCGGCGGCGGCCTCGCTGTATCTTTTTAGCCCCATGCAGGCCTTGCCGAGAAGATAATGCATTTCGACGTCTTTTCCGTCGACCTTTATCCCCCGTCCCAGGATAGTCACCGCTTTGCCGAAGGCCTTGTCCCTGTTATAGACGTCGCCCAGGCCCCTGTAGATGCGGACGTCGCCCGGATAATACGTGAGGAGGAGCTCGAGCAGCTTGGCGGCTTCCTTGTATTGTTTCTCGTCGAGGTAGGCGTCTTTGATTTCAAAATAGATGTCCACGTTGGACGGATCGGCCTTCAGGGCGTCGATGTAAAACCCTATTTTCTTGTAGGCGTCGAGCTCGGAGCGGGCCTTCTGGAGGAAGACCCGAGAGTCCGCGATGCGCAGGGATTCGATGTCGGCGAGGCTGACCAAATAACGGGCAACATCCATATATTTGCCGTCGATCCGCTGGGCGAGGGAGAATGATTGTTTGGCCTTGTCGTAATCCTTCAGGTCGAAGTGGAGCTTGCCGAGAGCATAATGAGGGGCGGGATTATCGGGGAGGAGGGCGGCGGCTTTTTCGAAGGCAGCGAGGGCTTCCCTGGTTTTTTGCTCGGCGACATAAATTTTTCCCAGCTCTAAGTGAGCCAGGCCGTTTTTTGGGTTTATGCCGAGAAGGGATTCGAGGGCGGCGCGCGCGTCTTTGAATTTTTTCTGATCGAAGTAACGCGCGGAAAGGCGGAAATAAGGATCGGGATTTCCCTTGTCTTTTTTGATGGAATCCTTGAGCTGTTTGATCTCGGCGGCGAGGGCGTCGGACGGAGAAACGGCTTCTTTCTTGGAGGTTAGGGGAGGAGGCGCGGCCGGCTGAGGCTTAGAGTCTGCTTCTTTCTTGGAGGAGGTTGCCGGAGGCTGGGATTCGGGTTTGGTTTTCGGTTTGGGTTCGGCTTTGGACGCGACCACGCCGCTTCCGCCGACGGCCTTGGCTTCGAGCCGCGCAAAGGCGGCATTGAGCTCGATATATTTGACCTCGAGGTCTTCGGGGAGCTTGAGGTTCTTCAAATAGTTCTGGAGGCGGAGGCGCTTGATTTCATCGTTATAATATTTGGCTTTTTCGGCGTTCTTGAGCTGGGCGAAACAGACCTCGAGATAGATATAGCACTCGAGAAGCCGGGGCGGGGCGTCCACGAAGCCGAAAAAGGCTATCTCGAAATTTGAGACGGCGCCAGCATAGTCCCCGTTCTGGTATAAATACTTGCCGTCCTCATAGAGCTTCTTGTAAAAAGGATCGACCTGCTCGGAGACCTGAGTCCAGGCGGAGGGGACAAAGGCCAGGGCGACAAGGAGAAACAGCATGAGGCGGAGAAATCGACCGAACGGATCTTGGTTTATGTTTCTAATTATCTTCAAATGCTTATCCCTGCCGTTTGCCCCTTGTTTCACGGCCATCAAAAAATTCCGGCAGCGCGCCTGCATTCAGAAATTCGTCAATATCCCCACTGGGTGGACATCATTTTACCCATTTCTTTAGGGATTTTCAAGCGGCGGCACAGAACGCTCGGGTCGGGTCCCCCAAACCGTGCTACCCATCGGGCAATGACTCAAGGCTGGTTGACATAGAGCAGGTCTCTTCATACAATGGGCGGGCGGGGCACTTCACAGAATGATTGACCTTCACACGCATCTCCTGCCCGATTGGGACGACGGCGCCAGGGATTGGGACGACCTGGCCAGAATGGTCGAGATCGCCCGAAAAGACGGCATCCAGAAGATCGCCCTGACGCCTCATCTCTACCGGCTGTCCAAATACGACAACGACATTCCCCTTCTGAAGGGAAAAATGACGGAGTTCAAGCTGAGGATGGCCGGATCGCCGGTCCGTTTTTTTGAGGGAACCGAGCTGTTTATCCATCACGAGATCATGGCCAGCCTGCGCGAGAACGGCCTGACCCTCAACAAGTCGAATTATTTCTTCATCGAATTCCCGGCCGAGTATGTCCTGCCGGGCGTCAAGGAGATCATTTTTAAGATCATGCTCGAGGGGTTCATCCCCATCATCAGCCATCCAGAACGGAACGCGGGCTTTCAGGAAAAACCGGAGCTGCTCTACGAGTTGATCAAGATGGAATGCCTGGCCCAGGTCACGGCTAAAAGCTTGACGGGAGCCTTCGGGACTCGGGTCAAAAAGACGGCCGAGCTTTTCCTCAGCCATGGCCTGGCGCACATCATCGCTTCGGACGCGCACGATTCGAAAAGGAGGCCGCCGGTTCTGAGCGGGGCGGTGGAAGAAGCGCGAAAAATCATCGGCGACGGAAAAGCGACGGCCATGGTCACGTCCATCCCCCAGGCCATTCTGGATAACAAGGGGATCCGGGACTGGGGCGAGCCGGAGAATCCCGCGCTGAAGAAGAAATGGACCGTCAAGCTGCCATCGTTTCTGGGCCGCAAAAACCACTAGCGCCGCGGTGAGAAGTTTTTCCCCGGCTCAAAGGGCGGGGTTGAAATAGAGGATTTTCCTTTCGACCGGCCCAAATTCGAGCGCCAGGCGCGAGCCCGAAAGCGGGAATCCGCTTAAAGAAAAAACATCAAAGCCGGCGGCGGACGGCGGACGCTGCATAATCCTCGATCCTCCAGGAGCGATTCAGGATTACGCCGGCAGCGGCTAAAACCGGGATCAAGGATGCCGGAGCTGCCTGCCGGAAAGGGGGAGGCGGCGTTGAAGCCAATCTCCGCCAATTCCTTAAAATCTTCAGGAGGGACGCCGATCATTCCGACAGGGAAAAAACCTATGCTCGGAAGCGCCTTTTTCTCCTTTGTTTTTGTCTCATCGGGCATCTCTCCGGGATACTCCTTCGTCACAAAAAAATGCCTCGCTTTCGATTCGGCCAGCCGCGTTTTATGCTGAGACATCTCCAAGCGCCAATACCATTTGCCCTTGGCCAGATGGTTGGGCAGGATAAGGGTGCCCGCCGAAGCTTCCTCCCCGTCGCCGGCATTATTCGTCCGGAACCTCATCGCGCCCGGGTCCGAAAAACCCGAATCGCGGGAGAGGGCTAGGGCGATCCCGAGGAGACGGTCAGTGGGCGTCATTTCCCAAGTGAACTCGATCGTATCCCTGTTGAGCCGCGCCCCTTCCGCCGGGCTCACCGGCAAGGCTTCGATTTCCCGCAGGCTGAGATTGTCCATCCAGAGGAAATATTCGTCACGGGGAATCTTTATCTCGAGCCACTCAGAAGAAGCTTCGCTTCGTTTTTCCCCAGCCGTCGAACGAAAAACAAGAGAAATTTTTTGCCATGTCCCGGACGCCCAAAAATCGCTCAGCCGCCTATCCCGGCCGAAAAGCGAGACCGTGGGATAGACCCCG
>Ga0315268_10002822_pt1 | contig 19380 bp, 25 predicted proteins | sample C1_top_MG_FD_204535 | JGI IMG/M metagenome (GOLD analysis project Ga0315268, IMG submission 204535) | Sediment microbial communities from Yellowstone Lake, YNP, Wyoming, USA - C1_top | ecosystem: Environmental > Aquatic > Freshwater > Lake > Sediment | place: USA: Wyoming | collected 2017-08-01
CTGGTTCAGCAGTACCGAGACACAGGATTCTGTTGCGCCTGCTGACCTCAGCAAAGTCATATACATCGTCCAGGAGTTCCTGAGGAAGACGGATGACTCCGTGGTGATGATAGAGGGCATAGAGTACCTCATCACACAAAATGATTTTATTACGGTGCTCAAGATGGTGCACGCCATCTCCGACTTGGTCATCATACATGATTCACGCCTCATCATATCTTTAAATCCCCAAGTGCTTGAGGAAAAAGAAAGGGTGCTTCTGGAGAGGGAATTTAAAATCTTTTAAGGGATCTAGTCCAAAAATATATAAATCCTTCAGACAACACACCTGATTCACTCTCCCCGCACGATTTGAACAAGGTTGTGTACATCGCCTCCGAATTCCTGAAGAAGACGACCGATTCCGTAATCATGATTGAAGGTATTGAGTACCTCATCACACAAAATGATTTTCTCGGCATTCTTAGAATCACACACCCTCAGAGACCTCGTCGTCATGCACTCTTCCCGGCTTATCCTTTCGGTGAATCAGGACGCATTGGACAGGAGGGAAATGACGCTTCTGGAAAAAGAGGCAAAGGGATTCTATGAGAGATAACGCGTCGCAACCCTGTAGAGAAATTCCGTTTTAAGGCGCAGGCTCAAGGTGTCAATCCTCTCATCGACGCCGTGTACCGTATTTACGAGCTCCACAGGAAACTCGAGGGAAAGCGGCGAGAACCCATAGGCCTGGATTCCAATTCTCCTTAAAAACCGAGAATCCGTTCCTCCTGTCAGTATGTAGGGGGCAACCTCCACATTCCCGACAATCTCGCGCAGCGTCTTGGCGAGAAGGTTGTAGAACTCAGATTCCGAGGATGAAAAGGATGGCTCTGAAAACTCCATTGATTCTATCTCGGCATCGCCTAAGGGATTTTTTAGCTCTGAGACGACATACTCTTTCGTCTGACCCCCAAGAACGCGTATGTCCACTTCGCACCTGCACTCATCCGGTATTATGTTTGTTTTCGTACCTCCCGAGATGAGATTGGGAGAGACCGTCATGCGGGTGATTGCGCGCAGCTGTTCTGAAAACATCCTGTTTGTCTTTGAGAGTTCGTCTAGCAAGACGTCAAATGTTTCTTGGGTGGGGTTGACTTCCCTGCCCATGAGTTTGAACATGAGCTTTAAGAGCTTTGACGCCTCGGGGGATACCACAACTTCGGGTGCATACTCTGCGAGTCTTTTTACCACGTCTGCCATCTTCACCACCGCATTAACGCCTAGAGTGGGTATGGAACCGTGAGCAGAAAGACCTCTAGTTTTTACTTTGGTCCATGCGATACCTTTCTCTCCTGTTTGAATGAAATACGCAACCTTACCCTTGTATGAGAAAGGCTCGCCTGTGCCCTCGTTTAAGGAGAAATCTGCCTTTATCTTTTCCCAGTGATCCCTGACAAGGTACTGGGCTCCATAGACCCCTCCCTTCTCCTCATCCGCAACGGGTGCGAAGATGAGCCTTCCCGAAAGGGTTGCGCCTTCTCTTTTGAGGAGAATCAATGTGGCTGCCTCACAGGCGACGAGGTCCTTGCAGTCCAGCGCGCCGCGTCCCCACACATACCCGTCCTTAATCAATCCAGAGAAAGGCGGATGGGTCCATTTCTCTGCAACGGCAGGAACGACGTCGAGGTGAGACATGTAGAGAAGCCGCTTCTTTCCCTCACCCAGTGATGCGATGAGGTTTCCCCTCCCTTTTTCTTTCTCGACAATCTCACAGGCGATGCCTTCTTTCTCCAAGATATCCTTGAGGAATTCGGCTGCCTTCGTCTCTCCTCCCGGGGGATTGGTCGTATCGATCTTTATCAAATCAGAAAGGAGGCTTGCGACCTCGTCTTCGAATGCTGCCCAGTCAATCATGATACCACTCTCGTCGTTGCCAGAAGACGTTATAAGGTTTACTGAGAGATACGATTCATTGCGTCTCTCTTTCGAATTCGAGATAGGAGTACACTATCGTATAGAGGGTGACAAAAAGGATGGGAATAATGGTGAAATAGAAGGCATAGGTCTGAAAGAAGATGCCAAAGATGGAGAGGATGCCGGAAATCTTGAAGAGGGTTCCTCCTCGTTCATGCGTTTTTTTCCATACCTTTTCACTGCTCAAGGTCCAGGGTGTCCGAATCCCTATGAACCAATTCCTTTCTGCATGCTCAAGAAGAATGCCCGTATAATAGAAGAGAAAACCGAGCCCCACAGGCAGTATAAGGTTGGGACTTATTCTTGCGCCTCTATTCTATAAAATGGAAAAGAAGAAATAGAGAAGTGCAAAAAAGACAAACACTAAAATGATGAATGTATCAAAATAATCCCTGAATCTAATGATATTTGCTCTCAGCGGGTCGATTCAGGGCAGGACGATGAAAAGCAACGCCATGATGCAAAGCATAAAGGGAACAAGGAACAGTCCCCAGAATTTTGTCATGTATCCATCTACTTCTCCCCGCACGTTCCAATGGGTGGCTATCTCTGCTGGCATGTGAGGATAGAAATACAATGCGATGATGAAAGTCAACAATGTTATCGCGATGATGATGATTTCGCTTTTTCGCATGTGCATGATTCCTATATTCCCTTCTGCTTTTAAGGATTTTGCAGAACGGCTTAAAAAAAAGGGAAAGTGCAAAATAGAAATCCTTCTTTTCCGTAACGAATGAGCGCAGACGTAGAAAGGAATGATGGTCGACCCTTTTCAGACGCTGTTGCTCTATTTCTCTCTTTGTATGGGACTCAATCCCAATTGCTGCATGAGCCATTCTATGAGACCCTTTCGCGCTTCCTTGTGAGTTTATGGTCTGTCTCATACCATTCCATGATTTTTGGCTCGCTCGCAGCATTGTAGAATTCCATTGACTCTTTATGCTTCATTACGCAAAGAATCGGAAATGGAGAGGGATAATAAAGCGGGGTGACGATTATGGTCATAGTTGGTCATTGCACCCCATGAGATACTATTTCTTCCGATGAGAATTAAATGGATGATTTGCTAATGTATCACTCAACCTCGTCAATCTTCTTTCTTTCTTCCTTCCCGCTGACCAAGTCCCTTATGGTGACAATCCCTTCTTTGAGGTCACGCTCCCCCACGATGATGAGTTTCTTTGCTCCTATCTTGTCCGCATACTTTATCTGATTGGTCAGGTTTCTGGAGAGGAGGTCGTATTCGACGGAATGGCTCTTGCGCAGTTTCGTGACAAGCTCGATTACTGTCTTTCGCACATTGCCCACCCCGGCCACAAAGTAGTCCGTCTGGAGTGTTTCTGCGGGCCACAATCCTTCTTTTCTCATCATGAGCTCGAGTACGACGTCACCCATCGCATATCCTACCGCAGGGCATGTCTCTCCCCCGAAAAGTTCGACAAGATTGTCGTAACGTCCTCCTCCAAAAAGAGAACGCACCGCTTTCGCCTTATCATACACCTCAAAGATCATACCCGTATAGTAATCGAATCCGCGCGCTATGCTTAAATCAAGGGTGCAATAATTCAGGCATCCATAGTCCTCAAGAATTTCTGAGATGGAGGTGAGATTCTCCACTGCACGACGCGTGAGCAGGCTTTTTTCGTCTGAGAATCTGGAAATTTCCTTTAAGGATCCAGATGTGGAAAGTATGTAATCAATTTTTTCCTCATCAACAATCCCTGCCTCCTTCAATCCCTGTCTAAATTCATCGCGCGAGACCTTGTCGCGTTTGTCTATGGTGCGGAATGCCTTTTCTATTTCCCTCACACCCATATCTTCAAGAATGCCTCTGAGAAATCTCCGGTCGGATACTGTGAATATGAAGTCACGTAGACCCAATGCCTTCAGCATTTCTATCCCGAGGCACAGGAGCTCAGCATCACTCTCCGGTTTGTCAGAACCGAAAATATCGGCGTTGAGCTGGTAGAATTCCCTCAGCCTGCCGCTCTGCGGTTCCTCGTACCTCCAGAATTTCTGAATGGAGTACCATTTCTGAGGTTTGGTCAATCCCTTCTGCCTTTCCACTATCATGCGAGCGACAGAAGATGTGAGGTCGGGACGCAGGCAGATGGTGCGCTTCCCCTTGTCCTCAAACGCATACATCTCGCGAACAATGTCCTCGCCACTTCTTTTGGCAATGAGCTCGAAGGATTCTATGCATGGTGACTCCGTCTCGCGAAACCCGAATCTGTCGCAGACATCTGAGATGATGTCGAAGACCTTTCTGCGTGCTGCCATCTGCTCAGGATAGAAATCCCGCGTTCCGCGCAGTTTCTCGATCATGGGGACAGTGTCTCCCCCGCTTTAAAAGGTTTATCACGCCTGCTCGAGCGCCTGGGCGAAATCGTCTATGATATCCTCGGCATCCTCGATTCCCACAGAAACGCGGACGAGTCCTTCCTCTATGCCTGCTTTTTTCCTTTCCTCAGAAGAAAGTCCTGAGTGCGAAGAGACCGAGGGGAAGGTCACAAGCGTCTCCACGTCGCCCAGACTCACGGTAATCTTGCACAGGCGCATGGCGTCCATCATCCGCCGGGCTGGCTGTGCACTATCCGAAAGAGTGAAGGAGAGCATGCCGCCATACGCGGAAAACATATCATGCGCCAAGGCATGCTGTGGGTGGCTCGCAAGCCCCGGATAGTACACCCTCAAAACCTTGGGGTGCGATTCGAGGAAAAGAGCAAGAGACATTGCATTACTGCAGTGCCTCTCCATCCTCAGGGCGAGTGTCTTTATGCCCCTCAATGCAAGCCAGGCGTTGAAGGGGGTAAGCGTCCCTCCATAGTGTCTCATGGTCCCCTCGAGGGATTTCATGAATGTCCCCTTTCCCGTAACGATGCCGCCCACGATGTCGCCATGGCCCGAGAGGTATTTGGTGGCAGAATGAATGCACACATCCGCACCTACCTTTAAAGGATAAAAGAGGGGAGGAGGCGTGAAGGTGTTATCCACAACGAGAAGGAGTCCCTCCTCTTTCGAAATCTTCCCTATGGCTCCAATATCCGTCACATCAAGCGTGGGATTGCTCAGCGGCTCAACGTATATGATCTTTGTATTTTTCTTTATCGCATCTGTGATGTTCCCTACTCTCGTCGTATCGATAAAAGAGACCTCGATTCCCATTCTATGAAGGTGGGTTGTGAGAAATTCGTGGGTTCCACCATAAATCTTGTGCGATGCGACGACATGGTCTCCTGTCTTGAGGGCACTCACCATACTTGAGGAAATGGCAGCCATGCCTGACGCGAAGGCGAGGCAGCCTTCGCCTTCCTCAAGCGCCCTCACTTTCTCGCAGAGGGCGTCAACTGTTGGATTGCGATACCGGGAATAGATGTATCCCTTCTTTTTTTCAGTGAGAATGGAGTCTGCCTCCTCCGCGCTGCGATAGTCGAAGTTGACTGTCTGGTAGATGGGAACGACATGTGGAGACACGATTCCTTCCTCACTCTTTCCGATATGTATGCATTTAGTCGAGAATCCCTTCATGGTTTCACCTCATACTGGCACCAGGGGTAGCGGGGCTGGGTCTTTCGCACATTCCTGTCGTGAGCATCACAGTACCCCCACTCCCCCGAGTAGAACTCATGCTTGTACAGGATGAAATGAACACACGTCACGCATTGTTGAGATTTGAGCCTCTCCTTTTCCTCCCGCAAGATCTTCATGGATTGTTTGAGCTCTTCAAGTTTTTTTTCTGTCTCCCCATTCCCCTCCATCTACCCACCCCAGAAGTGAATGACGAGAGGCACAAAGAATCCCAGAACTGCGACAATCATGGCAAGCCATGTGTACGTCCTGCACCTCTTGACCGTCTCCAGTGAAAGCTTGAAGCCAAGAAGGTAACAGGTATAGAGCAGCAGAGCGTCTGTGGCAAGAATGATTGCGCCATAGACAGTGTTGTGATAGTAGATGTCTGATATCCCCACAATGAAAGGGGGAAGGGTGAGGAGAACAGTTGAGACATATAAAACGACGACTATCATCGCCGATGCCCTCTCCCCAAAAATCATGGGAAATGTCTTGACCCCCGTCGCCCTGTCGCCCTCGATGTCCATTAGGTCTTTCATCACTTCCCTTCCGAACCCGACGATGAATGCCACAACAGTTATGAACCAGACCATGGGGACGATGGTGTCCTGTATGATTATGTTTCCGGCTGGAAAGGGGATGGCGACACATAAGGCGAGCGTCAGGTTCTTGAGCGCAGAGTATTGCTTGAGCTTTATGTCATAGAGAACGCCCAGTGTGAGAAAGACGACAAGAATCACAAATGCCTTGCCTACAAACATGAGGCCTAGTATAAAGGCTGCGGCGAGGGTGACCACCGCCACGATTAAGGCATGCTCCCTTTTTATCGTCCCCCTCACGAGGGGTCTGTCCATTCTTTTATTTATTTTGTCCTTCTCATAGTCTGCATAATCATTGAGGGCAAATGCCCCCATCTCTGTGAAAATCGGGACAAAAAATCCCAGGAGCAACGGCTTTGTGGAAGGTACGCCTTCATATGCGAGAAACTCGCCTATGAGAACGCAGAGTCCCCACATGATACCATGTTCGAAGCGCACCAGGTCATACCAGTCGCGGAGTCCCATAGAGGTGGTAGTCAGCCACTTATATAAATCTTATGCTCACATCCCCCACAAGAATCTTCTTTGTTCCCTCCGCCGTCACAACGACAAGGCATCCTCGCTCATCAATGCCTTCCACTTTTCCTCGAATGGGTCCTCCCTCAACGACAACTTCCTTTCCCAGCATGCGAGAACGCTTCTTCCACTCCTCGCGTATGCGTGTGAATCCATTCTGTGCGAATTCCTGATAGAAGTGCTCTATTGACTGCAATATATCGGAGAGGAGTTTATGCTCATCAACGTGCCCGCAGATGGAACACATTGGTATGGCACCCTCGAGTTCTATTGCGTTGTTGACGTTTATGCCGACCCCGGCTATGAGCAACCCCTCATTCAGTTCGCAAAGGATTCCACACACCTTCTTGCCCTCATGGAGTATGTCATTGGGCCACTTGAGGGACAATCCATGACAGTACCGGGAAAGCGCCTCATGGATGGCTACTCCGAAAACGAGGGGAAGAGGGGAGACATCGTTGTCAGTACCCACATGCAGAACGAGAGAGAAATAAAGCCCCCCCACAGGGGAAACCCATCCTCTTCCCTTTCTTCCTCTGCCTTCAGTCTGCCTTTTCGCCACAACGACGCTGCCTTCTGGGAGATTCATTCTTAAGGCAAACTCATTCGTGGAATCCACCTCCTCGAGTTCCACTATGGTATGGAAGAGAAACACATCCCCAATTAGCACAAGCTTTAAAAAAACTTTGGGCATTGTATGGGGATGAATCTCAAAGCCTATCTCCTTACCCATATCCCCAACATCATGCTGAAGCCCGTCTACCGCATCTATGAGGACAGGCTCATTGAGGAAATACGGTCCGGGAACGTTCCCTCCCACATCGGCGTCATCATGGACGGAAACAGGAGGTTTGCCTCCGAGTTCGGGCTCAAGACCTCTGAGGGGCATGAGCGCGGGGCAGGAAAACTCGAGGATATTCTTGACTGGTGCCATGAACTCGGAATAAGAATGGTGACACTATATGCCTTCTCCACCGAGAATTTCTCGCGCCCCAAAGAAGAGGTAGACCTCATAATGCACCTCTTCAGGAGGAAATTTCAAGACTTCCAGAATGATGAGAGGGTGCACAGGTATAGAATAAAGGTGAAGGCATTAGGAAAATTGGAAATGCTTCCTCAAGACGTGCGAGAAGCCATTGCGAAAGCCGAGGAGGCTACAAGCTCTTATGACGACCACAACCTCAACATCTGCGTCGCGTATGGAGGACGCATGGAGATTGCCGAAGCCTTCAGGAAAGTCGCGCGAAGGATTGAATCGGGCGAGATGAGCGCAAACGACATCAATATTGATACCATAAAGAATAATCTTTACAGGGTGGTGGATGATCCTGACTTGATAATACGGACGGGTGGCGAGGTGCGTCTCTCCAACTTCCTTCTCTTCCAGGCGGCTTACTCAGAGCTTTTCTTCACAGACGTTTACTTCCCCGCTTTCCGCAAGATAGATTTCTTGAGAATCATACGTGAGTTCCAGAAGAGGAAGAGACGGTTCGGAAAGTAATGGGGAAAGACTTATATATACATAGTCATAATAATTAATCATACGAGCCTTTCAAAAAGTTGGAAAAGGAGGAGATTGCATAGGCAAATCAATCAATGGCAGTTTGGTGTTGGTGTGTATTCTTTCTATGAGTATCTTTTCCATGTCTGAATATTATCTGAGGGGATCGTATGATTCTGGAATTCAATTTTTAGGAGCCCAACAGGCTCAATATGGCTATGCCACACAAAAGGGATGCGGTCAGACAGCGATTTTCAAGAGCGGAGAGATAGTCAACTTTACCGTGAATGCCACACATGATGCTGTGATGGTGGAGCAATGGTTGAAAGGACCAAATACAGGCTATGTATGGGAAAAAGTTCATACATGGATGAATGTGAAGGCTGGTTCAAAACGTACGAGGAGCTCACTCGCCGGTGCCCCGGGGAAGAAAGAATCGTATATGAGGGTTTATTAAAGCCTATCTCAATACTACGATGTGTACTGTGACTATTATGTTCCAGGTGCACTCGTGGGAGCACTCACTATCATGGGTAATGCAGGTGCATATGGCGTCTATATAAATGATAACTACAAAGGCATGGATCAGGGAGACGGTATTTTCATTATTAATTTAGACCCTGGAAGTTATAAGATTGAACTTAAGAAGAGTGGATGTGAGAATGCCCTTGGAGTTGCCAATGTCGTTGCAGAGACAAATGTGCAGGTCATCATAAATATGGCATGTCTCACCACTCCCTTTCCCTCAACAGTTCCGCCCACGCAGATTTCCACGGTCATTCCCACTTCATTCCCTCCAACCACTCAAACTCCACCTGGGTTGTGGGGAGGAAGTACACTTGTTTATGTGGGAATAGGCACCATAATAGTCTTGTTGATAGTCCTCATCCTCCTTTTGCTTGCAAGAAAGAAATCTCTATAAGGCAGGATGGAGGTTGCCTTGTTACCTTTCGAGGACAGACACATAAAAGGTGTTGCGTCGGCAATCTCCACGCCTGCGAGTACGGTTGCGCCAGAATGACATAATGCAGACACGGCCTTCATCTTATGCTTCTCTGTCTCATAGATTTGGACTTTCCATGTTCAACTTTTCGGATTCGCGCCTTTTTAGGAATACATTTATATACTCGAGAGTCAAATTGGTATCGTTACAACGGTGACACCTATGCCAAAATGGAGTAATATAAGAAGGGTTTCTGAAGATATCACCCGATACATCGGTTCTGTCGCCAAGAAAAAGAAGAAGGCGGACAAGAAGATTGGTCTCCTCATCGACGGTCCCAACATTCTTCGGAAGGAATTCGACATCGACCTCGATGACGTGAAAGCCATCCTTGAGGAAATGGGGGACATACGAGTCGGTAAAGTCATTCTGAATCAGTTTGCGACGCAAGGATTAATCGAGGCAGTCTCCAATCAGGGATTTGACCCCATCGTGGTGACGGGTGACACGGACGTGCGCATGGCAGTCGAATCCATGGAACTCATCTATAATGAGACCATCGACACCATCGCCCTCGCCACCCGCGACGCAGATTTCCTTCCCGTCATTGTGAAAGCCAAAGAGAGCGGAAAGGAGACCATTGTCATTGGAGCGGAGCCTGGGTTTTCCGTAGCACTTATGAATGCCGCAGATTACGTCATTCGTATGGGTGAAAAAGAGGTGGAAGGCGAAGAGACAATTGAAGTGAGATGATGAGAGTAATCCATTTCGAGATAAGCGCTAAGAATCCCGAGAGGGCTTCTGAATTCTACAGGAAAGTTTTCGGGTGGAAATTTGAAAAGTGGCAGGAGCCAGTGGAGTACTTTTTGATAATGACAGGCGAGGGACAAGGCATCGATGGAGGACTCGGCAGGCGCATGAAGAAGGTGTTCCAGGAGGGCGCTCAGCATGGATGACATAGAGGTCATCGCCAGTAGCCCGAACATTCACGAGGAAGACAAGCAGTCCGTACTTCAGCTAGCCGCCGAGATTGACAGGAGATGGAATGAGCGTGATGCCAGGGCATTCGCGGATCTGTTTGAGATAGATGGGGATTTTCGATTCCATACGGGCACCTGGATAAAGGGCAAGAGGTCCATTGAGGATTTCTGGAGGGGCGAGGTTTTCCCTGGACTGCCAGAAGGGATGCGGCACGTAGTTATCATTAAGCGTGTTCGATTTGTCACAGACAATGTCGCAATCGGTGATGGAATCCTTCGTCTTGTTAATCTGATCGAAGGGCAGGAGCGAGTACATCTTGAAACAGAGGGCACCCTCCTCGCCATAAAGAAGAATGCTCGTTGGCTTATCTCTGCTGTACGACTGACAGCTTTGGCTCCTGAGTAGCCGTATTGCCTGCTAAGGATTGCCAGTCGATATCCACAACACTCGCACGCTGCGCGTTGTCTCCCGCTTAACACCTCACTGGAGTGGACGCCGCGCAGCTAACACCCGGCTGAAGACTGACGGGGTTACGGCAGCGCGATTAAAGGATTCGGAGGTAGCGAAGGTGTTGTGGGTGGTCGCGAGTCTTGCCAGAGCTGCCCTGCCTGCGGTGGTAGGCATGCGTGGCCTTGGGACTAAGTCAGGCACTGGTCGGACTGGCTGCCGGACATAAGACGGTGGCTTCGGCAGGCACATGAAAGGCGAGAGAGCTGAGACAGTTAATACTATTGATGTTCCCTCCATGGATGAATTTTCAGAAAAGATTTCTAAGGCGGGAGGCAAAGTGGTACGACCCAAAATGGCGGTGCCGGACGTGGGATGGCTTGCATACTGCCAGGACACGGAGGGAACGCTTTCTGGCATAATGCAGGACGACCCGAATGCCCGCTGAATTACATATATTTAAAAATGAGAATGTCTTGAAGAGTCATGACCGAAAATAGGAAAGAGATACTCAAAGGACTCATAAAGAAGCTGCACGAGGGTGCAAATATCGAGGAAGCCAAGCACGAATTCTCTGAGGTACTGGGCAATGCCACCTCAGAAGAGATTGCACGAATCGAAGACGAGCTCATAAGGGAAGGCATGCCACAGGAGGAAATCCACAGACTTTGCGATGTTCATCTTGCCGTGTTCAAGGAAGGTCTGGAGAAGGAGAAGACCCTTGCGCCAGAGGGGCACCCCATAAATATTCTCATGGAGGAGCACAGGATTCTCCTCGATTTCGCTCAGAAACTCCATAGCCTTGCCAAGGCGATGATGGCGAAATCCTCTCTCGAAAAAGAGGACGAGGCTCAACTGAAAAACATCATAAAGCACCTCAAGGAATCAGAACTCCATTATCTGAGGGAGGAGAATGTCCTTTTCCCCTACATCGAGAAACACGGCATCACGGGACCGCCCGCGGTCATGTGGTCTGAACACGACAAGATTCGCGGCATGAAGAAGAATCTGTACGAACTCATAGATACTATGACCACCAAGCCATTCGCGCAGCTCACAGACAATATCGTTGAGAGTGCGAGGTCTCTTGCGGAAATGCTTCAGAATCACTTCTTCAAGGAAAACAACATACTCTTCCCCACATCGTTGAAGGTCATCGAGGAAAAAGAGTGGGGAGAAATAAAGGAGCAATTTGACGAGATAGGTTACTGTTGTTTTACACCAGGGAGTGCCCAAAAATCCTCAGGTACGACAAGGAAGGAGGAATTATCTGTGGAGAGTGAGATTCAATTCGATTCGGGAAGCTTCACCATGGATGAGCTGGAGACTCTTCTCAACACCTTGCCCGTGGACATCACCTTCGTCGACACGAAAGATGAGGTGCGCTATTTCTCGCAAGGCAAGGACAGGATTTTTGTCAGGACCAAGGCGGTCATCGGGCGGAAGGTGCAGCAGTGTCACCCGCAGAAGAGCATCCATGTCGTCCGAAAAATCCTTGACGATTTCGGAGCCGGCACCAGGGATGTGGCAGAGTTCTGGATAGAGCTTGGCGGAAAATTCATTCACATCCGCTACTTCGCCGTGAGAGACAAGGCGGGAAAGTACCTCGGGTGTCTCGAGGTCTCGCAAGACGTGACGGGTATACGAGCCCTCAAAGGGGAGAAGAGGTTGCTGGACTAAGAAGGGCATATCAACAATTAGTAACTCCCGTAATCAAAATATCAGAATAAGCCATAGAGAAGCTTTTATTAGGACAATCCCGTATGAATTGAATAAAATGAGCATTGACTGTATAAAAATTATCCTTGAAATATGTAATATATGTAAATAATCTTGGCAAGCTCACAAACGGGGAAAAAAATATAACAATAAGAGTAATGCCACCTCCGCCAGGCGTATACACCATTAAGGCTGAAATCAGAAGTTCATATCTTTTCAAAGTAAAAAGGAAATTAAAAATTTCTGTGATAAAGCCTTAATCTAAGCCTTAACCATTTTCCTCCTTACAACGAATCCCACCACAAACGCCACTACGACCAGGAGAATAGCATCCGGCACAAGAGCCGACACGGGCATAGGGTCAATGGCATCTCCCCAGAGGTCGCCATCCGTGTCTTTCATCAGAGGATTCGTGCCTTTTTCTATCTCTTCCTTGTCTGACAATCCGTCCTCGTCTGTGTCTGCCTTCTCTGGATTGGTGTTGTATTTTTCTGTCTCTTCAGAATCGTTGAGCCCGTCGTCGTCTGTGTCCGCCTTGGTGGGGTCTGTGCCTCGAAGAATTTCATCACCGTCTTTCAATCCATCCCCGTCTGTATCGGCTTTCGCAGGGTCTGTCTTTGCATCTGCTTCCTTCTTGTCGTCCAGACCGTCATCGTCTGTGTCGCGGGAGAGGGGGCTGCATCCTATGTCCATCTCCTCACCATCATTCAAGCCGTCTCCGTCCGTGTCTGCTTTTGTGGGATCTGTCCTTGTACTTATGATTTCCGTTCTGTCAGGAAGGTTATCTCCGTCTGTATCTTTTTTGAGTGGGTCTGTCTTTGTTATCCTCACTTCCTCTGAATCGGAAATGCCATCCCCATCTGTATCGGGTTTATTTGCATTTGTTCCATACAATGATTCCTCCTCATCAGAGAGCCCATCCCTGTCGCTGTCTTTCTTTGATATCTGAATGGTGAATGTCTTCTCATGAATACTCACGCCCGCATATGCCCCTCCTCCCAGGTCGAGCATGAGCTGTATATGTGCGACAAGCTGCCATGCACCAGCCGATTCGGGTACTTTGAGCGCAAAGTCATACTCCCTCATGCCCGCATCCTCTGAAATCTTATCTTCTGTCGATGTGACAGGATGGTTGTAGTCGGCTTTTGAACCTTCGTTTATGCCTATCCTGAAGACGTAGGGGAGTTTGGGAACCGGGCTTATGGTGGAACCACCATTAGGAAGCTGCCCCGTGGACAATCTGTTGAATCCTGACCATTCCACAGTCAACGTGACATTTGCCGTGCCCCCTTCCATGACATTGGGGGAGACCTTGACATTCGTTATCCTCATCCATATGTCTTCTGCCCTGGCATCTGAACCGGGGAAAGAAGAACAGAGGCCGGGGATGAGGAAGACACCCAGAATCACAATGAGCAGACTTCTTCTCATTTTTGACACCACACTGTTCTCCAAAGAGATTTCAGGCTTATAATGTTTTTTATTATTAGTACACGAAGCTCGGAAAAGTGCAGATGTTACATTAGATTGGCAATTCAGGGTCAAATCTTGCTATTTAAATCCTCCAAGAGCTCCATCTGCATCTTTTGGATCTCGAGTAATCTCTGCCACTGGTTGAGGAGAAGATGGTCCACCTTCTCATGCAGGTGGCGTATCTCAAGCTCTGCCTTGAGATTGATTATGTAGTCGTGTTCTGATCTCAGGCGATCTTTCGCCTCCAGGCGTTTTTGACTCATTATTATGATGGGCGCCTGGAGCGCGGCGAGACAGGAGAGCACAAGATTCAGAAAAATGAAAGGGTAGGGGTCAAACGGTTTTATGAGGAGGACTGCCGAATTCATGGCTATCCAAAGAACTAAGATGATGGCGAAGATGAGGATGAATCGCCAGCTTCCCCCAAATTCCGTAAGACTATTTGAGAGCCGCCCACCGTAGGTTAATTTCTGCTCGAATTCGACGTTGATGTTTTTAGAGAGGAGTTCCTGCTCCTCCAGACTCTTCATGACGCGCTCTTCAAGTTCCGTGAGTTCCCCCTTTTCTTTTTCCAGGAATCCCTTCACATACTCGGCCCTGAAGTGATTCAGGTCAGACACACAAATGTAGCCGTCTCGAGACCATTCGGGATGCGCCTTCTTTATTGAATTCTCGAGTGGTTGGTATATCAATTCTGCAGGAATCATCTCGCTCGCCTTCTTCTTGAGCCCGCAGATTTGGCAGACCATTGCTCTCTTTTTTTTCATCCTTCTGCCACCCCCTCTATTTTTTCAATACCCCACTCCTCCAAAGGTGCTCACCTCGCAGCTCTGGAACGCCTGCCTGTACATTTTTATATCTTTGAAAGGGTGCCCCAGAATGCCGTCATAGATTGCCCAGCTGCGACCCCGGACCGTTTTCTCCTGACCTTTCTTTCTGAAGGCGGAATTGTCCAGCCTGTTGCAGAATTCCCCTCCCTCGCTGAATTTATCATTGATATTCTCCATGAAGTCCCTGCCGGAGAGGTATCCACACCCGTACTTCTCGAAGAGTATCGCATCGTGGTATGCAAGAGGGTTCATGACGGCAATCATGTAACCCATGGAGGCAAAAAAGAGTTCTGCCTGAGGCAGGAATCGTGAAAGAAGCTTCAAGCCCTGTCTCACCTGCCCCGGAGCGAGTCCGGCTCTCATCGCCCTCTCCTCTTCTGCACGATTTCTCTTCGAGGTGCCAAACATGATGGGGTTGCCACTCTCATCTCTATCCACGTCGAATCGTTCTGAAAATGGGTTGCTCACAGAAACATAGACGATTTCTATCTGGTTGTTGGGGGTGGTGTCCAGGTGAAGTTTGAATATGGTATCCAGTTCATACGGGTGAAGGCGCACCTCTATGACCACGGACAGAGGCGTCGGAGCACAAATAGATACCACTTTTTCTCCCTTGGGATTCTCAAATGTCTCCCTGTCAATGGAAAAATAGGAATAAATCTCATCGGGAACAAGCCTGCCATACGTCCCTTCCATGACCTCCTTCCCCCTCACATTTATCTGGGAAAAAGAGCGGATTTTCTCCCCATCGATGGTCAGGTGCTCCATGATACTTCTTTCTCAGATAGGCTTATATTTCTTTCTGACTATGCCATCCAATGTCCGAGATACGAAATGCGGCGGAACTCATTTCCAACTCTGTGCATGCCATCGCACTCACAGGCGCAGGCATTTCCACAGATTCAGGCATTCCAGACTTTCGCTCTCCCGACGGATTATTCGCGAAGTATGGGTATGACATCACAGACATAGAGGCATTCAGGAAGAGTCCCTATGACTTCTTCAAACTTGCCTCCCGGCTCATTAGCAAGCTTGAAAATACGAAACCAAACGCAGGCCACAAAGCCCTCGCAGAACTTGAAAAGATGGGGAAGCTTGAGGCGGTCATTACCCAAAACATTGACAACCTCCACCAGAAGGCAGGTAACAAGCGTGTTCTTGAACTTCATGGTACATACTTATCCGCCTCATGTATGAACTGCAGGAGAAAATACTCTTTTGAGGATGTGAAGGAACTCATGAAAGGGTTTCTGCCCCTCTGCCAATCCTGTTTCGGTATCGTGAAACCGGATGTCATCTTCTTCGGCGAAACTCTGCCCCCACATGTATTCGAAGAAGCCGAACTATTGGCTGGGAGTTCCGACCTCATTATAGTGGCTGGTTCAAGCCTGGAAGTGTTTCCAGCCTCGGAGATTCCCTCCATGACGAAGCGCAACGATGGAAAAATAATTCTTGTGAATGCGACACCCACAGTTCTTGATGGGGAGGCAGACATCGTCTGCAGAGGAAACACAAGCGAGGTGTTGAAAAGAATCGTGACCCTCGCACGAAAGAGGTAGCTCTCTATTTACACGAATAATCCTTTGAGGAAGTCGGTGAGTGTGGGAAATCCCTGCTGCGATGTAACCTGGGCGAATTCTCTGCAATTGCTCTGGCTATTGTTTCCCATTTAGACGAGGAGCACTTCGGCTTCTCCCCGACTTCATAGAAGGTGCCTGAAAGCGCGAGGTTGTCTTCTGTCTTGAGTATGACCTTACATTTGAAAATCTCACTGTGGAGAATAATTAGTGAATCGAGGAGAGGAGTATTATGTGTTTTTTTCAAACAACTCCATTCCCACCTCTGCAGCCTTCATGTTCTGTCCGAGCCTCTCTCCCGAAAACGTTTCCTGGAGGGCGAATTCCAAATCGTCGCGCGAAATTACCCCAGTCATGGCGGCGAAGTACCCCATCATCACCATGTTGGCGAAGAGTGGCTTTCCGAATATTTCATTGGACTTTCGTGTGGCTGGTATGACCGTTATGTTTTTTCCTGAAACACCCACGGTTTCATCGACAAGAACCCTCTGGGCATCCGAGGAATACTTGTGGTAGGCTTCACGCGACATGGCGACGACGACATCCACATCTGCAACCTCAAGTTCAAATATGGGTTCCTCAGAAACGATGACCTCCGATTTGCATGAACCCAGTCTCGCCTCGGCGCCATACGCTTGGTTCTGAAGCACGTGAAATCCCCTCGATGCGGCTTTACCGAATATGATTCCTAGGCTGATGATGCCCTGCCCGCCCCGACCACAGAAACGCACCTTCATTCTCCTCCCTCCTTTCTCAGCTTCTCGAGTTCCTCTGTGAGCTCGGGGCGCTTTTCCCTCTCGAATTCTCCGAGGAAGAGCTCACCGCTTTTTGCCTTCTGCTCATACAGGTGAATCATCTGCACTGCGTCGCCGAGCCTGTTCCGCCTTCCAAAGTAGGTGGGACATTGTGATACGACTTCCACGAAAGAAAATCCTTTGATGCTCATCGCTTTCTCAATGGTCTTTATGAGACGCGCCGAATGAAAGGTAGTGGTACGCGCGACATACTGGGAACCCGCTGCCTTCATGAGTTCGAACAAATCGAAGGGGTGTTCTGGGTTGCCCCTAATTGTGGTCTCCGATATGTAAGAGTAAGGCGTCGTCGGGGAAACCTGCCCCCCCGTCATGCCGTAGGTGAAGTTGTTCACGAGTATCACGGCAAGATCGATATTGCGCCTTGCCGCGTGTATGAGGTGGTTGCCCCCTATGCCTGCGCCATCCCCGTCTCCCGTGAAGACTACGACATTGAGGTGAGGCTGGAACACCTTGATTCCTGTCGCGTACGCAATGGCGCGGCCATGCGTCACATGGAGAGTATCCGAGTTGAAGTGTGGGGAAGGAATCCATGCGGAGCATCCTATGCCTGAGACGCATACGAGATTTTTCAAGTCGAACTTCAAATTGTCCACCGCGCGTGCGAAGCAGTTGAGAATGATCCCGTTGCCACATCCATCGCAGAATCGCGTGGGCAGGTTGCGTATATATTTATCACGTATGAAAGAGGTTGATTTCATCTGACCACCTTCACTATGTCGGAGACAAAAGGCACCGCCCCGCCATTTACGCATATGGGGAAGACCTTTTTGTGTATCGCCCTCTCCACCTCGCGCGCAATTTTTCCCTGGTTCATCTCCACGACATATACCTCTTTGCCGGAGCAGTGCTCACAGACGAGCTCATCGGGGAAAGGCCACAACGTCTTCAATCTTAAAAATCCTGTGTTCTCAAGTTCTTTGCAGGCACCATATGAGGGACGGGCAGATGCACCATAGGAGACTATGATTTTATCCTTGTGCGTATCGAAAGCCTCTACCTCGCATATGTCGTCTCTGTGGTCAAGTATTTTGTCTATGAGACGCCTCAATGTCTGTGAGTGAATCATAGGGCTGTAGTCGCGCACGCCATCATCCCTGTGAGCCGACCCTGTCACCTGAAGATTGAATCCCTCTCCAAAGCGCGGCAGCGGTCCTCCAAAAGGGTTCACCCTGTCGGTGAGCCTCTTTCTCGCTATAAGAGGCAGTCGCGTCAACTCATATTTTTCCCGCATGTGCCCTACGACTGCATCAGAGAGAAGGATGACAGGAACACGATAGATTTCTGAGAGATTGAAAGCCCGGACAGTCATGTCATACATTTCCTGCACGCTCCACGGGCACAGGGCTATGATTTCATAATCTCCATGCGCACCGTAACGCGCCTGGTACACGTCCTGTTGTCCCGGCAGGGTTGCCTGACCCGTAGAGGGACCTCCTCTCTGCAGATAGGCAATGACAAGTGGAGTCTCGGTCATTATGGCATAGGAAAGATTTTCAGTCATGAGCGAGAACCCCGGTCCGGATGTCGCAGTCATCGCCTTCGCTCCTGCCCACACCGCACCCACGCATGCGCCCAGCGATGCGATTTCGTCCTCCATCTGAAGGAAGTATCCTCCATGCTGTGCCATTTCCTCGGACATGAATTGAGAAACTTCCGAGGCCGGGGTGATGGGATATCCTGCAAAGAAATTGCATCCTGCATAGAGCGCGCCTTGGGCGCACGCAATGTTTCCCATGTCGAAACGCATTCAATCCTCCTCCACCAAGACTGCAAAGTCAGGACACCTGAGCTCACAGAGTCTGCACTTTGTGCATTTCTCAGGTGTGACCTCCGGAATGTATGCACCCATTTCATTGATTATATCAGATTTTTTAAGAACCTTGGGCCTGCAGGCGTCTACGCAGAGAAGACAACCCTTACAGTATTTTTCATCGATAGTTACCGTTACCATGAGGAAAATCAGGAATTTCACTTTTAAAGCTAACTATGTTATATTCTAATGAAAATAAAGAATAGATAATAGTTCAATGAAAAAAATGAGAAGTAATTATAAACTATCTTGAATTTCTCATCCGAGTGTTTTTCCGAGACGGCAGATACGTAAAAACATAATGGAAAGATTATTCCTTCGCACGGAAAGCATCATACAGTCTTGTGAGCCCCCACCAGATGAGGATCAATGGCCAGAGCTTCCACACCTCAAATTTTATGAGTCCGAGATTTTCTGCAAGAAGGCTCACCCCCGCAATCAGAAAGAGCAAGCCCCAGGAGAGTGCATGTCTTCGCATGAAAAGGATGGGAAGATAGGTTTAAAACCTTTTGGGTGCGAAGAACAGAAAGTTACCATAAAGCATGGTAGAATTCGATATTAATAGTAAGGCTTAAAAAGAAAAATGAATGTTTTCGCCATGGAAAGAAAAAATACAATCGCATCATGTATCCTTGCAAGTGAT
>Ga0315268_10002823_pt1 | contig 19376 bp, 24 predicted proteins | sample C1_top_MG_FD_204535 | JGI IMG/M metagenome (GOLD analysis project Ga0315268, IMG submission 204535) | Sediment microbial communities from Yellowstone Lake, YNP, Wyoming, USA - C1_top | ecosystem: Environmental > Aquatic > Freshwater > Lake > Sediment | place: USA: Wyoming | collected 2017-08-01
ATTTTCACGGACACAACAGTTTCCTCGAGAATTGGGCTGAATGACACATAATCTTGGGCAAAGTCTGCAATTAACAACTTTATTTTTCAATGGTTTCCAGTAAAGTGCTTCCTTCATTTTTCCTCTTTTCCTTTTATATTGAACTAAACTTTAATATTTTTGATGGATTCTATTTCTTGATTAGAAATTGCACAGCCCTTGTATTTTGTTGCATAAAGCAACGCTATAATTGCTTGCTGCGGGCTTGAAGGAAGTGATATTATCTTGTTAAGATAAGCTATCAAACATAACTCGCTGGAACGGATTATCTTGAAATTGTTGAAAAAAGAATAGTTTTCTGGCTTGGCTTGAATCTTTCTATGAAGTTTTTTTCCTAAGAGTTTGTGCAGGTTCTCTGGCATTTCAACTAGCATTCTTGTTGTTCTTTCATCTATGACTATAGCCTTTTTGTCTGTTTTTATCGTATTGTACAGAGCAAGGCAAGAAGCCTCACCTTCATGTATCATACGAATCCATTCTTCTTCTGTCTTGAACATGAAATTCGCTGTATTCATTATTTTCTCTTGCTCTGCCTTAAGATCTTTTGACGGTACAACCTTTAGAGTGTCTTGGTCAATCAGCTTTTTTATCATCAAAGACTCTAGCATAAACCTCCTTATTTCTGAAGACCTATCTATCAGCTCTACCCTAATATTTTCAGTTATGTAAAACTCCCCGCCAAACAGTTTTTTTAGTGGCTCGAGAATGTAGAGCAAGTCATTCAAAGCTAGTGTAATTATCGACGACGAATCAAAAATTAAAGCTTTGTTGTTCATTTTTTCCTTTTTATTTTTCAAACAATTTTTTTGCCAGGTTTAATCTGTCTTTTATGGGCATTGTTAAGCTTAAGTCGACATCCGCTATTCCTGTGGCGCCGACATATTCTGCCAGCTCCCACTGTGTAACGTCAAGCAATCTTGCGGTTTCTTGCATTGAAATACCATGCTCATATATACGAGAAGCTTTGTTTATGCTAGCTTTTCTGAAGACATCTTGGATATAGATTTTAAGATGGCCTGAAAGTCTGTCTACTGCTATTCTTATATTATGCATATATTCGCGGAATTTTACAAGATCTTTCTTTTCAATAGATATAATCGCACTATCTATATCCTCGCTAATTCTTTTAAAGAATGATGGCCATTCTCGGTACTGTGTGTATTTCTTACGTTCTGTTATCTTGGCCAAGGCATATATTGTAACAGCTAGGGCTATACTGTCCGGGTCTTTTGAGATAGAAGAGCTATGGACTGTGCGATTTGACATGTCTCTAAGCAGTAAGACATCATCTGTTCTAAGGGCTTTGCGGCTGTTTTTTAGGATGTCTAAGAGATTTTTCCGCTCTTCCTCTTTTTCAAGTATGTTCATGCTATAAAATAGGAAAGGATTTATTTAAAGGTTTCTCTGAAAAGCCCTAAAAACCTTTAAAAACAATTACCTCTTTTCACTATGATGGAAAAAGGGAGAGAAGAAGGCAAGAAGATTACCTTTAACATTAACAAGAATGAGAAGTTTTCAGAATGGTTTTCGGATATAGTTGACAAAGCAGAGCTTGCGGATTTAAGATACAATATCAAGGGCTTTATTGTTTTCAGACCTTGGGCTGTTAGATGCATGGAAAAAATGTACGATTTTCTTGAAGAAGAGCTGCAGCGCAAAGGCCACGAACCTGCATGGTTTCCTGCAGTAATTCCTGAAAAGAATTTTAAGCTCGAAGGCGAGCACATTAAAGGGTTCTCGCCGCAAGTGTTCTGGATAACCCATGCTGCTGACACAGAACTTGAGGAAAGGATGGCCATGAGGCCTACGAGCGAGACAGCAATGTACCAGATGTATAGCTTATGGATCAGAAGCTATAAAGACTTGCCTTTCAAAATGTATCAAAGGGCACAAGTATGGAGATATGAGACAAAAGCGACAAGGCCTTTCATCAGATCGCGAGAATTTTACTGGGTAGAGGGTCATGACTGTTTCTCGACGGAAAAAGATGCTGAAGCACAAGTCGGAGAAGATATAGATACAACCGAATACCTTATGCACAAAAAACTTGGTGTTCCTTTCCTAGCTTTGAAAAGGCCGGACTGGGACAAGTTCCCTGGCGCGGTTTATACAGTAGGCTCTGACAGCTTGATGCCTGATGGAAGGATAATACAGCAGCCGTCTACACATTTCTTAGGGCAAGGCTTTGCAAAAATGTTTGATATAAAATTCGAGGACAAGGATGGCAAGGATAAGTATGTCTGGCAGACTTGCTATGGGCCTGCAATCAGCAGGATATTCGCCTCTGTCATATCTGTTCATGGAGATGATAAGGGCCTTATTTTGCCATACTGTATTGCTCCGGTACAGGTGATGATAGTGCCTATATATACTACAGAAAACAAGGCAAAAGTCGTGAAAGGGGCTAGAGAGATAGAAAAAGAACTGGTTAATAACGGAATTCGGGCAAAGGTTGATGATAGCGACAATAGGCCTGGCGAAAAATTCTTCTTTTGGGAGATGAAAGGAGTGCCGTTAAGACTTGAACTCGGAGAAAAAGAGCTGAAAGACAAAAGCCTGGTGCTTTTCACAAGAGATACTGTTACAAAGAGAACAGTCAAAGGAAAGATTAATGAAATAATAAAGAAAGAAGGTGAAGCCTTGGATGAAAGATTAAAGAAAAAAGCCGACGATAATTTCAAAAAAAGCATTGTTGACTGCGCAAACTTCAATGAAGTCAAGAAAGCTGTTGAGAGCAAGAAGATAGCGAGATGCAATTTCTGCTCTATAGACAAGGATGGCGAAAAATGTGCAGAGAAAGTTGAAAAGGAGCTAACTGCATTTGTTCGCGGTGTAAGGTATGACAAAATAGAGAAAGCCAGCGGCAAATGCATTGTCTGCGGCAAGTCCGCGAAGCATGTTGTTTATATTGCAAAAAGCTATTGATGTTAATTCTAAACTAAAATGAAAGAAAAGATTATAGGCCGGGGGGCAGAGGCTTTGCTTGTCCATAAAGACAATAAGCTTGTAAAAAAGCGCATTAAGAAAGGCTACAGGCATGAAAAACTTGACTTGATGTTACGAGTCAATCGAACTAGGCGTGAGGCAAAGCTCTTGGAAAAGGCTTCTTGCGTCATTAATGTGCCAAAAGTTAAGGCAATAGACGGCAAAGCAAGAAAACCATTTGAGCCAGAGACAGAGATTGAAATGGAATTTATCGACGGTAAATTATTAAGCCAGCATTTGGATAAGTTTCCATTGGCTAAATCATTGAAAATATGCGAGAAAATTGGTGAAAGTGCAGCAAAATTGCATGACCAAGACATGATACATGGTGACTTAACCACTAGCAACATGATTTTCAAGCAAGATAAGGTGTATTTCATTGACTTTGGGCTTGGCTTTTACAGTGCAAGAGTTGAAGACAAGGCTGTTGACCTGCACTTACTTAAGGAAGCTTTAGAAGCAAAGCACTTTAAGCACTCGCGCGAGTACTTTGCCAAGGTTCTTGAAGGTTACAAAATTTCGAAAAACTATGCTATAGTCTTAGAAAGGCTTAAAAAGGTTGAAAGCCGTGGAAGATATAAAGGAAAGGTTAAGGGCTAGAGAATGGGAAGAGTCAAAAGTCAAGCAATTAAAAGAACTACGAGAAAATTGCTAGTTGAACATCCAGATTTGTTCAGCTCGGACTTTAACAGCAACAAAACAGTGCTCAAAAATGTCGTTCAGACAGACAAAAAAACAAGGAATAGCATAGCTGGTTATATAGCCAGATCAAAGAAAAAACAGACAAAAATATAAACATGGATGCTAAGTTTGATAACTTAGAAATCAAAAATAAAAACTAGTGGAGGTAAAATGGCGGAAAGGACAAGAACAGAAGAGAACGTTGTCTTTATTGGTGGAAAGCCTTTCATGAATTATGTCACGGCAGTGGTCATGCAATTCACAACCAGAGGCGCAAAAGAGATTGTAGTGAAGGCTAGGGGCAAGTTTATTTCAAGGGCAGTAGACGTGGCAGAGGTTGCAACAAAGCGATTTTTGAAGGAACATGAAATCGGTGTTAAGAACATAGAGATAAACAGTGAGGAATTCGAGAACAAGGAAGGCAAAAGAGTCAACGTATCTACAATTGAAATAACATTGGCAAAGAAATAAATTTTTGTTTTTTTCTTTTTATTTTTTTCTTATAATTATTAAATTTCTCCTAAAATAAAACGATCAAAATCTTGAAGAAATACTTTTACTTTTCTTTGTATTTTTAGCATAGGAGACTGTCTTGTTCTTTCTATCTCGTGCTCGACCTGGCTCAACAAGGCACTATCTATCACTATCCTCTCAGGATCATAAGAAACAAGGTAAGTATTCCTTGTGAGTTGGCTTACAGCAAAATCTTCACCATACCAATTAGAAAACCCTCTTGGATTTTGCTTAACAGTCTCTGGATGATATACTGCAAGTGAATATTCAACATGGGGAAAATCTCTCGAGCGCGGCACGAATTGTCTCCCATCTGGAAAGCCTGCGAAAAGAGATATAACATTTGCTACTTCTCCCATGTTGGTTCCCCTAACTTTTAGTGTTTTTGTCTCTTTCATTTTACCGGAAATTATTCTTAGAAAGCTCGTAATTTATAAAATCTTCGACAAAAGTCTGAACATTCCATGTGATAAATCTTTTTTGATTTACTTGGAAAAGATACAGGAAGGCGCCTTGTTCGCCATATTCGTATTTCTTTGAATTTGCTGCTGCTATAACCATCATAGGATCTTGGAATGTGTTATCTATCTTGAACTCTGGTCTTGTGTTTTTTGACAGCAAAATCACGCCATAAAGCATGTTCTTATCGAGCAAAAGATCTACTTTTATCGGCCTGCTGTTAAATAATGTAAAATGTTCCTTTTTATTAGAGAACTTATTTTCAACTTCGTGGACATACTGCTCCAAAAACTCTGAAAAGAAGCTCTTCAATGATTCCTTGTTCAGTCCATCTACCATTTTTTTGTCTCTTTATTTATCATAAAGGTTAAAGCTGGTTTAAAAAGTTTGTTGTGGGGGGATAGAACAATGAAATGGCAGTGGGGGGAGTTGAACCCTCGACATCGAGCTTATGAGACTCGTGTTCTACCGTTGAACTACACTGCCTCGAAATTTCAAGGTTTGAGAAATTTAAAAACCTTTAGCCGATTTAGTAGATATGTTGCAAAACAAGATTGTCGTCGGTATCCCTCAAGAACAAAGAGTCATGGTCATTGTTCCAGACAGCTGGACATTGCATATTTTGGTTCCAGAACAAGTCAGTTGAATTGTCATTGCCAGAGCCGCTGTGCAATGTAAAGGATAGATTAGATTTTGCGGTAAAATCTTTGAAACTATAGACATGTCTAGCATTATCTTTTATTATCCATCCTTTCATCAAGATATCTTGGCATGAGTTTTTTAAGATGATATATTCATCGTTCGGATTTTCGCAGTCCTCGCCTTCTGCATCGTAATGGAACTCTTCAATCTTGAAACAATTGTTATAACTGCTCTTTGAACCCCATATGCAACCTTCTTCTTCAGCCGCTTGTTCTATTGCTTGTTCGAACTTGGCTTGATATCTTGTATTAGGCTCTATGATAAGCAAAGAGGCATAGCCTTCGCGTATTATCATCAAATTGACAAAATCATTATAATCCTGCGGATTTAAATTCTGACTTAAAAAAATATATCTCAGTTTTCTGTCGTACTTGTCCTCATCTTGCATGTCGCGCTCAAGCCATACTGTTTTGTTCTCAATAAGTTCTTTTAGCCTGTCTTTAGCCTCTTGGTAGCATTTCTCTTGTTTTTCTGGAGTGTTTATATGCAATAATCTTATAGTCTCTGCTGTTCCATTGACCTCGGCTTTTATCGTATCACCGTCGACAATTTCAGTTACAAAGGCTGGCTCGAGAATCCTTTGTCTTGCCGTTTGTTCTGAAATACAGCCAGAAACAAATAAAAGCACTATAATAAATGGAAAAAATATCCGTTTTTTCATTTTCATGTTAGTATGCCCCCACCGAGAATCGAACTCGGATCACAAGCTCCGCAAGCTCGCAGTCTGTCCGTTGACCTATGAGGGCTGATAATAAAGAAGAAAAAGGAATTAAAAAAGCTTCTCTTGCTTTTCTGCTTCAATTATCGCCTCGCCATACTCACCGTCATAGCCGGGCTTTACCTTTATCTTTCCTTCCCTGTTTCTTATTATAGTGTCTGCAATTTTTTTGTCAGTTGCTTTTCTCAATTCTTCGACAGGAACATTGAGCAGAATGTTGAATTCGTTATTGAATTTGTCAATTAGATTGTTATATTCTTGCCATACTCTTTTCGTTGTCATTGCCGAGCCCAGAATTTTTGAAAGTATCTCATGCAATGGCAAAACACTCCTGAAAGGCTTAGCGCCTTGCGGTTTGAATCCATGTTTTCTGTCTGCAAGTTCATCAACCCTATGCAATACACCTATTGTCAATGGTTTGTTACAGACTGGGCATATGTTTTTTCTTTTTATCGCTTCTTCTGGTGAACACGAAAATTTACATAAGCGATGGCCATCAAAATGATACTTGCCATAGCTTGGACTTGTCTCAATAGTATAATCTATATCTTTCGTTCTTATGGAATTAATGATATTTTTGTAAGTCAAATTTTTCATGTCAAAGACTGTTGCTTCGCGGCCTATGCGCCATGGCCAATAGCTGTGCAAATCAGAAAAAGAAACTATGGCATACTTATCCAAGCTGCTTAGTCTCCAGTTCATTTCAGGATCGCTTGACATGCCTGTTTCAAATGCATGTATAAAATGAGCTTTGTCTTTGAAAGCTTCTTCTATAGAATCAAAGCCAGTCATAGAGCCGAAAATGCCAAACCATGGTGTCCATGCATGAGCAGGGATTATTTCAATATCTTTGGAGATTCTCATAAGCTCATCGGCAAAATCATCGCATGATATGTTAAAAATTGGCCTTCCATCATAATCTAGCCTGCCTTTCTTGCCAAGATAATCTGTAATTTGCCCTACGATCTCGAAACTCGGCGCAAGAATGACAAGATGAATCCGGCGACCCTTGCCATCTTGTGAGTACATCAGTGAGATTTCATTGCTCAAGATGAAAGGAAAGCCCGACGCTGTTTTCAAAATCTCTGTTTCATCTTCTTGCAGCTCTTTTTTCAGTTCTTTTAGCCATAAAGGATGTGAAAAGTCGCCGGTGCCCATCAAGTTTACGCCCTTGATTTTCGCCCATTTTTCCAAGTTTGCTATATTTAAGTCAGGGCTTGTTGCTCGCGAAAACCTTGAATGAATGTGTAAATCGCTTATGATTTGCATTTCGAGTTAAAGTAAAAAAGATTTTTATAGTTTTATATGTTCAAGTTATTAGGCCCGGATGGCACAGTGGTACTGCGCACGCCTGGAAAGCGTGTTTCCGAAAGGATTCCCAGGTTCGAATCCTGGTCCGGGCGTTTTATTGTTTAAGGATTTTTTATTTTCTTAAATGTGCAGAAAAAAGCCTTATTGAATTAATAATCGGAACAAAATCAGTAACAAAGTTATAAGTAGCAGCCCCAACAGGATGGATAATTCCTGTAAAAACCAAGGCCAAGCCAGCAATATTAGTTATAGCCCAAATCCCTATATCTTGATAAGAAATCTTATTTGTTGTCTTTGAAAGCCTTATAATTTCAGGTATTTTTGAAATATCGTCTTCCATTAGGGCGATATCAGCGACTTCGATAGCTGTATCAGAGCCTATAACACCCATTGCAATACTTATATCTGCTAAGCCTAATGCGGCAGCATCGTTTATGCCGTCACCAACCATTATAACCTTATATTTTTTGTTTAGGTATTTTTTAACGCATTCTATTTTGCCTTCTGGTAAAAGATTGGCGTGGAACTCATCAACTCCGCTTTCTTTAGCAATTTTTTCTGCAATTTTTTCATTATCTCCAGTGAGCATTATGGTTTTCTCTATACCAAGTTCTTTCAGTTTCGCAATTGTTTCCCTTACTTTTGGTCTAAGTTCATCTTCTAGGGCGAAAAAACCGATTATTTTATTGTCATAACCAATCAAGGTCGTGTTCAAGCATTTTTCTTCTGAACTCTTAATATTCCCGAGATGCTCCTCTGAAATTTTTATTTTCAGTTCTTTAAAAAATGATAGTTTTCCAATAGCTATTTTTTTATTTTTATATATTCCAGCACCACCGCGACCGCTATATTCTTTAAATTTCTCGGGCTCATTGATAATTACACCTTTGTTTTTAACATATTCTAAAATAGCTCTTGCAGAAGGATGTGTGGACAAAAGTGAAATCATTCCAGCTATCTCAAAAAATTGTTTTTTCTTTGCAGGATTGAAGATAAAAACCCCCTTGACATTTAGTTTGCCATAGGTCAAAGTCCCTGTTTTATCTGCGATAAATACTTTTGCTTGGGATATAGCTTCTAAAAAGTTTCCCCCCTTGATTATTACTCCGCGTTTCGCGGCATAACCTATGGAGGCTAGATATGCCAAAGGAATCGCAATGGCTACGTCATCAGCACATGTAACAAGTAAAACTGCTAAAACTAGACCTATATTCCCTAATATAAAGTATAACAAAATAGAGCCAATAATGGTAAATAATATGTACAGATTAGCAAATTTATCTGCGGTTGTATTAATTTTGGGTTTATTTTCTTGAGCTTTTTCTACCAAGTCAATAATTTTTTCTAGAGTTGTTTCTTTGCCAACCTTCTCAACTCGAATAACTATGTTTCCTGAAATAATCGTCGTTGAACTAAAAACCTTATCGCCTTTTGCTTTCGTGACTGGGATAGACTCCCCGGTTAAAGAAGCTTGATTAATAGCGGCGCTGTTTCTTACAATAATGCCATCAACGGGAATCGTTTCACCTAACTCTACAACCACTAAATCGCCCTTTTTGACTTGGCTTAAGAGTATCTCAATAACCTTGCCATTTTTTTCTATCATTGCTGTTTTTGGTCTTAGTTTGAGCAAACTTTTAATAGCATGTCTAGTCCTATCTTCTGTATACCTCGCTAAAATTCTTGCTGAAGTCAACATCAAATTAATAAAAATAGCAGAAACTAACTCACCGGCTATTAAAGAGAAAATAAGAGCAATTATTGCTAAAAGGTCTACAGTCAGTTTTTTATTTTTAAAAGACATAAAAACCTTGATAACGACTGGAATTGTTGCTGCTGAAGCAACCACAATTAAAATCCATTTGTTTGTATCTTGAGAAAAAATATTGAGATAGTAAAAAATAAGAGTTAGAACTAAAATAATCAAAAGAACACCGTTATAGTTCAGAATATCCTCTTTTTTCATAAAAGAAATAAATAATATATACTTTTAATTTTATTGTTTAGAATTCTATGTCATTTATCCAAACAAAAGGTTGCTCTCGAGATAAGCCAGGACATGATGTGTTGATCCAGCATTGTACTTGGGGAAAATTCTCTGTTTGATTTATGTCAAGGTCGTTAAACAAGAATACATATGCTTTTTTTTCTTGTTTTTCGAGTTTTTTCTTCAGTTCGAGGGCTTGTTTCAGCTTGTTTTGACCGGGCTTTGTTGAGACAAGTATGCCAAAAATGTCTGACGACAAGAACTTAAGTTTTTGGCCTTTTTTTCTTGCCATCACCTTTGCTATCTCTTTTTCGTCTAACCGCGAGAATTCTTGCGTCAGAGGATTGAAAATGAATATGGGTTTTGGTTGTCTTAAGCTTGTGGCTATGGCTAAAGGATGGAACTTTCCTGAGCCGAGATATAAGAAATAAGAAACTTGGTCTTGGATTGATGAGGCTGCTGTTGTGTCGCAGCCTATTATCTGGCCCTTTTCTAGGCATTTATTATTGCTTTTACCTATAATTATCCTTTTCCCCCTTTTTTCGAGATAGTCTTTCAGTTGAGGCAGGAAATCTATGAACTGGATAGTAGAGATTATTCCTATAACCCTTGGCAGTTGATTCGGCTTTAAGCTGCTGAAAGAAAGAGGTTTGATAAACTTAGAAGGTACAAATACGTATTTCATAGTCTTTGGCTTAAGCTGTAGTCTCTGCCTTTTCTAGTTTTTCTAGCTTCTCGCCCCTGTAAACTTCAACAAAGGAAGGTGTCGCAACTATAGTGTTTTCGCCAAAGCCAGCTACATTGCCCTCAAGAGCATCAATTGTCTTCTTCAGCTTCGATATAGAACGCTTAAGCTCTATAATATCTTTCTGCTTCAAAGGCTTGATATCTATAAGTGCTACTGTATAGCCCTCTCTCATAACCTCGAGGATTCTGTTCACATCGTCGAAGGACTTTAGAACAAAAGGCCTTACAACGACCTTGACTTTTCTTGCGACTTCTTTGCCGACGTCAACTTCTATGTAGTCAGGAGATTCTGACTTCTCGCCGCCGCCAAACCAATTTTTGAATGACATTTTTTAGTATGACTTTTGAATTGCTCTTTAGTTTATAAATTTTTTGTTATTATTTTATATATTTCTCGCTACTCTATTTTTATGTCTATTTCGCTATTTTTTACCTTTTCATAGCCTTTAGAAGCTCGTCCCTATGGCTTAGTAACTTGCTTTTCAGCTCTTCCTCTTGTTTTTCTATTGTTTTTAGTCTTAGATTTATGACATCGCGTTTTCTTTCTAGCTCTTTTTCAAGTTCTATCTTGTTAGATTTGAACATCAGCGAGCCGACTATCTTGTAAACCTCGCCGTCTGCCTTGGTTTTTTTCAGCTCTTCCAAGGCATTGTTAGTTTCTATATACTCGAACTGGAAAGCCTGTTTTTGCATCATCAATCCTTGCAACGCTTGCTCTATCAGCTGAAGCTGTATCATTGAGTTTTCTGACACTCTTTCTTGTTTTGGCTCATGCTTTGTTTCTTTTTTTGTCATTTTTAGATTGCCTTGACTTTTTTTACAGCCACTCTTGGCTTGAAGAAAACCTTAGAACCGCAGTAAGGGCACGAGAATCTTGTGGTTAATGCCTTTACTGATATCTGTTTGCCGCAAAAAAAGCATTTATAGTTTGCCATTTTATTATTTTATTGTTATCTTGTTTTATTATGTTTTAAACCTTTGCTCCAAGGTAATATGCATGACCTGCAAATTTTTTTCCACAGCTTTTGCAATGCCATAATCCTGAAGCTATTCTCTTGCTCGCTGATTTTTTACAAAATGGGCATTGCTGCTTCTGGTTTTGCTTAGAGGCTATGGCTCTGTATTTATCCTTTACAGTCGCGCCATATCTTGCGCCGAACTTGCCGGTTGATTTAACTTTAGTTGTTCTCATGCTTGTATATGGGGCTGCCAGGATTTGAACCTGGGCCACGGGTGCCCAAGACCCGAATACTAGACCAAGCTATACTACAGCCCCGGTAGTTAGCTTAATTTTTTTTGTTATTTAAATATTTGGAAATATAGAGGATTATTTTTTCTTGACTGGAGCCTCTTCTTTCTTTGCTTCTGTGGCTGCTGGTGCCGCTGCTGTTGGCGCAGCTGCTGCGGCTGCTGCTTTCTCTTCTGCTTTCTTTTCAAGCTCTTTCAAGTATGCATCTTGAGACTTTTTGACTTGTTCGAAATCTTTGGCTAGTTGGGCTATCTTTTCTTGAGGTGCTTGCTCATTGCCTGCCTTTATTATCTCGTCATATTTTCCATCCTCTATCTCTGATATAACTTCCTTGGGATCTTTGCTCTCAACGAGTATGCCTAAGCTGGAACAAGTCCCTATGACTGATTTGAGCGCGGATTTAAAATTCTCTGTGTACATGTCCTGCTGTTTCATTTTAGCTATTTTTATCAAAGGTTCTATTGGGACATTAGCGACCTTGATTTTGTTTGGCTGCTGAGAGCCTTTTTGCAATGAGAACTCTTTCTTTAAAAGCTCGGATGTAGGTGGTGTAAAGACCTTGACAGTAAAATCTTTTGTTTTTGTATTTATGTCCAAGGTGACAGGAACTTTAATGCCCTTGAAGCTAGATGTTGTCTTGTTGACTTCGCTTATTATCCTGCCAAGATTCAATCCAAGAGGACCTAGTTTCTGGCTTATGGCTGGCCCTGGTTTCATCTCGCCGCCGTCGACTAATAATTTGATTTGCATTTTTTATTTTACCTCTGCCTTAGTGTTTATTGCCTGTCCGGGCAAGCCTTTCTCGAATAATGCGCGAACAAGTCCTTTGTTGCCATGACTTGCCATTATCTGGCCCGAGATTATCTTGCCAGCAGGGCTCTTCCAGGTTATTTTCTTGTTTATGAGTTTTTCAGCCTGCTCCTTGTTTTCTATGCCTTCAACTTCTATGATAAACTGCCTGGGCTTATACAAGTGCCTTCCACGTCTGAAACTTATAACTGTTGCTTGCATTTTAGTAGTTTGTCAGTATTTTGTATGTTTAGAGGGATTTAAAAAATTAACTCAAAGTCATTAAACAGCTTTTTTAACAGATTTAAGAGCTCTGGTGTAAGCCTTCTTGGAACTCTCTCCCCTTTAGCCATATACTTCTTAAGCTCAACCCTGTCTGCATCGACGAGCTTGCCAGCTGAAAATTTCTTTATAGCCTCTTCATTTATATTAGGAATTACGAATACAGCGTCCTTAAATATGAAAATTTCGCCTTTTTTGCTTACTTCCTTGCCTTGCTCCTCGGCCTTATAATAAAATTCTATTTTATGTTTCTGCTCTTCGAGAAGCTCACTTCTCTGGATATATTCAAGCAGAGAGGATATGAGTTCATGCGAGGCGAGCCTTGCAGAGCCTATGTCTTGCTTTGTGATTTTTTTCTGCTTATATTTCTTTTTTATCTCTATTATATTTTTCAGCAAGGCAAAAGCTCTTGGCGATAACCTTGATTTCTTTATCAGTTCTTTATCAAACTTTGCCAAGACAGTTGATTCTGTGACTGGCCCTAAAATATTCTTAATCAAGTCGAAGACTGTGTTATAAATCTGGTCTACCTCTTGTTCTGCTGTTCTCTTCTCTATCTGCTGCATTAATTCTTTCAATCGCTTTATATATTCCGAAGACTGCTCGAGCAAAGTGTCTATTTCCTTGCCGCTTATCGTCTTTATCTCTTCATGCTCATATTTTTTGTATAAAGTCACTATCCTGTCGAGAATATCCACATATTTTTGCTCAAGAAGTTTTTCCTTTTCAACGAAGATTTCTTTCATCAATGGAACTGTCTCTTTTGGCGTAGGTGGCGCAACACCGTAAAGCATCAGAACAGCTTGGCTTGGCGTTATAATGCCCCAGAAAATATCTACTGTCACGATATCATTTAATTTTCTTTTAACATCATCAGCTACTTTCTCGCCCAAGCTCATGAACATGTCAATAGCTTCCGGCGATGGCTTGATTTTGCCCATTTTCAAAAGCAGTTTCCAAGGCATAAACGCGCCTCTATCATACAAAGGCACACCATCTCGGATAAAGGTAAAAATAACAGGATGAGCATCTTTTACAGCTTCCCAGAATTCTGTCAAAATATATACCTGCGGACTTAGCTTGTTCTTGACACCAGCCAAGTCAGAAGCCTCAAGAGTGTAGCTGTATATAATCGCCCTAAGTTTCTCGCGAAGCTCGAATCTCGACATTCGCTTGACATCAGTATCGTCTATGACAATGTAAATATCTATATCACTTGTTTTTGTAGCTTGCTCACGGACTAGAGAACCTGCCATGACATAGCTGACGACATACCTTTCAAATTTCTTCAATACAAGTGTTTTATGTATCGAAGCTGCTCTCAAAGCGCCCAAGATGCCCTTGTCATGCAATGGAAAAGACATTGAAATAGCCTCGACAAGAGGATATTTGCCGTCGAAGCACATCTCCCATATCTGCTTTATGCTTTTGACATGAAGCCATACTTTTGGTTTTATGTTCTGGACAATCTTGATGCCCTCTGCCCTCAGTTTCGGAATCTCTTTCACTTTTTCTTCTGGCACAAGGACAATTAAATGAATAATCTTCTCGTCTTTTTGCTTTTCTATCTCTTCTTCATCCTCTATGAGCATATTGGCATTAGGAGGTATAATGCCTATGGCAGAAATATAAGGGAATTTTTTTGTAATATTCTTCTTAAAATCTTTCAAATTTTCACGGATTTTTTCTATCTCTTTTTTTACAGATTCAGGAATTTCCTTCTCCAAATCTTCCATTTTTTTGGGTTCTTTTGACTGCCCATAGCCGAGTTTATCGTCTTCTTTAGCCATCAATTTGAGAATGCAAAAACCTTTTTAAAGCTTTGTCTCTTTTCGATAAAAATAGTAAGATAAATAAATAAAGGGCCTGTAGTCCAGCGGTTAAGACGTCTCCCTTACACGGAGAAGATCCCTGGTTCGATCCCAGGCAGGCCCATTAAAAATCTTTTTAAAAAAGATTTCATCAACATATATAGAAAATGTTCATAAAAAAGATATTTGAAAACAAGACAAACGAGAGCGTGCACAAGCAGTTTGTAAGGTTTGGAAAAGGCACGTTCGGAATGAGAGCTGTTATCAATGCTCGCATTTCTGGACAAGTTAAAGTATCAAGCACATTCGAGCTTGCCAATGATTTTTTAGAGTTCATAGCTTCCTTAAGCCCAAAGATGAAAGTAAGTGGCATAATATTATCAAAAGAAAAACTCGACCTGGAAAATGAAAGGAAAAAGACAGGGCTTTTCGAATACAGTATTGAAAGAGAAATAGGCTCTGAAGAGATGAAAAAGATATTGGACAAATGTTATTTTGCATTGCTTGACTGTTCTGCAGCGGGCATTGAGCTCAAAGTAAAGAAGAAACTGCCGAAGCCAGGCAAGTCTGTCGAGGCAAAGGTTAATGACAAGTTCTGTGTCTTGGATCTTGACTTGAAATTCTTGGCTAAATTCAAAGATGAATTTTTCTGGGACATAAATGATTTCAAAAAAGCAAGGGCAGAACACACTTTTATTATTACAGATATTATAATGCCTGCCGGAGAGAAAGATTTCGAGAAAATACGGCAAGAAGCAAAGAGAAAAGGCAAAATAATTAGAAAGGTTATAGTTGACGGCAAGGAAATAGTGAAAGAAAAAGAGTTTAGTGTTTAACCTTATATCTTACCTTATACCACCTATTCTTAATAACCTGTATATTCCGAGTTCTGGTTTGCCTTCTTTATCTAGCGAATTACCTACATAGTTGACTGTTGTGACTATTGTCTGGTCTATGGGGAATTTGCCTTGATTGTCCCTTAATATATTTCGGAATTTTACCACATCCTCATAATCTTGCAGGGATTCTTGGCGAGTTGTGCTAAACATCTGGCCGCAAGACAGCATGTAAATAGGGTATTGCGACTTTCCAGATGGTTGACCAAAGAGATGTAGTGTGCCTTTAACAGAATCATTATCGACTTTTGTTAGCCTAAACTCAAGCAAATCTTGTCTTTGCTGAACTTTTAATGGTTGTTTTTGCTCTTGTTTTTTCTGAGGTTTTGTTTGATGTGGAAGTAAGAACCTATCTGTAAGAACGCCCATATTAAAAGTCAAAAAAGATACTGATGCTATTAGTGCTGCTATAGTCAAGCCATCATTGTGGCGTTTGCAAAATCTCTGTATCTTGTATAAACCGAATGACATTTTGATTTGAAGTACTATATTTTGTAATCATTATACAGTAATTACTATTTATAAAGCTTTCGTTCTCGATTATAATAGTAAGTTTTATAAATCGAGGATTATGAATTTGTATGGGTTTAAGGTTCGCAAAGGGTAGAAAATGCGATATAAATTGGTAAATATAACAATAAGAAATGCCGAAGACACACAAACCGAGAGCAGGAAGTTTACAATTCTGGCCTCGTAAAAGGGCAGCAAGAGTTTTACCTGGTGCGAACTGGAACGCTATAGATAAGAAACATAAGGGTCTTCTTGGATTTATTGGCTATAAAGTGGGCATGGCAAGAGCTCTTGTTCGAGATTTGACAACTGATTCTATGACAAAAAATAAACAGATTATTCTGCCGCTGACAATAGTCGAGTGCCCTTCTATGAAAATATTATCCATAAGGTTCTATAAACATGATAAAGTCGCAAAAGATATTCTTTGTGAGGATCTTGATAAGGAGCTTAAGCACAAGATTAAGGTGCCAAAAACAATGAGAAAAGCTTCTGAAATTCTAGCTGAACTAGAACCGAGGTTAGGCGAGTTCAGTGATATAAGATTAGTCGTTTACAGTCTTGCCAGACAGACCAGCATCAAAAAAACTCCTGACATTGCTGAAATGGGCCTTGGTGGCAGTTTAGGAGAAAAATTTAATTTTGCCAAGGAAAAAATAGGTAAAGAGATTCATATTAATGATTTTGCTGCAAAAGGGCAGATATATGATATCCACGGCGTGACAAAGGCTCAAGGATTTACAGGGCCTGTTAAAAGGTTTGGCATAGGTCTTAGACAGCATAAAAGCGAGAAAGGTGTCAGAAGGCCGGGAAGCTTAGGTCCATGGACGCCATCAAGATTAACATACAGGGCACCTTTAGCCGGCCAGCATGGCTTTTTCACAAGGTTGAAATATAATTCAAAGGTAGTTGATGTAAATAATGCTGAAAAACTTGCCTTGGAGTTTAAACATTACGGCAAGGTAAAATCGAACTATATAGCGATTAAAGGCTCTGTCCAAGGGCCTGTCAAAAGACAGATTTTGTTGACAGCGGCTTTGCGCGAAACAAAAAAAACAAAAAAAGAAAATTTTGACTTGATAAAGATAATGAAATAAAATGAAAGCAGAAATATTGAATCACGAGGGTAGCAAGGTAAGGGAGATAGAGCTTCCTGCCTGCTTTGAAAGCGAGATAAGAAAAGATATTATACACAAGGCCTTTGTCATAAGCCAGTTCGGCCAGCCATATGGCACATATATATTAGCCGGAAAAAAAGTTTCTGCAAGCGGCAAACAAAGCCATTCAAGAAGAAAATGGAAAACACTTTATGGCAAGGGTGTTTCAAGAGTGCCAAGAAAAACGATGTCCAGCAGAGGGGACAGATTCTACTGGATTGGGGCCTTTATCCCAGGAACAGTCAAGGGCCGAACAGCCATGCCACCATTGCCTTTCAAGAGAAAGGGGAAGATAAACAAAAAAGAAAAGAAGATTGCGATAAACAGCGCAATAGCCGCTACAGCTTCAAAAGAGATAATAGAAAAAAAATATCCAAATGCGAAGATAAAGAGCTTGCCTGTCATAATAGAGTCTTCACTTGTTGATAAAAAGCCAAGGGAAATAATCATGGCCTTGGAAAAGATATTTGGCATGGACATAGAAGCAATAAGAAAGATAAGAGCGGGAAAGGGAAAGAAAAGAGGACGAAAATACAGGAAGATTATAAAAATAGTTTTGATAGTATCGAGCAAGGAAAAAGAGAAGAAACTCGAGAACTTTGGTGTTGATGTTAAAAAAATAAATCAGCTTAATATCTCGAATTTAGCCCCTGGCGGCACGCCAGGAAGGCTTGTTGCATGGACAGAAAAGGCTATAGCGGAGCTAGGAGAAAGAAAATGAGCGTATTGTTAAAACCAATAACAACAGAAAAAGCCATACGCGCCATAGAGATAGAGAACAAGATAATGTTTATAGTAGACAGAAGGGCAACAAAGGCTGAAATCATAAAAGACATCAAGGACAAATTCAAGGTCAAAGTAAGCAAAGTTAATGTTCATTTGAGGAAAAATGAAAAAATAGCAATAATAAAACTCAAGGCTGACACGCCGGCAATCGACATAGCAACTAAGCTGGGTATGATTTAAAACTGTAAAAATGGGAAAAAGTATTATACAACAAGCTCGCGGACATGGAAGCTTGACTTATAGGACAAGGAAAAAGGCTTTCAGAATACATGTTAGCTATCCTTCTGGCGAGGGTGGTGGCGAAGTCTTGAAGCTGATTAATGTCGCATGCTATGACGCTCCTGTCTTAAAGATAAAGATTGACGGAAAGATTTTCTATAACATTGCGGCAGAAGGCATGTACGAGGGCCAGAAAATCATGATAGGAAAGAATGCAGAAATAAAGACAGGAAACATATTGCCTTTAGATTCTATACCAGTAGGAACACTGATATATAATATTGAAACAGTTCCGGGCATGGGCGGCAAGATAGTAAGGACAAGCGGGTTAAGCGCAAGAATCACAAAAAAAGACAATAGCGGTGTTTATGTTTTATTGCCTTCGAAAAAAGAAAAGCTCTTTAATCAAGGTTCAAGAGCCACGATAGGCACTATCTCAGCTTCTGGCAGAAAGGAAAAGCCCATATTAAAGGCAGGTAAGGGTTGGCATATGGTAAAAGCAATAGGCGGCAGAATATATCCGAGAACAAGTGCAGTTAAGGTAAATGCAATAGATCATCCATTTGGTAGTGGTCGTGGAAAAAGGATTAAGAGCAAGATTGCAAAGAGATGGTCACCGCCAGGAGCAAAGGTCGGGTTGTTAAGACCAAGAAGAACAGGGAGGAGAAAGTAAATGGTAAGAGAGTTTGTGTACAGGGGCAAGACAATAGAAGAACTTAGACAAATTGACAACAGGGAGTTTGCAAAATATCTACCTTCGAAACCTAGAGCAAGTTTGTTAAATCAGATAGAGATGGTTGAGAAATTTTTAATAAACTGCAATAAGAAGCTTGCCAAGAACAAGGGAATAAAGACACATAACAGAAAATTGATAATAGTGCCTAGAATGGTTGGCATGACAATTAATATTCACAATGGCAAAGATTTTGTGCCTGTAAAGATAATAGAAGAAATGATAGGACATAGGCTAGGCGAGTTTGCAATGACCAGGAAGAAAGTCGAGCATGGCACACCTGGAATAGGTGCAACAAGAAGCTCTGCTTTCCTATCAGTTAAATAAAAATAAAATGAAAGAAGAAAATAAACAAAACAACAAGAAGAAAGCGATAGTCCGGGGCTTGGACTTGCCTATTTCGTTCAAGTATGCAAGGGATATATGCATCTTTATAAAAAGCAAGAGTCCTCAGCAGGCTATAAAACTTCTTGAAAGTGTGACAAGAAAAGAGATAGCTGTCCCTATGAGGGGCCAGATAGCACATAAAAAGAACATGCCCAAGGGCAAGCCTGCAGGGAGATATCCTGTAAATGCAAGCAAAGAGTTCATAAAACTGTTAAAAAGTTTGATTGCAAATGCAGGCAGCAAGGGCATGGATACAGAAAACTTGATAATTAAGATAGCAAAAGCAGACAGGGCGCCAAGGCCGCAGCGCGGTACAAGAATGGCATTCGGAAGAAAACAGTTCAAAAGAGCCCATGTATTGCTTGAGACACAAGAAGGAGCTGAAAAGAAAAAGGAAATGAAAGTGGAAACAAAA
>Ga0315268_10002824_pt1 | contig 19375 bp, 9 predicted proteins | sample C1_top_MG_FD_204535 | JGI IMG/M metagenome (GOLD analysis project Ga0315268, IMG submission 204535) | Sediment microbial communities from Yellowstone Lake, YNP, Wyoming, USA - C1_top | ecosystem: Environmental > Aquatic > Freshwater > Lake > Sediment | place: USA: Wyoming | collected 2017-08-01
GACGTGACGCTTGGCGCGGGGTGCTACGTCGGGCCAGGCGCCAGGATTCGCGGCGACTATGGAACGATAATCATAGGCGAAGGCACGGCGGTTGAGGACAACTGCGTCCTGCACGCCAGGCCTGGGGAAAAACTCTCCATCGGGAAGAACGTCACGCTCGGCCATTCCTGCGTCATCCACAACTGCACGATACATGATGGGGCGGTGGTCGGCATGGGCGCGGTCGTCTCCGATTATGCTGAAGTGGGAGAAAACGCCACAGTCGGCGAGGGGGCGGTCGTGAAGAACAAGTCCGTCGTCCCGGCGCGCGCGATCGTCGTCGGCATTCCCGCCAAGCAGGTCGCCGAGGTCAACGACGAGTACATCGCCCAATGGAAGAAATTCAAGGGCATCTACCGTGAGCTGGCCGAGAAGCGCTACCCGAAAGGCATGAGGAAAATCGGATGAACTCTCGTTCGTTAATGGGGCGGGAGCGAGGGGTGCCCAGCAAACCGAGCGAGGACGAGCAAAGCTCGTCCGAAGCATTGATGGGAAGTGGCGGGTGCCGCGGCAGGGGCGTGAATTGATGGATTTTCTCGGAGCCCTCGCCCTCGGCATCGTCCAGGGACTGACGGAATGGCTGCCTGTCAGCAGCTCGGGGCATCTCGCCCTGGCTCAGAATGCCCTCGGAGACACGAACGTCGCGTACGATGTCGTTCTGCACATTGCGACGGTCGTCGTCGCGTGCGTTTACCTGCGCTGCGAGATGAAGGCAATCGTGTTTGACTGGCTCGCTGGAGTGAGGGAGTCCTTCGGTGCGGCCGACAAGAAGGCCGCCCTGTTCGGTAAGAAGGAGCGACTGTGGGGCTGGCTCGTCATCCTGGCGAGCGTGCCGACTGCAATCATCGGGTTCGCACTCGAGCATTACCTCGGCGGCGACGACTTCACATCTCTTGCTATCGTAGGCGCGGGATTCATCGTCACCGGGGTTTTCCTGGCTGCGACGAAGCTGGCTAGACCTGCGAATAGGCAAATCGGAGCGAGCGGGGCGCTGGCCATAGGCACGGCGCAGGGCGTATCGGTCCTCTCGTCCCTGTCCCGCTCCGGACTGACGGTGGGGACGGCGATGTTCGCGGGCGCGTCGCTGGAGGACGCTGCAAAGTTCTCGTTCCTCGCCCTGGTTCCGGCGACAGTGGGGGCGGCGCTCCTGAAGCTGGGAGACATCGGGGCGCTGGCATCTTCCGACCTTGCGGGGATGGCTGCGGGAGCTCTTGCTGCGGCGCTCGTCGGCTACGCCTGCCTGGAGGCGATGATGCGGGTCGTGCGTGGCGGTCGCCTGCACTGGTTCGCGCCTTACTGTATCGCGCTGGGCGTGGGCGTGATTGCATGGTCGTTACTCTGAGCCATCGTCCTTTTTGGCAGACGGCGACGCCGCGGCCACAGACCTCAGCTCGTCCTTCATAGACTCCCTGAGCTTGCGTATCTGGTCAGCCGTGTCGCGCACCTTCTGAATCATGTCCTTGCGGGCGATGATGCCCTCGTGCAGCAGCATTGCGGCACACTCCGAACGCGACGTAGCGAGCCCGGCCTCGACGAGTATGTCCAGTGTCTGCAGATCCTCGTCCGATAGTCGGGTCATGATTGTGTTGGCCCTGCCACCCATCTGCTCGCGGACGCTGTCGAAACCTATGCTCTGCAGCTTAGCCAGCGGAGCCAGGCCGCGCTCCATGCCCGCGCGCACCTCCGCACCCATGGCCGAGAAGTCAATCTTGCCCATGCGCTCCATCGCTTTCTGAATCTTCTTTTCGATGGATTCCAGGTCCGGAAATTCCACGTCCTCTGCGTCATCCTCGTCGAGCTCCTCGGCCTCCTCCTCGACGCTGGCCAGCTCGTCCTCGACATCCTCCAAGGTCTCCTCTGCGCGCTCCATCTCCCGCTCTACGCGCTCGAATTCCTTGACCCGCATCTTCGCGGCCTGATATTCCGCCTTCGCCTGGCGGCATCGCTCCTTGACCTCGAATGGGTCCTCCCCACGCCTCGGCGGGGCATCCATCGCCCTCTCAAGCAGCGCCATCTTCTTCTCCTCCGCTATCTGATGGTTCCTCAGGCGCTCGGCCTGCGCCCTAAGCTGCTCTTCCTGCGCACGGAGCGCCTCCGCCTGAGCGCGGAGCGCCTCCCTCTTTGCCTGCCAATCTTTATTTTGTAACATAATTACACGTAATACAGTTACAGATATTTAATATTTTCGTTACATCATTGCCCGCTCTCAAAATATTCGGTACTGGCCCCCTAATCGGCATCACTTCAGAGATTGCAGGTATGCGTTGATGGCCGCCGGCACCGCACCCATCGCCGTCGCCGTCTCCATCGACAGTCCGCGCCCCGTGACATCCAGGTGGCGCGGGCACATCTGGTGGATGTTCTTTGGCACCCCCCGGGGGCCTAGCCCCAAAATTAGTAGAACCGACTGGCCGCGGGCGAGCTCCTCCGCGGCCTGGCGCGGGCTCATGGCCTTCTTCGGGTCGGGACGGCATGTCGTCAGGACCGGCAATCCGTACTGAGGCTGGAAACCCCGGTCGGGGAAATCGACGGCCTGGAACCGTCCCGCCTCCGCGAGCTTGATGAGGTACTGGCCGTCTTTGCCAATCGACGTAGTTTCAGATATCCAAGCGACTATCTCGGCGGGCGTGCGCATCTCGCAGCCGAAAGGAAATCCGATTGCGACCAGGTTGCAGTCGAATCCCATGCAAAGGGGGCCGGCGCGGGCCAGCGCGCGGCGGTGGGCCTCGTGCATCTTCACTGGGTCGTAGGAGTTGTAGAGGCCTATGGTCATCCTGCCGGGCATCGGGGGGGCATCGCTCCGGGGCATTAACCCTTTGCCGTCGAAGCCTTTATAAAACAATAGCATGATTAGGAACCGCCAGGGGGAACTACATGCCGAAGCGCGTCAAGACCTACGTCAAGAGCCTGGATGACCAGCTTGCCGGAGGCATACCGGAGAACCACGTCGTCCTGATTGCAGGGAAACCCGGAACGATGAAGAGCTCGCTGGCCTTCAACATTTTATACAACAACGCCAACCGCGACGACATCAGTGGGGTCTACGTCACCCTCGAGCAGAGCAGGGAGAGCCTCCTCATCAACATGGAGGGCCTGGGGATGACGATGGGCGGACTCGAGCGAGAGATAAGCGTCCTGGACCTGGGGATGATTCGCAAGAAGCTCACCCAGCTGACGAACCAGACGTGGATGGAAGTCTTCCAGATGTACCTCAAGAACCTGAAGAAGAACATGGACATCAAGCTCGTCGTCATAGACTCGCTTCCCGTGCTCGAGGTCATGGCCAGGTTCCAGAACCCGCGCGACGACCTGTTCAAGTTCTTCGAATGGCTGCGCGACCTTGAGGTCACCGCCTTTCTGATAACGGAGATGGGCCAGAAGACCGAAGAGTTCGCGATATACGGCGAGGACTTCCTTGCGGACGGCATCATCCACCTGGATCTCAAGAGGGACGCGAACACGGTCAACCTCTTCCTCAGCGTTGTCAAAATGCGCCAGACGGGGCACAAGCGCGGCTACTTCCCGCTGATATTCGACAAGAACGGGTTCGAGCTGGTGTCGGATTAATCTCAACCCCTTTTCTCGCTGCGCTGGCGAGCCCTCGGAGAAAAGTGGTATGGTCTCCCAAAAGACTCGGGCGCGCCGAAGGTGGCGAAGCCACCGAGACACGGACCATGAACAATCGTATGGTTGGTCCAGTGCCTGCTCGCTCAGCCTTACCTGGCCTGCGGGCCAGGTTGCAGTTCTTAACCAATTGCACCAATTCTGCTTTCGTTAATCCGGGGTGGGGCGGGGGTTGGTGGGCAGGGGGAGCTTAACGAACTGGACCGATTCTAGATTCGTGGATGAGCGGGCGCTACATTATCCTCGGCCCTATCAGCGGCCACAATATCAATGCCAGCACGAGAAACGACGTGGCGAGAACGACCTTGTCCGCCATCTTGACCTGCGCGTCCCTGTTCCCGCCCTTCAAATTCATCTTGCCGAAGAGCTTCTCCAGCCAGTCCTTGTAGATGTAGCCGCCGTCGAGAGGCACGGCGGGCAGGACGTTCGTCAGGCCGACCATGAGGTTGAGCCAGAATACCCAATAGACCGCGTTCGCCAGGAGCCAGAAGGTTCCAGCGTCCAGCGGCCCGCTGACCGTGTAGAAGTCCATCTGCGCACCCTCTACGGGCGAACCGCCGCTTATCGGCAGCGTCATGAAAATGAGGAAGTTCGTCACAAGCGCCGTGCCGTTCTTGGCGCCCGCGATGGGGTGGAAGCTGTCGGTCGAGACAGTCCCGCCGTTGATGCCCAGGTAGCCTTTTCCGGCGTTATCGGCCCCGCTGATGTATTCGGCTCTGTCGCCGAGCGTGACGCTCGTGACATGGTCATTGCCGTCATACCAATAGCCGACAGCGACCGTCTGGTTAGCTTTCGTGAGGGCAATCGCGTCCGAGAAGTCCGCATAATCCGTAATGGTAGTTCCGTTGAACGACGTTATTATCATCGTCGCGGTGAGATTGCCATCATCAGCGGGCGTGCCGTCGCCAACCCGCATCACGCCAACGCCTTCGTGGGCGGGCTGGACTGATGGCATCATGACGGAAGCGAAGATGACCATGCACACGAAAGCCAAAAGCAGGTTGGCCATCGGCCCTCCGGCAAAGACTCGCATGCGCGCCCTGCGGCTTCCTTTCTTCATGTCCTCCTCGTCCTGCTCCGCGAAGGCGCCGACTGGAAACACGAAGAACAGCAGCCCGAGGCTCTTCAACCGGATTTGTCCCAGCCGCATCAGGATGCCGTGAGCGCTCTCGTGGACGATTATCGCGATGGCGAGGCCGAATATGCCGTAACCCAGCGGGATGAATTTGTTGATGCCGGGCAGTCCGAGCATCGTCTCGGGCGACGGAGCGTCCTCTGCCGCTATCGACGGGACGAGAATTGACTGCCACAGCAGCAGCCCCATCATCGATATCGCTGCGATGGCGGCACAAGCAATTGCCAAGTCGCCGTAGAAGCCCCATAGCTTCCTGTATGTGGACAGTTTCTCCAGAAGCTCGCGCCCGCGCTTCGTGCGCCACATGAGGAACGGGCCGTACATGGAGAATCCGCCAGCCTCGGCCTTTTTCCCCCACGGGCTCTTGACGAAGAAGTAGTAGAGACATAGAATCCAGATGAGCATGATTGTGCCGGCCAATATCCAACCAGTCGTCGAGTCCATTTCAGAGATGCCAATGCGAGGTGGGATATTATAATTTCCCGAGAGGAATCTTTTTAACCCACGTCCTGCTTCGACGTTCCGATGGTATTGGACAAGTTGGGGGGCTCGCTCCGCGACGTGCTGAAGAAGATAGCCAACTCCTCAAACGTCGACCAGGCGCTCATAAAGGAGGTCGTGCGCGACATTCAGCGCGCGCTGCTCCAGGCGGACGTCAACGTCCAGCTCGCCCTGCACCTCTCGAAGGAGGTGGAGCGCCGGGCTCTCACCGAGAAGCCCAAGCCGGGGATGAGCTCCCGCGAGCACGTCATCCACACGATTTATGAGGAACTGGTCAAAATCGTCGGCGCCAAGCGCGAAGTGGCGAAGGGCCGCCAGGTAATCATGATGGTCGGCCTATACGGCCAGGGAAAGACGACGACGACGGGAAAATTGGCCAAGCACTTCAAGAAGAAGGGCCACAACGTCGGGCTCATAGCCGCCGATGTACACCGTCCGGCCGCATACGACCAGCTGAGCCAGATTGGCAAGCTTGTCGGCGTTCCGGTCTTCGGAATTCCGGGCGAGAAGAAGGCGGACAAGGTCGTCGCATCCGGCCTGAAGGAGTTCGCCAGCAACGACGTCGTCATCATCGACACCTCCGGGCGCCACGCGCTGGAGGACGACCTCATCGACGAGATTAAGAGGGTGTCCAAAATCGCCCAGCCGACCGAGAAGATTCTAGTAATCGACGCAGCCGTGGGCCAGCAAGCCGGACCGCAGGCGAAGGCGTTCCACGAGGCGGTCGGCGTCACCGGCGTCATAATCACCAAGCTGGACGGCTCCGCGAAGGGCGGTGGCGCGATGAGCGCCGTCTCGGAGACCAAGGCTAGCGTGCTTTTCACGGGAACGGGGGAGCACGTGGAGGACTTGGAGCCATTCATACCTGACAGATTCATCTCGCGCCTGCTGGGCATGGGGGATTTGACATCCCTCCTCGAAAAAGCGCGGGAGTCCATCGACGAGGAAGAGGCCGAGGAGACTGTCAAGAAGATGATGTCCGGCAAGTTCACGCTCATCGAGATGCGCAAGCAGATGGAGATGCTCTCGAACATGGGCCCTCTCCAGAAGGTCATGGGGATGATTCCCGGCTTTTCCGGAAAGATGTCCGACGAGGACCTGGCAAAGACCCAGGAGCGCCTGCGCAGGTTCAAGGTCATGATGTCGTCGATGACCCAGGCTGAGCTGGAAGAACCGAAGCTCATCAAGGGGACGAGGATAACCCGCATAGCCAGGGGCTCGGGCGTGGACCCCACGGAGGTGCGCGAGCTGCTGCACCAGTTCAACCAGTCCAAGAAGCAGATGAAGGGCATTTTGGGCAACCGCAAGATGCGCAGGCAGTTGATGAAGCAGTTCGGTAAGGAAGGCCTGGAGCAGTTCAAGGAATGAGAGAATTTATTTTTGTCGCGCACCGGGTCCCCCGGGACGGGGACTTCACCCTCAACGACCTCACGGGAGCCGGGGGGCGCGTGGACCTGATGGCGCGCTCGGTCGGGGCCGCACTCCTGCTCTCTCACGGGATTCGCCGGGAAACGCTGGCGCATGTCGTCATCAACACACACCCGGGCAAGCCCAGGCACATCCGTTTCGATTGGGAGAAGGTCCGCTATCTGAACCCTGACGAGAGGAACGGCGCGTCGCTGATACGGAACGCGCTGATGCGCTGCCCGGCGGAGGGAGAGACTGAATCGTCGCCCGGCGTGTACGTCGCGCGGAGAGGACTGGCTGAAATGCTGGCGGGCGCCACCAAACCAATCGTCCTTCTGACGGAGGGGGCGCCTACTCCGGACTGGAAGGAGCTGGCCAAAGGAGCCACCTTCATCCTCAGCGACCAGCAGGATTTGACGGCCGACGAGATGGCAATGGTGGAAAAGGCCGGGGCTGTCAAAGCCGGGCTGGGCGAGCGCAGCCTGCACACGGACCACTGCGTCACTGTCGTGAATTACCATCTGGACGCGGCGATTGGCGCGTGATGCAATACTGGCCATCCCTGGAAATCCATTCGAAGGCAGCGCCCGTTCAACCGAAGCCGTGAAATACCCCCATCCTCTTATTAGGTATCGACATGAGCAAGGGAGAGCTGAAGAAGGTCATGGGGGGGCTGCTCCACAAGAAGAGCAAGCGCGTCGTCACTGGCATAGTGCGCGCCGGCCGCCGCACGGACATCATGACCGTAGGGCGCATCGGGAGATACATCCGCTACCGCACGCCCTCGACCTCGGATTGCCAGGACATCGCGCTTCTGCCCACGATAAAATCTGCGATAATGCACTCCGCCGGCGGGAAGCTGGAAATCAAGAAGCGAGACTACAAGGAGAAGGTCCGCCGCCGTAAAATTTCGAGCCTCATCTGCATCGTCATGGACACGAGCAGCTCGATGGTCACGCATTCGAGAATCATGGCCATCAAGTCCGCGCTGCGCGAGCTCATGCTTGACGCATACCAGAAGAGGGACCGCATCTCGGTCGTCGCCTGCTTCGGCCGGGGCGCGGACATAGTCGTTCCGTTCACGTCGAGCGTGGACAAGGGCCAGGCATACATCGAAAAGGTCCAGTACGGCGGGACCACACCTCTCGCCGCGGGAATGAGAAAAGGGCTCGAAGCGCTCCAGTCGAAGCTCAGGATTGAGAAGGACACGCGGCCGCTGCTGGTCATCGTGACCGACGGGACGGCGAACGTGCCAATCGTGCCCGGCGCGGACGTGGGCGGCGAGATAAAGGGCACGTCGCTCGCCATTGCCGAGGTAGCCGTGCCCGCGCTCATCATCGACGTCAGCGAGGAGGGTAGCCAGCTCGCCCGCGATGTTGCGAGGGATTCTGGCGGCTACTATTACCACGCCCTGCCCCCGGTGGAGGAGCTGGGCTCCAAGAGCGTGAGCGACCTCATGCATTTCGACGACGTGCTTCAGGCGCTGATGGGCGCGCTGGTCAACCCCGACATCCGCGGGATTCTGCTCAGGGGTGCGGACCAGAAAATCGTGGCTGAGGTGATGAAGTACCTCGACGACCTTTCATTGGAAATCAAGGCCAACGCGGGCTGCGACGTGGGCTGCTCGCCAGACCATCCGGAGGACTACTGCCACGCTTGCAGGCTGCGCTACCTCGATTCGGGCCACGTCGACGACCCTTCGAAGGAAATCCCCACGTCGCTCTGGACGTACCCGATAGTCGCCCTTCCGAAGACCGGAGGCGTGAGGGACCTCATAGGAGAGATTTACATCCGGTTTATCGTCGTGCCAGGGCTTATTGGAAAAGCGCACCGCGGCATGCTCTACGCTGGCAAGCTGCCCGAGATGGACGGGAAGCTCCTCAGGGCCACGGCTGCGCTGTTGAAACGGGGATTCTACGAGCTGGAGAAGGACGGGAATCGCATGAGGTTCCCGGCGCGCTTCACGCTTGTCGCTGTCGCGGAGCCCGGATACGAGCCTCCCGCGCACATCGCCGACATCATCGACGCGGTCGTGGACGTCGGGGCCGGCGACGACCTCTACGCGAGCGCCAGGAGCCTGACGTACCGCAAGGGCTACGACGTCGACCCGGCGCGGTTCGAGAGCCAGCTCGACAGGCAGCGCAAGGAGTCCATAATGCAGGTCATCAAGGCGAGGAAGATGGTCCCCGGGATGAAAACCGGCTCATACTCGGAGGAGGTCGTCTGGACCATCGCCTCGCGATATTCTACAAATCCGGACTTCATCAGCAAGGTCAACAAGCTCGCCAAGACGTTCGCCGCCAAGCGCATCCGGGCCCAGGTCGATGATTTGGACATCGCCAACGCGCTGATGGCGCTCAAGCCCCTGTGGGAGCTGGACGGAACGGGCGGAAAGGCAGCGCAGTTCATGAACGTCGCCCGCTCCGTCGCGGAGAACGAGGTGCTGAAGGAGAAGCTCCTCCTGGCCTTCGCCTCGCCCGAGCTTGTGAAAGGGCTGATGCTCTCCGGGTTTTCGACCGAGGCGGTGCGGAACGCGCTGCGCTACGTCCAGGAGATGGGCTTCGAGGTGGACACGGTCAAAGGCTGCAAGTTCCTCTGCGACCCGGACGACGCGGAAGGGTACTGCGCATTCTGCAGGATCAAGGCCGATTCGGGGGAGATGGAGCGCGTGAGGATGAAGATGCCAGTCATCAATATCCCGCACACCGCCTCGCGCGACCGCCTCAAGGGCAAGGTCTTCGTGCATTACATGCTGACGCCGAACCTGCTGACCAGAGCGCACAGGGGCGTGGTCTTTGTCGAGAACGTAGACGAGCTCCCTAGCGAGGCCGCGGAATCAATAGCCGAGGTCATGGCCGCCGGCAGGAACTTCGTCGAGGGGGAGGATTCTGGCATAGACGTGCCCTGCAAGTTCACTATAATTGCCACCTTGGGCAGCCCAGACGGCGAGGTCCACCCGATGCTGCTCGAGCACATGTCGGCGCTTGTGAAATACGACGATCTTGACTCGCTGCGAATCTCGGTCAGAGCCGAAAGGTATGCGAGGGTGTTCTCCGAATCGCCCGAAACGTTCGCTAAGGTGAGCCAGGCGGAGAAAGCGGCGACTGTGGAACAACTCGATTCCGCTCGGAAGGCCCTCGGCCGCTCCGTCCTCAGCGAGAGCCAGCTCGACATGACCGCGAGGATGTGCGCGGAGCTGGGTGCCGGCGGCAACACGGCTGAGCTTGGAATCCAGAACGTCGCGCGCGTCATCGCGGCGCTCCGGGGAGAGGGGCGCGTGGACGACGTGGACATTTTGAACGCGGTCAAGCTCGTCCTCCCACTCTACGGCACTGGGCAGGGCGAAAAGCCCGAGGCGGAGGCGTCGCTTCGCGGATTGGCCGTCCAGAACGGGAATTGAGGGCCGTCGCGCCATACGAAATCCTGGCCGCTACAGCCGGCGACTTCACCTAGCGCAACCATAATATCCGTAGATTTATTCTGGAACCCAAAGGCGGGGATTGTCCGTGTCTGCAAAATACGTTTACATGTTTGCCGAGGGGAATGCTGGTATGAAGTCGGTCCTCGGAGGTAAGGGGGCCAACCTGGCCGAGATGACCAGGATAGGCCTCAAGGTTCCGCCTGGATTCACAATCTCCACCGAGGCATGCGTGCATTTTCTCAAGAGCGGAAGGGAGTTTCCGGAAGGCTTGTGGGCGCAGGTCCAAACATCGGTCAATACCTTGGAGCAGAACACCGGGCGCAGGTTCAGCGATGCGAAAAACCCGCTGCTGGTCTCTGTCCGCTCGGGGGCCGCGTTCTCGATGCCCGGAATGATGGACACGATACTCAACCTCGGCCTCAACGGCGAGACCGTGGAGGCGCTGGCCAAGCTCTCCGGAAACCGCCGGTTCGCTCTCGACTGCTACCGCAGGCTCATCCAGATGTTCAGCGAGGTCGTGCTGAACGTGAACATAGACCTCTTCGAGGTACAGCTAGAGAAGCTGAGGGAGAGGAAGAAGGTCAAGACGGACGTTGAGCTGGATGAGAAGGCGCTGGACGAGCTCGTAGGCATCTACCTGAGGATTGTTGAGGAGCACGCGGGGAGGGCGTTCCCAGCTGACCCGGCGGAGCAGCTGGAGCTCGCGGTCAAGTCCGTCTTCGACTCTTGGAACACGCCGCGGGCGATAACGTACCGTAAGCTCAACAACATCCCCGATGACTTGGGCACGGCGGTCAACGTGCAGATGATGGTCTTTGGAAACCTTGGCGAGGATTCGGCGACGGGCGTCGGCTTCACCAGGAACCCCAGCACCGGCATCAAGGAGTATTATGGAGAATATCTTCGGAACGCCCAAGGCGAGGACGTCGTCGCCGGGATTCGCACGCCGAAGCCAATCACAGAGATGGAGAACGAGATGCCCGAGCAGTTCGAGCAGCTGCGCAAGATTTACCCGGCTCTCGACACGCATTACAAGGACATGCAGGACTTCGAATTCACAATAGAGCGCGGAGAGCTGTTCATCCTCCAGACCAGGAACGGCAAGAGGACCGCGCAGGGCGCAATCAAGATGGCCGTCGATATGGTCGATGAGGGCTTGATTACAAAGAAGGATGCCATTCTCCGCGTGGACCCGAATCAGATTGGGCACCTGCTCCACAGGCGCCTCGACCCCAAGGCCGGAGTGAAGCCGATTTGCAAGGGCCTGCCGGCATCGCCTGGTGCGGCTGTTGGTAGAGCGGTATTCACTGCGGATGATGCCGAGGCCTGGCACAAGCGCGGGGAGAAGGTCATTTTAGTCCGGGTGGAGACCAAGCCGGACGACATACACGGCTTCTTCGCCGCAGAGGGCGTGATGACCGCCAGGGGCGGCAAAACGAGCCACGCCGCCGTGGTCGCGCGAGGCATGGGCAAGCCGTGCGTGAGCGGCTGCGAGGGATTGCTTGTCGATGCCGGGGCGCGCTCGCTGACGGTCGGCGGCGCGACGATGAAAGAGGGGGAGTGGCTGACCATCGACGGGACCGAGGGGCTCGTGATGGCCGGGCAGATAGACACCATCGAGCCAGACCTTTCCCAGGAAGCGGAGAGGATGCTCAAGTGGGCAGACGAGATTAGGCGGCTCGGAGTATGGGCCAACGCCTCGACGCCTGCGGAGGCGCGAGCGGCGCAGAAGTTCGGCGCGGAGGGCATCGGCCTTTGCAGGACCGAGAGGATGTTCAACGCGACCGATAGGTTGCCCATCGTCGTCGAGATGATAATCGCCGACGGCGAGGAAGGAAGGAAACGCGCGCTGGACAAGCTCATGCCTTTCCAGAAGAAGGACTTCATAGAGATTTACAAGGTCATGGGGGACAAGCCCGTCGTGATACGCCTCCTGGACATACCATTGCACGAGTTCCTGCCCAGCGTGGACGAGCTGAACGCCGACGTCGCCGGCCTGGAAAAGTTTGTGGAGTGGCTGACCTTCATGAAGTCGCTCTCCGGCGCGGTTGACCTGGTCCCGCTGCCCGACGAGGCCAAGTCGGTCGTCCACAGGCTCTCGAAGGAGACTGAGACCATCCACGAGCAGGAGATAGCGCAGAAGACGCTGGCGATGAAGCTCTCGATGCTCGCCAAGGTGCGCAACCTGATGGAGGTCAACCCGATGCTCGGCCACCGCGGCGTGCGCCTGGCCATAACGTACCCGGAGATTTACAGGATGCAGATGCGGGCGATATGCGAGGCCGCGGCCGAAAGGATCAAGGACGGCTCCAAGGTCGAGCCGCAAATCATGATACCGCAGGTCTGCACTAAGGACGAGTTGCTCTGGGTCAACAAGCAGCTGATGGAGGAGAAGGAGGCAGTGGAGAAGGCCTACGGCCTGAAGATTCCGATGAAGTTCGGGACGATGATAGAGGTCGTGCGCTCTTGCATGAGGGCCGGCCGCATCGCTGAGATAACAGATTTCTTCTCGTTCGGGACGAACGACCTAACGCAGGCCGTTTTCTCGTTCAGCCGCGAGGACGCTGAGAACACGTTCCTGCCGCTCTACAACGAGCGCAAGATACTCAGGGACAACCCGTTCGAGGTGCTCGACCAGAAAGGCGTTGGCCGCCTCATGGCCATCACTGTCCAGTGGGGCCGGAAGGCGAAGCCTCACCTGAAAATCGGCATCTGCGGCGAGCACGGCGGCGAGCCGAAGTCCATCGGTTTCGCGCACACCATCGGAATCGATTACGTGAGCTGCTCGCCGTACCGGGTGCCGGTGGCTCGTTTCGCTGCGGCGCAGGCTGCGCTGAAGAAGCCCGAGGAGATAAACGCCATCTGGGGGACGTTCTAGAGGCTGGCGCGGCTGCGAGCGGGTTCTCGGCATAGACGCCCGCGCGCTAGGAAAAGCTATTAACGGCGTACACCTCTTAAGTCACGAAAGGTGAGGCGATGAGCAGACTATTGGCCGCGGTACTGGGGCTGGCGATGGTGGCGAGCGCGATTGTTGTGATGGTTCCATCAGGGGAGGCTGCGAATGCAACGCCCACGGTGGTGGCGGACCCGACGCTCGTCGCCGAGTGGAAGCTCGACGAGGGCGCCGGAACCCTCGCCAACGATTCGAGCGGAAACGATAACGACGGGACGCTGGCGAACGGGCCAATCTGGACCGCCAACGGAATCGACGGTTCGGCTTTGAAGTTCGACGGCGTCGACGACCAGGTTGATTGCGGAAACAACGCGGTCTTAGACCTTCAAAACCTGACGATTTCATTATGGGTCAAGCCCGGCAGCACCCAGGTCGACTGGACAAATATCCTTGACAAGCACGATAGTGTACATCACGGCTTTGGGATAGAGCAGTACGATTTCAACACCAACCTATACTCTTTCACCTATGGAACAGGTTCAGACTGGTGTGGCCAAACCATCTTGACACAACTGCCTGCGAACGAATGGCATTACTTCACCGTCACCAAGAACGGGAATGAGGTCGCGCACTATCTGGATGGCGTGCGGTCGGCGAACGGCAGCTGCACCCCGGCAACCATTGCCAGCAGCGCCGTGAACATGTTCCTCGGCAGGTGGGCCAACGGAGGTAGGAACTTCAACGGTGCGTTGGACGAAGTCCGCGTGTGGTCGCGCGCCCTCGCCCCCGGCGAGATTTCCGATAACTACAACGCGTCCTGGCGCAACTACCTCGAGAACGAGTCGTGCGTCCTTCACTTGCCATTCGACGAGGGGAGCGGCTCAATCGCCAACGACACCAGCGGGAACTGGAACAACGGCACCATGACAAACGGCCCGATATGGACCTCTAGCGGCGCGAAGAACGGCGCGTTAAATTTCGACGGCAGCGACGACTACGTCAGCATCCCGGCCACGGCCAGCCTGAGGCCGACTGACGCAATCACGATTGAAGCGTGGATACGCCCAATGAGCACCGCTGGAGACCAGCACATCGTCTCGACAGCCGGAGGCGGGCCGGCGCCGTTCGGGCACGACTATTACTTCCGGCAGTGCGGCAACGACCTGGAATTCCGCATCAACGATAACCCGCTGTACTGCAGCGGTTGCCTCCCGACCTTGTACAGGTGGTACCATGTCGCGGCGACCTACGACATTACGACGGGGACGCGGTCAATCTACGTCGACGGTTCGCTTGTGGCCAGTAACGGCTATGGCTCGGCGATTTGCACTGGCCACACATACGTCACGATCGGGGTAAACACCAGGACCGTGACAGAGGGTGGGATGTACTCCCCGTTCAACGGTAGGATAGACGAAGTGAAAATCTGGAGCCGCGCCCTCAACGCCTCCGAAATCATGGAAGACTACCTCCAGGCTCCCTGGCTCCCGTTCCGAATAGACTCGAACGCGGACTTCCCGGCGCACGCCACGGCGGGGGACGGTAGCGCTGGAAACCCGTGGATAATCGAAAACAGGGACATCAACGGGACGGGGTATGGATATTGCATCTACGTAGGGAATACGACGGAGCATTTCGAGATTAGGAATTGCACAGTTCACGAAGCAACAGGCATGTACATCCTTCCATACTATGCCAATTGCGGCATCAAGTTCGTGAATGTGAGAAATGGTACCGTGACTAGCACCACATCAAATAACAACTCTAGGAGCGGTATCTTTCTGGACGGTTGCATAGATATTACCATCAGGAATTCCACCTTCTCAAACAATAAAATTCGGCACGGAATCACTGTCGCCTACAGTAGCGACGGTAACATCTTAGAAAACAACACCTGCACGGATAACGCATGGAATGGCATCGGCATATGGGACTCCGCCGACAATGCGATTAGAAACAACACGTGCCTGCGCAACGGGGACAGCGGGATTTACCTGAACAATTCGCACAACAACAACCTGGCCGGCAACAACTGCAGCTCTAACACATATACGGGAATATCGTTCGTCAACAATTCGGCACTCAATGTTGCTAATGGAGATGTTTGCAACAATAACGCTGTGCGCGGAATCGGCATGTGGAGCGATTCGGCCAACAATACGGTTTCGAATGCATCGGTCAACGGAAACCCATGGGGCATTACCTTTGTCGCATCTGGCAACAATACGTTGGTGAACTGCACGGTGAAAGGTTCGACCCATGTGGCTATCGGTTGCTGGTACTCCAACGGGAGCAAGATAATGGACACGAACGCCATCGATAACCTATTCATCGGCGTTTATCTTGATAATTCGAGCTGGACGATAGTAGATGGCGGAAATTACACGACCAACTCCTACGGCGTTTTGATTGACATGAATTCGTCTTCCAACACGGTCAGAGAAAACATTGTGAGTGGAAACACAATCTGTGGAATACAAGTAAATGCCAGCGGTGGAAATACGTTCTACCACAATACACTAATCGGCAATGTAATGCAGGCATTCGACGCTGGAGCGAATGTTTGGGACGACGGCTACCCGTCGGGAGGCAACTACTGGAGCGACTACGCCGGCATCGACCGCAACCATACCGCCAACCAGAACATCCCCGGTGCAGACGGAATAGGCGATACGCCCCTGTCGCTTGACGCGGACTCGATGGACCAATACCCGCTTATGCGTCCGTATGGCACGTCCTCTGTCGTCTACGTCCGTATGAATACAGGCCCTGGTAACAGCAGCATTAACCTGACTGACACGATGACGGACGTGGATTTCATTGGGAGCATTTACGCTGCCGCATACGACGCCAATTGGACCTACCTCTTCGACGTGAACGTGACATGGTCGGTTCTGAACTTCGGCGGCGCGGCGGCATCGTTTTCGTCGCCGTGGGGGCTCAACAGCACCTTCAGCGCCGGGCCTTCGACGGGCTACGCGCACCTCACAATCGACTTCGCGCCGGGCATTAACTTCACGCTCAACGTCACGATAAACGATTATCTGGCAGACCTGTCGGTCGACGGCGTCGGTGTCGGGTTCCTGGAAAACCCACCATCCACCCAGATAATCACGCGGGGAATGGGCAAGTACGCTGTCGTCTCCTTCAACGTGCTGGTGGCAAACCGCGGAACGGCGCTTGACACGATGGACCTGATATGGGACGCTTCCGCGATGACTGGCGGATGGTCCGCTACGATGTTCTGCAAGGACAACGGAACCTACGTGACGTCGTACCTGGATTCGACTGGATTATCCCTGGGAACCCTCAATCCCGGGCAGAGCATCAACCTCACGCTCAACGTCACCAGCCCGACGACTGCGGCCTGGGGCGACACGCGCTCGGTCGGCCTCGGCCTGTTCAGCGACATGTCCCCGGAACACGACAGCTTCGGCCTCACGGCACAAATCTGGACGCCGGATGCTGTACGCCTAGTGCACCCCTCGAACGGAACCGCCATCGGCACGTTGACCCTGAACGGAGGCCAGACCGTGAAGGCGCAAGCGATAGCTTCCAACACAAGCGCCGGCGATCTCGGTCCAATCACCGTCGCATGGTCGTGCTCGCCGTCGCTCGGCACGTTCGACAACGCAACCGGGTCGAACAGCACATTCACCGCCGGCTTCGTCGGCGGCTGGGCGAATGTAACCGGAACGAACGGCAGCTGGCATGGAGGCATCTCTGACACGTTCACTATCTTTATCACCGGCGATTCATCAGTGCCAACGAGCGCATGCAACGTGACGGGCGCATACTGGCATACGACCGCCCCGACGACCATTACTGCAACGGCCATCGACGCCTCGCCGTCGAGCGGAATAGCCAATGTCACGCTCTATTGCAGGTACGGAACGGCCAACGGAACTTTCGGAGCCTGGACCGTCGCCGGCATCGACTCTTCATCCCCCTGGCAGTGGTCTTTCAACTTCCCCAGCGGCAACGGATTTTACGAGTTCTACAGCGTCGCTACCGACAACATGAACCATGTGGAGGCCGCACCAGGCGCAGCGGACGTGCGGTACGGCTTAGATAGCGCGACGCCGACGAGCGCATGCGACGTCTCCGGTGCGTACTGGCACACCACCTCTCCAATTACAATGACGGCCGCGGCAACCGACGGCACGAGCGGCGTGGCGAACGTCACTCTTTGGTACGCGTACAGCGCAGACAACGCCACATTCAACGCATACAAGCCCGCCGGGACCGACACCTTGGCTCCGTATTCTTGGTCCTTCGCCTTCCCGGACGGAGACGGCCACTATATCTTCTACACCATCGCCACGGACGCGGTGGGCAATTCGGAGGCCATCCCCGGCGTTGCCGACGTCGGATACGGTTACGATTCCGGCGCACCGGCGAGCGCCTGCGACGTCACCGGAGCGTACTGGCGCAACGGTGCTCCGATTACGATAACTGCGACGGCGAACGATGCAGGAAGCGGCCTGGCGATGGCGACGTTGTTCTATCGATACGGCGCAACCAACGCATCATTGGGCGGTTGGATACCGTTTGGCAACGACACGGCAGCGCCGTGGTCCTGGAGTTTCGGATTCATGCCCGGCCAAGGGTACTACGATTTCTACACGCGGGCGATGGACGCCGCAGGGAATATTGAGGCCGCACCGGCGTCCGCTGACGTCCGTCATGGTTACGACGACACGGCGCCGGCGACGGCCGTTAGCGCTCTGCCGTCAATCGTCGAAAGCCTCAGCGCTTACGCCATCAACGCATCCGGAACAGACGCCGTGAGCGGACTTAAGAACATCTCATTGTGGTACAGTTTCAACGGAGGTGCGTGGTCCAAGTTCGGCGACGATTCGTCCGCACCATACCAGTTCAGCTTCACGTGGCCGAGCGGCGAAGGCAAGTACGCGTTCCACTCGCGCGGTGCAGACAACGCAGGCAACTGGGAAACGGCACCGGCAGGCAACGACACATGGACCATCATCGTGCTCGATGCCGTCGCCCCTGTGACGAACCTCACAGTAGGCACGCCCAACCACATGACCGCCAACGGCCTTTTCGTAACGCCGTCGACCGGCCTGAACCTCACCGCCATCGATCCTTCCGGCGTCGCCTCGACATGGTACCGCATATGGAACGGCACGTGGTCCAACTTGACTCTGTACCATGGTAACTTCACACTCGCGGGCCAGGATGGAAAGGTGCACCTGGAGTTCAACAGCACTGACGGCCGCGGCAACCACGAGGCCGTGAAAAACGCGACGCTCCTGGTGGACGGCGCCGCACCCGTTGCGACTCTGGTGATATCGGCGCCCCGGTCGGGTCTCCACCCGGTCTATGTAACGCTGGCCACGGATTTCAATTTAAGCGCGAACGATACTGGCTCGGGCGTTGCAAAGATATGGTACCGCGTAGATGCCGGAGTTTGGACGACGTACTCCTCAAACTTCTCCCTGGCAGTCGCCGGCGCTCACAACATCAGCGTCGTCGCCCAGGACAGGCTCGCCCAGAATTCGACGGCGCAAACGTTCTACATCTTCGTCGATGCGAATGCACCATCGACCGCGATTGGCATCGGCGCGCCGTCGTTCGGCACCGCCCCAGTCTTCGTCAACTCCTCGACGCAGATCAACCTCACGGCGAGCGACGCTGGCGCTGGCATAGACATCACCATGTACCGCTTGGATGGAGGCAACTGGAAGACATATTCGATACCATTGAACTTCACCATCGCGGGCCTGCATCTCATCGAGTACCGCTCGCTGGACAACCTGGGCAACGCCGAGGCGATTCGGTCGATGGAGATATTCGTGGACAATCTGGCTCCGACTATCGACTGGGCTTTCGGAACCCCGAACCAGGGCTTTTCCCCGACTTACGTCACATCCGCGACCGCCATGACCTTGACTTCATCGGACGCGGGCGCCGGCCTGGCTGAACTCATGTACTCAATCGACAACGGGGCGTGGACCTCGTACACAACCCCGCTGACATTTGCCACTGCGGGGGCGCATTCGGTGCGATACCACGGTATCGACAACCTGGGGCAGGCGAGCGTGACCGCCACAATCGATCTGTTCGTCGACGGCGAAGCGCCGTCAATTTTCACCGCTCCGGGAGTGACCGATGGAACGATTGCGCTGGACAAGGGCGACAACGTAACGCTCTGGGCGACGGACGGGACGGGTGTCGGCGGCTCCGTCATATACTACAGCCTCGACGATGGCGCGACCTGGACCCAGTATACCGCTCCGCTGGTCTTCGAGGCCGGCGCGACGCTGATGTTCTACGCCGAGGACGCGCTTGGAAACCGTGGCGCGACGCTGACCGTGAGCATCGATGTCAACGG
>Ga0315268_10002825_pt1 | contig 19372 bp, 24 predicted proteins | sample C1_top_MG_FD_204535 | JGI IMG/M metagenome (GOLD analysis project Ga0315268, IMG submission 204535) | Sediment microbial communities from Yellowstone Lake, YNP, Wyoming, USA - C1_top | ecosystem: Environmental > Aquatic > Freshwater > Lake > Sediment | place: USA: Wyoming | collected 2017-08-01
AAAATTGGTCGAGCCATTGATTGACCAGGTGTTGAGCGAAAAGACCGAAGTGCTGTTCAAGGTCGAGCCGTTGAAGGAAATGAAACTCCCGCCGATGGCTCCGCACGCTTTCGACACCATCATCTGCGCTGAATGCGGCGAAGTGACCGTCGAGCGGTATGCGCGCGTCAAGCACGGCAAGATCGTCTGCCAGCCCTGCGCAGAGAAGATGTAATCCGTTCTCCACCGCCCGCCCCCCTGACGGACGATGAGTAATTTTGACATGGAGGTCAAAATGTCCGAAAAGAAACAAGAACTGTGGCACGGAATTCCCCGTCAGGATATTCCCTGGTTCCCTACCGTGGATGCCGATACCTGCATTGGCTGTACCTTGTGCTACACCAGTTGCGGACGCGGTGTGTACGAAATGCAGGATAACAAAGCCGTACCAGTCAACGCCATGAGTTGTATGGTGGGATGCAGTACCTGCGGCACGGTCTGCCCGACGCAGGCAATTGAATTCCCTGATCGAGATTTGATCTGGAAACTGGAGCGTGAACACAAGATATTCAAAGTCGTACGCCAGGAATCCAAAGAGAAAATGGCAAAGCAGGATGCGCTCAAAGCGCGCGCCGCCGCCGAAGACGCAGTGGCAAAACTGACCACGCGCGTACGGTTTGAAGTGGCTGGTGAATTTGGCGAAAAACGCTTCCTAATCCAAATGGAAGAGACAATCAAAGAAAAGCCGTATGATTTCGTCAACCTGCGGCTTGACGTGCCTACTGTGAAAGGCGCAATGGAAAAGACGCCCGCCTTTATGTCTTTTGATGTCACTTCGACTGAGCAGGAAGACATTCAGGCGTTCCTGCCTGAAGTGCGCGATTTAATCCGCCGCAATGGGCTGACGCTGGTCAGCGAGAATAAATTGTAATATTTCATTGTTTTCGGGAGAGTTCTCTACCAAAGAGCAACACTCCCGAAAACACACAAAACGATGAACAAACGCACAGCAACTTACGATACGATCATCCACGCCAGTCTGGGGTTGGTGTGGCTGGATTAAGCGCGGCTTTCTTTGCCGTGCTGGCAGTGCGCTTGGGCGGGCTGTTGGTGTTGATTGCCAGCGTGCCGGATATTTCTTATTGGTGATATAGAAAGGTAAAAGTAAATTATGACTACTCTTGATTTAACAAAGGATCACACCCCCATATCTGAGGGACTCACAAGCGCCGAGGCTGCCGAACTCTTGCAGCGCTTCGGCCCGAACACGATCAAGGAGATTCTAGAGAAAACCTGGCTCGTGCTGCTGAAGCGTTTCTGGGGAGTCATCCCCTGGATGCTGGAAGCTGCCATCATTATTGATCTGGTCCTGGGGCGCTGGGTCGAGGCGGTTGTGATCGGCGTGCTGCTCGTATCCAACGCCTACATCGGTTTCGTTCAAGAGAATCGAGCGAAACAGGCAGTCGCGTTGTTGCGTCAGCGGCTGTCGATTGACGCTCGTGTGCAGCGGGATGGCCGCTGGCAGAAAATTCCCTCCGGCAATCTCGTGCCCGGCGATCTTATACGTTTGCGCGTTGGTGATATCGTGCCGGCGGATATCCGCCTCACAGAGGGTCAGGTCCAGGTGGATCAATCGCAACTGACCGGAGAATCGCTGCCTATTAAGCTTGACGCTGGAAGCATTGCTTATGCAGGATCTTTGGTCGGACGCGGTGAGTCCACCGGTGTGGTCAGCGCAACCGGCGCGCGCAGCTACTATGGGAAAACGGCCGAGTTGGTCCGGACAGCCGAGGCTCCACGCCGACTTGAGCTGCTGGTTGTGAAGATTGCCGGATATCTCGGCATGGCGGTTATCGTCCTCGCGGTTATCGCTCTCGCGACCATGATCATTCGGGGCACACCGCTGTCTGAGATGCTTCCTTTCGGGGTGATGCTCATCGTCACCTCCGTGCCGATGGCTTTGCCGATGATGTTTACCATGTCCGCCGCGCTTGGCGCTCGTGGGTTGGCTGGTAAGGGAATCCTGGTCACACGTCTCTCGGCGATCGAGGATATGGCATCAATGGATGTGCTCTGTCTCGACAAAACGGGTACGCTTACCGAGAATCACCTGACTATCGGAGAGCTTGCACCATTTACTCCAGAGACATCGGACGAGCTGCTCCGCTTTGCCGCTTTGGCTTCGGACGAGGCAACACAGGATCCGATCGACCTTGTGATACTGCGGGAAGCGCGCGAACGAGGATTGCTGACCGAGTCACTGTCGCGTGTGAATTTCGTTCCGTACGACCCCGGCACCAAACGTTCAGAGGCGTCTGTCCAGCAGAATGATCGCATGCTCCGCATTATTAAAGGCGCGCCGGCAACGGTCGCCGAACTGGCGCACGTTCCATGGCCGGAGATGGCTGGTCATGTCGAACGCCTCTCATTGGACGGCTCCCGTGTGCTGGCTGTGGCAACCGGCATTGGATCCGATCTTAGCCTTGCCGGCCTGATTGCGCTCAGCGATCCGCCCCGAGTCGATTCGGCGGCATTGATTACAGAATTGCGCAAACGCGGCGTGCGAGTTCTGCTTGTTACCGGAGATGGAGAGGCAACTGCGGGGGCAGTGGCCGCCAAAGTCGGCATTACTGGCGAAGTCGCTCCTAAGGGAACTCTCCAAAAGGGTTTCGACGCCGCTGTCCCATACGAGATATTTGCCGGGGTTTTTCCGGAGGAGAAATTCTTCCTCGTCCAGGCACTGCAAAAAGCAGGTCACGTAGTCGGGATGATCGGTGATGGGGTCAACGACGCGCCGGCGCTCCGACAGGCGGACATCGGCATCGCGGTTACCCAGGCTACCGATGTTGCGAAAGCCGCGGCAGGTCTCGTTCTGACACATACAGGACTCGGTGAAATCGTCGCGGCAATCAACGGGAGCCGTATGATTTTTCAGCGGATGAAAAACTTCGTCTTGACCATGATTTCAATGAAACTCAGCACACCCATATTTTTTGCGCTGGGCATGATTATTTTCGGCGCGTTCGTGCTAACGCCTCTGCAGATTGCCTTAATGATGTTGCTTGGAAATTTTGTGACCATGTCGGTTTCAATGGATCAAGTTACGCCATCGCCAAAGCCGGACCAGTGGGACATACGTCCGCTGATGGCTGCCGGGACGGGTTTGGCGATTCTCTCTCTTTTACTGAATGTCGCCGTTTTCTGGGTTGCGATGAACGTGTTGCAACTGGGTGTGGCACAAACCCAGACCCTTGTCTTTTTCTGGTTGGTGATTGGTGCCGGGCAGGCGCTTCTGTATGTGACGCGCGGTCGCGGTTTCTTTTGGGAGCGGCCTTATCCGGGGCGCTCGCACCTCCTCGCTACGCTGATTGAAATTGGCGTGGTCGCACTTATGGCAACTCAGGGATGGTTGATGGCTCCCATCTCGCTCTGGCTGGTTGGAAGTTTACTGCTTCTCGTGCTGGCCTTTCTCATCATTGCTGATACGCTTAAAGTTACACTTAATCATGTCACGACACGCATATAAATAAATAGGAGGTTACGTTATGACTATACTAAATTCTACCAACACGTTCGATCTTGTAATACTCGGCGGCGGGCCTGCCGGTGTTGCTCTTGCGCTTGATTGCAATGCAAGGTCAATGGCACACGGCGGAGTTGGCGCTGCCACCCGATGAAAAACCAAACACGCGTGTGAGATTCAAAGGCATCTAAAAAAACATATGAGCACAACAAATATCCAAACAGCGACCTACGACACAATCATCCACATCAGCCTGGGATTGGCGGCTGGATTAAGCGCGGCTTTCTTCGCCGTGCTGGCTGTGCGTTTGGGCGCTTCGGCGTGGTTGCTGGCGTTGATCGCCAGCGCGCCGTATCTTGCCAATTTGCTGGCCCCGCTTTGGGTGTTACAGGCGCGGCGCTGGGGCACACGCGGCTTGATGGTCGGATCGTTGGGTGCAGCGGCGGTTGTTCTTCTCCTTTTGGGATGGACTCGTTCTCCGCTGGTCTTTGCTCTGCTGGTGCTGGTTTACTATCTCTTCTATGGCATCGGTGATCCGCTGTACGTTGCCCTAGCCGAAATCGTTTATCCCGAACGGACAGGTTCGAGTCTTGGACGGGTGCAGGCGGTCTTCAGCGGAGTACATGCGCTCGCCAACGCGCTGGCGGGCTGGTTGATGGATACGTTTGGTATCTTCGTCACACTGGTGCTATCCGCCGTCAGCACGGGAGTCGCCGCCGCTTCCTACCTGCCCTTTCCAAATTTATCCAACCATCAAGCGGATGGCGCGGCTTCGCCCTGGCAGATTTTGCGACAGGACAACCTCATCCGCCGCATGGTCTTGACCCTGATGGTAGCTGGCACGGGCATGGTGATGATGCTGCCCGCCTTCCCGTTGATCGAAGTAAAACAATTGAAGCTGGACAACACCCAGATTGGCATCCTGCTGGCGGTCAACAGCCTGACGCTGGTAGCGGCCTCGTGGTTCTGGGGTCGGCGGTTGAGCGAGACACCCGCGCACATTCTGAACGCCTTTCGGCTGGGGATGATCGCCATCGTCGGCATGGCGATCTTGTACGCCCTCGGCGGATCATTCTGGGAATTGCTGTTCGCCAACATCCTGTGCGGAATCGGCGGCTCAGCCATTTCGGTTGGCTGGCGACTGTTCGCCATCAACCAACCTGTTTATGGCACAGATGACTTATCGGGTCTGCACCTGCTGACCTGTGGCGTGCGCGGCTTATATGCTCCCACTCTTGGCGCACTATTGATTTCGATATGGAATCCATCGCTTGCGTTGTGGGTCGCTGCGGTTCTAGTGCTGGTTGGTATGTTGATGCTGCCTCCGACACAGGCGCTTACCAGTCTTACAAACACAACGCCTTCGGTGGCGTAACTCTGAAACTAAGGAAACAATACATGACTGCTGAATTGATCGAAACCCAACCTCGCCCGCAAATCTCTCTGTGGACTATCTTTACATCTTATTTCATCGTCGGCTTGACCGCCTTCGGCATGGCGATTTTACAAAAACTCAAAGCGCTGGTGATGGACAATGCCTGGTTGAGCGAAGAAGAAATGAATGATGGATTGGCGATGGTGCAACTTTATCCTGGCCCCTTGATGGTGGATTTCAGCGCCTACGTGGGCTACAAACTGCGCGGCGTTTTGGGCGCAATTCTGGCAACCATTGGATTTATTCTGCCTTCATTCGTTTTGATGTCGGTGCTTTCAGCATTTTACTTTGCCGCTGGGAATCTGCCTTGGGTGCATCCGCTTTTTCTGGGGCTGGAAGCACTGGTGGTCGGCGTCCTGTTCAACGTGACACTGGAGATGGCCGGACGTAACATTCAGCAACGCACGCAGGCAGTCATCATGCTGTTGGCGTTCGGCGCGCTATTGTTCAAGGTCAACGCGGTGCTGATTGTGCTGGTCGCGCTGGCGTTGGGCGCATGGCTGATCCGTCCAATGCCTGGTGCGGGGAAAAATGCTGGCGCGGGCAAACCCGGTCCCAAGGTCGAACCCATTTCGTTGAAACGCTGGGCAGGTATCGGCGCGGTGATTGCGGTCATTTTGGCGGTTGTCGCTTTCTCGTGGAGCCTCAAATCCGAAATCGGCGGGCTGGCTTTATCGCTGTTCAAAATCGGCTCAGTGGCGTTTGGCAACGGCTCGGCCATCATCCCGCTGATTCAATATGAAGCGGTGGAAGCGCACTCGTGGATGTCACTCAGCCAGTTTGCGGATGGGATCGCGCTGGGGCAGATTACGCCAGGGCCCTTCCTGATTACCGCCACATTCATCGGTTACAAATTGGCTGGCTTTTGGGGCGGACTGCTAGCCACTTTTGCCATCTTCTCACCTTCATTTGCGATGACGCTGGTCTTCACCGAAGTCTTTGCCCGCATCCGCAATTTGAAACCTGTGCGCGGCGCGTTGATGGGCGTGATGGCGTCCTTCGTTGGACTGTTGGCGGTTGTGTTGTTGCAATTAGGCGGCGTCGCGCTGACCACTCCCGCGGCATTTGCGCTGGCGGGCGCGGCCTTCGTCGCTGTGCGCTGGTTCAAGGTGGATATTCTGTGGGTCTTCATCGGTGGGCTGGCTGTGTGGGGCGGCTTGCTGATATTCGGATGGGTATAAATACAAATCAAAAAGGAAATGACGATCATGAACACACAAACACCCGAAATGAAGAAATTTAAAGTGAGTGTAAAAAGAATCAGTCAGGAACAAGCGGTCGCCGAAACGCACGGACAGAAAATTACGCTGGCGATTCAGGGCAAAGACCCCAATCTGGGATTCACCGCTCCTGAAACCGTGCTTGCCGCTTTTGGCGCATGTATCCTTTCCAACGTGACCAAGGGCGCAATGGAAATGGGGCTGAAAGTCGAAGACACAAGCATCGAGTTCAACGCCTTGAAACGCTTGGAACCCTTGGGCTTCGAGTATTTGCAATACACTCTTACACTCCACAGCCCGGAGCCGCCCGAAAAATTGCAGGCGCTTTATAACCGCGCTACAACCGATGGCACAGCCACCCGTGCCCTGCTGGAAGGCCTCAAGCCGCAGGGTAAATTGAACATCCATTCAAAATAGGAGAATTCCCAATGACAACTTATTTAGAAATAATGAACGCCTTGAAAACAGTGGTGGATCCCGAAATCCATCGCAACGTGGTGGAACTCAACATGGTACGCGATTTGGTTATCGGTGATCACGGAAACATCTCATTCATGCTGGCATTGACCATCCCGACCTGCCCGCTGCGCGACCAGATTGCCGCAGACGCGCGCCGCGCCGTGGGCGCATTGCCCGGCGTCAAGGATGTGCAAGTCACGCTCGGCGCGATGACGGACGAAGAACGCAACGCGGTTTTGGGCATCACACCGCCGCAGACAGTTGATCACGAGATCGGGCGTGTCATCGCCGTGATGAGCGGCAAGGGCGGCGTGGGCAAATCGCTGGTGACGGGACTGTTGGCAAGCGCCTTGAAACGCGCTGGATACAGCGTGGGCATTCTCGATGCCGACATCACCGGCGCGAGCGTCCCAAAACTGTTCGGCATTCACGGTCCGCTGATGGCGACGAACAACAAAATCCAACCGATCCAAAGCCGCACCGGAATCAAAATCGTCTCGGTCAACCTGGCGTTGGAAAACGAAAGCACCGCCTTCGTGTGGCGCGGCTCGATGATCACCAAAGCCATTCAGGATTTCTGGAACGATACCGAGTGGGGCGCGCTCGACTTTTTGCTGATTGACATGCCGCCCGGCACGTCCGACGCGGCGCTGACGGTCATGCAAGAAATGTCGGTTCACGAAATTGTGATGGTCACTTCGCCGCAAGCGCTGGCGACCATGATTGTCAAGAAAGCGCTCGACATGGCGCAGAAGATGAACGCTTCGATTATCGGCGTCATCGAAAACATGGCAGGCTTCACCGCTCCCGACACGGGCAAACACTACGAGATTTTCGGTCCCAGCCACGCCGCGGAAGTCGCCGAAGCGGCGGGAGCGCCCCTGCTGGCGCGTCTGCCAATTGATCCGCAGTTCGCCGAACTCTGTGACGCGGGCGAAATTGAAACGCTGCCCACTGAAGCGTTGAACGCTTGCGTCGAAGCTCTGGCGCAGAAACAACCCGCAACCGTTTGAAATTTGATTCAGAGAAATTGACCAAAAGGTTTTTGGACAGAAAGGAGAATCGAATGTCTGGTGTACAAAATAACGCAAAGGAGCAAGCCGCTGAAATCACAACCCGCTTGCTTCACGACTTGTTTCCGGCAAATACCTGGCAAAGCATGGGTGTTCGTCTTTGGGACGGCACGCGTTGGCCCGACGACCATCCGCGCCCCACGACGCTCCTGCTCAACCATCCCGGCGCATTGCGCAGTATGTTCCTGCCTGGCACAGAAGTGGGATTGGGTGAAGCCTATCTCTACAATGACTTCGATGTGGATGGAAATCTGGAAGCCGTTTTTGGACTGGCCGATGAATTGGCGCAGGATGTCAGCGGTACTCTGCAAAAACTGCGCGCCGCACGCGACCTGATGCGCCTCCCTCCTGGACCGGAACATCCCAAGTCCCGGCGCGGACCGTCAGACGTCAAAGGGAAACGCCACTCCATTGAGCGCGACCGCCAGGCTGTCACCTATCACTACGATGTCTCCAACGATTTCTATGCCCTCTTCCTCGACAAGAACCTGGTCTATTCCTGCGCTTACTTCCAGACTCCCGACGAAGGGCTCGACCCTGCCCAGGAAAGAAAACTGGACTACATCTGCCGTAAACTACGCCTCAAGCCCGGCCAGCGTCTGCTGGATATTGGCTGTGGCTGGGGCGGACTGGTCATCCATGCCGCTCAACATTACGGTGTGAATGCTACAGGCATCACCCTCAGCCAGCCTCAGGCTGACCTGGCAAATGCCCGCATCGCCGCCGCTGGATTATCTGACCGCTGCCGCGTACTGGTGCGCGATTACCGTGAAGTGGATGAGCCAGGCGGCTACGACGCGCTCGCCAGCGTGGGCATGTTCGAGCATGTGGGGGAAAAGATGTTACCCACCTATTTTTCTCACGCCTGGGATTTGCTTAAACCCGGCGGGTTCTTCCTGAATCACGGTATCACCCGGCGCTTCGATACGCCCGCCTACAACGAACGTTCCTTCTCGGATGCCTATGTCTTCCCCGATGGAGAACTGACTCCCATCAGCGCCTCGCTCCATGCCGCAGAAGAGGCTGGCTTTGAGGTCCGTGATGTCGAAAGCCTGCGTGAGCATTACATGCTGACGCTGCGCCAATGGGTGAAACGTTTGGAAGAACATCACGATCAGGCGCTGAAATACGTGGACGAGCCGACCTACCGCGTCTGGCGCTTGTTCATGTCCGGCTCGGCTTACGGCTTTGACGTTGGGCGGCTCAACCTTCACCAGGCATTACTTGTGCGCCTAGGAACGGATGGCCGGAGTGGAATCCCATTGACCCGCTCGGACTGGTATGCCTCAGTAAGCCGTGTGACAACACACAAGAAAAGAATCATCCAGGAAATGACGAACCAAATGCAATCGCAGGCCAAATAGATGACAATCATTGACCGCCGATCTCGTAACCAGATAATCCGCTCGCCCATCGAGCTGACAGATCATCTCCTGCTGCTTGTTCGTTGGGCAGTGATCATTGCCAGCGGTGGAATGTCAGCCTTTGATGGTTTTGGAGGGGGCCGTACATTCGCGTTGCCGATGGCCATCTGGCTCGCAACGGTTGCCTACAACCTGCCGATCTCGTTCTACGTCTGGCGTTACCAACCGCTGATGAATCAACGCGGCAAATGGCTGCTCTGGGCTGATCTGGCTCAAGCAATGCTGATCGTGGCGCTTACAGGCGGATACCGCAGTTTCTATTTTGTTCTGTTCCTGTTGGCAATGATTGAACTTGCCATGGCATATCCCTGGCGGTTTGCGCTCATTGCCATGTTCGGCATTGGCGGGCTGGAAATCGGTGCGATGACCCTCGGTGAGTTTCCGGCTGGCGAGCCATTTGCAACGTATCTCGTCATCGGTAAATTCGTTCTCTCGTTATTGTTCGGCGGATCGGCCGCGATCTTTGGCGAATTGATGCGGCGTGAGGAAACCGCACGACAAGCCGCAGCGCGCAGCGCGAAGCAGGTCGCTGCACTGAACGCTGTCTTGATGCACTTGGGCGAAAGCAGCCTGAATCTGGAACGAACACTGGCCGCGATTCTGGGCGGTACTCACCTTTTATCTGATATATCCGTCAGCCTGGTTTTGCTCCCTGACGTGCCGCCCAATACATGGCAAGTGGCCGCCTGTGATTCGAATCGGCATTGCGTTGGCGAACATATCAGTGGCCTGGATATTGACAAATATGCTCCATCATTTTTCACCGCACTCGCGCCGAATTCGCTTCCTCCATTTGCAGCAACAGATGGGCTGGCGCAAATCGCTGGCATCCCTTTGCGAACACCCGACGGTGAGGCGGCAGGTACCCTAATCGTTGGCTGGCAAAGCCCGCACATCTTAAGTGATGATGAGCAGGCTTTTTTGCGGGCGTTGGCACAAGAGGCGGGAATGGCGTTGCGAAATGCGCGCCTGTACGCGCAGGAACAGGAACACGTCGCGCGCCTGAAACGCTTCGAGCAACTCCAATCCACGTTCTTTTCTGCCATCGGGCATGAACTCAAAACGCCGTTGACGGTTTTGAAGATGCTTGCGCCTGCACTATCACAATGGGCAGATCTGCCTGCCAGTACCCAGGCCGAGATCTCCGCAACCATCGCGCAGAATCTGGATCGGCTGGAGATGCTGATTGCCGACTGGCTGGAAAGCGCCCGGCTGGAGGCAGGCGCAGTGAAACTATATCAACGACCTGTTGACCTAGTTCGACTGAGCCAGCGCGTACTCGACGAACTCTCGCCGCTCATGGTGCGCAAACAACAGAAGTCAGCACTTCATGCAGGCGCAAACCTGCCTGCGATTCAAGGCGACCATCGGCGTCTGGAACAGGTGCTTTCGAATCTGGTCGGGAACGCGGTAAAGTTTGCGCCGCCTAACAGCGAGATTAACGTGCAATTGCAACGCATGGAAGATTCGATTCAGGTCTGCGTGGAGGATGCAGGTCCCGGTGTGCCGCTGTCTGAACGAGAGCGCATCTTCGATAAATTCTATACAACGGTCGAAAATCAGGCTCTCGCAGGAGCCGGGCTGGGACTGTTCGTTTGCCGCGAACTGGTTCAACTGCATGACGGTCGCATTTGGATGGAAGACCGATCAGGCGGCGGCAGTCGTTTTTGTTTTACGCTTCCGTGTATGAGCGAGGAGAATCTCAATGATGAAGGCGATTAAGAAAATTCTGATTGTTGACGATGAGGCAGACGTGGCGCGCGCCATAGAGTTGACTATTCGACTTCAAGAACCCAATTGGGAGGTCATCACGGCGAATAGCGGGGAGCGCGGCCTGATTCTCGCGGATACTGCATCACCCGATCTTGTACTGCTCGATCTGATGACGCCTGAACTATCTGGTTTCCAGGTGTTGGAGCAAATCCGTCTTTTCAGCGATGCACCAGTGATCATTTTGACAGTTCAGGATGACGAACTGAACAAAGTACGCGGCTTGGAACTCGGTGCCGATGATTATGTTACCAAGCCATTTGGACATCTGGAATTGATGGCTCGTATTCGCTCGGCGCTGCGCCGCGCCGAGGGACTGGCCGGACAGCCGCAAAAACCTTATGTCAACGGCGAATTGCGAATAGACTTCGAGCGGCACCAGGTCACGGTGGGTGGCAAGGTAGCGCCGCTGACCAGCACTGAGTTTCACCTGCTTGAAATTCTCGCCCAGAACGCAGGGCGGCTTGTTCCGAACGAAACGCTTCTGGGACGTGTGTGGGGGCAGTATGCGCTGGATAATTCCGACTATCTGAAGGTGTATATCCATCGCCTGCGGCTCAAGCTGGAAGGCGACCCTGCCCAGTCGCGTTACTTGCATACAGAGCGTGGACAAGGATATTGGCTGGAGGCTCCGAATGCCGCGTAACGATCTGGCTGTACAAAAAAATATCTCCAGCCAGATTTCTGGCTGGAGATATAGGTTGAACGATCCGGAACTTTGCCCGGATTACGCTGTGCGAGTCATATCTGTGCGGGTCAGCGCTGCCCATCCTGCCAGCACCACTACAAGAATGCCGACCATGATGTCATTCCAGAGAGCGCCAGCGAGGTTGGCGTATCCAAGGATGAAGGGAGCGATAATCAGCCACACGCCCAACGCGGCGTTAATCCAGCTCAGCGACTTGACCGTGGAGACTTGGTTCGAGAGCGCTGCCCAACCCGCAAGGATAATCAAGGCAATGCCCAAGAGAATTGCGTCCCATAGGGCGCCTGCAGCCTGCGAGTATCCCAAAATGAATGGCGCAACCACTTCCCAAGCGCCCAACAACACTACCAGCCAACTCAAAGTCTTTATGGTTTTCATAGTACATCTCCTTTTGTTGAAAATTTTTGGTGTTTCTGGAACACCTTTACAATCATTGTTATACCTGCCCGAGGTGAATGGAACGGTTACAGAAAGTAAACATCAGGTAAAAAAATGACAGCAAGAAAGCGAACATTGGCATTTGCACTCGGTGGTGGTGGCGCGCGTGGCGCATTGCAGGCAGGCGCGCTACGAGCCCTGTTCGAAGCCGGGATTCAGCCAGACCTGCTGGTCGGCACATCCATTGGCGCAGTCAATGCCATTTTCCTGGCGATGCACGGCTTTACTTCACAGTCTTTAGATCAGTTGAATGTTGCCTGGTATGCCGCTGCAAAAGCCGACCTGTTTCCTGCCAACACAACCTGGTTGACCCTGCGGGTGTTTTTCAACCGCATCCATGCTCGTCCCTATCAACGCTTGAAAGAATTTTTCGTCTCGCAGGGCATCAAGCCAGACTTGCGCTTCAGAGATTTGCATCACTTCCCTGTGTTCCTGATCAGCGCTGACCTTAACAGTCGCCAGCCTGTCCATTACGGAACCGACCCGGATGATTTTGTGTTGGATGGCTTGCTCGCATCCACCGCGCTGCCGCCCTGGGTGCATCCCATTGAATCGGATGGCCGCTTTCTGATGGACGGCGGCGCGGTTAGCAACCTGCCAATCGAGCCAGCCATTACTCATGGCGCGACCGAAGTGATTGCCTTGGGACTCTCCAACCCGGACGAAATTGACCCGAATGCCCATGGCTTCGGCCCCTTCTGGACAAAATATCTTTACACCATCGAAGCGCGTCAAATTTCGCTGGAATTGGAACTGGCGCGGGCAAAAAGCATACCTGTCCACATGGTCAATTTCAAGACAGACTCGCCCTTGCCGCCGTGGGATTTCAGCCGGACGCAATTCCTGTTGGAGGATGGAAACCGCCAAATGAAACTGGCGCTGGAGTCTGACAAATTTCCCGCTTCTAACCAGGTCGAGAGTTGGTTCACCCGTCTAAAAAGATTTATTACATTCCAGAATAAATCAAGCTAGGAGTTCTGATGATCACTATCACCTTATTCGGAACACCCACCTGCCGCCGCTATCAGAAAATGCACAAACTTGTACTGGATGAAGCCGCGCGGCTCAACCTGCCCATCCAAGTAGATGAAGTAAGCAAGACGGCGCAACTGGTGCAATTTAGTCCACTCAGCCTGCCGAGACTTTACATCAACGATCAGTTGGTTGCAACGCAAAATCCACCTCGCGTAGAGCAAATTACCAAAATGTTCGAACAGGAGAAATCATGAACTATCACGTTGACGTCACCGTTCAGGATGGGTCTCATGCCGAAGCCGAAGCACGCGGACACCGCCTCCCGCTTAACGTAAAAAAGGGCGCGGGGGAAGCGGGCTTCAACGCTGCCGAGACTCTGCTTGCCGCGCTCGGCGCTTGTATGTTGACCAACGTCAACGCCATCGGGGAGAAAATGCACCTGAAAGTTGAATCAGCCCGCATCGAGTTCGATGCGGATCGCCGCGATGAACCGCCCGCACTGACTAAAATCCACTATAAGTTAATTCTGAAAAGCCCTGAACCATCCGAAAAATTACAGGAACTGGCTGACCTATGCTTCAAATGGGGCACGGTCACCAACACTCTTGTCAATGGCCTCGTCCCACAAGGAACGCTGGTTATCGAAAAATCATAAAGGAGAATCTATATGAACGTCCTACCCATACTCAACCTGCCCGCCACGCACGAAAAAGTGGAACAGGCCGCCACAAAACTTGGCGACCTGCTGAACGAAAATCCGCTCTACCAGATCTACAAACACAGCATCCTGGATTTGGAGAAAGACCCACAGGTGCGTGATCTGTCCATGCAAATCCAGACCAAACGCAACGCTGCTTATGGTGGGAAAGGCAATCCCGAATTGTCCGCTGAACTTCAACGCCTCAATCTGGAACTCGAAGCGTTACCCGCCATCCGGGCTTATCGTGCCGCTGAAAAAGATGCCCGCCATTTGCTAAGCGCTGTCAATGTCCTGCTAAGCGAATCATTGAAAGTGGATTTTGCCGCCAACGCCAAACGCGGTTGTGGCTGTGGCGGATAAGGAAATGAACATGAATCCGAATGAATTACCCCAGAATATTCAGAACGCCGCCCGCGCCCTGACCGACGCCCTGCTGGCCGACTCGCAGGCGAAAGCCTATCAATCTGCCGTCCAAATCTTTGAAGATGATCCGCAGGCCGTTGCGCTTGAAAAACGTTTCATGGATCTCTATGCAGAGCTGATTGCCCGCCAACAGAAAGGCGAGATTCTCAGTCAACAGGATATGGCGCCGTTCTATACCCTGCGCAACGAATATTATGCACACCCGCTTGTGGTTGCTCGCAACGATGCGCTCGGCGCGTTCAAACCCCTGCTTGCCGAAGCAAGTGAACAAATCAGTATACAAATTGGAATGGATTTCACCGAACTTGCAAGAATAGAATAGGAGATTCTCATGAACATCAAAATTGCCGCCGTCTCCGATGACGGCCAGTCCATCAGCCAGCACTTTGGACGGGCGAAATACTATACCGTCCTGACCATCGAAAACGGCCAGATCATCGCCCGCGAACAGCGCGAAAAAATGGGGCACACCCAATTTGCAGGCGAAGAACACACGGAAGATAAAGCCGACCCGCGCGGTCACGGCTTCGCCCCCGCCGAGCAGGATCGTCACTTCCAAATGGCCGAAGCCATCCGCGATTGCCAAATCCTGCTGGCGCGCGGCATGGGATCAGGCGCCTATTACAGCATGGAACAGTTCGGCATTCGCCCCGTCATCACCACCATCTCCAGCATTGATGAAGCAGCCCTCGAAGCCGCAGCCGGGACGATTGTGGATCACAAAGAAAAACTGCACTAGGAGTTTCCAATGCTTTTGCCATTACTTCTTAAAGGTCTGATTGCCGCGCTGATTGTCGGCTTTGTGACCGCCTCCATCCAGTCCTGGGTGGACCGCTTCTTCCTTGTCATCCTGCTGATCAGCATTGTCGGTCTGCCTGTGCAGGATGCCGTCACCATCAACCTGATCGTGGTCTCGCTGGCAGCGCTGATGATGCTCCTGCGCCAGACCGATGTGTTGACCTCCGTGCGCCAGGATTGGGCGTTGGTGATCATCCCAGCCATCATCGGCGCGGTTCTCGGACGCATCATCGGTTTGAATGTATCCGCGAAAGTCTTGATGATTCTATTGGGAATCTACGCTGTGTTGGCTGGGTTGCGGCTTGCATTCATACGGCCCTTGCCTGAAAAGGAGACGCGGGCTCATCCGGCTTGGCTCGCGCCGATTGCCTTTGGCGCTTCTCTGCTCATGGGGTTGCTCGCGGCGGGTGCAAAAGTCTTTCAAGTGCCGCTCTTCAATATTACGTTGGGACGTCATCCAAAACAGGCTTATGCTCTCGCTGCCCTAAGTGTCAGCGTCTCTGCACCACTTGCATTAGCAACACAAATTGGTCTGGGTGCCGCACCCACCGTCAGCCAGGTTTTGTTGGCATTGTATTTGTTCGCCATCATCGTTGGCTTTGCCCTTGTCATCCAACGCTTCTGGACACCTAAACTGAATCAGATCGTCACCTGGATCATTTCGCCGATTCTCATCCTGATTGGCATCCGCTTCCTGATTCTGGCTTTGCAATAATCATGGAGTATCTTCGATGACTGACCACCTCGCCCGTTGGATTTCCATCTTCTTCGACAGTTCAATTCTGTCCCTGCCGATTTTCATCGCCTTTGGCTACGTCTCTGCCGGGACCTCCGGCCTGCTCTGGGCCATCCTGATGCTTTTTATCGTGACGGGAATTCCTCTCGCCTACCTGCTTATCGGACGCAAACGCGGCTGGGTGAGCGACATGGAGCTCTCGCGCCGCGAGGAACGCCCGTGCTTCATATTCGTCAGTTTGAGCAGCGACCTGTTGGCATTGGGAATTTTATGGCTTGCAAATGGCCCACATCTTTTGGAGGTAATCATATTGACCTATCTGTGCCTGGCAACCATAATGTTCACCATTTCAATTTTTTGGAAGATCAGTTTGCATATGGCGGGTGTAGGCGGATTCTCCACTGCACTGTTCTTTGTCTTTGGTGTACCGGCACTTTGGGCATTTCTCTCCCTGCCGCTGGTAGCTTGGGCACGTCTGCATCGCCGCAAGCATACTCCGGCGCAATTGGCGGCAGGGGCCATGGCAGGAATTGCAATTGTGCTGTTTGTCTTTGGAACAACAGGAAAGGGAATCTAACCTCAGGTAAAAACCATGTACAAACGTAAATCCTTACTGGTAATCCTACCCCATCCCGACGATGAAAGTTTTCCGATGGGCGGCACGCTGGCAAAATACGCTGCCAATCACTTCCACGTAACATTGGTCTGCGCCACACGCGGCGAAGCGGGCATCGAAGGACTTAACCCCGAAGAAACGGGGAGAATCCGCGAAGGTGAATTGCGCCGCGCTGCATCCGAATTGGGGCTGGACGAAGTCCGCTTTCTGGATTATCGCGACGGCACGTTGGCGCAGGTAAACGCCGAAGAATTTATTGAACGGCTGGCAGGCATTCTGCGCGATCTAAAACCCGATGTTGTTTTGACCTTCGGCCCTGATGGCATTTCGGGACATCCCGATCACGTCACGCTTTCAGCGCGCGTCACACAAGCATTTGACCATGCTGCTTTGCCAAAGGCGCGGCTCTATTATCTCGCTCCATCCGAAGCCACCCTGCAAGGTTGCGGCGTTGTCCCCTCGCAGGAAGCAGCAGGCGGACCCGTTGCCAGCATAGACATTACGGATTATCGCCTGCCAAAATTGCGCGCCATGCAGTGTCACGCCAGCCAGAACCCGCCCTTCAAAGGCGAACCTGATCGGGAAATTGAAAACCTGGCCTGTCACGAGTACTTCGTTCTCGCGCGCCCATTCGGAAACTACGCCGATACAACAGGCTTGTTTGATCACATTCTAGAACTACAAAAGGAATAACCATGAACCCACATCCGAATAAAACAATCGAAAACAGCTTCATCATCTCCATGATACTCACCGCCGTCATCCTGGTCGCCGAGATCGTTGGCGGCTATTGGACCGGCAGCCTGGCCCTGCTCTCCGACGCGGCGCATGTCTTTACGGATATCCTCGCCCTTGGGCTGAGTTACCTGGCCCTGCGCCTCTCCGCCCTGCCAGCGGATGACCGCCACACTTATGGCTATCATCGCATGGAAGTGCTGGCCGCACTTGTCAACGGTGTCTCGCTGGTCATCATCGCGATAGAGATTTTCACCGAATCCTGGCAGCGCTGGCAGAATCCACAGGCCATCAAAAGTCTGGAGACCATGGCAATTGCCTCCATCGGCCTGATTGTCAACTTGATCATCATCTTCGTTCTCGGCAGACACGGCCATGAGCACGAAGAAGGCGAAGAGGAAAACGAGCGTGAGGACTTAAATATCCATAGCGCGTTTTTACACGTTCTAGGCGATGTGGTTGCAACGCTTGGAGTGGTCGTGGCGGCAGGCGTTATCTGGCTCACGGGCTGGAAGTGGGTGGACCCGCTCATGAGCGTTTTCATCGGCATCCTAATCCTTTTCAGTTCCTGGCGCGTGCTGAAGAGTTCTTTGCACATCCTGGTTGAAGGCATTCCCGAAGGACTTTCCATTGAAAAGATTGGGCAAAGTATGGCCGGTGTCGCAGGTGTACAGAATATGCATGACCTGCATGTGTGGAGTCTATGTTCGGGACATATTGCTTTAAGCGCACATATCGTCACTGCAAACCAGCCCATGGCCGATGACAGCAAAATCATGGCCGAACTTAAGAGCCGCCTCTCGAAATTTGGCATCGAACACACCACCATCCAATTCGAGCGCGAAGCCTGCGGTCAGGGAGCCAATCTTTCCGCCACGCCGCAAGCAGGGTAAATCTTCTTCGTACAAAGTAGCCATTGATTTGTGAGTTTAATCACATTGACTCGGTTTACAAAAAGCTGTATATTATATTCATAAGATTGAATATTGCGTGATTGTGTTTATCAGCGAAGTTGCTTTATCTCTCCAGGAGTCAAAAATGACCATCAATTACAACAATGAATATCAATATCTAGAGGAACGGCTGATACAACTAGGCGAGAAACTCCCCGGCCCGATGAGCGGATTTGCCCGCCTGCACAAGAAGGCCGTGGAGGACGGTGCGCTCGCCGCGAAGGTGAAAGAAATGATGGCGCTGGCAATCAGCATCGTTGTTGGCTGTGACGGGTGTATCGCTTATCATGTTCACGACGCGGTGAAAGCTGGGGCCACACGCCAGGAACTTTTGGAAACCATTGGCGTGGCCTTGTTGATGGGCGGGGGGCCTGGCTCCATTTATGCCGCTCACACATTGGATGCCATCGAGCAATTCCTGCCGGAAACCACGACAACCGAATCGTAAGGAGACAAGTCATGACTGAATTTCTCGAAACCACCGTAGACAAATTCATTTTCAAAGTCGCCACTGACCGGTCCTACAGCAGTGAAGGCCTGTGGGCGCAGGCGGACGGCAATCGCATCCGCATTGGACTTTCGGATTTCCTCCAGCAGCGCAGCGGCGATGTGGCCTTTGCCGATGTCAAGCCGGTTGGCACGGTATTGGCTGTTGGAGATGAAGTGGCTACGATTGAAACGATCAAGGTCAACATCAGCCTGACATCCCCGGTCAACGGCAAGATCGTTGAAATCAATCCGGCCATGCAGGACGCCCCTGAAGCCATCAACCAGGACCCGTACGGCGAGGGCTGGCTGGCAATCATTGAAGCCGCCGACTGGGAAGCGGATAAGGCAGCCTTACTCGACCCGCAAGCCTATTTCAAGTTGATGAGAGGCCAGGCTGAGGAGGAGGCAAAAAAATTATGACCCATCCACAAAAGGTAGTGATCGTCCCGTGCAGCGGCATCGGCAAAACCTATGGCACAGTCAGCCGGGAAGCCGCGTTCGAAGTGACCGAGGATGTCCGCCCGGCGGATACGCAGCTGGTGGCGCTGTCCATGCTGGTATTGGGTGACGAGGCCGCCCGGGCCGCCGTCGCCGAAAGCCCCGCCATCACCATTGACGGCTGCAAACTAGCCTGCGCGACCAAGATGGTCAAGGAAAGCGGCGGTACGGTGGCGCAGGATTTCGCCGTGCTGGATGTCTATCGCCGCTACCGGCAGTTCAAGCCTCAAGGCATTGCAGAACTCAGCGAGGGCGGGCAGCAACTGGCGCACGCCCTGGCCGAGGAGATCACGGGAGTGGTGGAAAACATCACATCAAATGGTGATGGAGGCCAGAATGGTTGACCTGCCGAAAAAGAAAGTTGGCATCGTGGCTTGCTCCGGCGAAGAAATGGCCGAAGGCGCTGTGACGCGCATGGCGGC
>Ga0315268_10002826_pt1 | contig 19371 bp, 20 predicted proteins | sample C1_top_MG_FD_204535 | JGI IMG/M metagenome (GOLD analysis project Ga0315268, IMG submission 204535) | Sediment microbial communities from Yellowstone Lake, YNP, Wyoming, USA - C1_top | ecosystem: Environmental > Aquatic > Freshwater > Lake > Sediment | place: USA: Wyoming | collected 2017-08-01
AGGGACCGCAAGAAAAGGGCAGCCAAACCCCGATCCCCGGCCGAAAGGAAGACGAATGAAGATCGAACCTTCCCAGTTCCTGCGAATCGCCCCGGACGTCAAACTGGGGGAAGACGTCAAGATCTACGGCTTCGTGAACATGTATGGGTGCGAGGTCGGGGACCATACCAAAATCGGGACGTTCGTGGAAATCCAGAAAGGCGCCAGGATCGGCAGGAACTGCAAGATCTCCAGCCACACCTTCATCTGCGAAGGTGTGACCATCGAGGACGACGTGTTCATCGGGCACAACGTCACGTTCATCAACGACGCCTACCCCCGAGCCACGAACGAGGGCGGCGCCCTGCAGACCGAGAAGGACTGGATCTGCGTTCCCACGCTGGTGAAGTCGGGGGCCTCGATCGGATCCAGCGCCACTCTGCTCTGCGGGATCACCGTCGGGGAAAGAGCGATCGTCGGGGCGGGCAGCGTCGTCACCAAGGACGTTCCGCCGGGGACGATCGTCGCCGGCAATCCGGCCCGGATACTTCGGACGGTGAAAGGACCTGAAAGGAAAGCATGACAATGGTCGGATGGAGCGGTCTCCCGCGGGAAGTTGCGTCCCGCGTTGGGGAAGACGTGCCGGTCGGTACCCGTTGCGACATGGCATGACGTCGGACCGTCCATCGGCCTCATGACCCGACTCGACCGGTTCGTGACGTTGTACCTCCGCTCGCCGATCTCGCGCGTAATCCGGGACAGGAAGGAGCCCGGAATCCCCATCCTCATGTATCACAAAATCGCGAACGGACAGGAAACTCGCGGCTCTTCCTATTATTGGACCAGCACCTCGCCGCGCCGGTTCGGCCTCCAGATGAATTATCTGCACGAAAACGGCTACCGGGTCGTCCCACTGAGAGGGATCGACCGATGTCTGGAACGGTTGAAACCGGGAGAAAAACCCCCTGTCGTGCTCACGTTCGACGACGGGTACCAGGATTTTTTCACTAACGCGTTCCCGGTCCTGCGCCGGTTCGGTTTCGGTGCGACCGTCTTTCTTCCCACAGACCTGCTCGAGAGGGAGGCGGAGCGCAATACATACCTTACCTGGCGACAGGTCGTGGATCTGCACAGTCAGGGTATCGAGTTCGGTTCCCATACATTGACCCACCGGAGAATGTTCGAACTGTCCCTTCCCGAAATCGAGCGGGAGGTTCGCGATTCCAGGGGTGCGATCGAAGCCCGCATCGAAGCGCCCGTGGCTTCCTTCTCCTATCCCTACGCCTTCCCGCAGGAGGACCGGAAGTTCACGGGCATGCTCGCGGGCCTCCTGAAGGAAAGCGGATACCGGTACGCCGTAACGACCATAATCGGCCGGGCTTCCTCGAAAGACGACCGGTACGCCCTGAAACGGATTCCGGTCAACGAAGGCGATGACGAAGCCCTCTTCCGCGCCAAACTGGAGGGAAACTACGACTGGCTTCGAATCTTTCAGTATACGAAGCGTCGGGTCGCGGGGTGGTATTCATAGACATGAAGGACGCGGTATTTATTAATTGGGACCCTTATTGTCGGAGATCTGATGTATTGGGAAAACAATTTAATTGCAGAACACTGTTTATTGATTATTTAATAAACAAAAGAAGTGTTTATTGGAAATATTTATTCTGGGTAGATTATCTGTATAAAGGCATATATACATTATGTTATTTGATTTATAATAATCCTGCCTACGTATTGGCTCTATCACCACCATGCTTTTGTCCAATGTTTTGCTGGATCTACTGCAAAGTTTTTCGCAGGAAATTGATCGTGGACGGGCACAACAACGCGTTTGACGAACCATGGATATCCTTCCCTTATTACATGGATATCCTTATGGCTTCCTCAATGGTATTGGTCCATAATGACGAATTGGAAAATTTTCTTAGGGAAAAATACCAAAATGTCGCATTTTACATTCTTCCCGACAAGATCCCGAATTTTTCAGTTCAACATAAAAATGAACGATCTCCGCAAAAAGCCTATTTTCTCATACCCCTCTCCTTCGCACCGGATGAACCCATCGAAGAGATGTTCGATGCGATCACGTTATTTCTCGGTACGACGAAAGATCCGATGGAATTTGTCATTACGGGCAATTACATGAGGAAACCTGAAATCCATGATGCATATCATGGCGTGCAAGGCATCCGTTTTACCGGATATGTGGATAATCGAACCTATGAAGATTTATTGGCGAACGCATTCGGCGTAATAGCGCTTACAAAACGGCAGATGACACAACAATGCGCGGCCGTCGAAGCCATGGGAGCCAATGTACCATTGATCGTCTCGGATACCGATACCAACAGAAGGCTCTTCCCCCAAGGTGCGATTATCACAGGAATTGACCGAACCGGCATCAAAACTTCATTGGAACAGTTTCTCCAGGATCGAGGGACGTTATTAGAGGGTATCATCGAGATGAAAACATATTGGGATCAATCTTGGGAAAAGGCGTTTCTCGGGCTCGAGAATCGGCTGGCCATAGGCCGCGAATCCGGTACCCGGTAATATCTCGAATGGAAGGGACCAGGACACCCGGTTCGCATCCATCGCTTGCCTGGAGAGCGGCGATCGCCTCCGCAGATCAGGCGTTGCTCTCCGCGATGAGTTTTTTGATCGCCATCCTCCTGGTCAAGACCGTCCCAAAGGTAGAATACGGGTATTATTCGATCGCGCTGCCGGTTTCCCTGTTCCTCGTCTCCCTCCAGAACGCCGTCGTCAACACCCCGCTCGCCGTCCTCCTCCCTTCGAAGAAGGAGACGGAGGGAAGGGAGTACGTTGCCTCTCTCTGCTACGGGCAGTTCCTCGTGATCCTTCCGGCCGCCCTCCTCGGTTTCGCCGCCTTCTCGATCTTCCGGTTCCCGGGTCTCGACGCGACGGGGCACGCCATCGCCGCCGCTCTCTGCATCTCGGCAGGAGGTCTTCTGTACCGCGAGTTTCTCCGGTCGTATCTGTTCGCGGAAGAGGATCCGCTGGGCGTCTTGAAGCTGGACGCACTCTATGTCGCCATCTTCCTGTGCGCCCTCTCCGTTTTGTACCTGATTTCCGGGATCCGCATCGACACCGTTTTCCTCCTGCTGGGAGCGAGCGCCCTGTTGGCCGCCCTGCCCTTCGGCCGCGGACAAGGCTGGAGGTTTCCCCCTCCATCGGTTTCGAAAAGCTTCGGGGAAAACTGGAAATTCGGGAAGTGGGCATTAATGGGTGTGTGCGTGTCCCACGCCCAGAGTTACAGCTACCTCTATCTGCTGGGGATCCTCTCCGGGAGCGTCGCGGTCGCGGACGTGTCCGCCGCGCGCCTGCTGCTCATGCCGTTGATGCTGGTCCAGGTGGGCTGGGGGAAAATAGCGATCCCGCACGGGTCCAGGCTCCGGGAAAAGGGCCAGGCCCACCGGTTCTTCAAAGAGCAAGCCTGGGCGAGCCTGCTGTTTATCGTCGCCGTCGCCGCATACGTCGCTCTCCTCCTGACGTTTTCGGAGCCGTTGCAGAACTATCTGCTCACCGGGAAATACGCCTCTTCCTTCGGTTACGTGATGCTCTGGGGATCGATCTTCGCCGCGGGGTTCGTCGCGCTGAACGCAAGCTTCGGACTTCAGGTGATGATGGGGTTCAACGTCATCACGAAGATCAGTTTCCTGGTCATGCTGGTAACGGTCGCGAGCGCCTGGTTCCTTATCCGTGCGCACGGAATCACCGGCGGGCTCGTGGCCCTCCTGCTCGGCGAAGTCCTCCTGGCCGCGGGCCTTTGGACCGCTTTCGGGAGAGCCGTCGTCTCCTCGAAGAACACGGCGTGCGGTTTCCATCCGGAAAAGGAAAAACTCCTCGAACTTTCGGGCAATCCCCCCTGACCGTTGAAAACCGCGACCCTCCATATGGATCGGCCCGACCCGTCCGCGGAGGAAGGGCTGATCCTCTGCTCCGTATGCGTCTGCACCTATCGCCGCCCGGATCTCCTTGCGAAACTCCTTGAGAGCCTTGAGAAGCAAACGCTCCCCGAGAGGGTCGACATGGAGGTCATCGTGGTCGACAACGACCCCGGGGGAAGCGGAGAACCCGTCGTACGCCGGTTCGCGGATCGGGGACGAACCCGGTTTACCTATTTCGTCCAACCGGTGAAGAATATCAGCCTCACCAGAAACGTATCTGTCCGGAAGGCGTCCGGAGAGTACCTCCTGTTCATCGACGACGACGAGGCCGCCCCCCCCGAATGGCTGAAACGGATGCTGGGGGCATTGGGTTCCTTCCGCGCCGACGGGGTATTCGGTCCGGCCATTCCCGAATTCCACGAATCGACGCCCCGCTGGATGCGTTGGCGAGAGCTTCACTACCTGCCGATGCAATCCACGGGGGACAAGGCGACCCAGCAGTGGACGAGCAACTGCATCGTGAGGGCTTCCCTCCTGAAAGAACGGGAAGGCCCGTTCGACCCGGCGTACGGGATCACCGGGGGGGAAGACTGCTTCCTCTTCGAATCGCTGGAGCGGGAAGGCGCGCGTTTCGTCTATTGCCGGGAAGCGACCGTTTCCGAGTACCTCCCTCCCCACCGTACCCGAGTCAAGTATCTGTTCCTGCGGGGAATCCGCAACGGGAGCGGGCACACGCGGCGGATTCTCGAATTCCACGGGAAGGGACGATTCGGCCTGCGCCTGTACATGATCGCAAAAGCGCTGCTGTTCGGATCGGCGAGCCTGGCGCTCCTCATCGCCTGCATGCCGGTTCCCGCGAGGTCGACCTACTGGACGATCCGGTTCGGATCCAACATCGGGCGATTCCTCGCCGCCCTGGGCTGGAACATGGAGTTTTACCGGTAGGGGATGACGGTGGACTGGCTCGACAGGAACGCCCCGAAACTGGCCCGGATCTCGTTTTTCCTTTACGTCTTCTTCCTGTTCTTCGGCACCGGCCTCCCGTTCCAGGATCACCCCACGGAGCTTTTGGAAACCCCGGTTTCGAATCCCATCAACCAGTACGTCTTTTCCGCCCTGTATCTCGCGTCTCTCCTGGCCCTCCTTCCGGTGAGGACCCGGACCCTTCAACTGGCCCGGCAAGAAAAATTCCTCACCCTTTTCCTTCTCTGGTCCCTCGCCTCCGTTTTCTGGTCCGATTTCGTGTTCATCTCCTTCAAGCGCTGGATCCAGCTGCTCGGCATGGTGGTCGTCTTTTCCGCCGCCCTTGTCCATCGAGACCCCGGAACGGGGATTCTCGACGATCTCAAGGCGGTCCTGTTTCTTTACATCCCTCTGAGCCTCGCCGCCGTCCTGCTGGTCTCTGGCGCCACCGAACCGGATTTCAACGCCTGGAGGGGATTCACCTCCCAGAAAAACATGCTCGGCCAGTCCAGCCTGGCCGGCCTGATCGTCTTGACCCTGTCCTTGCGAGAGGACGTTTCCTGGAACCGGGTCGCGACCTGCCTATTGTGGTGCATGACCCTTGTCCTGCTGCTCGGCTCCCGAAGCACAACGTCTCTCCTCGCGGGGGGGATCCTGCTTTTCGCGGCGGTGGTCCTGCACGCGGAAAGAACCCTCCTCCGGCCGTTCGCCGGAGGAATGATCTCGTTCCTGACCGTCCTTGCCTTCCTTCTTTCCCCCGTCCTCATCCTGTTCCTGGAACCGACCGTTCTGGATTCCATCTTCATGGAGTTCGGCAAGGACATGACATTCACCAATCGGGTCGACATCTGGGCGAACGTCTTCGATGATGCGAAGCGGCACCTGCTCGTCGGATGCGGCTTCGACGGGTACTGGGTGCCGGGAACCACGGAGATGGATTTGATGTTTAAAAATTTGCAGTTCATCATCAACCAGGGCCACCTCGGGTATCTGGACATCCTCAACGAGACCGGGGTCGTCGGACTCGGCATCGTCGCGTCGATGGTGATCCATTACCTGAAGAATCTTGTTATCGGGGAGAACGAGGAACCCTGGAAGTGGTTCGTGTTCGCCGCACTGATCGTGAACTTCCAAGAATCGACCATTTTCCGGCTTCACTCGGTGAACGGGGCCCTATTCGTGTTTTCCTACCTGGCCCTGTTCGCCGGCGCCGTCCAACGATTGTCGCCCCCGGGAGAATCTTGACCACCGCAGGATCTCGGCCCACCCGAGGAGCGGACGCGACCACTTGGGGACGGCGTAATTCGCCCGAAATACGGCCTTCGCCAAGGTCAGGGCCTGCGGGTCGACCTGCGCAAGGTCGATCCAGTCCATGGCGACGTTGTACCCGTCGCCGGAGCCGGATCCGTCCACGCGTCCGGCGACCCTTCCGCCTCCTTTATGAATCCTCTTTATCAACGTATTGGCCAGCAACCGCATCTCGTCGTTCGAGAGAATTCCGGATCGGTTCGCCGTGATAAAGAACGAAAGATCCATGTGGGAATGGCCCACGTCCTCGACGCCGAATTCCCGCGTCCGCAGGTAGTAGTTCCAATTGTACGCGGTGTAATCCCCCCCCCTTTCCTCTCTCCGCTTCCCCCTCCAGAAATCCAGGACCGCCGAGGCTTTTCTGCGGTATTCCGCTACTCCGCCTTTTACCTGATCGAGCAGAAGAAGGGTTGTCGTCATGGCGGCGCTGTGGTTGAAGGGGACCTCCGTCGAGGACAGACCGGGGGTTCCGTCCGTCTGCGGGAACCAGTAGGACCCCGGCACGTCAAACCGGTTATAGGCGAAGGTCTCGTTCCACATCGTGACCGTTTCCTCGACCCGGTTCGTGTATTCCGCGGCCTTACCCCGATACGCGGAGAACCGGGGGTCGTCGTGCACCAGGGCGACGAACCGCATGATGGCCTGCGTGATCATCCCATCGATGACGACCTCTACACGACACTCCCCGTTCCATTTTCTTCGCCACCCCCGGGCCGGCCGATCCCGCCGCGAGAGGAACGACGGCGGCGCGGTAACGTAAGGGGACGTCTTCAGGTCCAGCTCTCCCCGGGAGAATCTGGCGTCATCCCGGGAAGAGAGCATCGAATCGATCAGGGTAACTGCATCGTCGAGGTATTTCGTGTCACCGTACGTCTGGGCCATGGAAAGATAAGCGCGGATCCAGTAATGACCTTGCCATGCATAGAGTTCACCCGGATACTCTCCCGCATCGACAAGGCACGGGGGCCCCGCCGGGTTGGCCGCCCGGAAAGCCTTGTCCCAAGCTGTTTGGGTTTCAATCGCAAAGGATTCCGATCCCGGTGCGAGGAAGACCAGGGAACCCAACAGGAGCGAAACCCGCAGAAAAAGCGGCATGCGTCCCGTCATCGTCTTATTCTTCCCCCATGGCAAGGGCAGCGAATGACCGTCCCTTCCTGTTAACCGGCTGAAATTGCTATTATATTAACTGCTTACATACTCCTTGAATATGACCTTGAATGGATTACTACTGGCGATTTTGATATAAGACTCTTCAGCGCTATTCTCCAGACAGCGTAAAGCATGCATAAGCGTTACGACTTTTGTCCACTGCGGCTCATATAATGCGTCGGATCCAAAAAGAATACGATCCCTATCCAGTCCGGTTAATACTTTCGATAAAGAATCATACCCAATGCCTGAAATATCAACGTAGAGATGATCATGCTTGGAAATAATCTTTTTCATATCAATCAACACCTTGTCTTTTATCTCCGAATCATCGCATTGATAAAGCCCCGCATGAGCGATGACAACCGGACTCTTCGATATTTCCCATGCGATTTCTCTGATGTTGTCTATTAACGCGTACCCTCCCCTTTCGTGTTCATATATGTTTGATCTGCTGCCACAATGCAAAATCAAGGGCAGATGATTTTTTCCGCATGCATCCAGTATATATAAAAACCGATCTTTCCCATTATTCGAATTGATATTTATACCCGTAATGATCGGATGAACTTTTAACGCTCTGATATCGAATTCTTTACACATCCGAAGGACGTATTTCTCGATATCGTTATTACAAATCGTATTTGGTACACTCCCCGCTATCCAGAATTTATTTTTATCAGGGTACAGCGATCGCAACATGATCATTTTTTCCTCGACACCACCATGAAAGGAAGCAACCGGAAGCAGCAATGCTTTATTTATTCCGCCCAGTTCCATCTGATCGGAAAAAACCTTGCTCCCGATATGTCCGTACGTATAACGTAGTCGCATCATTGTAATTTTTTTTAAACTTGTCATATCGAATGATTTTACTTTATTTATCAGCGGATAAAGAACTATTTCCGATATTTCAGGGATTCTATACTCACTGTCGCTTATACTGATTACATCCCCTGCTGTTGAACCGAACGGGTAGACGAACTCATCGAAAACAACCTCATAGGGATGGACATGCACATCGTAATACTTATGTGCAGATGAAATCTCTTTCACGGCGGAAAGATATTTAGATACTACTTTTTTATCCAATACGATCATATTTCACTTCCATTCGTTTGCTACACCTAAAGAATGTTAATATAATACATTTGTTTAATTAATTCACGATCTGTTTTTCCTCTACTGGTTAATGGAATGTTATCTATTTTAATAATCCTTTTAGGTATCATGTAATGTGGCAACATTTTACTTATGTGATATAATACATCCTTGATATTGCAGCCATTCTCTACTTCAATAAATGCCACTAATTCCTGCAATTCAGTAATTACAGAATCACATAACATTACCGTAACACCATTCACGGCAGGAAATGAAAGCAATGCGTTTTCTATTTCATAAAGTTCAATTCTATATCCCATATATTTCACCTGAAAATCAATTCTACCCACAAATTCATAATTCCCATCTGCTCTCAATTTTGCAATATCGCCCGTACGATAAATCCGATCATTAATAAAGCTCGTATTTGGATTATGTAAAAATGCTCTTTCGGTCTTCGATTTATCATTCCAATATCCAATACTCAACCCTGATCCCCTTATACACAACTCACCCACCTCACCCGCAACGGTTACTATCTGGTCATCCCTCAAGAGAACGACCTCGGTATTCGAGCAAGGTTTTCCGATAGGAATTTTTTCCGAAACGTCATTTGGAATCCGTTCCACGGGATAGTACATCGAGATTCCGGTTGCCTCGGTTGGCCCGTACACGTTGTAATAGTTTTTCCCGGGATAGGCCTTCATCCATTTGATAAGATATTTTGTTGGTAATACTTCACCAGCGAACATAATGGTTTTCAGCAAGGGTATCCGTTCTTTTTTCAATACGCCGGTCTTCGCAATGTATACCAGAAGAGAAGACACGCTTTTCCAAACGGTTACCTTACCTTTTTCCATCCATTCAAATAATTTAATCGGAAAAAGAAGATGGCTATCAAGGGCTATGCAGAGCGAGGCTCCGGTTTTCATGCTGCAATAAATATCGAATGTTGACATGTCGAAATGAAACTGTGCAGTATTAAAAATGGTATCTTCGTCCTTTATATGAAAACATTCTACAGCCCACTCGATGTAATTTATTATATTCAAATGGGTGATTATTACTCCCTTTGGATTCCCTGTAGATCCGGAGGTATATAATATATATGCTATATCCGTATCGATGTTTCTGTATTTCGGCTCTTCTTTGGATTCTCTATGAATTTCTTCCCATCGAATGATTTGTAAATGTACGTCATGATATATACTTGCATAATCGTCCTCAATATTTTTATCATCACTTACAATAATAGCTTTTAATCCGATGATACCTTTTGATATTTGAAGGACATCATGGATATATTCCGAATCGCAAATAATTGCGGTTGGACAGCAATCTTCAATAATTTTTTTGACCCTCGGAAGCGGTGATTTATGGTCGACCGGAACATAGATCGCGTCCGCCTTCAGCACACCCATAATAGCGATGATCGGCATGCAAGTTCTTTTCAGGAGAATAATCACCCGATCGGTCCGGCCAACACCATGGTATTTCAGGCAATTTGCCAACTGGTTTGATTGGGTATAAAGAGAATCGAACGTCTCGCTGGTATTCGAATCGAAAATAGAGACTTTTCCGGGGCATCGCCTTCTTGTCGCGTCCAGATATTTTTGTACCAGATATTCCGCCATGTTGTCCTGCCTTATACGCCGAGCAACCCGGAGATGATTTTTCTCTGTATTTCCGACGTACCGGAATATATCGTTGACGCAATACTGTCCCGCAATTCCCTTTCTATCTCATATTCCCGCATATATCCATAGGCCCCGTGGATCTGGACAGCGTCCAGACATGAATTCTTCAAGCTTTCACTGATAAACAATTTGGCAATTGAAGCTTCCATCGGAGCCCTGACCTTCCTGTCTTTCAGCAATCCTGCCTTGTATAATATCAATTTCCCGAGTTCCAGATGAACCTTCATGTCCGCTATCTTGTTGGAAACCGACTGATATTTCCCGATTTCCTGTTGAAACTGTTTTCTCGATTTCGCGTAGGCGACACAACGTTCCAATACCCTTTCCATCGTCCCGATGTGAACCGCCCCCATGAGAACCCTTTCCCACTCGATCGATTCGTTGAACATCATCATCCCGTGCCCTTCCTTGCCCAACAACCGATCCGGCGGCAACACGACTTCCTCGAACCAGAGTTCACTGTTCTGAAGAGTCCTTAAACCCATTTTTTCCAAAGGCTTCCCGGAATGGAACCCCTCGTCCCCCTTCTCCACGATGAAGCAGGAGATTCCGCCGAACATTTTCCTGGAGGAATCCGTCGCGGCGAAGACCAGGACGACATCGGCCAGCGGACCGTTGGAAATGAAGATCTTGCTCCCGGAAACGACGAACCGATCGTCCCTTTTTTCGGCCTTCGTCCTCATCGCCAGCACGTCGGACCCGGCGTCCGGTTCGGTGATCGCCTGCGCCGCGATCAGTTCGCCGTTCGCCATCTTTTTCAGGTATTTCTCCTTCTGCTTCCCGGAACCGAAGAGCGACAGGATGACGATGCAGCAGAGTTGCGTGACGATCGCATGGACGAGGCCGTTGTCCCTGCACCCGTAACTCAGCGACTGAAGGGACACGATGGCCGACATGAGGTCTTCCCCGATCCCTCCGTACGTTTTCGGACAGAGAAGGGAAAGGAGGCCGAATTCGGAACACTTCTTCCAGTTGTCCAGGCGAAACCGGCCCTCCGTATCGCCGCCGATCAATTCGCCGTTCAATTCCTTCCTCGCGAATTTCACGACACTCTCGCCGAAACGGATCTGATCGTCCGTCAACAATATGTTCATGCCGACGTTCCGTTCCCCGCCAATTTCCTGTCGATGAGCGAAAGGATCGTGTCGTGCGATTGAAAATTTTCGGGCGTCAATTCATCGTCGGATATTTTCAGGGAATACTCGTTTTCCAGGAACATGAGCAGTTTCATGATCCCGAGAGAGTCGATGATCCCCTTTTCTATCAGATCATCCGAAGGGGCCAACGTCCCGATATTCTTGCCGCTGGCAAGTTCGGATACCAGATACTTCATCAAGACATCGCCTTCCATTCCTTCTCCCTTCACGAACGGATCATCGACGGTTCTTCCCGCGAACCCACCCGGTTCAAACGATCCACCACCGTCGTGTACATCGACTTTTTCTTCATCCACGTATTGTCGTCGATGTACCGTTTGCACTTATCGACCATTTCCCCGGCTTTCTTCTGGTCCGCGTATACATCGACAACGCGCTTCGCCATTTCCTCGTAATTCCCGGGTTCGAAAAACGATATCATCGAGTCGTCGAAGTAATATTCATCGATCTTGGTCCTGGACGCGACGACCGGCAAACCGGAGGCCATGAAATCGTATATTTTCGTGCTGAACGCCTCGCCGGAAAAAACCCCGTCACGTTTCGGAACGATCCCGATATCCGATCGGGAATAGATTCTGTACAATTCCTCCCGATGCACCGGTTCCAGAAATTCGACATCGTCGGCGACATCCAGCTCTTTCATGAGACTCTGAAGATGATCGTTATATCGGTTTTTCGTGTTTTTCCCGTAGATACGCAATTTCACTTTCACGCCGTTCTTCTTTATGAAAGGGATCGCCTGAATGGCGATATCGATCCCGTGATGGTGCGATATGGTCCCGGGATATACGATGTTGATCGTGCCGTTTATCCCTTGTCGAACGACTTTCTCGTAATACGCCATGTCCGGATAATTCAGCAACGTGGTGCATTTCCCGGGGTCGAGGTGATCCCGAAGAATCATCTTTTCCCGCCAGATATCGTTGGCGATGATGTTGTGATCGGCGAATTTCACGGAAATATACTCGAGAAACAATAAAATCTTTATGTAAAAAGACTCCATGCCTTTGTTGAATTTCTGCGAGAAGAACTCCGGCATGAGATCATGTATATCCAGGATGATCTTCGATCCGAATATTTTAGGAATCAACCCCATGAACACCAGATAATCGGGAACACTATTGATGTGAATGACATCATAACGACGCTTGAAATGGTTTTTTACAAGAAGATAGCTTCCTTTCAGGAAAAATTTCGAGATCCGCAGGAAATAATCCATCATCCCCTTTTCATTATGATCCCTTTTCTGAATCCGGTAGACGTGGACCCCATCGATCACATCCGTGTCCCCCTGCCTTTCCCCTTTCAAGGTCAGGACATCGACGCTGTCTCCCCGCGCGGCCAACGCCTCCGCGTACCTTCTCACCCTCTGGTCCAGTTCGTAAAAACTGTAGGCGATCACGCATGCCTTCATCATTTCCCCTTACATGATCAATATATAAGAACGATCAACGGATCATGACCAATCGAACGATCATAAAAATATACAGCCATAATATAATCGTAAATATGATTCCAACTCCAATTTATATCTATTTTGATGATCATCGGTACTCAAGTCGGCCAAATTGAAATACATCCCTTCACTACGTCGACCTTTTTCCGTGAAAAATATTATATCCCCTGGAGTATTTATTGTAATTTTGCACGGTTTATTCCGAAATTTTATTTCAAGGGAATGATCTTGAACTGTCCACAATGTCTTATTGAATTCATTGGACCAATTGCAATAATTATTCATCATTTCGATGGCGAGTTTCTCCAAAGGAACCGATTGAACACCTTTCAAAAAGAATGGGATATTGTTCAACTTTGCGGGATTCCCGACTACGATCCTTTTCGGTTTAATACTTTCCAATAATACCGTCCCCGGCATGACAATCGTACCTTCTTCGATCGTCACTCCAGGTCCGATCGTTGACCTCATGTTCACCCACACCTTCTCTTTAATATGAATCGGAGCGAACGTAGCTCGATACCCTTCCGTCACCGGCATCCCGGAACCATGTGTATACAAATAACATCCTGGCCCGACACCTGCGTAATAATCAATAATGATGTCTTCAGAACAATTAAACATATTTTTGGGACCGATCATGCAGGCGTCACTGATAATGAGATCCGATTCACCCTTGACCAAAGTAAAAAATCCTATGAAACTTTTTTTCCCAAGCTTGAAATTTCTCACATTGATCATGGTGCCGAATTTGATTTTTGCCGAATCTCCAATTTCAATATTTTTTGCCAGGATCAATACACACGGATGGATATTTACGTATTTCCCTATTTTCGCGCCCGCAATTTTATGGATCCAACCATTGATCGGCGACGGGAAAAAAAACGCGATCACCTGAATTACTGTTCTAAACATATCGGCCTATCTCATTTCCATTAATGTACACAACATCGCGGCATTTCCTACGCGACATAACGCGTTAAATAATATTTCGCCAACTCTCTTGGCAGGACATTGTAATATTGCTTGCTGTATTTTGTTTTTACATAATCAAGTAATTCCTGGTAGTATTCAAAATAATATTCTTCACGGCCAATTTTGTGTTTATTAAACGACATATAATCAGGATGCGTATTTAAAAGTGCCATGCCCCCCCTTTGGACGATCCAATCAAGTTTATCCTTCCATATATTTATATTTTTTTCCTGGAACAGAACAAACAAGGTAAAATCCTGGGGAAGTGTATATGGAAGTTCCACATATCCTTTTGATTCTTTTCCGCTCGGCACCCAGAATGGGAAAATCGTACCGATACCATCAGGATAGGGTTCAAACGGGTCTGTATCAAACGTCGAAGAATCATATAAAATGTTTAATTCACCAATCCAATCCAGATTATGATGCATCGAAGGAGTCCGAAAACCCACCGCTTCCCAATCTTTCAAGTATCGATTGATCAATGCCGCTCTTTTCATGAACTCTTCTCTTGAATTGTAATAATTCCCGTCGTGATAAAGCCCGTGGACACCAACTTCAAATCCATTTCCAGCAACATGTTTGCGTAGTTCCGATGACACATTATATTTCCTTGGAACAAAATTATATGAGGACAAGAAACCCATTTTTTTTTCCAATGAAATCAAATCTCTGCATTTATCATGGCCTTTGGCAGTATCTATATCATGCGTTAAAATAAATGCAAATTTTTTCCCATCCGGCCACCCAGCCCACTTCATCGGAGGTTTTCCGGTGCTTTCATTTATCGGCCAGACTTTACTGTAAATACTCTTTTTACATATAGCTACTTGCTTGCGGATCGCAAGCTGAAAGGATCTCGGAATGTACGGCTTCATATGGTAATACAAATTTACTAATGACATAGGCACACGGAACTAATGGCTCGATGGCATTGTCAGGATCGACTGGATTCCCTGCACCGCCACCTTGATCTGCTCCTTGGTAAGCTCCGGGTACATGGGTAGCGAGACGAATTCACTGGCGGCCTTCTCAGCGACAGGGAACGCACCCTCCCGATACCCAAGCGACTTGTACGCTTCCTGGAGATGAAGGGGGATCGGGTAGTGGATACCACAGTGGATGTCCTTCGCGGCAAGCGCGGCGATCATGGCGTCCCGATTCTTAACGCGGATCGCGTAGATGTGGTAAACGTGCTGCGCATCGGGGGACTTCCGCGGGATCGAGATCCCATTCACCTCTTTCAGCAGGCCGTCGTAGAGGGCGGCGTTCTTCCTGCGCGCCTCGTTCCACGACGGGAGGTGGCGTAACTTCACGCTCAGGACCGCCCCCTGGATCCCGTCCATCCGGGCGTTCCATCCGATCATCCCGTGGTAGTACTTCTTGTCCTGCCCGTGATCCCGCAGCATCCGGATTTTCCTGTCGAACTCCGGGTTGCTCGTAACAACGGCGCCGCCCTCTCCGTAGGCGCCCAGGTTCTTCCCCGGGTAGAAACTGAAGCACCCGAGATCCCCCATCGAGCCGGCCTTCTTTCCCTTGTACTCCGCACCGTGCGCCTGGGAGGCGTCCTCGACCACGAACAGCTTGTGCTTGCGGGCGATCGTGAGGATCGGGTCCATGTCGGCCATCTGGCCGAACAGGTGGACTGGAATGACGGCCCTGGTCTTCTCCGTAATCGCAGCCTCGAGTTTGGCGGGGTCCATGTTGTAGGTCACCGGCTCCACGTCGATAAACACCGGCTTCGCGCCGCAATAACTGATCGCCTCCGCGGTCGCGATAAAGGTGTCGGGCACGGTGATCACCTCGTCTCCCGACCCCACCCCGAGCGCCAGCAGGGCCAGCCAGAGAGCTTCCGTCCCGCTACCCACCCCGGCGGCGAATTGTGTCCCGCAGAACCCGGCGAACTCCTTTTCGAACTGGGCCACGAACGGGCCCCCCGCGAAGGCGGTCTTGTCGAGGACCTGCTGGATCGCCTCGGCGATTTCCCCGCGGATCGGCTCGTACTGCGCTTTCAAGTCCAGGAAGGGGACTTTCATTTTCTCTTCTCCATTCCGGGCCGGCTACCGCCCATATGAATCCTGAACACCCCCCAAAATGCAACATTTATACCGCTGGGCAATTATTCCGTTTTGCTATTTATTTCAAGGACATTACCTCTTCATATAACGGATGGATCGGAAAGTATTTCTCCGTTCCCTCCCGTATCAGGGAAAACGCTTTCCAGATAGGGGAAATTATTTCCCCATCGTCCGAAATGTCGATTCAGGGTTTCCATTCCATATTATGATTACGAATCGCTATACGAGAATTGAACTATCTTTTTTTTCGGGAAGAAATGAAAATGGTTCGCGCCCCGACACCAGAGAGGATGGATGCGATCATGGAACCACGAAACAGCTCGTCCGGGCATCGCATGAGGATGATCGTCGCTGCGGTAATCGCTCTTCTCGTATCCATCACGATTCTCCTCGCCGGATTGTGGCCGTTACAGTTTCACCCTGAAAACCATGCGCGCTGGATTCCAGGGGACAGCGGTATCCGTTTCGGTCGGCTGGGGATGGTTTACAGTAAACAGCCCGTCTACGGTTCACAACTTGCCCTCCAGCCAGGACAACCGATGAGCATCGAACTGGCCATTCGTCCCGCCGCGGAACCTTCGAACGGCATCGGCAACATCCTGACGATTTTCGACGAATCGGGACACGACGTCCTCCTGCTTGGCCAGTGGAAAAACCACTTCATCCTCCGTACCTCTGTCAATGGTGATGCCGGGATCCTTTCCTATCGTGAAACAGGGGTGGACAATGTCCTTCAGATGAACGTTCTTCGTCATCTCTGCGCCGTTTTCCAGCCGAATGGCGTCGCGATCTATATCGATGGACAGCCAGCGCACTTTTCCCACCGGTTTCCGGTCCCGCCGCAAGGAAAGGGAGGGACGGCAAACCTCATTCTGGGAAACTCTCCTGATGGAAAAAACTCATGGAAGGGGGACTTTTTCTTTCTCTCTTTCTACGGAGGCACGCTGACACCGGAAGAGGTGTCCCGACTCCATCTCGCCCGAAGTGGTGGTTCCGACGTACCGGAGGAACTCCCTGCACCGCCGGTTCTTTCTTATTCCTTCGACGAACACATCGGAACCATTGCCCGAAATCGGGAGGATAGCCACTACGACCTGTCCATCCCCCCCGAGTTCCACATGCCGATAAAAACCTTTCTTGTCCCTCCCTGGAAGGAACATCCTCGCCTTCTCCCCTACCTGAAGGACGTGATCGTGAACGTACTTGGGTTCATTCCGTTCGGTTTCTTCTGCATGGCGCTGTTTCACCGGGAAGCGCAACCATCGTCTACCGCTGCTATTGGAGTAGAGATGCTGGGTTTGGGTGTGAGTCTTGCGATCGAGTTGACCCAGGCGTATCTTCCGACGCGGAGCTCGTCGCTCATGGACGTTTTTTCCAACCTGCTCGGAACAGTGATCGGGATCCTCCTCTTCCGCCGGACTCTTCATTTTTTCAACCGCACCCTGGCGTTGAGATCGCAAATTGCGATTTCAAAGCGGTGAATCCAGCATCACCCGATGTCCGCGGATGGACAGGATCCGGTTCTCCACTCGTTCCATCGGTACGGTCATCGGTATGGTCTCCCCGGGGGATCGGTTTCCATCCTCAGGTCCGCATGAACCATGCCGCCGGGGTCCTAAACGCGAAAACCCCCAGAAGGGGGCGTTTTTGCATGACGAGCGCGGGTCGACCGCGAGGGGTTTACTTCAGAAGAACCCCTGAATGTGCCCTGAAGTAATCCATCGTGCGGGTGAGGCCGTCGCGCAGCGGGATCGTCGGCTCACAGTGAAGCTTCGCCTTCGCCAGGGTGATGTCCGGGCGGCGGCGGACCGGGTCATCTTGTGGAAGCAGCTGGAAAACGATCTCGGACTTCGAGCCGGTGAGCTCCTTGACCATCGTCGCCAGCTCGAGGATCGTGAACTCGCCGGGGTTGCCAAGGTTCACCGGCGCGACCAGCTCGTCCTAGTCCATCATCGCGATCATCCCGGTGACGAGGTCGTCCACGTAGCAGAAGGCGGCCACCGGCGGGGAAGGCGCGAAGTTCCCGTCCTCGATCCGCGACAGGTTGCGCTTAAGCTTTCAGAAACACGTCTGGTTGGATCCCGGCCTGCTTGAGAATGGCCCGCAGAGTACCCTCCGGCAGATCGCCGGGATGATTCGGGATGGTGGTGTATAAGCCGGATGCACCGTTGAACCAGATCTCATGGCTTCCCGCCGCCTGTCGATCGAATTCGAACCCGAGCGTCTTCAGCCGCCGTACGACTTCCCGGTATCGGAACCCGGCAAGTCGCCCCACTTCAGCTTCCGACGACCAGTTGATACTCGAAAAATTCCGAGACGGTTGGTAGTGCGGGCTCTCCCCGCCTTCCCGACTGTTCCTCCAGCAATTTGCGGGCGACATCCCGGGCGATTTCCAGCGTTTCGGAAACCGTCCGCCCCTGCGCCACCAACCCCTGAATCTGGTCAGAGGTCGCCAGATAGTACCCTTCCGGCAACTTCTTGATATGAATGCCGACGATCCGCTCCATCGTTTCCTCCGTTATCTGACCGAACCGTGCCGGTATATTCTCAGGCCGATCCCTTGAGGTTAGTATACCCGCCCCCCCTCGATTCGCAACTCCCCGTCCCTCCCTCGTCACATTCAAGCAAGGGGTCATAGGTGCCCCGGCGCCCCTTCCCCTTCGCCATCGTATCAATAGCCGATCCGCTGCCGCGGCTTTCCGGAAGGACCCCTGATTGTGCCCTGAAATAATCAATACATCATCGCGATCATCCCGGTGACGAGGTCGTCCACGTAGCAGAAGGAGCGCGACTGGCTTCCCGTCCCGCGACTCGCGGAAGAAGATGTCCGACAGGTTCGTGTCGCAGTGCCGGCCCGCGTGGAAGAGCGGCGCCACCTTCATGTTCCACCCCGAGGATCAGGAGCCGCTCCATCGCCTGCCGGTACCCGGTGGCCTCGGTTACCTTTTCCTCGAGCGATTCCCTCAGGAGTTCGCTCAGGGACTTGTCCCGAGCGGCGGCGAGCGCCTTCGCGCGGCGGATCAGGTCCGTAGGCATCGACAACGTCACGTTCCGCTTCTGCATGCGACCCCCCCGTAAAAGACATTCTCACATAAATATGTGTACCATGCTATTGGGTGGGATGCAATGCCGTTTCCGACACCCATCGACGCCCGTTTGAGGTCGCAAATTGCGACCTCAAATTTTCCGCTTCTTCGGTTGTCAGCTGGTACTTGAAGTCCTCCGGAAACCGTGCTGCATTTCTCCGGACCGCCTCGTTGAGCCGCTTTGTTGGGACGCCGTAAAGTACCGCAAGGTCGGCGTCCAACATCACCCGCTGTCCGCGAATAGTCGGTATCCGGTTTCCTACTCCTTCCATCGGTACGGTCATCGGTCTGTCCCTGTTCTGCGGTTTACGGACGCCTTGACAACACCCACTTGACCGTCTAATTTACAATATAATTACAATATAGACGGTAACCCGAGGTGCCCATGTATCGCCGACGGACGTTGGAATCCTTCCTGACGAAAGCCTCCCGGCAGTTTCCGGTCCTGCTCGTCACCGGGGCCCGACAGGTCGGAAAGACGACCTTCCTTCGCCACCTGAGCCGGAAA
>Ga0315268_10002827_pt1 | contig 19365 bp, 18 predicted proteins | sample C1_top_MG_FD_204535 | JGI IMG/M metagenome (GOLD analysis project Ga0315268, IMG submission 204535) | Sediment microbial communities from Yellowstone Lake, YNP, Wyoming, USA - C1_top | ecosystem: Environmental > Aquatic > Freshwater > Lake > Sediment | place: USA: Wyoming | collected 2017-08-01
CTCGGCCTAGATGATCGAGTAGCCCGTCGCCGCGCCCTGGTCGGGCGACATCTCGCGGCTGCCGGTCTTCGTGACCTCGAGGCAGTTGCCCAGGGGGTTGCCGCTGTCGACGAACCGATCGCCGACCGTGGCGAACCAGCGCTGCCAGGCGTCCATGACCTCCGGGGTCGGCTCCTCGTAGCCGTAATAGAGCATCAGGAACTTCTTCACGGTCCATCCCTCTCGATCGATTGTTCGGCGGCCAGAAACAGCTCGTAATTCTCGAGGCTCTCCTTGTCCGTTCCCCAGTAGGCGTGGTACTGGCCGAGCCACGCCTGGACGGTGAGGATCGATCCCCGGTCGAGCGTCAGGAACGTGGTTCGCCCGAGCTTTCGGCGCCGGACCAGCCCGGCCTTCTCGAGCACCCCGACGTGCTTGTTGATGGCCGGCAGGGACAGCCCGCGGCTGGCCGCAAGCCTGCTGATCGACCATGGCTGGAGACCGAGCAGGTGCACCATCTCGCGCCGATGGCGGTTGGCGAGGGCCCCGAAGAGCCGATCCAGGTCGTCGGGAACCTCGATCACTGCGCGACCCCCCAGATAGTTAACTGATAGGTGAACTATATGCCCGGCAACGAGTCTGTCAAGGGGATCGGGCACGAGGTCCGCACCCGTATCGTCCCCTCCGTCGCCAGATCCATCAACGCACCTCCCCCGCCAGGAGCGCCAGCACGGCCGGGCGCTCCTCCTCGATCCCCTCGCCGAGGCGCGCGGCGAGGACCGGCAGGCGCCATGCGTCGACCTCGACTTGGTCCATCGTGCGGAGGGCGCGGTACCGGTGCAGGTAGACGCTGCCGAAGCGCCGCCGAGCGAGCGCGATGAGGTTCCGCTGGATCCATGGCATGTAACCGGGGATGCCGCTGTGGCGAAGGAGGAAGAGGGTTCGGGCCACGTCACCGGCCGGGCTGCCACAGGACGACGTCATCCAGTCGATCACGACCGGTCCGCTCGATGTCATGAGGACGTTTCCCGGGTGCATGTCGCCGTGGCAGATCGTGCGTCCGGCGGGGAGGGCGTCCAGGCGGGCGAGCGCAGCGACCCGGGCCGCGTCCGGCAGGCCGTTCCCTGCTCGGTCGATCATCCGGCGCATCTCCGTCTTCTGGTCGAGCAACCCCGAGCCGTCGGCGTCGTGCATGGCGACGTGCAATTCGGCGAACTCTCGCGCCAGCCGGTCGATCTCGAGCGGGTTGCGCGACACGCGGTCGAGCATGGACGGCCCGTCGAGGCGCTCGTAGACGAGGCCCAGGCGTCCGTCGATCCGGGTCGTGCCCCCGAAGCGCGGCGCGCCGACGCCGGCGCCATCGACCAGCGCCGCAACGCTCGCCTCGCGCTCGCCGACAATCTCGGGGATCCCCGGGCGCAGCAGCTTGACCACTTCGTCGTCGCCACGAGCGAAGACCTCCGCGGTCCGCCCGAGACCGATCGGGCCGCCACGATCGGTGACAGAGAGGGTCGGTTGCCCGTTGGCGTGATCCATCTCGGTGCATTGTGCGGCGCCGATCGCGTAGCTGACACCCTCGTGGAACGGGGAGCTCGAACGCGCCCACCGAGAGGACGGCCGGCAGAACGACCCAGACCGCCACGGTCAGGGTGCGGCGCTGGAACCGAAGGGGGAAAGGCCTACCGATATCGCCGTGCCGACCCACCCTTCACCCAGCCGAACTGGGCGGCGGCTACGGCTTGACCGGGGCGTGGGGCGTCGCGGGCCGTTCCTCAACGGGTTCCTCGGGCGTCTGGAGCAGGTGCGCGAACTCCTTGCCGTCGACCTTGCCGCCGGGGATCTCTTCCCCGCGGTTGCCCGCCCCATCGAGCTCAAAGTGCCCCCGCTCACGCACCCAGGTTGCCGACGCAAGGTCGGCCTTGTCCACCTTTGCCCCCTTGCCGTTTTCTTCCCTGTCCTCCGCCACGAACGCCTCGATCCCCGGCCAGAACCCGCCGATCTTCTCCTTGACCATCGCCTTCGCATCCGACAGGAAGTAGGAGGCCTCCCTGCCGGTTGCCGTGCTCGCCTCCACGTTGTCGAGGACCGGCTGAATGTAGTTCCCGTACTGCTTCTGGCTGGCCGCGACGTGCTTCTGCTCGTGTTGCTCGAGCCTCGCTGCCGCCTTCGGGCTGACCCACCAGCCGGTCCCCTGGTCGCCGGCTCCGGAGGTCAGGTAGCTGCGCTCGACCTCCGCGATGCCGGTCCCCGGAATGACCCATGCACTGGCGCTCTTCGTGAGCGAGCCCCACTCGCCCGTGATCCACGGCGGCGCCAGGGGGTTGACCGAGCCGGACGGCTGGTTGCCCTTGGGGCCCTTGCCATTCGTGCCCCCGGCCCAGGCGATTCCGCCCGTGTTGCCACCGGCTGTGAAGGCATGGGGCTCGCCGTCCGGCTCGCCCTCGAGCTCGCTTGCGATGGCGTCTGTGAACGGGACAGAGCCCCGCCGGCTGCCGTCGACGAAGCCGGCACCCGGACTCTCGGCGCTCGCCTGGGGGGGTGGGCCAAACACGAGGTCGCCGCCCTCGTCCCTGGTGGGCCCTTCGACCGGCTCGGCCAGCTTTGCCGCCCGCTCGGCAGGGGCGTGCTTCTCGTCAGGATCGTCGACGAGTGGCTCCGGCTCGGCGCCCAGGCCACCAGCAGCCGCATCGGCCGCGCCCGCCTCGGTGGCCTGCCGTGCCTCGGGCCCCGCCGCCTGGGCGGCCTGCTGCTCCTCGGCGTTCCGTGCCTCCTCGGCCTGCCGCTCCTCAACGGTCAGTTGCTCGTCGGAATCGTCACTCCCGGGCTCGGGCGCCCCGGGGACGGGAGCCGCACCGCCGGTCGGCAGGCGCCGCACGGTGGGGGCGGCGCCTCGCTGCAGCATCTGGACCACGGCCGCGTTGCCGGCGGCGTGCTGCAGGCCGAGCAGGAAGCGGGTCCGTGCGGGATCCGGTGCGGCCAACTCGCGCGGCGAAACCCGGTCGCGGGCGCGCTCGACATCAGAGTCGCTCGTGGCGCTGCGCAGGCGGTTGGCGTAGCTGCCATCGGTCATGGCCCTTCGATGCTGGCGACGGCGGGACCGCCTGTCAACGCCGCAGCCAGATGTGTGCCCGAATGGGCAGTACGGGATGGCCGGCCGGTGCCGCGTGCCGGCCCGGATCGGCGCGACGGGCCGGTGAAGCTTCGCCGGTGGTGTCTTCGAGCGGCGTGCTCGCGGTCAAGCGGTCCCGAAACGAGAGAAGACACCCAGCCAGGGTGTCTTCCTGAGATCAGAACCAAGGAAGTGGAGCGGGAGACGGGGTTCGAACCCGCGACATTCAGCTTGGGAAGCTGACACTCTGCCAACTGAGTTACTCCCGCTCGGGAGGAGCACATTCTAGCCTAGCCAGTCGGTGGCATTGCGCGCACACTCCGCCGACCGGACCGCCCTGGTCGAGCCGAGGTCCGACCTGAGCCATGCGACGTTGAAGACACGGGGGATCCCAGATGCCGCTTTTGATTGCCGCGCACCGTGACCCCAGGCCGACGCCGCGGCCGACCGTCACGCAATGGGCGGCCCGGACCGTGGCGGGCGGGCTGGCCCTGCTGCTCCTCGTCGGCCTGCTCGGCCTCGTGCCGGTCGCTTCGGCCTCGTCAGTCCCGGCCTGCACAGCCGGGCAGCTCAGCGCGCGGATCGCCCGCTGGGGAGGCGCGGCCGGTAGCCGGATCGCCGACGTCCGGATCGTCAACACCTCGTTCGCGGCCTGCGGGCTGCGCGATCTTCCACGCGTCCAGCTGGTGAGCGCGCGCGGGCTCATCCTGATCAGGGGCGCCGCTGCGTCGACGACGGCCGCCGTGCACACCGTGCGCCCGCTCGGCTTCCTGCGCACCGAGGTCGCGACGAGCAACTACTGCGGCCGCGCGTGGACGGGCCCTGTGACGGTCGCGTTCGTGCTCCCGGGGGCACTCGGTCGCGTCGTGGCGATGCCCGTCTCGGCCACGGACACGGCTGGCGTGCCTCCGTGCCTGGGCGCTCCTGGCTCGGCCGGCCACATCTCGATGCACGCCTGGAACTGAAGATCCGACGGCGAGCACTCAGCCCCGGAGCCGCGGAGCCAACCCTGGTGGGGTGATGACCACGAGTTGTGTGGTTGCACGGGTCAGGCCCACGTAGAGCAGCTCATCGAGGCGAGTGCCGGTCTCGGGCAGCTCGACGAGGATGATGACCTCGCGCTCGAGGCCCTTGTAGCGGCGGATCGACTCGAAGACGACGCAGTCGTCTGGCTCATCGGGAACGTCCTCGTGCGCCAGCCCACGGGACGAGCCGTCGTCGTGGATCGCCTCGTTCGCCAGCACGACGTTGCCGAAGTTCCGCGCCCGCCAGGCCTCGCTCTTCTCGGCGGACCCGCCCGAGAGAACCGCGATCTCCCAGGGCGGCACCTTCTCGGTCTCGGTCAATTCGTGAAGCATCTTCCGGAGCGCCTCGATGGTGGCGTGCCCCGGCTCTGCCTCGATCACCCGGTGGCGGATGCCGCCCTCGCGGAAGGCGCTGACCTCCTCGCCGCCGTGATACAAGCGGGCCGCGAGCCCCGCCACCGACTCCGGGTTGCGCCAGTTCTCGTGCAGCTCGATGCGCTCGAGGCCCAGCTCGCCGACGACGTCGTCGCGGTAGAGCGCCTGTCCAGGGTCGTGGAAGACCCAGAGGACGTCCTCGCCGGGGGAGTCCAGGAGGAAGTCGAGCGTCTCGAGCCAACCGCGGGCGAAGTCCTGGCCTTCGTCGACGACGATCGCGTGGAAGCGCTCGGAGGGCAGCGCATCGATCGCGTCCTGCAGCGCGGTCGGCAGCGTCTCGTCCCACCAGTCCCGGGGGATCGGCGTCGGACGCGCCGTGAGAACGCCGGCGGCATGACCCAGCCGCTCGCAGAGGCGGTGGAAGGTGGTGACCTCCAGCCCACCGGGTGCTTCCGTATCGGCGAGCTCGCGCAGCAGCGTGGTGGCAAGGCGCTGGTTGAAGCAGACGAGCAGCGTCCGGTACCCCTCGCGCGCGAGCCGCCGCGCCTTCTCGGCCGCCAGCATCGACTTGCCCGAGCCGGCCGGCCCGACCACCTCCACCCGCCGTCGAGAGCGAGCCCGGTTGAGGATCAGCTCCTGCTCCCGGGAGGCGAGGAGGAGCTCGGCGCGGTCGTCCGCGATGCGACCCCTGACCAAGCGGTGCATCGAAAGGGTGGGGGAGAGGAGCTCGTCGAGGAGGCGCATCCCGGCCTCCTCGAGCGGCCAGCCGCGTACGCCATCGCCGAGGAAGTAGGCGAACGCCCGCTCGACCCAGGCACGGGCGCCCTCCGGGGTTTCGAGGGCGGTGGCGTCGAGGACGATCTCGGTCGGCGCGTCGGGGCCGAGCAGCACGTGGCCCGCGGGCAGGCTCGCGAGGTCGACGTCCGGGAAGGCGACGCCGTGGCCGGCGTGCGGCTCGGCGCGATGATCGCCCCCGCGATCCGACGGCCAGCCCGGCAGCGAGACGAGCTTGCGGACCAGCTGCTTCTGGCTCCGCATCGCCTGCTCGAAGGGCGAGCGGTCGAGCTGGATCGGGCCCAGCCACCAGCGGCCCTGCCCGTCCCGGCTCGGCTCGCCGGCCTTCACCTCGAGGACCAGGATCCCGTGCTCGGGGTGAGCGATGACGAGGTCGGCCTCACCGTCCTCGGCCGGCCCATGGTCGCGCATCGGCCCCGTCCAGTTGACGTTCGGATAGAGGTGGTACGCGGGCGGCAGGGCCTCCCGCAGCCGCTCCTCGACCCGTCGCTCGGCCTCCTCGCCCCGTGTCATGACGGGAGTGTCGCAGACCCGTCGGTCGGGTGGGGGACGGTCAGCCGTCGATCCCGAGATATGCCCGCACCTCGGAGAGCACGCTCGCGGCGACGACCACCGCAGACTCGGCCTCGTCCCAGGTGGCGTCCTCCGCCCCTCCCGAGGAGTCCACCAGGTATCGGGTCGCAGACGCGAACTGCGTCAGGCTCGCGAGGTCGTCTGCCGACGCCGATAGCTTCAGGTCGGATGGAAGGATGGCGACGAGCGCGCGGAGGTTATGAATCCGTGGCGGGTCCTTGCCCACGGCGACGAGCACCGCCTTCAGCGCCTTCTCGGCGGCCTGCTGCGCATGAAAGGCCGCGGCCCATCCTTCGAGCCCTTCGCGATCGCGTTCCAGCACCACCGTCGCGAGAACGAGGTCCGTGCGGGCCTTCGAGAGCCAGCGACGGGCAAGAGCCGCCTGCCGCTCAACCGGCTGCATAGATGTCCCTCCCTTCGCGGATCGCGGGTCCCACGATCGTGCCCGCGATGTCGGCGAAGGCGTCCACGTCGGTCGGGGTGGCCACGATGATGTCGGTCGCGAGGGGGATGCCCGCGAGGGCGGCCTCGATCCGAGCGGCCGCACGGCGTCGATGGTCCGTTCGGGGCAGGATCACGAGGAGGTCGACGTCGCTGTCGGGACGTGCGTCCCCGCGCGCCTGCGAGCCGAAGAGGATGATCCGCGTCGGGTGGAACCCGCGGACGATCCGCCGCTTGATCAACGGGAGCCACCGCGCGGCCAGGGGTGAGAGCGGCAGGTCCTTCATCGCGCCAGCGCGTCGCGGGCGACTCCGGACCCGGTACGCCTCAAGCTCGTCGCCATCCCAGACCCGCCCACTGCGCAGGCGGGCGGCCGGGGCGGGGAAGTCGGGGCGGCCGGCCCAGTCGCGCAGGAAGTTCGACGGCCGGACGCCGTAGATCTCAGCTGCTTCGCTCGTGCCGACGAGACGGGGGGCGGCGCTGGCGAGTTCGCTCATGCACTGATGATACCATCGTAATCAATTGATACACGCGTGCGGCAGACCGAGCGGGCGAGAAGCTCACGAGAGCCGTGGCGCGACTCCACGACGCTGATCAGGCTCGCACAGCTTTTCGCGACAACGCGAAGCCGGCGGCCTCGAGGACGTCGTCCTCGGGTACGCCGAGCAGCGTCCAGACGCCGATGTGCTCGTCGATCGCCGGCCACTCCACGTGGGTGCCCGCCCCGCCGACGTTCCAGATCGCCCGCTCGGTGGGGGTGGCGCGGGACAGGCGCACCGACCAGGTCGTGGGCGCGGACACCTCGCGACCGTCCGCCAGGACGAACGTGATGAGGTCGTCGTCCATGTGGACGTCCCTGATGATCGCCGGGCTGATCATGCTGATGCCGTCCCGCACTCGTTGTTCCAGCGCCGGATGAGCTCCGTTCGCTCGTCGCGCGCAATACGCTCGATCCGGTCGAGCTCGTGGCGAGTGTACCCGCGGTTGGCCGCGACCTCCACCGCCGGGACGATTCATGTGCTCGCTCGAGGGGTCGAGGTCGGCGTCGCCCGGCCAGGCGACCGTGCCGGCCCGCACGAGCACCTGCCGAGACAGCGCGTCGTAGCTGCGCAGCGGACTGGATGTCTCGACGATCCCTCGTCGCCTCGAGACGGGCCGCAGCTGGTGTGCGCCGGCGTCTCAGGTGGCGGGATCTCCTGCGGGCCGCCGGAGGAAGTCCGAGAGGGTCGTGAGGGGAACACCCAGGCGGTCGGCGGTCTCGCGCATGCGCTGCGGCGGGGTGCGTCCGGACAGCAGGAGCATCGCGAGACCGGATTCCGTCAGCTCCCGAGCGTCCGCCATCGTGAGCCGCCGCACCTCGATCGGCCGTCGCAGGGCGCGAGCGCACCGGTCGACGACGTCCTCCCAGGCCAGCACCTCGGGGCCGCCCACCGCGAGGCGCTCGCCGAACGTCCACTGGGCACGGAGGGCGGCGACGGCGGTCGCCGCAACGTCGACCTCGCTGACGAATGCGTGCGGCGGGGCGTCGTCGACGAGGGGCACCGGGTCGCCTGCCTCGGCCGGTCCCAGCACGATCGCCGTGATCCAGGACTCCATGAACATGTCCGGCGCCAGGATCGTCCAGGCGAGCCCGCTCCCCGACAGGTGAAGCTCCGCCGACGCCTTGGCCCGCAGGAACTCGTGCGGGCTGTCGATGCGGGCGACGTCGGCTGACACGTGTACGAAGCGGTGCGCCCCGGCCTCGACGGCCGCGTCCGCGAGAGCGCGCACGCCGGCGTCGTCGACGGCCCCGGGCGTGTCCGGCGCGGCGCGACGGGCCGCGTTCGCCGTCACGACTACCGCGCCCGCGCCGGCGCAGGCGCGGCCGAGCGAGGCCGGATCCCGCAGGTCGCCCGCCACCCGCTGGGCTCCCAGATCGACCAGGTCGTCGACGTTAGACCCGGGCCGGGCGAGGATCCTGACCTGGGTCCCGCCGGCGAGTAAGAGTCGCGCGATCCGCCCCCCGAGGCGGCCGCTGGCGCCGACGACGAGTGTCGGCCGCCGGTCGGCACCGTCGAGGGGGGAGGCGGACATCAGAGGTAGGCGTGCTGGCGCGCCTGGTCGAGCGCGCGCTGGAGGGCAGCCGCGAGTTCCCGCGGATCGTCGACGACGATCAGGACGGCCTCCAGGGCATTCTGGACGGGTGCGGCCGGCGGCTGCTGGGCGGGATCGAGGAGCATGCGACAGCGCGGAACCGCGTCGCCGAAGCGCTCCTCCGCTACGTCGACCGCGATGAGGGGCCAAAGGTCGAGCCACCGGAACGCATACGGGGGCTCGACCGGCCAGGTGCGCCCGGCCGTTTCGGCATCGCTGCGGGCGGCCTCCAGGTCACCCGTCCGGAGCTCGGCCCAGGCCCGGTTGGCGAGAGCGATGGCAACGTACTGGTCGAGGCCGAGCCGACGGCTTGCCGCGATCGTCCCCTCCACCAACCGGAGCGTCTCGGCGGGTCGGCCCTGCCGGCGCAGGACGATCGAGAGGTAGGTGATCGAGCGCGCCTCGAGCAGGGCGTCGCCGATCTGCTCCGCTTCAGCAAGCGCCGCCCTGAGCTCTCGCTCTGCAGCCCCGAAATCGAGGTTCCACGAGTAGGTGAACCCGAGCGTGAAGCGCTCCCAGGCCATCGCGCGCCGATCCCCCAGCTCGGCGGTGGCGGCGGCCGCGGCCAGCTTGTGATCGAGCACCTCCTGGGACGGGAGGTACTTGTCGCGGCGCTGGAGGAACGAGGCGATCGTGTCGTGGTGTTCCGCCCGCTGCTGGGCCGTCCCGTGGAGGCGGACCGGTTCTTCGAGCGAGGCGATCAGTGCCTCCATCTCCTCCGTCTCGCCCAGCCAGTAGGCCCGCCCCGCGCGGATGTCCCGGATGTCGATCCAGGTCAGCCACCACTCAGGGTCGTCGTCGGACGGCGGGTCGCCGAGGATCGCCTCGGCCGCGAGGAGGTGCGGCTGCGCCTCGGCGAAGCGGCGCCGGTCGCATTCCGCGGCTCCGAGCAGGGCTTCGAGTCGTGCTCGCCATGCACGCTGACCCGGGGGAACGTTGGCCAGGGCTTCGGCGGCGGCGTCATAGGCATCGTCGGTCCGCCCGACGAGCTCGAGGATCCTGCCCCTGGCCTCCAGCAGTCGTGCCACATCTGCACGAGCACCCTCGACGGCATCATCCGGGCTTCCCTCGACGACGGCGCGCGCTGCGGTGACGGCCGTCTCGTACAGGGCGAGGGCCTCGGCGTTGGCGTACGAGGCCGCCGCCCGTTCGGCCGCCATGCGCGCGTAGCGCATGGTTGGCTCGTGGTCCTCGGCCTGGCCGAAATGCTGGGCCAGGCCGGCGGCCGCCTCGGCCAGGCGTCCGGCTCGCCCCGCTTCCTGCTCGAGCCGCAGCCCCACGATCCTGTGGATGCGCCGCCGATCTGCGCGGACGAGCGTCGAGTACGCAGCGTCGTGGACGAGCGCGTGTCGGAAGGCCAGGATCTCCCCGTCGGGCCCGACGCGCTCGAGCAGCCCGCCCGCGTCGATGCCGATGTCGAGCGCTGCCGCGACCTCAAGCTCGCCGGCGTCGATCGCCACCGCCCGGAGCAGGCCCAGCGGAGCCTCGCGGCCGATGACCGAACCGAACAGCGCCAGCCGGTGGACGGGACGGGGCAGCGCGTCGAGGCGGGCGAGAAGGAGGCCCTGGAGGCTCGGGGGGACGGTATCCCCGGCGCGCGGGTCGATCCACCAGCCGCCTTCCGTGCGGCGCAGGAGCCCCCGGTCGAGGAGCGTCCCGACGAGCTGCTCGACGAACAGCGGGTTGCCGTCACAGCGCTCGAGCACCATCGCGCGGACGGCCTCGGGCAGGTCGTCGGCCCCGAGGAGATCCGTGGTCAGGCTCCGCTGCGCCTGCGCAACCAGGGGCCCGAGCCGGAGCTGGAGCCGCGCTCCGGCAGGGAGAGCGTCGATCTCGCGCTCGAGCCGGTCGACGCCGGATGTCTTCTCGGAGCGCATCGTCAGGCACACCAGGACCGGTTGCGCCGAGACCACCGGCAGGACCTCGGCCAGCAGCTCCGCGCTCGATGGATCGATCCAATGGACATCCTCGGCGAGGAGGACGAGCGCTGTGTCGGATGCCAGCGACGCGATCAGCGCCCGGAGGGCCCGCGCCAGGCGGCGCTGGATCGCCCGGCCGTCGAGACCCGCCAGGGTTGCCTCGTCTCCGGGCGTCGGCGGCAGATCGAGCAGGCGCGCGAGCAGGGGAGCCGCGTCTTCGAGCTCCGTGAGCCTGGCGGCGGCCCCCTGGGCTGCGCGGCGCACCGCCGCCGGGTCCGGCTCGTCGACGACCTCGAGCAGCCCGCGCAGGCACTCCCTCGCGAGGTGGTAGGGGAGATCGCCGCCGGTCGTGAGGCAGCCCGCTTCGACCCAGCGAACCGAATGGAAGCGCTGGCCCGGATCCTCCAGTGACCGGCGCCACTCGCGCACGAGCCGCGTCTTCCCCAGCCCCGGCTCGCCGACGATCGACACGACCGCCCCCGTGCCGGCCTCCAGCCGCTCCCGGAGCGAGGCGAGCCGGCCGAGCTCCTCCTCGCGGCCGACAAGTGGGCCGCCCTCCCGCACCCGCCGGCCGTGCCCGACGACCGTCCGCAGCGCCACGATCTCGTGGGCGACGACCGCGTCCGCCTTGCCCTTGAGCGCGAGCGGCCCCGCCGGGCGACCCTCCACCGCGGCCGCCACCAGGCGGAAGGTCGCGTCGGAGACGAGCACCCCCATGGGCGGCGCCGCCGCCTGGAGGCGGGCGGCCACATTGACGGCGTCGCCCACCGCGAGGTACTCCCGGCGGCCCTCACCTCCCACCGCCCCGACCACGACCTCGCCGCTGCTGATCCCCACCCTGATCTCCAGGCGGGCCTCCCGGGACCCGACCGTCCGGTTGCCCAGCTTCCGGGTGGCTTCGACGAGGCCGAGTCCCGCCCGAACTGCCCGGATCGCGTCGTCCTCGTGGGCGACCGGGGCGCCGAAGAATGCCAGCAGGCCATCGCCGAGCAGCTGCGCGACCCGCCCCCCAAGGCTCTCGACGACGGCCGTGAAGCGGGCAAGCGCGGGGTCGATGACCGCCTTCCAGTCCTCGGCGTCGAGGCGCTCGGCGAGTGACGTCGAGCCGACAATGTCGGCGAAGAGAATCGTCACCGGCCGTCGCTCGTCGCTCGAGGGCACCTCCACCGATCGACCGCACGACGCGCAGAACCGCGCAGTCGCGGGGTGTGCCGCCCCGCACGCTGCGCAGCGGCCCGCCGGCTGCCCGTCGGGGTCCAAGGGTCCTCTGCGATCGGGGAGCATTCGGGGAGCGCTCCTCGTCTACGGGTGGTGGGTCACGGCGCCCGTCCGTGCCTTCTCGAGCATCGCCCGGCTTGTCTCGAGCGTGGCTTGACCGTGTGGATTGTGCACCGTCTCACGCACGCGATCGAGCGCCGCCGTGACGCGCTCGAACGTTCCAGGCGCCGTGATGCCGGCGGTGCCGTGACGGGATCGGCTCGGTCGTCGGGGGCCCTTGCCCGGTGCGGTCCACGGGTGCCCCGCCTCGGGGGGCGAGCACGCTGCCGCCCGTCGCATTCGCGCGATGTTGTAGCCTCCTCGTCTCACGTCGCACCGGAGCGTCCCGTGGTCTGCTCGACCTGTGGAATCGAGAACGAGACCGGCCGCAAGTTCTGCAAGGAGTGCGGCGAGAGGCTGGCCGCCACCTGCCCGTCCTGCGGCGCCACGAACACGCCCGACGCCAAGTACTGCGGCGAGTGCGCGACCCGGCTCCCCGGCGCGGTCGCGCCCGGCGCGGGCGCCGCAGGCGAGCGCGAGGATCGGCCGGCCGGCGGGCCGTCCGCCGTCGCGGAGCGGCGCCTCGTGTCGGTCCTGTTCGCGGACCTGGTCGGGTTCACGGCGCTTGCCGAGGGCCGCGACGCCGAGGACACGCGCGACCTCCTGTCGCGCTACTTCGATCTCGCACGCGACGTCATTCAGCGCTACGGCGGGACCGTCGAGAAGTTCATCGGCGACGCCGTGATGGCGGTCTGGGGAGCGCCGGTCGCGCACGAGGACGACGCGGAGCGCGCGGTCCGGGCCGGGCTTGAGCTGGTGGACGCGGTCGGGACGCTCGGCTCCGGCATCTCGGCCCGGGCCGGCGTCCTGACCGGCGAAGCGGCGGTCACGCTCGGCGCGGTGGGCCAGGGAATGGTCGCGGGCGATCTCGTCAACACCGCCGCCCGCCTGCAGTCGATCGCGCCGTCCGGCGCGGTCCTTGTCGGCGAGAGCACCCGGCACGCCGCCGCCCGGGCAATAGCGTTCGAGCCCGCCGGCGAGCAGGTGCTCAAGGGCAAGACCGCTCCGCTGCCGGCATGGCGTGCCGTGCGGGTGGTCGCCGAGGTGGGCGGTCGCGGCCGGTCGGATGGCCTCGAGGCGCCCTTCGTCGGCCGGGCGGACGAGCTGCGCTTGCTCAAGGACTTGTTCCACGCCACCACTCGTGAGCGGCGGACCCGGCTCGTGAGCGTCTTCGGCCCTGCCGGGATCGGGAAGACGCGGTTGGCGTGGGAGTTCCTCAAGTACGTCGACGGGCTCGTCGATCGGGTCTGGTGGCACGACGGCCGAAGCCCGGCGTACGGGGACGGGATCAGCTTCTGGGCGCTCGGCGAGATGGTCCGCCAGGGCTGCGGGCTCGTCGAAACGGACGACGAGGCAACCACGCGCGCCCGGGTGGCGGAGACGCTCGCGGCGCATATCCCGGATCCCGCCGAGCGTCGCTGGGTCGAGCCGGCCGTGCTGGCGCTCCTGGGCGTCGAGTCCGGCGCGGGGTCGGAGCAGCTGTTCGCTGCGTGGCGAACGTTCTTCGAGCGACTGGCAGCCTCGGCCCCAGTCGTCCTCGTGTTCGAGGATTTCCATTTCGCGGACGCCGGCCTCGTGGACTTCGTGGACCACCTGCTCGAGTGGAGCCGCACCGTCCCGATCTACGTGGTGACGCTGGCACGGCCCGAGATGCTGGAGAAGCGGCCGGACTGGGGCGCCGCCAAGCGTAACTTCGCATCGCTCTTCCTCGATCCGCTGCCGCCCGAGGAGATGCGAGAGCTCCTCGCCGGCCTCGTGCCCGGGCTCCCCGAAGCGGCGATCGGGGCGATCGTCGCTCGCGCCGACGGGATGCCGCTGTACGCGGTCGAGACGGTCCGGATGCTCCTGGCACAGGGAAGGCTCTCCGTCGACGGAGGCGCGTACCGGCCTGTCGGCGACCTGGCGAACCTCGCCGTGCCGGACACCCTGACTGCGCTCATCGGCAGCAGGCTCGACATGCTCGCTCCGGCCGACCGGGCGCTCGTCTCGGACGCGGCCGTGCTGGGCCAGAGCTTCACGCTCGCCGGCCTGTCGGCCGTCTCCGCGACCCCCGGGTCCGACCTGGAGCCGCGGGTCCGTGGCCTGGTGCGCCGCGAGCTGCTCCGCCTCGAGGTCGACCCCCGGAGCCCCGAGCGCGGCCAGTACTCGTTCGTCCAGGCCCTGATTCGAGAGGTTGCCTACAACACTCTCGCGAAGCGGGACCGCAAGACCCGCCACCTGGCTGCCGCCGGCTTCTTCGAGCGGCTTGGCAGCGACGAGCTGGCCGGGGCGCTCGCCGGTCACTTCCTTGCGGCGCACGCCAACAGCGCTCCTGGGCCAGAAGCCGACACGCTCGCGGCCCAGGCATGCGTGACCCTCCGGGCCGCAGCGGATCGCGCCTCCGCCCTGGGCTCGCACGCCCAGGCGATCGGGTTCCTCGAGCAGGCCATCTCGGTCACGTCCGAGCCGGGCGCCCGCGCCGAGCTGCTCGAGCAGGCCGGGTCGGCCGCCGGGGCGGCCAGCGAGATCGACCGGGCGCGGGTCCTGCTCGAGGATGCGATCGCCCTCCACCGCGAGCGAGGCGATCGGGCGTCGACGTGCCGGGCGACGACGGAGCTGGTGCGCATCATGCTGATGAGGTCCACGCGGAGCGACGCGCTGGCCATGGTGGAGGCCGCGGACGCAGAGTTCGGCGACCTCGCGGAGACGCCCGTCGGCGTGGCCCTGCGCGCCCAGCTCGCCCGAGCGCAGTTCCTGCTCGAGCGGCACGCCGAGTCGATCGTCACCGCCGATGCCGTGCTCCCCGTCGCCGAGCGGCTCGACCTGGTGCCCATCATCGCGGACCTGCTGGTCACGAAGGGGTCGGCCCTGGGCAGCGCCGGCCGTCCCCGCGAGGGCGTCGGCGTGACGGAGACCGGGCGGCGGCTGGCCGAGTCCGTCAACCTCCCCTTCACGGTCCTTCGCGCGACCCTGAACTCCATCGCGCCGATCCAGGAAGACGACCCAGCGGCGTGCCTGGAGATCGCCCGCCGCGGGTTGGACCTGTCGACCCGGCTGGGACTGACGGGGTTCGCGCTCGTCTTCCGTGAGTCGGTGGCGTTCTTCAACTACCGGACCGGCGACTGGGACGCCGCGGTCGCGAGCCTGGACGCCGGCCTCGAGACGATCGCCGAGCGCGACCGCGTCCACCTCGAGGGCTGGCGCTCCTCCTTTGCCGTCCTGCGCGGCGAACCTCCCGGCCCGCACCTGGACGAGGTTCGAGCCCTCCTCGCGGAGGAGACCGATCCCCAGACCCTTTCCCACCTGGCGGAGCTGCAGACGATCGCGGGCCTGGCGAGCGGGACCGTGGACGACGTCAAGGGGGCGGTGACCTGGGTGCAGGCGAACTTCCCGGCGGGCATCGACTCGTTCCACTGGGCCACCCTGGCGCGGGTCGCCCTGTGGTCGGGCGATGTGGAGACGGCCGCCGGCGCGCTGGAGCGCCACCGTGCATACGCGATCCGCGGGCGAGCTCTCGCGGCGACGGGAATGGGGCTGGCCGCCGGCATCGCGGCGCTGGAGGGCCGCCCGGACGAGGCGCGGGCGTCCTACCGGACCGCCATGCGGGGGCTGGCGGACCTCGGGTTGCGCTGGGAGCGCGCGCTCGCCTCCCTCGACATGGCGGTCCTGCTCGACCCCGCCGATCCCGACGTGCGCGCCGCCGCTGCCTCGGCGAGAGAGACGTTCGACGAGCTCGGGGCCCGCCCGTTCGCGGAGCGGCTCGAGGAAGCCCTGCAGCGGGTCGGGGGGAGGCCGGCGCCGGCGCGGTCCTGAGTCGGGGCTGCCGTGGTCGCACGGTCCGCTACCCCTGGCGGCGGGCGCCCGCGATCGGGCTGCGGCAGGGCCCGCGTCCTCGCGCGCGGGCGCGCGCGCCTGTGCATGTAAGGCGCCGTGCCAGACTAGCTGTCACAAGCAAGCCCGAAGATGGTGTCGGACCCGCGAATCGGGTAGAATGAATGGGTCGCCGCAGGGGCGACATACCGATCCAGAGCGCGCGAGAGCCCCGGCTCGTTGACCGCGCAGCAACCACCCGCGATCCCTCATCGCGGGAACGGTGCTCCAGCCGGGAACGATCGGAAGGAGGCATCCCCGTGACCGACTCCCCTGGCTCACTGCGCCCCCTCGTGCGTGCCGCGGCCAACGATTCGGCCGTCGACCCGACGAAAGCCCGGGCCGACGACCGCTTCTGCGCCCTCCGTCATGCCGTCTCGGCCATCGGCCGGGACCTCGGCGTCCACGTCGAGTTCTGGGGCCCCGGCGACGGCACCGACGGCTGGGCTGCCGGCGACGCCGGCGACACGGACGCCGTGGCGATGCTCCGCGCCCCCGGCCACCCCGCCAACGGCCTCGTCGTCCGGGGCCGCACCGTGGCCGATACCTACGAGCGCGTGCTCACCCTGCTGATGACCCTCCGTGCGACGGGCGCCTTCTTCGCGCCCCACCCGTCCCGCCACAACTGAACGAGAAGGAGCCACCGATGTCTCTCCAGCACCCGTTCGCGCTCGAGGCGCTCGAGCCCGACGCCGCCGCCGCCGGCCCGGTCGGGCCCGGCACCCACTTCCGCCAGGGCGACGTCCTCCTCCTGGTGGTCGACCCCGAAAGCCTCCCGGAGAAGGTCCGGACGATGCCGCGCCAGGGCGGACGTCGGCCGGCTCTGGCGGCGCCGGATCGACGAGCTGCCGACCCGCTGGGCCCCTCGACGCGAGGAGCCCGTCGTGATGGTCGAGGTCCTCAACTCGACCCCCGAACCCGACGGCACGCGCAAGACCTACTACCTGCGCGTCCCGCCGGACCTTCGGACCGCCCGCGAGGCCGTGGCCTGGACGTTCGGCCTGCCGGGATCTGAGTACCGCCCGGAACGAGAGACGTAGATGAAGGCAGGAGGCATCGGATGAGCATCAGGCTGAGCATCGAGATCACGAGCCCGCTCGGGGACGACGACCGCGACCTCCTCTCGGGCATCGCGGTGATGACCCTCGCCATCGCCAACCACGAGATGGCGAAGGCCCGCTTCCCGGAGACGTTCGGGGACGACGACGCGGCTGAGGCGACGGGGCCGACTCCGGTCCCCTGCGCCTTCCTTGACGCCAGAGACGGAACCCGGATCTGCATCGCGGAGGCCGGCCATCGCGGTCGGCACCGGTTCCGGACGTTGGCCGTCGGGGACGCGGACGCGGCGGCTCCCCGGGCGAACTGAGCGAACCACGTGATCGAGCTGCCGACGCTCTTCCTGGTCATCTGCCTGCTGCTGTGGCTGGCGAATCGCGGCCGCTGGCCCGATGAGGGGTAGGGCGCGGATGCTCGGCGTGCCGGGAGCCCGTGCGGCGACGGCCGTCGACGTCGACACTGGCGGCATGAGCCTGCCTCGACGTCCGATGGCCGTCGTCTCGCTCGCGCTTGCCGTCGCGCTGATCGCTTCGGCATGCGGCGGCGGCGCGACGACCCCCGACGCGTCGGGCGGGGCGGCCGGGACCGGGTCCGCCACCGTGGCGCCCATTCCGGCTGCCCCCGCGCATCCCACGGGGCCGACGCAGGATGCGACGCTCGTGCGGGTCGTCGACGGCGACACGATCCGCGCGATGGTCGGCGGCATCGAGGAGCGCGTCCGCTACATCGGCATGGACACGCCGGAGCTCAACACGAACTCGCCGGCGACGCCCGATCCGTACGCGGAGGCCGCGACCGAAGCCAACAGGCGGCTCCTCGCGGGAGGTCGCCTCGTCCTCGAGAAGGACGTCTCCGAGCGCGACCGCTACGACCGGCTCCTGCGGAACGTCTGGCTCGAGCGCGACGGCGCGTGGACGTTCGTCAACCTGGCCCTCGTCGCCGAGGGCTACGCCCAGGTCTCCACCTACCCGCCCGACGTGAAGTACGTCGACACGCTCCTGGCCGCGCAGCGAGCGGCCCGCGAAGACGAGCGTGGCCTGTGGGGAGGCTCGCCGCCGTGAGGGCGAGTCGCGGCGACGTCTCGACATCGATTTCAATACCCCGTGCCGGCCAAGCTGGCACGACCCCGCAGGAGGATGCAGCCATGGACGACGGCGTGACAGGCAGCGGCGGAGCGCTGGAGGACCCGCTCACGAGCATCTCCTTGCGTGACTACAGCGACGCGGGCGGCCTGCGCCACCTCGGGGCAACCCGCACGCCCGACGGCGGCGTCCTCATCGAGGGCCAGGACCTCGGCCCCGGCGTCGAGCGGGCCTTCGGCGCCGGCCTCACCGAGTACGAGTGGGCCTGGGCCGTCCCGCCCGACGCCGTCCCGGCGGCCGTCGCGGCGCTCGACGGCCACGAGGGCGACGACCCGTTGCGCCTCCTCGCGGCCTGGTCGGCTGCGCATGACGACAGCGACCCGGGATCACACCTGCGGGAGGCGGGCGTGTCGATCGAGTTCTGGAGCCGGGTCGGAGACTGATCCCGAGGTCCCGGTGGCGCTTGCTGCCCGTCCCGTCGACGGCAAGACGAGGTGACCTCCGGCCCGCGCAGATGGGCGGAGAGGCCGGCTACCCTCCCGGGGACCAGCAGCGACGATCCGAGCCACGGTTGAGGTGATGTCGATGGGCGAACCGAAGACAGCGGAGACACGGCACGCGACCTGCCGGCGCTGCGGGTCCCGCGACGTCGCGTGGATTCTCCGTGGCTACCCGGCCATGGACGAGAAGCTCCAGGCTGACCTGCGGGCGCACCGCGTCACGCTCGGCGGATGCATCGTCCGGGAGGGCCAGCCCGACCACAGCTGCAACACCTGCGGGCTCGCGTTCCGCGCGGACGGCCGTCCCGTTCGCGTCCCCGAGGATGACCGGTGACCGACGGCGAAGCGCAGACAGGGCGCCCCGGGGAGGGCGGCCCGACCGACGAGCAGCAGCGGATCGTCGCGTGGGAGGACGGCCCGCTCGTCGTGATCGCGGGCGCCGGGACCGGAAAGACCCGGGTCATCGTCGAACGCGTGCGTCGCCTGCTCGAGACGAAGGGCGCGCCCGCCGCCCCGGGCGAAGGCGCCCCCGGGCTGCCCGCCGCGGCCGATCCCCTGGCCCTCCCCGCGGAGGCCGCTGCCGCCGACCCCGACGATCCGTTCGCCGGCCCGCTCCTCCCCGAGCAGGTCCTGGTCCTCACCTACAACGTGAAGGCGGCCAAGGAGCTTGCCGACCGGCTGGAGAAGGCGCTCGGCCCCGCCGTCCGCGCCCGCCTCACCGTCGCCAACTTCCACAGCTTCTGCCATCGGATCCTCGTCGAGAGTGCGCCCGACGCCGGGCTCCCGTCGATGCCCGACGTCCTCGACGGCGTGGGCCAGCTTCTCCTCCTCCGCGACCTCCGCCCCGGCCTGCCGCTGCTCTATTACGCGGGTCGCGGCAACCCGTACCTCGGGCTCGACCGTTTCGTGGGGTTCATCAACCGGGCCAAGGACGAGCTCGTCAGCCCGGACGACTTCGAGGCCTTCGTCGAGTCGGAGGAGCGCGCCTTTCAGGAGCGCTACAGACCGTACGAGCGCGCGCTCGAGCAGCTCGAAGCCCTCGGCTCCTTCGACCGCGGTCGCACCGACACGCGGGGCGCGTACGCCACCTTCCGGGCGACCGAGCGTCGGGCTGCCGCGGGCGACCCCACCGCCGACCCGGACTTCGAGAAGGTCGAGAAGATCGCCGACCGCGAGGCCCGCAGGGCCGTCTGGGGGACCGGTGCCGCCATC
>Ga0315268_10002828_pt1 | contig 19355 bp, 21 predicted proteins | sample C1_top_MG_FD_204535 | JGI IMG/M metagenome (GOLD analysis project Ga0315268, IMG submission 204535) | Sediment microbial communities from Yellowstone Lake, YNP, Wyoming, USA - C1_top | ecosystem: Environmental > Aquatic > Freshwater > Lake > Sediment | place: USA: Wyoming | collected 2017-08-01
TCTTGTAAGCCGACACCGGGGTCTCCAGGTCCCCGAGGATCTCCCGGTACACCGGGATCAGGTTGCCCTGCCGGGCCATGTCGCTGAACGTGGCAAAATCCGGATAAACCATGTACCGCTCCGTGAATGACAATACAGAATTATCTGAGATGATTGCCAGACCTGCCGGCCCTGGCAATCCCCAAAAGCTGCGATTTTGGGTATCTGGGGGATGGGGCTAAGGGCTTTTTCGTAAGTGCCCTTACCCCCTCCCCCAGACCCCCACCCCCAATCCCTTAAGGGTTGGGTGCCGCGGCAAGCTGGTGGCGGAGGCCCTGATTCTCTCCTGACGCACCCCCAAACCATGCCCAAATTTGCTGTACTGGCGTGATTTATCACGCCCGGCAACCAGCGACTTCCATTCCCCGAATGGGCACAGCATGCTGTGTCCTTAACAGGTTCTGGTGGCACAGGCGTCCCGCCTGTGCGCCCATGCCAACCGCCCTTACCACCATACCACAGAAAAACCAAAAAAGCCGGGCACCCTGGGGGCCCCGGCTTTGATGCGCCGAAAAAACCGGGGCCCCTCTCGTGAGGGGCCCCTGAATTATCACACCTGCCGGTGAACGCACCTCACGAGTCCGCCATCACGCGCCACCAGCACCAGTTTTTAACCCTACACATCATAAGTTCTATATATCCCATCGGCTTTTTAAGGTCAATAGATTTTATGGCCATCAACCCCGGAGACAATTCATTAACTTCCCATGTAAGATCCCGTTGCTGGCCAGGATATTGGGAGAGTAAAGGTCATACTTGCCGCCGTCGAAGGTGGTGAGGCGGCCGCCGGCTTCGCTGATGAGGAGCAGGCCGCCGGCGGTGTCCCAGGGCTGCAGGTTTTCTTCAAAGAAGCCGTCCAGGCGGCCGCAAGCCACGTAGCCCAGGTCCAGGGCCGCGGAGCCGGCCCGGCGCACCCCCTGGACCGCTCCCAGGACCCGGGCCAGGCGGGCCATGGTCTCCGGCAAGCGCTCCCGGATGTCGTAAGGGAAACCCGTGGCCACCAGGGCCCGCTCCAGGCGGTCGGTCCGGGAGACCCGGATGGGCTGGCCGTTCAGGAGGGCGCCCTGCCCGCTTTGGGCCTCGAAGAGTTCATCCCGCAGGGGTTCGTAAACCACCCCGTATAAAAGTTTGCCTTCCGCCTCAAAGGCAATGGACACGCAAAACATGGGAAAGCCGTGGGCAAAGTTGACGGTGCCGTCCAGGGGGTCGATGATCCAGCGGTAGGGCGGCGGGTCTGTTTCCCAGGCGAGGCCGGCTCCAGGCTCTGCCGGCGCCGCCCCGCCCCCTTCCCTCTGCCGCTCCTCCGCCAGGAAATCGTGGTCCGGAAAGGCCTGGCGGATGATGGCCACGATGGTATCCTGGGCCTGATAATCCGTCTCCGTCACCGGATCGATGGCCCCCTTCAAGGTCACCCGCTGGGGCTTGGGGTAATTCTGGCGCATCACCGCCCCTGCGGCCAGCGCCGCCTGGCGCCCGATGCGGGCCACTTTTCCCAGCATCAGATTCACCCTCCCGGCCCTGATGCGACCTCCAGGACCCCATAAAATGTCAGGAAGCTGGCAAGAGCCCGGCCTACTGCGTCCCCGGGCTCACTCTTAACACTAAACTAATCACGATCCGGCGGTAAGGTAAGAGGCGCCCCCGGGGATTTTTCGGCCATTGCTCCTAGTCTGGCTCCCGGGGAATTTGCAGCAGCTGGAAGCCGGTGTGCGGGTCCCGGCGCCGCCGGGCGGCGGTCCCCAGGATCTCCAGGATCACCACTTCCCCCACCAGCCAGACGCCCACCCCGGCCCGGGTGCAGCCCACCGTGGCCCCGCCTTCCCGGCCGGTGGCGGCGTGCAGGTGCAGCACCGGGTCCCCGGCCTCGTTCTGGAACAGGGTGCCCACCGCCAGGACTTCCTGGATGCCGGTTAGGGGGTAAATCATGGGCACGACGGCCTCCCCCCGGCCGGCCTCCGGCCCCACCACCAAGCGGCTGCCGTCCTGGGCGCCGCCCAGGTACATGACCATGCCCCCCCCGATGCGGTGCTCCCGGGCAAAAGTCTCGATGGCGTCGGGCAGACGCTCCCCTTCATCCAGCCGCACCACAAAGACGCGGCCCAGCTTGCCTTCGCCGTATTGCATAACGCCCTCCGGGTTGCGTGGTTTTCGGTTGCCGGTTTTCGCTTTCCGGCAACCCCATCCTGAGCCGAAGACGTCCACTGGCTGACTCCCAGGCTGCTGTTTGGGAACGACCGCGGCAGAGCTAACCTCCCGTCCCCTCAGTCATTTCTTCTTGCCCTTTGATTTTCTGCCTTTTTTCGGGGCCGGGTTGGCGACCCCCGCCGGCGACGGCTGGAGGGGGGTAAACAGCGACACGGTCAGGAGTCCCATGATGAAGCCCCCGAGGTGGGCCATCCAGGCCACGGTGCCGCCCTGGCGCAGGCCGTAAAACTGCAGCGCCAGCCACAGGCCCAGCCAGACAAAGGCCGGGACGTAGGCGAATTCCGGCTTCATCCGCCAGAACACCACGGTGAGGATGGGAGACTTGGGCAGCCGCACCAGGTATCCCCCCAGCACCCCGGCGATGGCGCCGCTGGCCCCGATGAGCGGGACGGCCAGGCGGGAGGAGGCCATGACGTGGAAAATACCGGCAAAAAAACCGCAAAAGAGATAGAAGGCCAGAAAGCGCCACGGCCCCAGGTCGTCTTCCAGGGCCTCGCCGAACACCCACAGAAACCACATGTTGCCGATGAGATGAACCCAGCCGGCGTGCAGGAACAGGGAACTGAACATGGTGGGAAGGAGCCAAATGGCCTGGTAGGAACTGAGGAGCTTGGGCTGGCTCAACTTGGAGGCCACCGCTCCCTTCTGCCAGAAGAGATCGTTGGCCGCCTGGGGACCGATGTAGAGCTGGTAGAGATAGACCGCCAGGTTCAGGGCGATGAGCCCCAGAGTGACCCAGGGCCACCGGTGCCGGGCCGCCGCCCCCCGTATCGGGATCATGTGTCCTCCGGGCAGAGTTTTTGGGGAGGGGGCGGGATAGTGAGCAGTAAGCCGTGAGCCGTAGCAGTGAAACCAATGCAGCCCCGGTCGTCCTTACTGCTCACCGCTCACTGCTCACTGCTCACTGCTCACTTTTACTCCCCCCGGCCCTCCCCTCAAACCCAACGCATTGTACTCCACCTCCCCCTCCCTGTCCATAGGCAGGCGCCGGTGGAGTTGACAAGGTAGGGAGTTTCTAATAAATAAAAGGCATGGCGCTTCCGATGAAGAAAGTATATATCAGGACCTTCGGCTGCCAGATGAACGTGGCCGACTCGGAGTTGATGGCCCAGATCCTGGCGGACGATTACGTCCTGACGGATCGGGCCCAGGAGGCCGATCTGTACCTCATCAACACCTGCGCCATTCGCAAGAAGTCCGAGGAAAAAGTCCGGAGTTTACTGGGCAGCCTCAAGGTTTTGAAAAAGCGGCGGCCCCAGCTCATCCTGGGCGTGGGAGGTTGCGTGGCCCAGCAGGAAGGCGCGCGCCTGTTGGCGGCGGCCCCGCATCTGGACCTGGTGTTCGGCACCCGGGGCCTCTACCGCCTGCCCCAGGCGGTGCGACGGGCGGTCCGGGGAGAGCGGCCGGTGGAACTGGCGCTGGACCAGGGGTTTCCGTCCCTGCGGCGGCAGTGGCCCGCGGCCTCGGTCCAGGCCCTGGTTACCATCATGCAGGGCTGCAACAACTTCTGCACCTTCTGCGTGGTGCCCTACGTGCGGGGCCGGGAACTGAGCCGGGAGCCCGCCGCCATCCTGGCCGAGGTCTCTGATTTCCTGGCCGCGGGTGGCAAAGAGGTGTCCCTGTTGGGCCAGAACGTCAACTCCTACGGCCGGGGGCTGCCGGAGCCGGTCACTTTTCCCCAGCTGCTGTCCCGCATCGCCGCGTTGCCCGGTTTGCTGCGCCTGCGCTTCGCCACCTCGCACCCCCGAGACCTCTCCCGGGAGCTGATCTCCGCCTTTGGCGAACTGCCGGCTCTCTGCGAGCACCTGCATCTGCCGGTGCAGGCCGGGGCCAACCGAATTCTCCAGGCCATGAACCGGGGCTACACCCGGGAGGAATATCTGGAAAAGGTCTCCTGGCTGAGAAAAGGGAGTCCCGGCATCGCCCTCTCCACCGATCTGATCGTGGGATTTCCCGGGGAGACGGAGTCGGACTTCGGCCAAACCCTGGACCTCATGCGGGAGGCCGGGTTTGACCAGGCGTTCTCTTTCAAATATTCCCCCCGGCCCCAGACCCGGGCTGCCGCCCTGCCGGAGCAACTGCCGGAAGCAGTGAAGGCGGAGCGCCTGGCCCGCTTGCAAAGCCTGCAGGATGAACTTACCCTGAAGGCGAACCTGCGCCTGGTAGGTCAGGTGCATGAGGTCCTGGTGGAGGGCCGGAGCCGGCGCCGCCCGGAGCAGCTCTGCGGCCGCCTCCGCACCAACCAGGTGGTGAACTTTGACGGCCCCCCCGAGTTGGTGGGGCGGCCGGTGCTGCTCGAACTCACCGCCGCTCACCCCCATTCCCTGAAAGGCAGGTGGTTGGCAGGGACATCGTTAACGCCGCAACCGCTGGCGGATTGCCTTCCGGCATCCTCCAAGGAGGTATCATGTTGAGAGAAATGACCGTCTCCGGACTGACCATCGACCCCTTTACCAACAGCCCCATCATGATTTTAAAGGATGTGGAGTCCGACAAGGCGGTCCCCATCTGGATCGGGTTACTGGAGGCGACGGCCATTGCCAGCGAGCTGGAAAATATCAAATTCTCCCGTCCCATGACCCATGACCTGCTGAAAAACATCATGGACCTCATGAAGACCCAGATAACCAAGGTGGAGGTCTGCGATCTGCGGGACAACACCTACTTTGCTCTCATCTATCTGGTGCGGGACGGGCAGGAAATCACCATCGACGCCCGGCCCAGTGACGCCATCGCCCTGGCCCTGCGCACCAAGGCCCCCATCTTCGTGGCGGAAGTGGTGATTCAGAAGGCCCGGCGGGTGGATCTGTCTGCCAAAGAGGCCATCACCACCGAAGACGCCAAAAAGTGGACCGAAATCCTGGAAAGCCTGGACCCCGAAGATTTCGGCAAGTACAAGATGTAAAAAAGACAGTTTTCGGTTTTCGGTTTTCAGTTAAATGACAAAAGCACCAAAGGCCATAATCCTTACCCTCACCTGAACCCCATCCCGGGCCGCCCTCGCGGTTGGCGAAACCATTAATTGTCGCTGGCTATCCCCTCCAGGAAATGGTATAAAAGCGTATTCTTTTTTCTTTTTGTCTTTTTACCGAAAACCCAAAACCGAAAACCGAGAACCATCTTTCATGATCGACCTGCACACCCATTCCCTGTTCAGCGACGGGGAGCTTATCCCGGCGGAGTTGTGGCGGCGGGCCCAGGTGAAGGGCTACCGCTATCTGGGCATCACCGACCACGTGGACGCCTCCAATTTCGAGGTGGTGTTCGCCCGGCTGAAGGCCGCGGCCCACAGCCTCAACCGGGGGGAGCCCCCTTACCTCATCCCCGGGCTGGAGTTCACCCACCTGCCCCCGGCCCTCATCGGCCCCCTGACCAACCAGGCCCGGGCCCTGGGGGTGCCGCTGATCATCGTCCACGGCGAGACCCTGGCGGAGCCGGTGGCCCCGGGGACCAACCGGGCCGCCATCGAAAGCGACATCGACATCCTGTCCCACCCCGGCCTCATCTCCCTGGAGGAGGCGGCCCTGGCCCGGGAGCGGGGCATCTTCCTGGAACTGACATCCCGTAAAGGCCACTCCCTGACCAACGGCCACGTGGCCCGCACCGCCCTGGAAGTGGGCACCTCCCTGGTCCTCAACTCCGACGCCCACAGCCCCGGAGACCTCATTTCCCGGCGGGAGGCCGAACTCATCGCCCGGGGCGCCGGCCTGCGGGAAACCGCCATCGAGACCCTTTTCGCCGACGCCGAAGCCCTGGCCAAACGCCTGGCGGGGCTGTAGGCCGCGAGAAAAGGATAAGGAAATTTGGGGGAACCCGGCTTTTTTTTCAAAAGCCAGGTTCCCCCAAACCCCCTCCTGCAAAAACATTAATGTAGGGCGGGCATTGCCCGCCATGTAGGGTTCGCCGTACGCACCCTGCATCGGTCCTCCTCCTAAAAGTGCTTGACACCTCCGATGGGGCCGTACTTATATTAATTCATCTGATAACCCGGAGGCCTGGGTTTGCCGGCAGCCAGCCCCCCCATTTGGCTCAAGCGCTTGGGACTGAACCTCCTGGAGTTCTTTCTGCCCCGGCTCTGCCTGTTCTGCGGCGCCGGGGTGGGGGAAGAGGCGGCCCAGGCCATCTGCCCGCCGTGCGCCCGCGAAATTGAGTGGGTGGCCAGCCCCCTGTGCACCTGCTGCGGGGTGGTCTTTGCCGCCAAAGACGGCGGCGACCGCCTCTGCGGCAGATGTACGACGGACCCGCCCCCCTTCGCCCGGGCCCGGGCCGCGGCCCTCTACGACGGGCCGGTGGCCGCGGCGGTCAAGCGCTTCAAGTTCGGGCGCCAGATGGCGTATCTGCCGCTGATGCAAAGCTGGCTGCTGGCGCCGCCTGGCCGGGAGCTGGCGGCCGCCGCCGACCTGGTGGTCCCCGTGCCCCTGCACCCCCGGCGCCTGAAGGCCCGGGGCTTCAACCAGGCGTGGCTGTTGGCCCAGGCCTTTCCGGAGGCTCCCCTGGGTCGGGAGGCCCTGGTGCGGCGTCGTCACACCGTGCCCCAGGTGGGCCTCAACCCCAGGCAGCGCCTGGACAACGTCAAGGACGCCTTTGCGGTGCCGGACCCGGCCCTGGTTAAGGGCAAAAACGTTTTGCTGGTGGACGACCTCTTCACCACCGGGGCCACGGCCCGGGAGTGCGCCCGGGTGCTGCGCCGGGCCGGGGCCCGCCGGGTGGAGGTGCTCACCGTGGCCCGGGTGCGGCATGAATAAAAATAGTTCAAGGTTCAAAGTTCAAAGTTAATTTTTCGCAACCAAGCCTCGCTTTGAACCTTGAACTTTGAACCTTCTTTTTGTGACTCTGTGGTAAAAGGTTTTTCCATGAGCTACTGCAACACCAGCCATAAGGTAGTTTCCCCGGAGGCCGCGGCCGCCTGGTTGCAAGAGCTCCAAAGCCGGGGGGACAAGGTGGTCTTCACCAACGGCTGCTTCGACCTGCTGCACCCGGGCCACGTGGCGTACCTGGAGCAGGCCCGCTCCCTGGGGGATGGACTCATCGTGGGGGTGAACACCGACGCCTCGGTGCGGCGCTTGGCCAAGGGCGCCGGCCGCCCCGTCACCCCGGAAGGCGACCGGGCCCGGGTGTTGGCCGCCCTGGCCTGCGTGGACAAGGTGGTGCTCTTCGGGGAGGACACCCCCCTGGAACTGATCACCGCGCTGCAGCCGGACGTGCTGGTGAAAGGCGGCGACTACGCCCTGCACGAGATCGTGGGCCGGGAAGTGGTTGAGAACCGGGGCGGCCGGGTCCTGGCCCTGCCCCTGGTGCCGGGCTATGCCACATCCACGCTCATCCAGCGTATCCGGACCGGAAGTTAAAGCGAGACCGGCAGGCGATCTCCGCCATCCTTCCCCTGGCCGCGGCCATCCCTCACCTCACGATAAATTCCCATCAAGGATTTGATATCGATACGTTATCGAGATCTGGCGAAAATTTATTCTATGGCAAGGTATCATGGCTTTTCCGTCGCGTAATTCGGGTGAGAACGGATGGCTTTAGCGGTCCATTCCTCATTAATGAATATTCTTTAAAAGATCTTGCTAAAATGCTATGAACTTGCTAAAAATATTCTCTAATCTAATCAACTATCCCCTTAGATTGATGCAATGGACCCTAATTATCGGGTGCCTAGGAGTCGTGTAGGCCAAGGGACGCTCTCCCCTTGGCTTTTTTTGTTTACTCTCTTGGGAAATCTGTCTTACAACCGGCAAAGGTTACCATAGGTGCCATTGACCCCCTCGACATCACCGAATTTATCCAGGAATAAAATGGGCGCTAGCTTCAAAGGCCCCTGGGGTGGATATCCGCCAGCAATAAGCAAAGCCCGCTGACAGGCGAGTCCTGAAGATCAGTTGTTCAGGCTCTCTCGGCCCATCTATCTTTTAACGAAGAATGGCAATGGCCCGAAAGTTGAGGGTCGCGGGGTCATATCAGCTTCGGCTGGGGGACCCGCGGACTTCTCAAGGTGGCGGATCACATCTAAATTTGGGGGAGATGAGGCGGGACAGCTTTCCCGCCGGCTTAAAGAGGGCAGGAAAATGGGAAAATTGGCTGTTAGCATTGTAGTGCTAGTTTTCTTCCTGGGGTTGCCTGGTGGGTGTGGCGACTCATCAAAGCCGAAACAGGAAACCGAAAAACTGATAGGAGTAAGGAAGCAGCATGACACGAGAGTGTTCATCCTTTGTAAAGGCAGCCGGGGAGAATATTATGAAAATAGCCTTCATAAATCGGCCCAGGTAATTTGTGGAGGAAAAACACTCAACCTGGAAGATTATACAGCCATCTGCAAGCCAGACTGTTATATTGCTTTTCCTGGCCAGGAAAAGGAGCTTGAAAACTACTTAAAAGAATTGAAAAACAGAGAAGATTAGAAGCCATTGCAAAACTCATTTTCTCTATCATCCTGAACGCCGTGAAGGATCTCAACTTATTAAAAATACGAGATTCTTCGCTTCGCTCAGAATGACCTAGGAAGGTGCATTCGGGGTTTTGCAATGGCTTCTAATCTTTAATGTACTGCAAGGGATAAATTAATCAGTATATTCATAAGTTCCCTGCTAGGTAGCAGCCACTTTAAACCCCCATAAAAAATATTCGATGTGTTTGTCATAGCTGGCTGACGGTAGAAAAACTCTGGAAGAAGGCGGGGTGGTCATTCTCACCCCAAATCAGACCAGCCGGGGCCCTCCATCCATCAGGCAGCTAAATTTCCTCTTGCCAAAACCCCTTGTCAATCCCCGAGCTTTTTGTTATAAAAATATGATTTGAAAAATACACACGCCCCGCCAGGGCGGGCCGGTGCCGGGCGGCAGGCTAAGCCCGGTGGCCCCGCCGGCGGCGGAGCGGCGGACTAACCAGGAGGAAGTAAACCCATGTCTTATGTCACCATGAAGGAATTGCTGGAGGCCGGGGTGCATTTCGGCCACCAGACCCGCCGCTGGAACCCCAAGATGGGCCCCTTCATTTTCGGGGCCAGAAACGGCATCCACATCATCGACCTGCAAAAAACCGTGCAGTACTTCAAAGTCGCCTATAATTTCGTGGTGGACACGGTGGCGGACGGCGGCGTGGTGTTGTTCGTGGGCACCAAGAAACAGGCCATGGACGCCATCTCCGAAGAAGCCCGGCGCTGCGGCATGTTCTATGTCAACCACCGCTGGCTGGGGGGGATGCTCACCAATTTTCAGACCATCAACCGCTCCATTCAACGCCTCAAAGAGTTTGAGGCCATGAAGGAAGACGGCAGCCTCAAGCGCTTCCCCAAAAAGGAAATCCTGCGGATGGAGAAGAAGGCCACCAAGCTGGAGCGCTCCCTGGGCGGCATCAAACACATGGGCCGACTGCCGGACATCGTCTACGTGGTGGACCCCCGCAAGGAAGACATCGCGGTGCAGGAAGCCCGCAAGACCCAGGTGCCGCTGCTGGCCATCGTGGACAGCAACTGCGACCCCACGATCATCGATTACCCCATCCCGGGGAACGACGACGCCATTCGCGCCATCCGGCTCCTCACCGCCCGCATCGCCGACGCCGCCCTGGAAGGGAAAAAACTGGCGGAGGAGCGCCTGCAAGGGATGCTGGATAAGGAAGCCGCGGCTGCGGCGATGCCGCCCGCCGAACCCGAGACGCCCCCGGCCCAGGCGGAGGAGGAGGCCCGGGAGGCGGAGGCGTAATCCCGCCGCCCTCCCCGGCGTCTGGCCCCGGCCCCTGGCGGCCGGGGTTCATCTTTTTACCTGAGCTTAGATCGTATGTCCCCGTAATGATTCGGGGTTTGCCAAGGAGACCATAGTTGGAAATTACTGCGGAACTGGTAAAGACCCTGCGTAACCAGACCAACGCCGGGATGATGGATTGCAAGAAGGCCCTGCAGGAGACGGACGGCGACCTGGAGGCCGCGGTGGCCTACCTGCGCCAGAAGGGCCTGGCCGTGGCCGCCAAACGGGCCGGCCGGGCCGCCATGGAGGGGACCGTCTGGGCCCACCTGGCCCCTGACCATAAATCCGGGGTCATGCTGGAAGTTAACTGCGAAACCGATTTTGTGGCCAAGACCGACTCCTTCGTGGAGCTGGGGAACCGCCTGGCGGAGCAGTTGGCCGCCTCGGCCCTGACCACCGTGGAAGCCCTCATGGCGGAGCCCTGCCCCCACCTGCCAGGTCTGACGGTGACCGACTACCTGAACGAAGTCATTGCCAAAACCGGGGAGAAGTGCCACCTCCGCCACTTCTGCCGCTACCAGGGCGACCTGGTGGCCGCCTACATCCACCACGGCGGCAAGATCGGGGTGCTGGTGGAGTTGAACGGCGCCGGCCCGGCCCCCGAAGCCGTGGCCGCCGCCAAAGACGTGGCCATGCAGATCGCCGCGGCCAGCCCCCTGGCCGTGAGCCGGGAGGACCTGAACCCCGAAGCGGTGGCCAAGGAGAGGGCCATCTTCCAGGCCCAGGCCCGGGAGAGTGGCAAGCCGGAGCCGATCATCGAAAAAATGGTGACCGGCCGCCTGGAAAAATTCTTCAAGGAAGTCTGCCTCCTGGAGCAGACCTTCGTGAAGAACCCCGACCAGACGGTGGCCCAATACCTCAAGGAAGTGGGAGACCGTTTAGGCCGGAAAGAGCTCACGGTGCGCCGCTTCACCCGCTACCAGGTGGGAGCTGAATGAGCAACCCATGACCCCGGAGATCCCCAAATACCGCCGCATCCTTCTCAAGGTGAGCGGCGAAACCCTGGCGGGCGACAAGAAGTTCGGCCTGGACCCCGCCACCTTGAAGGTCATCGCCCGGGAGATCAAAGCGGTGACCGACCTCAAGGTGGAAGTGGGAGTGGTGGTGGGGGGCGGCAACATCTTCCGGGGCCTGGAAGCCAGCGCCCAGGGGATCGAACGGGCCGTGGCCGACAACATGGGCATGCTGGCCACCGTGATCAACGCCATCGCCCTCCAGGACGCCATGGAGAAAGGCGGCATCCCCACCCGGGTGATGAGCGCCATCACCATGAACGAAGTGGCGGAACCCTACATCCGCCGGCGGGCCCTGCGCCACCTGGAAAAAGGGCGAGCGGTGGTCTTCGCCGCCGGCACCGGCAGCCCCTATTTCACCACCGACACCGCCGCCGCCCTGCGGGCCACGGAGATCGGGGCCCAGGCCATCCTCAAGGGCACCAAGGTGGCGGGCATCTACGACCGGGACCCGGCCAAAGACGCCACCGCCAAGATGCTGCCCCGCCTCACCTATTTCGACATCCTGGAGAAGGCCCTGAAAGTCATGGACAGCACCGCGGTGACCATGTCCATGGAGCAGAATATCCCCATCATCGTCTTCAAACTGCTGGAACCCGGTAATATGAAGAAAGTGGTGCTCGGCCACAAGGTGGGCACCCTGGTGGAGAAGCGCGGCCATGAGAGATGAGGTTTTAACGGAGACCAGGCGCAAGATGGACAAGGTGCTGGAGGTCATGGCCCGGGACCTCTCCCGGGTGCGGACCGGCCGGGCCTCCGTGGCCCTGCTGGAGGGCATCAAGGTGGACTGCTACGGCACCAGCATGCCCCTGCCCCAAGTGGCCTCCCTGGCTGCCCCGGAGGCCCGGCTCCTCACGGTGCAGCCCTGGGACCCCACCGTCCTGGGCGACATCGAGAAGGCCATCCTCAAGTCCGACCTGGGTCTCAATCCGGTGAACGACGGCAAGATCATCCGCCTCCCCATTCCTACCCTCACCACCGAACGCCGCAAAGAACTGGTGAAAATGGTGAAAAAGATGGAGGAAGAGGCCAAGGTGGCCCTGCGGAACGTCCGCCGGGAAGCCAACGAGGACTTTAAGGAGATGAAGAAGGAAAAGCTGCTCTCCGAAGACGACGCGCACCGGGGCCAGGAAGAGGTGCAAAAAGTTACCGATGAATATATCAAGAAAACGGAAGTTCAGGCCGCCGAGAAAGAAAAGGAGATCATGTCCTTCTGATGTCGGGGTCGCCCTTGTCTGATTCCTTTATTCCTCCGGACCGCGCCAACCTGCCCCGCCACGTGGCCATTATCATGGACGGCAACGGCCGCTGGGCCCAGCAGCGGGGACTGCGCCGCATCCGGGGGCACGTGGCCGGAGTGGAATCGGTGCGCACCGTGGTCCGCCTGGCCCGCAAGCTGGGCCTTCCCTACCTGACCCTGTTCGCCTTTTCCGAAGAGAACTGGCAGCGGCCCGCCCTGGAGATCCGAGCCCTCATGGCCCTGCTGCGTCGCTACCTTAACCGGGAACTGCCCGAAATGCAGCAGAACCACATCGCTCTCAAGGCCATCGGCGACCTTTCCCGCCTGCCGCAGAACGTCCAGCAGGACCTGGCCCAAACCGCGGCGGCCACCGCCCCGGGGGCCCAGATGGTCCTGACCCTGGCCCTGAGCTACGGGGGGCGCAGCGAGATCGTCCAGGCGGTGCAGAGCCTGGCCCGGGACCTCCTGGCCGGCCTGCTGAAGCCCCAGGACATCGACCCGGCCCTCTTCTGCCGCTACCTTTACACCGCCGACCTGCCGGACCCGGACCTCCTGATCCGCACCAGCGGCGAGAGCCGCCTGAGCAACTTCCTGCTGTGGCAGACGGCCTACACCGAATTCTACCTCACCGACACCCTGTGGCCCGACTTCCGGGAAGAGGACTTCATCAAGGCCCTACAATCCTACCAGCAGCGGGAGCGGCGCTTCGGCCTCACCCAGGAACAGATCGAGGAGCAGACCGCCTCCGAATCCCGGCATTGAATACAATCACGCAAAGACGCTAAGGCGCTAAGAACAAGACAAAAAGGCCGGTCTCTTGGACCGGCCTTTTTCTTGGCGTCTTGGCGGCTTGGCGTGAGATTAAAATGAATTTTACCCCGCCCCTACGCCACCTGTTCTCCCTCCAGCCACTCCTTCAAACGCACCGCCGTCTTCCGGGTGAACCCTGGGAGGTCGGCGATGTCGTCCACGGTGGCGGCCTTGACCGAGTCCAGGTTGGGGAAGTGCTCCAATAGCCGCCGCTTACGCACCGGGCCGATGCCCGGCGCCTGGTCCAGGGCCGAGGCCAGCAGTTCTTTTCTCGCCCGTTTGCGGTGGTAGGTGATGGCGAAGCGGTGGGCCTCGTCCCGCAGGCGGAGCAGCAGCAACCATCCCGCCGCGTTGGCCGGCAAAAACAGGGGGTTCTTGCGCCCGGGTAAGAAGAGCCGGTCCCGCACCGGCCGGCCGGCCTGCACCGCGGCCTTGGCCAGGGCCACCACCGGGATTTTTTTCATAAGGGCCAGTTCTTTCAGGGCTTGCATCACTACATTGAGCTGGCCCCGGCCCCCGTCCACCACCAGGAGGTCCGGCAACCCCTGCCCCTCCTGGCGGTAGTGGCGCTGCACCACTTCCCGCAGCATGGCGTAGTCGTCCTGGCCGGCCACCCCCCGGATGCGGAAGCGCCGGTAGCCGGATTTGTCCGGCGATCCATTCACGAAGGACACCAGGGCCCCCACCGGCTGCTCCCCCTGGAGGGCGGAGATGTCCAGGCACTCGATGCGCTCCGGCGGCAGGGTTAGGTGCAGGCGTTCCTGGAGATCCAGCAGCGCCGCCCCGGGCTCGGCCGCGGGGGCTGCCAGGCGCCGCGTCAAGGCCGCCCGGGCGTTTTCCGCCGCCAGGGCCAGGAGCCGGCCCCGCTCGCCCCCGGGGGCCGCCAGCAAGCGTACCGGGGCGCCCTTCTCTTCGCTCAAGAGCGCCTCCAGCAGCCGCCGGTCCGGGATTTCCCGGGGCAGTAGCATTTCGTCGGGCAGGGGCCGGCCCTGGGAATAATACTGCTTGGCGAAGGCCCCCACCAGGTCGGCTTCCGGCGGCGGCTCGGGAAAATGGTATTCCCGGCTGCCGGTGACCAGGCCGCCCCGCACCAGGAGCACCAGGATGAGGGCCTGGCCGCCCTCGGCCGCCAGGCCCAGGGCGTCCTGGTCCCGGAAATTGGGGCGGGCCATGTCCTGGCGCGCCAGGGTGTGACTGATGGCGGCGATGCGGTCCCGCAGGACCGCGGCCCGCTCGAAATCCAGGTCCGCCGCGGCCCGGGCCATGTCGCCCTTCAGCTTCGGCAACAGCTTCCGGCCCCGGCCCTTGAGAAAGAGAACGGCCTCCTGCACCGCCTGGCCGTAATCCTGGGCGTTCACCGCGCCGGCGCAGGGCCCCAGGCAGTGCTGCAACTGGTACTCCAGGCAGGGCCGCGAGCGCGGCGCCAACCGCCGCTGCCGGCAGGTGCGCACCCCGAAGGCCTGCTGCATTACCTTCAGGGTCTCCCGGGCCATGGCGGCGGAGGCGTAGGGGCCGAAATACATCGCTCCGTCCGGGCTGAAGCGCCGCACGAACCGCAGGGCCGGAAATTCCTCGGTCAAATCCAGGCGCAGGCAGAGATAATTCTTGTCGTCCCGCAACATCACGTTGTAACGTGGACGGTGTTCCTTGATGAGGTTGCGCTCCAGGATCAAGGCCTCCCGGCCGGTGGCGGTGAGCAGGAAGTCCACCCGGGCCAGTTTTTTCAGCAGCAGCGCGGTCTTGGGGTCGTGCCTTTCCGGGGTCTTGAGATAGGAGCCCAGGCGGTGCTTCAGGCGCACCGCTTTCCCCACGTAGAGCACCCGGCCTTTGTCGTCCTTGAACAGGTAGACGCCGCTGGCTGCGGGGGCCTGGCGCCAGGCCCCGGCCAGGGCCGGATAGGGGGAATCGGGCTTTGCTTTGGATTCGGGCATCCTGTATGCTAGGATAACAGGCCGCACCTGCCTGTCAAGGCGGTGAATATTGCCCCACCGGGACACAGAGGGCACAGAGTAACGAATGGTGCGCCGGGCGCACCATATCAATATTTGGTTGCGAACCTCAGCGTACGTAATCATGAGGATTCTTAAGAATCAGGAAGGCGTCAAGTCCCCCTTTGGAAAAGGGGGATTTTAGGGGGATTTTCAGGAGGTTATCATGACTCTACTACCCCTGCGGCCCCTGGGCCGCACCGGACATAACGCCACCTTATTGGGCCTGGGCGGTGAAGGCATCCTGCGCACATTCGGCCAGGACCAGGGCGCCCAGGCGGTCATCGAGGCGGCGCTGGCCGCGGGCATCAACTATTTTGAGTCCGCCCGGGCCTACTCCGGCAGCGAAGCCTACCTGGGCCGGGCCCTCAAGGGTCACCGGGACCAGCTCTTCCTCAGCAGCAAGTCCCACGGCCGCACCTACAAAGCGGCCATGGCCCACCTGTCCGTCACCCTGCACCACCTGGACACCGACCACCTGGACCTGTGGCAGGTCCACGACGTCCGCACCGCGGCCGATCTGGAAGCCCTGAGCGCCCCCGGCGGGGGCCTGGAGGCCTTCCGGGAGGCCCGGGAGCGGGGCTGGACCCGGTTTGTGGGGGTCACCGGCCACCACGACCCCGGGGTGCTGCTGCAAGCCCTGGACCTGTTCCCCTTCGACACCGTGCTCCTGCCGGTGAACCCGGCGGAACCGCACTACCGGAGCTTCCTGCCGGTGGCCGCGGCCGCCCTGGCCCGGGGCCGGGGGGTCATCGCCATGAAGGTCCTGTGCCGGGGGCTGCTGCCCCAACTGGCGGAAGAACCCCGGGAGCTGGTGCCCGAACTGGTGGCCTACGCCCTGAGCCAGCCGGTCAGCCTGGCGGTGGTGGGGGCCGACACCCCGGAGCAGGTTAAGGAGCTGGCCGCCGCGGCCCGGGACTTCGTCCCCATGACCCCAGCGGAGCAGAAGGCCCTGGAAGAGGCCGTGGCCCCCTTCGCCCGCCAGGTCATGTACTACAAGCCTTAAACCTAACTTTTACTCCCCCATTACCGTGGGCCGGGAGGGGAGTTTGAGGGGAGGGCGATTGTAAGCCGCCGACCCTCCCCTCAAATTACTTCTCCCTCCTCCCCTCCCCTTCCAGCCTCTTGCCCACGTACCAGTCGATCTGGCGGCAGATACCCTTGATGACCTGGGCCTCCCGGGCCCGGAGGCCGTGGCGGGCAAAGAGGCGCCGGACGTTGAACATCCAGTGCTCCGGGTTCTGGTGGCTGATGAAGTTGATCTTCACCAGGGTCTCCTGGAGCCTGGCGTACATGGATTCCAGCTCCGCCACGTTGGCCAGGCGGGGCGCAAACCGGGGCTTCCCGCTGCCGGCCAGAAAGATTTCGTAGGCCATAACCAGCACCGCCTGGGCCAGGTTCAGCGACGAGCACGCCGCGGTGGGAATGTGCACCAGGGCATGGCAGAAGTGCAGCTCCTCGTTGGTGAGGCCGAAGTTCTCCGGCCCGAAAAGCAACGCCACTTCGTTCACCGCCGAGATGTCGAGGAGCCGGGCCGCCACCTCCCGGGGGGTGAAGAATTCGCGGCGCACCCCACCCAGGCGGGCCGTGGTGCCCACCACGTATTGGAAGGGGGCCAGGGCCTGGCCCAGGTCGTCCACCACCGCCATGCGGTCCAGGAGGTGGACCGCCGGGCCGGTGGCCATCATGGCCATGCGCTCCCGGTCCAGATCCTCAGGCTGCACCAGCACCAGGCGGCTCAGGCCCATGTTGCAGGCGGCCCGGGCTACGGCGCCGATGTTTTCCGCCAGCCGGGGCCGGAACAGGACCACCGCCACCTTATCCAGCCGCACCCGGGCTGCGGTATCGGAGGTTCCCTGGCGTTTCATGGCAATACTTTAGCATATCCCGCCCATCCGGCAAACATATGGGGATTTCCGGTTTTTGGTTTTCGGTTTTCGGTGGGGGGTAGAAGATTTTTCAACCACCACTCCGCCCCCCCAAGGGAGGGGGAGAGGCGGGGCGCGGCATCTTTATGGAGACTCACCGTTCATTTATGACGAATGCCGCGCCACCCCGCCGCGCTTAAGCCCTGATGGCCGCCCTTGGGTCTTTCTTGCCCCCATCGTAAAAATTATGATTATAATAAAAGAAGGAACGGGCCGCGGCGGCTCCGGAAGCATCTGGCCATCAAGGAGCAGTGCCATGAAAGCTAAATTCTTCATCCTGGGGTTCCTCCTGGTGCTGGCGGGGTGCGGCCCCGCCATTTCCACCAGCCTGCAGCAGGAAGCCGGACCCCGGGTCAGCTTCGCCGAGCTTGCGGCCCAACCGGACCGATACCAGGGCCGCCTGATGGTCCTGGGGGGGTTAGTGATGAGCGTCCAACCCTGGGAGAAAGGGAGCCTGCTGACGGTGGACCAGCGGCAGTTGGACGACAGACTTTTCCCCATCGGGACCGTCTCCGGCGGCACCTTCCTGGTGGAAAGCGACCAGTGGCTGAGCCCGGCCCAATTCCAGCCCAAGAGCAAGGTAACGGTGGCCGGGGTGGTAGCAGGCGCCCAAAACGGCCTGCCGCTGCTGAAAGGTCGGGAAGTTACCTTCCAGGGGTATCCCACCTGGGAAAAATTCTATTATCCCGTGCCCCGGGAATGGTATGCCCCCGAACTGGAGTACTGGTACACTCCGCCCTACTTCGACATCTATCGGGGGGGCAGCCACCGCTAGGAGCAACCGCCATGCATATCGACGGCTATGAATTTGGGCACCTGGTGATCGACGGCCAATCCTACCGCCAGGACCTCCTGATCTGGCCGGGCCACATCAAGAGCGACTGGTGGCGCCGCGAGGGCCATCTGCTGCAGCTGGACGACGTGGCCGAAGCCCTGGCGGCCGACCCCCAGGTTCTGGTGGTGGGCACCGGTAACCCCGGGAATCTGCGGGTGGATCCGGACCTGGCCGCGTACCTCCAGGAAAGGGGCATCGACCTGGTGATCAAACCCACCCGGGAGGCAGTGCCGGTAATCAACGACCTGGCCGGCCGGCGCCGCCTGGCCGCGGCCCTGCATTTAACCTGTTGAGGTGAGAGCCGGGGGAAGCGACTCCCCTACCCTCCCCTCAAGCTCCCCTCCCAACCCCGTAGGCGTTGGGGGAGAGGGTTTCAGTATCCTGGGAGAACTTCCTCGACCATAAATTACCAAATCATCGACGCTCATCTGCACACCGGCATCCAGAACGTTTCCTGGGGTTGGGAAAACGCCCGGCCGCTGCTGGTGGGGGCGGGCATCAGCGGCGTCGGAGTCATTCCGCCGGTGGAAGACATTTACGACCGCTATGACCCCGGTTTCACCGACAGCCCCGCCTGGCAGAGCTGCCGCCGGGCGGCGCACCGCTACCTGCTGGACCTGAAACGCGGCGGCGCCGGTCCGGGCCTGGACATCTTCCCCTATTTCTTCGTGTGGAACGACTTCGCCTGGGAGGACCTGGGGCCGGAATACGCCGCCATTAAGTGGCACCGCCACGCCGATGAGCCGGTGTACCGCTACCAGGACTCCCGCTGCCGCCAGTTCCTGGAGGTGGCCCGGACCATGGGCCTCCCCATCCTCCTGGAGGAGACCCTGGAAAACACCCTGTTCTTCCTGGAGCATTTGGCCGGGGACCTGCCGGTCATCATCCCCCACCTCGGGGCCTTGAACGGCGGCTACGTGCCCCTGGACCGGGCCGGGGTCTGGGGCCGCCCCCGGATCTATGCCGACACCTCCACCGCGGCCTTCCCCGAAATCAAGGATTTTCTCCGGCGTTACGGCAGTGACCGTCTGCTGTTCGGCAGTGACTACCCCTTCAGCCACCCCCAGACGGAACTGGCGAAAATCCTGAGCCTCAACCTGCCGGAGGCCCAGACCTGGGCCATCCTGGGGGACAATTTCCGGCGGTTGTGCGGGATAGCTCTTTAGACCTGCAAAATTGTTTTTCAGGGAGGGGCCTAGTACTTGGTTGCGAAAGTTCGCGACTGTTATTAGGAGCGTCCTCAAAGCCAGGGATTCATAAAGTCCCCCTTTGAAAAAGGGGGATTTAGGGGGATTTCAAGTGCGTATAAAAATCCCCCCTGACCCCAGTAGTGTCAGGCAGGTATTTTGCATTACCGGCTCAAATCGAAAAATTGAAAATGTAGCCGCAGGCTTTAGCCTGCGCCGTCCCAAACTTTCAGCCAATACCCCTGAGAGTTCCCGGGTGGAAGAGAAAAGTCCGGACACAAGAAGTTATTTTATGTCCGAACATTTATTGGCGGGCAATGCCCGCCCTAAAAAGATATTTATGTAGGGCGCGTTTCACGCGCCAT
>Ga0315268_10002829_pt1 | contig 19353 bp, 16 predicted proteins | sample C1_top_MG_FD_204535 | JGI IMG/M metagenome (GOLD analysis project Ga0315268, IMG submission 204535) | Sediment microbial communities from Yellowstone Lake, YNP, Wyoming, USA - C1_top | ecosystem: Environmental > Aquatic > Freshwater > Lake > Sediment | place: USA: Wyoming | collected 2017-08-01
AAGATCCCGTCTCTATAAAACTCTGGAGTTCCGAAGGTGTGATTGCCACATATGCACGCATGACAGAAGGATATAAGAATCTAACAAGTTAGTCCGACCGCCATCGCTGCGATGCTCTTGCGAAGGGGTGATCTGTCATTAATTTCTACCAAAGTTGCTCGTTCTTCTTCGGCTTGAGTCACAGTGCGAGGGTCTCGAGGCAGTGTAAATAGATTTTGCGGGCGAAGTGGTGCGGCGATAGCGAAAAATTGATCCTCGCGGAGCTTTCCCTTTCGCCCCCGTGAGGTCATGCTCAACGCGATACTCACTTTCGCCCGGATGGTTATCTGCGAAAAGTCGCGAACCAACGATTCCAGTCGATGCATGCCAAGAGCATCACATTTACCAACTAGCCAGAGCGCGTCTGCTCGCTCACAAGACCAATGAATCATTGACGATGTCCACCTTCGATCAGTAAGAGAATCCGAGACCCCTTCTATCGAGCCCAGATCGATAACGGCGAAGTCACAGTTGCCAAAGAGGTCGTCCAAATACTCCGCAAGTTTGGGACCTCGCTCCCGAGTGAATTCACTGACACTCAGATGGGGAGCAATTGTTCGGGAGGAATTCTCCGCATCCAATTTGTGAAGGGAGAGCAACGGAGCAATTGAAGGGTGGCGTACATCGGCATCCATCAGAAGTGTCTCGTGGCCGAGGGCGCTCAACTCCATGGCAAGGTTTATCGCCAAGTTCGTGCATCCGGCCGATCCAGAAGAAGAGCCGATCGCGACAACGTGTGCGCGTCGCCTCTTGAAAGTTTCGACCGAATTCCGTACTAGCGGTGCCCTCACGAATCCCCTGACCAAATTAAGCAGCTCTGAAGGCTCGCGTGGCACTTGGAACAGTCCGACAAACTCTTGGGTTTCGTTGGCATCTGGCGAGAATCCGACTACCTGCCGGACTTTGCCCTGAAGTGAAGTGACCGTGTCGGGTGAGATCCCCGGCAAATCCGGTGAATAAACAAGTACGACATTACGACATTTGATCAGATCAAGATTAATAAAGGTCATTAAGGAGTCGGCGTCCAGAGCTCTGAAAATTACGTTCCAACCCTGACTAAAGAGAGTTCCCGCAACAAAACCTTCTAACTCAGGATTTGCGATCGCCGTAACAACCTCAGGTAATGCTATTTCAGCCATTCACTCGAACCACAACTACACGTCCCGTTGCCGTGGCATCCAATACCTGCATAATATTTTTTGCATTGACAGATACCGTTAATGTTAAATCTCCACTTAAGTTCTGCCCTTTTCTATCAATACCCAATATGTATACATGGGATAAGACCAAACTCGGTGGGCTGATCTCTTTCGAGAGTCGAGAGTCTCCGACGTGGTAGAGATTCACTTCTTCACCCGTGAGCAGATCAACAGGCATGTCGGAGGCATGGACGCTGATCGGAACCGCACTCATCTGTCGAGTCTTCGCATTCCCACTCAAAGCGCTCATCGGCAATAACTCCCCCGGGCCGACAGCTTTGAGTACCAAGAAGTGGCTCACATCCCGTCTGGCGGAAACGTAAGCACTGGATCCCTCTGGTATCGCCGCCTTCTTAGGAACTAAATCGCTCAATAAGATTTCACTTCCTGGTACGAGAGTTGTTTTGGCACTCCACAAAAGCACAGTTCGATTGGCCATTGAGGAAAGCAGGTATGCCGACAGAAATGAGGCGCATATAAGAATCATGGCGGCGATGGTTCGTGTTTGTACTTTCTTCTTGGACCGTCTCATAGGGAGCAACTAAAGGCCCTCGCTGAGATAGTTACTGAAGCATTTCCACAATCATCCGAACGAATGAAGAGTAAATCCTCCCTCCGGGTGAGGACAGCACTAGCCGTCGTAGCAAGAGTGTGCCAATGACTACATCCACCCTAATATGCCGACCGGTTTCACTTCGCCTCGTATCGAGCAATCAGAGCGAGCTTTGGAACCACCCAATGTTGGACCTCTACAACCACAACACGCAAAAGTGCGTTACACAGGCACCACTGCTGTATTCAATACCTAGCAACTTCGGCGAAGACTACGACCCCGATTTTGCGCCTCAACCGACATCAGCAACTGATCTCCCGGACCTTCGCATCTGGACCTTGAAATTTGCCACAAGTGTTCTAGAGATATGGGCAGCGAAACGGCAGCCTGCGCAACTGGCCAGATGGTGCCATCACACGATTTATTCTCAATTAATTGCCAAAGTCGGATCACTGCAGGAAGTTGGAAAAATTCGAAAACTCCATCAATGTCAGCCTCTTGATGGCATATGCGAAAGCGCCCTGACGGTGAGGTTTGATGACCGCATCCGTTCGCTGGCTATTCGATTTGAAGGCGTAGACCATCGCTGGCTCTGCACATCGCTGGCTCTTTTATAGACGCGAAGTTACTTCGCTCCGTGGCACCGTTTGTATTTCTTCCCTGATCCACACGGACATAGAGCATTTCGCGAAATCCCACCCGTCGTGCTTGTCCCACTCTCATCTGGAGCTGAGTACTGAAGTTCTGTAGGCGCCGAGTGCTCATCAAGGCCCTTACCGGTAACTTCGTTGCTGCTCTCCTCAACGGTAACTTCAATATTGAACAAGAAGCCAGCAATTTCCTCTTTGATCGCATCCATCATGGCTGAGAAAAGTTCGAACCCTTCGTTCTGATATTCAACTAGGGGATCACGTTGGGCCATGGCGCGAAGGCCGATGCCCTCTTGGAGATAGTCCATCTCATAAAGGTGCTCACGCCATTTTCTATCAAGAACCGAGAGCAGAATCTTGCGCTCCAATTCGCGCATCACCTCGGACCCAAGGAATTCCTCGCGTGCTGCGTAGGCGAGAAGTGCGTCGTCAGTGATCCTCTGCTCTAAGTAGTCGCCATCAAGGGCAACGCGAGAGCCAAGCTCCTTATCCAACTCCTCAATCGTGAAGGAGATTGGATATAGCGCCTTCAAGGCCGCCCAGAGAGTGTCCAGATCCCAATCCTCGGCGTAGCCACCCGAAGTGGCCGAAGAGACGTACGCGGAGAGAGTGTCTTTCAAAAAGGTCTGTACTTGGTCTTGGATGTCTTTGCCCTCAAGGACTAATCGACGCTCGCCATAAATGACTTGTCGTTGACGATTGAGTACATCGTCGTACTTCAAAACATTTTTGCGAATTTCAAAGTTCTGCGATTCAACTTGAGTCTGCGCCGAGCGGATCGCGTTGCTGACCATTTTGGATTCAATGGGAGTGTCCTCTGGAATTCCAGCGGCCGATAAGAAGCGCTCAACCATGCCTGAATTGAATCGACGCATCAGGTCATCTTGTAGCGAGAGATAGAAACGAGACTCTCCAGGATCGCCTTGACGACCGGAACGACCACGCAACTGATTATCAATGCGCCTGGATTCGTGCCGCTCAGTTCCAAGAACATAGAGGCCACCAAGGGCAATTACTTCCTCGTGTTGGGTTGCAACGGCAGCTTTTTGCTTGGCCAATTCGGACGGCCAGGCATGTTCGTATTCCTCTGGTGTGTCAACAGGTGAAAGACCTTGCCTTTGGAGTTCGAAATCGGCCATGAACTCAGGATTTCCGCCGAGCATAATGTCAGTTCCGCGACCTGCCATGTTGGTGGCAACAGTTACCGCAGCAACCGTGCCGGCCCTCGCGATGATCGCGGCTTCTCGTTCGTGATGCTTTGCATTGAGAACTTCGTGGGCCACGCCATTTCTCTTAAGAACGGCCGAGAGTTCCTCCGACTTCTCCACGCTGACGGTGCCAACGAGAACTGGTTGACCCTTGCGGTGACGTTCGACAATATCTTGGGCCACAGCTGTAAATTTCCCGATCTCAGATTTATAAACAAGATCTGCTTGGTCGGCGCGGATCATTTCGCGGTTTGTTGGGATGGGAACGACACCAAGTTTGTAGATCTGGTGGAATTCGGCAGCCTCGGTCATGGCCGTACCGGTCATTCCCGAGATTTTCTCGTAAAGACGGAAGTAATTCTGCAAAGTGATCGTAGCCAGTGTCTGATTCTCATCTTGGATCTCAATGCGCTCTTTCGCCTCGAGAGCCTGGTGCATACCTTCGCTGTAGCGACGGCCGGCCAAAATGCGGCCAGTATGTTCATCGACAATCAGGAGTTCGCCGTTCATGACAACATAATCTTTGTCGCGCTTAAATAATTCCTTCGCTCTAATAGCGTTATTGAGGTAGCTGATCAAAGGCGTATTTGCGGACTCGTAGAGATTATTGATGCCGAGTAATTCTTCAACTTTGGTGACGCCCTCTTCAATAATTCCCGACGTGCGCTTCTTCTCATCTACCTCGTAGTGGACATCGCGCACGAGTTTCTGCGCAATAGTGTTGAACTCGACGTACCACTTGGTGGCCTTGTCCGCAGGTCCGCTGATGATCAATGGAGTACGTGCTTCGTCGATAAGAATGGAGTCAACTTCATCCACGACGGCGAAGTAATGATCGCGCTGCACGCACTCATCGAGAGTCCACGCCATGTTGTCGCGCAAGTAATCAAAGCCAAATTCATTGTTGGTTCCGTAAGTGATATCAGCTGAGTACGCAATCCGGCGCTCCGCAGGATTCATGGATCCCAGAATCACTCCAACAGAGAGTCCCAGGAATCTGTGGATGCGACCCATCCACTCGCTGTCACGTTCGGCAAGATAATCGTTGACAGTAACTACGTGTACACCCCGACCGGCAAGGGCGTTGAGATATGAAGGCAAAGTGGCGACAAGAGTCTTTCCTTCACCTGTTCGCATTTCGGCAATATTTCCTCGGTGAAGCGCAGTTCCACCCATGAGCTGAACATCGTAATGTCGCTGACCGAGGGTTCTCTTGGCCGCCTCACGAACTACGGCGAATGCCTCAGGCAACAAGTCATCCAATGTCTCACCGTTGGCCAGTCTTTCCTTAAACTTGCCCGTCATGCCACGCAAAGCCTCATCGCTGAGAGCGGAGATTTCGGCTTCGTGACTATTGACGGCGGTAACAACTTTGGCTAATTCACGAAGTGTCCGTCCTTCTCCTGCCCGCAAGATTCGGTCTAAAAATGCTGGCATGCCGCAACCTTTCTCATACTCACGCGAATCGGCGCTTTAAGGGGGAACTGCCCCAACTCATTGCCCTATCGTAGGGGAAGAGCAACAAGGGCGGTAACCGCTGCGACCACATGAAATCCACCTTTTTCCAGCGTCCTCACAGCCTCGCCTAAGGTGGCGCCGGTCGTGATCAAATCATCGACAAGGAATACCTCGCATGGCCGACCACATTGGCGTATAACGCTCATGGCGCCAGATAGATTCCCGAAACGTGAAGATGCATCTAGCAACGATTGATCATTAACTCTTCGGTTGTGTCGAATTATGTCCCGCATGGCAAGCGCCTCCATTGCAGACAGGCGATTGGCGATGTCGCCAACGAAATTCCTTCCCCGCCGCCTTAACGCTTGCCTGCTGTGGGGAATTGGAACGATTGCCGGACGAACTCCGAGGGCATTCACCGCATGACGAAATGAATGTGCGAGGGCGACTAAAAGAATGTCGTCAGCCTTGCGCACTCCATCTTCTTTCGCAGCCAGAAGAATGTGTCCGGCCTTGGAGTTGTACCGAATCGACGAAAAGACTGGAACTTCGCCGACCTGACTTCGGAAATCATGAAGTCGCAACTCTTTGGAACAAGTACTACACAACTCATGATGTAGCTCACCACATCCAAGACACCGAGGCGGAAAAATCAGTTCGTGCATTCCGCTAAGAAATTTCACTGAATTAGTCTCGAGGACATTCCCTAAGAGTTGGCAGGTCGCCTTAAAGAATTGTGGACGGACGAATTGTGGACGGATAATCTTTCGGCTGAAGTCGGATGGGTCGAGAGAGAACTTCGCCCCCTGCACGTCTTGGAAGAGTCAGTACGAAATGCGCACCCTGCCCGGGTCTGCCCCATGCTTCGAGTTCTCCATTGTGAAGTCTTGCATCTTCAAGGGCGATAGAAAGTCCAAGCCCGGTGCCACCGCGCACCCGAGCCCTTGATGGATCTGCCCGCCAGAACCGATCAAAAACCCTGTATGCCGATGCCTCTTCAAGCCCAACCCCATGGTCGCGAACGCCGACGGCAACTTCATCCTCCGATGCCACGATCCTGACCTTTATCGGCTTTGAGTCCGAATACTCAATTGCATTCGTCAAAAGATTTCGGAGAATGCGCTCGACCCGTCGAATATCTGCGTGAATCAATACTGTTTCTTCAGGATGAACTAGGTCGATCCTCGTGGCACGTTCCTTCGCAAGAAGGGAGAGATCAGATATGCATCTACTTGCCAGTGCGACCATGTCGAACTCGACGCTTTCAAGAATCGCCACCTCAGCATCGAAGCGACTGACTTCTAGGAGATCTTCCAGAAGTCTTTCAAATCGATCTATCTGGGCAACGAGAAGTTCAGCACTTCGAGCGATGTTTGGGTCGAATTGATCGCGCGAGGAGTGAATGACTTCGGAGGCCATTCGCAAAGTCGTTAGAGGTGTTCTGAGTTCATGCGAGACATCCGAGACAAAGCGTTGCTGGACGCGAGACAGATTTTCCAATCGCGTGATTTGATTTTGAAGCGAGAGCGCCATCTCATTGAAAGCAGTGCCGAGTCTTGCAATTTCGTCCTTGCCCTTGATCTGCATTCGCTGGCTTAGGTCCCCTGCCGTAAAGCCCTCGGCAATCCGCGCCGCCTCTCGCACTGGGCGAACGATCTGGCGCACCACCAAGGAAGTGATGAGCGTAATCAGCAAGAGCAGAGCCAAGCCAGTAAAGAGTAAGGAGCGACTTAGAAGATCAAGGGTGGCATTCTGACTCGTTAAGCTAAATAGCAGATACATTTCATACGAGCCGGCTTTTGGAATTGTTATTTTCTCGCCCACTGCCAAAGCCGGAACTTGCGTTCCGTCTGAGTACTGAATCAGAGTCTCAGACCACTGGGTCGAAATATCCTTCTGGACGCGGGTTCGCAATTCCTTCGGTATCGATGTAACCAGCATCTGGTTGGAAGTCCTCTGATAGTCAATGGCCCCTTTAAGCGTGGGCGCAGTTCTAAGAAGAGCAACTTCGCGGCCGTTGATCGCGGTACCAATGACGCTAGGAGAATTCACGATAATGTCATCGACGATCTGCTTGATCGCTTTAGCTTCAGAATCTGAAGCGAGAATAATTCTGTACTGCGCATTGAATATGGCCGATCGAGTTTCGGCCACGGATGACTCCACTTTGACCTTGCGGATGCCTTCAGAAAGTTGTGCGTATAGAGCCGAGCCAGTCAGCCAGACAACGCCCAAGCAGAGCAAAACGGTCGAAAAAATAACTTTAAATGCGAGAGAGTTTCGAAAGCGGGCGACCCGAATCGAGCGAGTCATCTCACGCTCCGCCTGTTACTCCCGCTTTGTAGCCAACCCCACGAACAGTCACGACGATCTCAGGATTTTCCGGATCGTGTTCGACTTTCGCGCGAAGCCTTTGGACATGAACGTTTACCAAACGAGTGTCAGTTGAATGACGATATCCCCAGACTTCACTTAGGAGTGCATCTCGTGTGAATACCCTACGTGGCTCCTTGGCCAGGGCTACCAGAAGGTCGAACTCCAAACGAGTGAGCGCGATGACTTTTCCGCCGCGCGTCACCTGATGTGCCACAAGGTCGATGGCCAGGTCAGCCAATGTAAGGCGCCCAGAAAGGCCTGCGGATGAGCGACGTAGTCGTGTGCGAATTCTGGCAACAAGTTCGGATGGATGCTTGAACGGCTTGATCATGTAATCATCTGCGCCGGCCTCAAGTCCTTCGACAACGTCAAGGGTGTCGCCTTTTGCGCTCAGCATCACGATAGGCACCATCGACTCTGCTCTAATCAGTCTGCAGACTTCAATACCGTTGAGCCCGGGCAACATGACATCAAGCAGCACCAAATCAGGAGGATTGGCACGAAATACTTCGAGAACTTCATCTCCTCGGCTGACCAAGTCCACATCGATTCCAGCGCTGGTCAAAACAATGCCGAGCATCTCGGCAAGGTCCTGGTCATCGTCGACGACCATAACCAGTGTCACTAGCTACCGTGTTCCCACGAGTTGAGGTACATGTCTTGCGCCGGAGTAAGTGTGTCGATCTCTCCGCCCATGCTCTTGAGTTTCAACTTCGCGACCTCAAGATCAATATATTCGGGCACATCGTGAAGACCGGCTGCCAAATTCTTGGCATTTGCCACGAGCCATTCCGCAGTGAGGGCTTGATCAGAAAAAGACATGTCCATGACTGCTGCTGGGTGTCCTTCGGCGGCGCCAAGATTTACTAGACGCCCTTCTGCTAGCAGAAGCAACCGGCGGCCATCGGCCATCACATACTCATCCGTTTGGTGACGAATCTTTGAATTCTTTTTGGCCGATTTTTGCTCCAGCCAGGCCACGTCGATTTCAATATCAAAGTGTCCAGAGTTGGCCATGATCGCGCCGTCTTTCATCACTGCGAAGTGCTCCTCTCGAAGCACATCCCGGTTGCCGGTCACCGTGATGAAGACATCGCCTATCTTCGCCGCATCAATCATCGGCATAACGCGGTAGCCCTGCATCATCGCGTCCAGTGCCTTAGTCGGGTTGATCTCCGTAACGACTACATCCGCGCCCATGCCCTTTGCTCGCTCTGCTACTCCCTTGCCGCAGTATCCAAAGCCTGCAACAACAAGAATTCGCCCAGCAAGAAGGAAATTCGTAGAACGAAATAGAGCATCAAGGCTGGACTGTCCGGTTCCGTAACGATTGTCGAACATATGCTTTGTATCAGTGTCATTTACGGCGATCATCGGAAACTTCAATGCACCGTCCTTGGCCATCTGTCTCAACCTGATGACACCCGTAGTGGTCTCTTCGCAGCCACCCGTAATTCCGGCAATGAGTTCCTTGCGCGTGGTGTGCAGAGTATTTACAAGGTCGCAGCCATCATCAAATACCTGATGAGGTTGGATATCCAAAGCAGCGTTGATGTGTGAGTAGTACCCGTCGCGATCTACTGAATTGCGGGCGAAGACACTAATTCCGTATTCATGCACAAGAGCCGCGGCGACATCATCTTGGGTGGAAAGCGGATTGGACGCACAGAGGGCGATATCGGCACCGCCAACTTTGAGAGTGCGCATCAGATTCGCAGTCTCTGTAGTGACGTGCATGCAGGCAGCAATGCGGACACCGGCGAATGGCTGAGTCTTTGCAAAACGCTCACGAATTTGGGCAAGTACCGGCATATTCCGTTCGGCCCATTCGATCCTCTTTCGACCCTCTGCAGCAAGGCTGGCATCTGCAATATCGTGTCGTGGGACTGTGACGGTAACTGGTGAACTCACGAAAATCTCCTTCTTTGAATCCTTATGTATGGGTATCAAGACCCCAAGGCTACTTGGTCAGCCTAAGAACGGCACATTTCAACCACGGATGAGGCTCAGAACCTCTTCTCGGACCCGGTCCAAACGGGCTTGGGTTTTAGCTTCAACATTCAGGCGCAGAAGGGGCTCGGTATTAGATGATCTCAAGTTAAACCACCATGCATCCGCGCTAACAGTCAGGCCATCAAGGTGATCCAGAGTCACCCCACCTTTCTTGCCATACAGTTCTTCAACGTAGGCAAGGATTGCTGCTGGGTCAGAGACCGTTGAATTGATTTCACCGCTTGCGAAATATCGCTGATACTTCTTCAATATTTTTGACAATGGGTTGGCTTGCGTACCGAGAGCTGCAACGGCATGAAGTGCTGCGAGCATTCCTGAATCAGCGCACCAGAAATCACGGAAGTAGAAATGCCCTGAATGTTCACCTCCGAAAACTGCCCCAGTGTCAGCCATCAACTTCTTTATATAAGAATGGCCAACTCGGCTCCGAATTGCCGTGCCCCCGTTCTCAGTAACGATCTCAGCAACTGATCGCGAGGAGATTAAGTTGTAGATCACTCCAGATTTCGGATGCCTCGAAAGTTCCCGCGCCGCGATGAGTCCCGTGAGAGTCGATGGATTGACGATCTCGCCCTTTTCATCGACCAAAAAGCAGCGATCCGCATCCCCGTCGAAGGCAAGGCCGATATCTGCTCTGTGTTTTAAGACTGCTTTCTGCAAATCCTTGAGGTTGGCAGGATCAATCGGGTTGGCGTCATGATTTGGGAAAGTCCCATCCAACTCGAAGTACAGCTCTACGATCTCAACATTAAGTCGCTCGAAAACAGGCTTTGCGGTGTACCCGGCCATTCCGTTACCCGCGTCAATGACGATTTTCAACGGGCGAATCTCTGATACGTCCACCAGAGAGAGCAGATGATTGACGTACTCATCCAACATATTTCTCTGGGTTTCCATACCGACCGAGCGCATGCTGATCGGACTGCCTTCTATGACATCACGTTCAATCGCAACCAGACCCGATTCTTTGCCGATCGGGCGAGCACCGCTCTTGCACATTTTAATCCCATTGTATTCGGCTGGATTGTGACTTGCCGTGAACATCGCCCCAGGCATATTCAATTTACCGGATGCAAAATAAAGCATGTCAGTTGATGCCAGTCCGATCCTGATGACGTCCATCCCATTTGATGTTGCACCCGCAGAAAATGCGTCGGCCAACAAAGGAGAAGAGGGACGCATGTCCTCGCCGATGATGATGGTCGCCGGCTCTCGCTCTTGCTCAAGAAATCGAGCAAATGCCAATCCAACTCGAAATGCAAAATCAGGGGTTATCTCGTTTTCGACCAATCCCCTAATGTCATATGCCTTGAAAATATCGGGCGATGTGAAATTGCTCATGGCTAGGAACGGACGGCGCGCAGATGACCTCGGCGACCAAGACCTTGAACGCCCAACTGCGCAGCAGGATCAGCAGTGGCTTTAGTCGGCAGAGCAACTTCACGGACTGCATCAGCTATCGCCATGAGATCTTCATCGGTTGGCCCTGGCTCTATACCAGTGCGCTCTTGCCTAATGACGTTCCAGCCGTTTGGAACCGTCAGTCGTTCCCCGTGCACTTCGCACAAGTCATAGGCATGCGGCTCTGCAAAGGTTGCCAAGGGGCCAACCACTGCAACGGAATCTGCATACACATAGGTCAGCGTCATAACCGCCTTTCGGCGGCACCCTCCCCGAGAGCAACCGCGACCTACTCGTGATGTCATGCCATACAGGTTAGTGGGAGAAACTCGTTTTCTAATGCAATGACCCGTGCGCTAACGATTAATAACGGCAATGTCGGATACCGGCACGGCCGCCTTTGCCAAGGTGCTCCCGACCGCCAATGGAAATGCCCCGACACCACTCGCTGAAGTGATCAACCCGCTACCCGCGACTTCCGATTTGATATCGGAGATGGTAATTGACTGAGCATTGTCAGGTACTTTCCATATCACTGCGTCGGCACCAGTGATGTGGGCAGTTTTCATCTTCCTAGTTGTAAGGCGCGTGGCAACAACCAAATCAATCGTGTCACCCGTAAATACCAAAGTCGGTGACAAGCCTGTCATTGCCATCGTCATAGGCACCAATAGAGGGCTTGCTGAATTCCAAACAATATCTTGATGATCACCCATTCGAAGTGGTGTGTAGACGCCAGCGACGATCGGTTGATCTGATCGGATGCGCAACGAGAACGCGCTGTAAGCGATGGTGGGGCTCAAGGCAATGTCGACTACCTTCCCATGTGGAATGTCCATCCCGTCAAGGCCCACTGGCACGAATACGCCATCTTTGGAAATCGAATCCACGCGGATATTGGCATCAACATTTCCGGGGACCAGAACCCGCAATGTGTGTGGACCCCCCGTGCCTTTCGTAACTTGATGAGGAATACCAGAGAGAACAAAATCTGTCCGTGGAAGATCAACTGAATTGACAGCGTCCCCGCCCAGAGTCTTCAAACCCTTGGCTCGTTCGTCAATCAAGAATGCGTTGATTCGTCCAGATCGGGCCGTAACTCGAATCGCAAGACGAGAAGCTCCGGTGGCCAGCACATCGAGTGAGACCCTTGAAGATGAATTTGCTGGAACCGTCAGAACTGTGCCAGCCTGCGGACCCGCCTCGCTCCACACCATCACATCGACAATCGCATCGCTTAAACCGCTATTAACGACATAGAGGCGACCTTTGCCCGTTACATCGGCGGTTCCTCCGACAAACCATTGATCTCCTTGCGGGGCTCTACACAAGGTCGATCCAGCCCAAACCCCGGACAGGTTCTGCCAAGTAAGTGAGCTCACTTCGCCCTGATCCAGAAGAATTGCATCTTTGGTTATGGAATAGCGAGTGGTTTTAATTGGCGAAAGCACAGTCGATTTTTCGACGATTTTTCGAAATGGAGTCTTCGTCGAGGCAATGGAGACTTGCGCGCTGACATTCGAATCCGTCGGCGGACACACGACTGCTGGATAGCTCTGTGAAAATCTAAGTTTCGTCACACCCGTCGTAAGAACGTTGCTTACAGACAAAGTGAAGGCAACAATGCCAACGATTATTAGAGCGCGTCTGATTTTCATGTCAGTTCCTCAAGAGCAATCTCTCCACGGCGGCGTCCGCTCGGAACGATCATCATGAGAACGCTGAGAAGGATGATCATTTCTAGCGAGAGCCATGCTCTCCTTGATGTGCCATCGTGGATTAACGAGAACTCTCCAGCTTGTTGCACCGCAAATTGCGGTAATCCGTAAGAATTCCGTGAACGGACCAACTGCTTGCCATTTTGAATAACTTGCCATGAATTGTCGTAATTCTCTGCCAGGCTGAGTGTTCCAGCGCCAGGACTTGCCACACGCGCCGACACTTCTCCAGTTGGAAGAGCTACCGATTTGCCCGATGGATCCGTAAAGACCAGGCGATCACTTATCCCCGCCACCCGCCAGACGATGCCTGCTTGGGTTGAGGAATTGCGGATAAATCCTCCGAGGCCATCCACGGCTCTTGCAAGTTGGATGTCCACCGGATTCTTCATAAATAAATATTTGATCCCGTATGCAGCGAGGACTTTGCTGCTGCTGATTCCCGTTCCATCGACAATTTCCCGCACAGCTGCTTCGACATCGGCCGAATTTCCCGGTGCCAGGTCCGGATCTCCCAACATGGCGTCACTTTCCCTCGCAATGAAAAAAGAAATCGTGTCGCTTTTTCCAGAACTGATATTTCGAAGCACCACTGTCTTTACTCCTGGCGTCACCGCGAGGAACGGCGGCAAGATTGAGGGCTGGTTGGCATGAACAGGAGAGCGCGCCCCAACAGTGAGCGCCCAAGCAGAGGCCGACAGGCTGTATAGGACTGTCGATGCGATCGCTAGGCCCGCAAGTATGTGGCGGTAATGAAAATGTACATTGGCTAATTTCTGGCGCAATCCATTGAGAATCACTACTCCCGCGCAAAGCGCCGCAATAGTCGCGTAAGCCAACAATGAACCCGTCCAAAGGGGTGCGTTATTCGCACTTGAGTGCCCTGAAATTGATACAACGCTCATGAAGGTTGCAATAACGAGGAACAAGAGACCAACCTCGGCATATCTACGGGCCATGCCTGAAGACAAACTGGCGATTATCAATACCAGGGTCACTGGGCTGATGATCCACCAGGGCAGCGATCCGGGTCCCCCTGGATTTGCAAGGAAGGCCAAGTCCGGTCCTCCTCCTTGAATAAGAAGTCCAGGTTCGAGCAAGAAGCGACTCGGGTGGGCAATGGCTTCAAAGGACCACGGAAGACAGAGCAGAAACGGGGTAAATATCAGCACTGCTCTTCTGCCTAAACGAACCAAAAGGAGAGCTCTATCGGGACGGTTTCGATGGTCACGAAGTTCTCTGATCAAGCCAATGCAATAAAGAAGGACAATTCCCAAATAAGCCTGGAGACTAAATGCGGTCAAAACACCGACCAACAGGCTAAAACCGAAAATGCTCCGCCAATGTAAATCTTCAACCTTCTTCACGCGCGTTAGGAACATCGCGATGCGCGGTCCAATAATCAAAGCAGCTAGCGTCCCCAATCGCCCAGAATTTATCGCTGCAATTACAACAGGGGAAATCGCATACGCAACACTTGCACCAATTATTAACCATGAGTTCTGTGAAAGTTTCCGCAGCAAGGAGTACATCGACCACATGAATAGAAGTGGTGCGGCCCAGAATAAGAAAGTAACTAATGCAACTGCTTTCCCAAAAAATATCGTTGAAAGCAGAGCCAGAATTGCGATCCATGTCGGAGTGGCCGAGGAAGTACCCATTGCTATCTGATGCCATGACTCTCCATACCGACTCCACAAATCACTTGCTCCAATTGGAGTGCTTGGAAGGGCGCCGCCGACAAGTGAGCCATACCGATGAGACGACCAGATCGATGTAATAACCAGCAGGAAAAGCACCCCTGAGATTTCCGGGCGAAGAAAGGCTGATCGCCAATGACTCACGGGTGACGGTGCTAGCAGATCCTCATCCTCGGCAGGCGCGTCGAGGGCGCCAGAAAGTTCTGGCGAAGACGGTAAAAGGCTCTGCCGAATTGACTCACTGGCTCGAAGCAGGCCAAGTCGAAGTTGCGACCAACGTGGTGGGATATATATCGATACAACTCGTGAAGAGATAAGCCGTTGTTTACGGCGTAATTTTCTTGCTTCCAAAATGATCCCCGGCCGGATGAGCAAGAGTGCGACCGCGAGGACTTCATCCGAGGCATACCCCGGAAGTTTTGCTAGGAGAAAACCTGCGGCCCGGATCATCGCGCTTGCAAGAAGCTGGACAGAGAGCCAAGGAAGTAACCACCACGAAGAGTTGGTAAGAAGAACATATGCGGCGTTGCGCCGATCAAGAATCAAGGGCCGACGGAATGCACCGCTTTTGACGTCGAGTTTGCGGCGCTCCGATGCGGCCGCCTCTGCGTGAAATGCCACGGCCTCGGTAACCGCGATAACTTTATGTCCGGCAACATGTGCGCGCCAACCTAAATCAACGTCATCTCGGAAGAGTGCGAGGTTTGAATCAAAACCGCCGAGTTCTTCAAAAACTTCACGGCGAATCAACATCCCAGCCGTGCTCACTGAGAGCACTTCCCTGATCCCATCGTGTTGGCCCTGGTCATACTCGTGCGGCTCGAGACCAGTCCAACGAGCGCCGTTGTTGGCAATGCTCACGCCAGCTTCCAAAAGATGTGTGCGGTCATACCATCCGCGCAATTTCGGTCCGGCAATTGCTACTTGTGGCCGCTCTTCAACTGCATCCAATAGTGCTTGAAGGGCGCCGGGTTGCGGTGCGCAATCGTCATGGATCAACCAGATCCATTCGTTTTCATCGGAACGTTTTGGCAGGGTCTCCAGACCTGCCGCGACAGCGGCGCCAAAGCCCGTATCCCGAGGAAGAGAGACCGATGCAACGCGGGCATTCTTAAGGAGTTTTACCGATGCATCCTCTGACCCTGTATCAACTGCCAATGTGCAATCGATTGGTCGAGTCTGCGATGCAAGAGAGGCCACAACTTCTGGAAGCCAAATTGCGCCATCATGTACGACCAATATTGCCGTGACGTGATGGCTACTGTGTGCGGAGTCAGCCATGCGGACTGCCTGTCCGCGGTTTAAGCGGGACGACGCTTAAGACGACGGCGTTCTCGTTCGGACAAGCCGCCCCAGATTCCAAATCGCTCGTCGTGGGCGAGAGCATAATCCAAACATTCGCCTCGAACATCACAGGACATGCATACTCGCTTTGCCTCGCGAGTTGAACCGCCCTTTTCCGGAAAGAAAGCTTCAGGGTCAGTCTGCGCGCAGAGTGAGCGCTCCTGCCAAGAAAGTTCAACGGTCTCGCCGCTGATGAGTTGGATGTTGGGACCATCAGGTCGAATATCTGACATTCCTACACTCCTCAATTCTTAAACTTGCCATTGCCTGTCATTGACTTGGAAAATTTGTTGGAAGACGCCCGAGGCGAATATCCAATAAGTGAATTACACGCGTGTAACTCCCTTAAGTCAAGTCATTTTTCACCTTTACCTGCATTTAATTTCACGCTATAAGGGCAGAAGACTCGTAATCTCCCCTTGCGAAATATAAGAATCCTGAATATTTAACTGGGCTGAAATAGTCGTCCCTGCCGCGACAAATGACCTATGTACTTGTGCACCAGCCCCCACCTTTGCACCTTCGCAAATAATTGAGCCGTCCACTAAAGCGCCGACGCCCACGTGAGCCCCTCGTCCGATGGAAGATCCCCCAGTGATTATTGCGCCTAGCTCGACAACTGATCCCTCGTGGGCCACGTACTCTGAAGATCTGTGTACCAGTGGGAGGCCGTCCAATGCAGCCGCATTAGCGATTCCTCGAACGACGTCTATCGAACCCTGCAAAAGTGCTGACGGGGTGCCGATATCGATCCAATAAGAATCATCGACCATTCCGTAAATTGGCGCTCCCCGTTCGACCAGATTCGGAAATATCTCTCTCTCGATACTTACTACTTTTCCTACTGGAATTTGATCTACCACTCGAGGATTAAAGACGTAGCACCCTGCATTAATAGTGTCAGCAACTGGGTTTTCCATCTTTTCGAGAAATGCGACTACGCGACCGTCTTTATCCACCGGGACGCACCCGAAGGCCCGAGCATCCACAACATGGGTTAGATGCATCGTTACATCAGCATTCAAGCATTCATGCATCTGAATTTGTCGCACAAGGTCATGCGAACTCAACACATCTCCGTTGAAAACCACAATGGATTCTTTGCCACTGAGAAGCTGGGCGGCATTCCGGATTGCACCGCCTGTTCCCAGCGGCTCTTCTTCCACCGCATATTGGAGCTTCATTCCCCATCGTGATCCATCACCAAAGTAGGGGATGAATACATCGGAGAGATAGGAGGTCGCGAGGACGAGAGAGGTGATCCCGGCCCGCCTGGCCATCACCAGTTGGTGCTCCGTCACCGGCAGGCCCGCAATCGGCAGCATTGGTTTTGGAACCGTACGTGTCAGCGGCATTAATCGAGTCCCAAACCCGCCGACTAGAAGAATCGCCTCTGCCATAATTTGTTGAGTCTACTTAGGTTGACTACCCGTAGAAACCGGCCGATCAATTGCCTGACTGTATTGAGACCAGGATCCTGGAAAGAGCCGTCCATTTCCAAGTCCGACCAATTCCATTGCAAGAAGGTTGTGACAGGCCGTCACACCGGAACCGCAGTAGGAAATCACGTCCTCGCCACCGGTAACTCCTGCATCTTCAAAACGTCGGCGAAGGATTTGGGTCGCCAAGAATGTGCCGTCGGGATTGAGGTTTTCTCTACATGGAATGTTGATCGCGCCTGGAATATGTCCAGCACGGGGATCTACAAATTCGTTCTCGCCCTGATAACGGTCACGGTTGCGAGCATCCAGAACAATATTTCTAGAATCACTTGCATCCTCAATATTGGCAAGGCGATCCTTGGGCCACGGACGCGGTAAGAAGTTGGCTCGCGAAGGTATCTCAGAACCAACTGCCAAAGCTCCTTTATAGCTTTGCAGTCCGCCATCTAAAAGTGCGGCATTTTCTCCAATGGCGCGCAACATCCATACGAGGCGGGCGGCAATGACTCCGCCTGCATCGTCGTATGCCACGACGACGGAACCGTCACCGATTCCATTTTCTGACATTCTTTCGGCAAAAACCGAAGGCATCGGAAGTGGATGTCTGCCCATTTTTTCTGCACCGTGGCCTGAGAGACATTTATCTAGATCGATAAATACAGCGCCTGGAATATGCCCCTGTTCGAATGCATCGCGACCAGAGCGTCCATCTAAATACCAACGCGAATCGGCCAAAATCACCTCATTTCGATGATTTTGCAACCAATCAATATCGACGACAGGGGCAATCACGACTATTTCCTTTTCGCCTCTGCTAATCGCGCTACAGCTTCGTCAATGTTTGCATCAGTTGCAGTAAGTGCCACCCGTATGTGGTGGTCTCCCTTGACGCCGTAGAACGATCCGGGAGTAGCCAAGATACCGAGTTCTGCTAGCCAAGATACCGAGTCCCAATCATGTTCGTGACGTGTGCACCAAATATACAAACCGGCCCGTGATTCATGGATGTCGAATCCGACGCTCTGTAATGCTGGAGCAAGCCTTTCACGACGCGAGTTGTACCTCTGCCGTTGTTCGGCCACGTGCACATCATCAGAGAGGGCAGTGACCATCGCTTTCTGAATCGGAAGGGGAACAATCGTCCCCGCGTGCTTTCTCACCTCGCGCAATTTAGCGATCAATTCTGAATCGCCGATGATGAACCCGGCGCGATATCCAGCCATGGAGGATCGCTTGGATAACGAATGCACAGCAAGGATATTTGAGTTGTTGCCGCCAGTAAGACTCAGTATCGAAACAGGCTGGCTTGAATCCCCAAATTCTAAGTAGCACTCATCGGATGCAACAACGCATTTTTGCGCCCGTGCCCAGTTGATAACGGCCTTTAGTTCCTCTTCGCTATGAACTCGACCGGTGGGGTTTGATGGCGAGTTGATCCACGCAAGTTCGGCATCTGGCCATGTTGTCGGATCAATAGAGACTGGCGTGCCAATTGCAAAACCCAAGATCGCGCCAACGCTATAGGTGGGATAGGCGATTTCAGGAAAGAGAACTGTCTTTGCTTCGAGCAGTGTCGGCAACCATGCAACCAACTCTTTTGAGCCGATTAACGGAAGAACATCAAAATCGCCGGTAGCGCCTAGACGATCGATCGCCCATTCGCGAATAGCCGATCGCAGTTCTTGGGTCCCCGCGGTAAGTGGATACCCAGGTGCGTTTGCGCTCTCCCGAAGAGTTGCTTGGATAAATTCAGGGGTCGGATCTACCGGTGTTCCGACAGAAAGATCAACTATTCCCCGAGCATGTAGGCGAGCGCGTTGTCCATAAGGTGCCAACGCGTCCCACGGAAAATCAGGCAGTATCAGCTGCGAACTTCTTACGCTTCTTTGTGCGGAGCCGCGGTGACGATCGGATGATCAGAGTCAGTAATACCAACCTTGCTCGCGCCACCAGGAGAGCCAAGTTCGACGAAGAACTCAGTGTTGACCTTGGAATAATCTTTCCATTGCGCGGGAACATCGTCCTCGTAGTAGATCGCCTCGACGGGGCAGACAGGTTCGCACGCACCACAATCTACGCACTCATCTGGCTGTATATAGAGCATCCGTGTGCCCTCATAGATGCAATCAACCGGGCACTCTTCGATGCAAGACTTATCTTTCACATCGATGCAGGGCTCTGCAATTATGTACGTCAAGGCGAACCTCCATGTGGTCAGTGCTGTTATTCTAATCACCACGGCGCGTAGGTGC
>Ga0315268_10002830_pt1 | contig 19347 bp, 18 predicted proteins | sample C1_top_MG_FD_204535 | JGI IMG/M metagenome (GOLD analysis project Ga0315268, IMG submission 204535) | Sediment microbial communities from Yellowstone Lake, YNP, Wyoming, USA - C1_top | ecosystem: Environmental > Aquatic > Freshwater > Lake > Sediment | place: USA: Wyoming | collected 2017-08-01
ATACTTTCTGCCTGAACCGCGAAAGGAGTGAACGACCCGTCATTGTTTTTGAACACAACCGTATAATCATAAGCCTGCCAGCTAAACGGCTGCGGAATGTTGGTGACCCTGATGACCCCGGCATTGGGTATCAAGCCCAGCAACTCGTCTTGTGCCATAACCTGGTTGCTCGCAATCTCCTCGTTCCCCATTTGCAATAGCGCATTGTAATAATCGCTATAATTGTTATAGAGAAGCGTTGCCGCCGGGGAAATCTGGAATTGGTCGTTGCAGTTCGTAGTCGGGCAATCATAAAAAATGGTGGTCGTCGCATCGCTCGACGGAAGGTACCACCCCGAGGGAAGGGTAATTTCAAAACCCAATGCCAAGTTCTTATAAACCGTGGATTTAGTGACCTGCGTCTCTCCATTGGGCTGGTTGCTCGGAACGTTCTGCGCGGGAGTATAGGAAGAAGACAAATACGATTGGCTCGAATAATTTGCATAAGCGGTAATGATGCTTAAGAGAACGGCCACACCGACGATAATCGTCGAGAGCATCGGGTTACTATGGCCAACAGCGGCTTTCTTCAAAAAGTAAAATGCCCATGAAAAGATAACCAAGTCGGGGAAAAGAAAATATGTTATGAGCGTCCACGTACCAAAACCTCCATACCCGCCGTAGGATGATGCCAAAACAAGAACGCCTACCTGCAGCAGAACCGGGAGAACAATGGAAAAGATGCTGATGGTGAATACTTTTTGTGGATCGATGGGCGTCGCTTTCAAAACGGAATGGACGCCCAGCCAGATCGAGAAAACCGTGAGGATCTCCAAGATGATTGGGTTGAGCAATCCCAGGGCCGATGAAAGGAAGGGAATGGGGACGAAGCGAAGGCTAAAAAGGAGAACGACGTATATGATAAAGACTATCGCCAAATTCGCCCAAATCGTTGCGCCCGCCCACAAACTGCTTTTGGTTTGTACCCGGGTTTGCTCCTGAAGAATGGGAATTTCCTGATCCGCCATTAGTTAAAGTATAACAAAATGCGGTTTGATAACTTATCCGGGGTGCCTGGGTAGAGGACGTCAGAACCTGTTTGATGGGTATTACAAGCTATTGAACCATTGCGAGAAGATTGACAAGTCGTCGTTGTGGATGTATAATTTTGACAGTATCAGTACAACTCATTTAGGGAGGGAAAACCAATGAAAGATGTAGTGGCGTTTACCACGATTCGCCAAGGAAGCCCCTCCGTCCTCGTTGAGAAAGTTAGGTCGGAGATTTTTCTCGATACGGCGAAGGCATTATCTGTCCTTGAGGTCCCATTTGTTGCAGTTTCTACCGAGTGCGATGAATCCTACCTCGCTCAACTTCATCACTTGGGGATCGTCACCGTGCCGCAATCTGGAATGGGGATAGGAAAGATAAGAAGGGAAGCGCTACGAGCTGCTATGGATAAGTTTCCATTAGCATCCCATTATTTCTGGCTGGAACCCGAGAAACCAGATATGCCCCGCTTCTTGGAAACCATGGTCCATCTGATGCGAGCCGAGGACGCCACGCTTGGTCTGTTCAACCGAATCGGCATGGGCAGCTACCCCGAAGAGCAAGCTTACTACTACCTCTTTTGCAGAGCGGTGGCGAGTAAGTTAGTAGGTTTTGACCTGGACTACGCATTCGGACCGATGGTGGTCTCCAGAGAGAGCGCCTGTTATTTCTTACAGTACGCCGGTGAATACGGCGACAAATGGGAAGCGATCCTTATTCCCCGGTTGAGGGCCATACGGCAGAATGCTCGCATCGCCATCCTGCCGGTAAACTTCAAAAATGATCCCAGGATGACAGAAACGGAATCCGGAAATCCATCGCTCATCATGAAGAGGGTCGAGCAGTTCAACAACGTCATCCCCTCACTCCTTACGGAGTGGCAAAGATGACACGATCGCCATCGCAGTTTCTGCGGTGGCGATTTCTTTCTTCCTGTTCTACTATACGTATATTATGAAAATCCCGATCAGCGTATCCTTGAACCAAGAGGGGCAATATTGCATAAAATGCTTCTCCGGGCCCATAAAAAGAGTCCTTAAGGGAAATCTGACCTATTATCAGTGTGCAGCATGCGGCGAAATCTCGGAACGCAGTTTGGTGATCGATAATGGCATCGTTTGGCGTGTAGATAAAAAAGGGACATATTGGCACGAGAGCGTTGGCGTGGTAGTTGTAAATGAGCAAAACAAAATTCTTTGCTTACTCAGGCAGATATATCCGTTTGCATATTCAATTCCGGCGGGGCACTTGGATATTAGAGAGAAGCCCGACGTCGCCGCAAAGCGTGAACTGGAAGAAGAGACCGGTATATCTCATGTTGAAAAACTTGAACCGGTCAAGGAATTTGATATTCCCGGTGATTCTTGCCGTCGTGGCAGTGACGATCATCGGTGGCACTTGTATCGTGGGAGGATTTCCGGCGCACCAGAAATTCTATTATCAGATGAAGCCTCCTCGGCGGACTGGTTCAGCCTAGAAGAACTTAAAAAGTTGGAGAATATAACCTACCCACTAAAATACATTATCGAGACTTTGGGGGACGGACTGCTTTCTTAAAATCGGCTGGTAAAAATTTTGGGTGCCTGGGTGGAGGATTTCAGAACCTGTTTGATCGGACAGTGAACGAACGGGGTGTGTTTTATCGCCGTAAGTATTCCTCTCTACTCATAAGACTTTTCGTATCCGACAAGCGGTCAAGAAATACCTCGCCATCGAGATGGTCGGTCTCATGCTGGATGATCCTCGCAAGTAATCCGCTTGCATACAACTTAAACTTCTTTCCTTTTTCGTCAAAAGCCTCGATGGTTAATGATTGGGCCCTCTTCACGTTCCCGAACAATCCCGAGCAAGCAACACTCCCGCAACCTTCATAACCAACCACCTGCTTGCGGGATGAGTTGATAATTTTCGGGTTGATGAAACTCCGCACCGGGTCAATCCCGCTCCGTGTTCTCGTTTTTGTCTTTCTGATTTCGCTCACAAAAATCCGCCGATTAATTCCTATCTGCGGGGCCGCCATGCCAACAAGCCCTTGGTAGCGCATGGAGTCGATAAGATTTTTTACTATCCGTTTTGTTCGCTTAGAACCAAGGGGCGCTTTCACCAACAAAGACTTTCTTCGAATGATAGGATTCCCGACTTGAGTTGCTTGTTTGATAATCATCACGGTGATTATAACAGAAAACCTCTACACAGGTTCTAATTCCCGTTAGGGGTATGTCCTACGTGCCCCATAAAATCTAGTTAAAAATCGCTGGGTGCCTCACGGGAATCGGACCCGTATTGCCGCTGCCACAGAGCGGAGCTTTACCATTAAGCTAGAGGCACCATCAACATCATCGGCAATTATTATAACAGGACAACTGCAGATTGCCAAGCCTGATGCTCCATTCATTCTGAATGATATAATGGATTGACGTGGAAACCATGGCATCCAACCTCGGCCTCCTCGCGAGCCAAAACCCGTTTTTGGCTTATTTTATTATCTACGTCATAACGATTTTCCTCGGGAACATCGCCGCGTTCGTAAGCTTCTGGCTGGTATTCCAGGGATATTTCGGCGAGTGGGGCATCCCTGCGCTCATACTCACCATATTTCTCGCGGATATGACTGGTGACCTGCTTTGGTATTCGCTCGGCCGCGCGTTCCGCGACACACGCGTCGGTAACTGGATCAAAAAGCACCTGCCGGGACGCGTAAGGATAGAGCGGGCGCTCATGATGAACGGCAAAAAATGGATTTTCCTTTCAAAGTTCGTATATGCGTCAAGTTTCCCCGTAATATTCTCCATCGGCTGGACGAGAATGGAATTCAAAAAGTTTTTCCGCAATTCCCTGCTTTCCATACTTATCTGGATCCCCATCCTTCTCGGCCTCGCCTACGGCCTTGTCTCTGGGCTTTCGCCCCTGCGCGCCATGAACGCCTTCCATGACTTTGAGTGGATATTTTTCATCGGCCTCGGGCTCTTCATCTTCCTTGATTACCTGCTCGCGAGAGTCGTCGGAAAGATCCTTGAAAGGCGCGAGGGTATTTGACCGCCGCCCGTTGTTCCAATATAATTCACTTTACCAATGTCAAACCTCACAAAGAACATAGTTTGGGCCGTCGTGACCCTTGTCGTCATCTCGCTCATCTTTTCGTTCGTCGCTGGACCCGTGGCACAGCCACAAACACTCAGCCTGAGCCAGCTCGTCGGCAAAATAAACTCGGGGAGCGTTACGCAGATCAAGATAAACGGCAATGACCTTGCGATAACGCTCAAGGACGGCTCCTCGGCCGTTTCAAAGAAGGAGGCCGAAACGGGCATCTCGGACACGCTCAAGAATTTCGGCGTTGACCAGAAGGCGCTCCAAAACGTTGATCTGCGGGTTGAGGAACAATCCGGCTGGCAGTTCTGGGCCGGCATCCTCATCCCGACCCTACTCCCGCTCATCGTGATCGGTTTTATTTTCTGGTTAATGTTCCGGCAGGCACGCACTGGCGTGAACCAGGCATTCAGCTTCGGCCGCTCCAACCTCAAGCTTTCAACATTCAAAGATAAAGTTCTTTTCAAAGATGTGGCTGGTCTCAAAGAAGCTAAGGAGGAGCTAATTGAAGTCGTTGATTTCTTAAAAAATCCTAAAAAATTCCTTGACTTGGGCGCGCGCATCCCGCGCGGCATCCTCCTCATGGGACCCCCGGGGACCGGAAAGACGCTCGTAGCCCGCGCCGTGGCAGGGGAAAGCGGCGTTCCGTTCTTCTATATTTCCGCATCGGAGTTCGTTGAGATGTTCGTCGGCGTCGGCGCTTCGCGGACGCGCGATGCCTTCATGACGGCAAAACGCGCCGCTCCGGCCATACTCTTCTTGGATGAAATTGACGCGGTTGGGCGCCAGCGCGGCGCCGGGCTCGGTGGAGGCAACGACGAGCGCGAGCAGACGCTGAACCAGATCCTTGTTGAAATGGACGGTTTTGACCGCGATACGCGCGTCATCGTTCTTGCCGCAACGAACCGCCCGGACGTTCTGGATCCCGCGCTCCTTCGCCCCGGAAGGTTTGACCGCCGCGTCATCCTTGATCTCCCAGACCTGAACGACCGCGAGGCGATCCTCAAGATCCACTCCGAGGGGAAGGTTCTTGAAAAGAACGTGGACATTCGCAAAGTTGCCGTCCGCACACCAGGATTCTCCGGCGCCGACCTCGCGAACCTCATGAACGAGGCCGCGATCTCCGCCGCCCGGCATAACAAGAAATCAATCGGGCAAGGCGAGCTCTTTGAAGCCGCAGAGAAGGTGATCCTCGGCCCGGAGCGCAGGAGCCGCGTCATCTCGCAGAAAGAAAAAGAGATCACTGCATACCACGAAGGCGGCCATGCGCTCGTGGCGGCCGCTGTAAAGGACTCGGACCCCGTGCAAAAGATCTCTATCATCAGCCGCGGGTTCGCGGGCGGCTACACCATGAAACTCCCGATGGAGGACCAGCGCATCAAAACGCGCAAACAATTCCTCGCCGACCTCGCTATGATGTTGGGCGGTTACGCGTCCGAGAAGCTCATTTTTGACGACGTATCAACCGGCGCCTCCAACGACCTGAAGGAAGCGTCCAGCCTCGCCCGGAAGCTCGTCACAAAATATGGCATGAGCGAGCTCGGCCCGATAACATTCGGCAAAACCGAGGAAATGATATTCCTTGGGCGCGAGATAACTTCGGAGAAAAATTACTCGGAGAAAGTTGCGGCGGAAATAGATGCAGAGGTCCACAATTTCATCTCGCGGGCATATGACGTGGCCGCAAAGATCCTGAGCTCACACAAACCGGCGCTCAAGAAGGTCGCCGACACCCTTATGCAAAAAGAGACGCTTGAACATGATGAGTTCTACGGGCTATTGAAGCCGTTCAAGATAAAACCGATCGCCGCATAGTATGAACGGCGCCACAGTGGCGTTCATCCTGCTCGTGATCGGCGGTTTGAATTGGCTCGTTGGGGCATTCGGGTATTTTCTCGTTGTCAGCGTTTTCGGCTTGGGATCCACGCTTTCAATGGTCATCTATATCCTTGTCGGTCTCTCGGCGATAGAAGAGGTCGTCATGCATAAGAAGAATTGTAAAGTATGCGGCACGGGCGGAATATAAAATAGCAGGAAAATTCCGTACGTTTCAAAATCCGGGCACAACAGCCCGGATTTTGTTTTGTGTGGGCATGCCAGGATTCGAACCTGGAACCGGACGTGTATAAGACGTCTGCTCTACCGTTGAGCTACATGCCCATCCCCGTTTACTTTCCCACTATAGTATCAAACCGGTCCATCGCCTGACCAGCTTGGCTGTTGAAATTGTTGATGGCGTTCACGTCCGTATTGATCTGGTTGACGATGGCCTGCACCTCCACCTGGCCGCCTCCAGTTCCCGTAAACCGGCTACGTAGCATATCGCTTAGGCGCCCAAGATCGCCGCTGTAATTGATGAGCTGATTAATGAGCGCGAGACGGCTTGAGATGGATTCTAATGCCGCTTGCCGCGCGCCGAAATCCGAGATGGACGAGAGCGCCTTCGTCATTTCACCGATCTGATTTGAAAGCGCCACCGCCTGATTGCGGATATCCTGGCTCTTGGAAACAAGATTGGCCATGAGCGCCAAGGCACTCGTGTAGTCATGTTTCTGATCAAGCTCGCTCACCTTCGCAAGGTCCGCCGTGGACTGGTTGGAAAGGTTCACAATGTTCTGCGCTATTACGGCGCCCTGTAGCCGCGCATTCGTGAAATCCTGCGGTATTGCGCCCGCGCCGCGCGTGAACGCCACTACGGCAAGTCCGGCCGCTATGAGGGCAACGAAGGCGATAATAACCTTGGTCCGGCTGGAAAATCTGAACATTGTGTTACCATAAGTTTTAACAAAAATATTTGAAAAGTGCAAGGCAGAATGCTACATTAATGTCGTGCCGCGGGTATCGTATAATGGCATTACCTCAGCTTTCCAAGCTGATGACAGGGGTTCGATTCCCCTTACCCGCTCACCGGAACAAAACACTCCCCACCTCCTATGAAGCCAAAGTCGGTGGGGAGTGTTTTGTTCCGGCTCGCCGCTGTGTGATGGAAATCGAACAACCGTGGAGATGTTCTATCGGCATCCCATTGTTACAGTGGCAAAAGCGGGATAACAAGCGTGAAAAAAGATTATCTCCGCTTCCGACCCAAGAGTATTTATTTTGGTATGCTTATAGAGAGATGAAACAGGATTGGGAGAAATTTGAAAATGCAGGACTCCATTTCTCTCCCCTGCTTCAAATCAGCCGATTTCTGGGAGCCGAAAGCTCCACGGCCCGAAAAAAGGATCGAAACATTAGATTGTGCTTTCGCTAATGGGTTTAAAACTCTTGTCGCATTAAGGCCGCTTCTCCCGACGGTAAATGACTCCGAACTTGCTCATATCATTTCTTCAACTAAGAATATATCTCACGGATATTACTCGGGCCCCTTATACTTAAAAAATATTGACGAGGCGTTGATACCTAAAGAGACCATTGAAAAGTTGTCAGTCGAAAAGTTACAGCCGCATTGGATGCCACCGGGAAATGATTTCTATAAAATCAAAAAACCGGGACAAATGGAATATTTGAGCTCGATTATTGAGCAATCCGGCAAGAAGTTGTTTGAGGGTGCCGCCGAGGCAATCCAATTTTTAAAACATGAAAAATATTGAATTAAAAGTAAAAACTGAGCATTTTCAAAAACTTCGGGGACTTCTGAAGAAGTCGGGGGCAACGCGCGAGGGTGTCCTTCTGCAGACCGATGTTTATTTCAATTCCAAACTGGGGCGATTAAAACTGAGAACGATAAACAACGCGCGTTCAGAGCTTATTTATTACGAACGTCCTAATAAATCGGGGTCGAAATTATCTACATATGATCGATGCGTGATAGCCACGGATCAGATAAAGGCTCTCCGCGGGATGCTTAAGAAAGCATGCGGAGAGTCCATCGTCGTTATTAAAAAACGAGAATTATGGATCTATAAAAACACGAGGGTTCACCTTGATATTGTTCGAAACCTTGGCGCGTTCGTCGAACTCGAAACGATTATCGATAAAATTATTGTCTCGCAAGCAAGAGCGGAACAAGAAGAGGTGATACGTCTTCTTGATCTTTCCGAACTTTCTAAAATAAAATGGTCCTATAGCAATCTCCTAAAGAAGATTGGAAAATAGTTTTAAAATAAAGATTTTACCATCCACTTGCCCCCCCAAAAGAAAAAGTCCGGAGTGCTCGTGTGAGCGCCCCGGACTGTTGGGTTAGTGTTTAACACCGGTCGGGACGTTGGACGTCCGCCATGGATGTTTGATGCGAGATCTGAGCGCGGCATACGGCTCCTTGCCCGCCTTGCGCAGTTTTTTGTTGCGGTTGGCATTGGCGCGCCACTCCTTCTTGATGCGCTCTTCCGCATCCGTAGGGAACGGTTTCCGTAAGTCGTTCCATCCGCGCACGTGGGTCTTGTCACGCGGACGCACTGCGCACCGCCAAAGTGACGACTTCCACCGACGCATACCGCTCTTTGTTAGATCTTTGCGATGCGACGCGAGCATGTGTCGTCCACAACAATATGGCCTTTGAGCCACTCTCCATCGGGCATCGCGCGCTTTTGTAAAAAGCCTCTCCAAGAACTTCGGCCCCTTACGGATGATCGGACGCGACGTGTGAACGCGGTAACCGCGGCCATTCAGGATGAGCACCCAGGCAGAGTCAACCGACACCCAGCCCCAGCTACGCTTGGTCGTCCATACGACCACGCGATAATCGTTCTGAAGATGGTGCGGCACGCCGTTTTTGCGCGGAGGTTCGTAGATGAATGACGCCTCCCCGCGCTCCTGATACCGCCGTGATTCCGGCGGGATCAATCCGTAACTGTCGCCGTACTTCTTGTCCTCATCCGGCGTTGATCTTCGAAATCCTTTCTCTTCCATCGCTACCACGAAACGTTTCCACTCGGAAAATTCTGGATAGTATGCCAACTTTCATCACCTCCCTCTCTTGAATATATTGGAACTGCTTACACTTATACACCAAATTACTGAATGAATGCAAATTTAGAGATAAAAAAGAACCCGTTCTCATGAGAGACGGGCCTTTGGGTGGCGCGATGCGCCGGTAAAAAAGGTGCTGGGTGCGCAGGAAGCGCTAGGTGGGTCTGGCAATAGCCAGAATGTGATTCGGCTGTAACAGCCGATGAATGGAGTATTGAGTATGTTAAATAAATCTAACTAGGTTCAGTTTAGCGCGCCGGAAAGAGCCGTCAAGCGATCCTGTGGATAACTCAGTGGATAACCCTAAAAAACCGCTTTTTACCTATCCTTATTGCCTCTCCTCCTTCAATTTTGAGCATATCCTGTGGATTCTTTGTGGCCTTCCTGTTGAATTCAAATCCGCCCTGCTCAATGAGCCGCCGGGCCTCGCTCTTGCTCTTCGTAACGCCGGACGCAATCACGATATCAAGTGCCGAAAGACTTTTGCCCTTCAGCTTCAATCCAGGAAGGTCGTCCGGCATTTCTTTCCGCGAAAATATCTTTGCGAAGTTTTCCTTCGCGGCCGCGGCCGCCTTCTCGCCGTGGTAGAGCTTCACTATTTCAAATCCGAGGCGAATTTTCAGGTCTTTTGGCTTCAATTCTTTTTCCAATTTTTCTATTTCGCCCTCGGCAAGGTCAGTGCAGAGCATAAAATATCTGTTTGTCAGCTTATCCGGAATGGACATAACTTTCCCAAACATGTCTTCAGGAGCGTCGTTCAGGCCGATGTAATTGCCGTAGCTCTTGGACATTTTTCTTTCACCATCAAGGCCTTCGAGTAGGGGCGCAGTCACTATATCCTGTTCATCCATCCCAAAACGTTTCTGGACCTGGCGTCCGATCAGTAAATTGAACAATTGGTCGGTGCCTCCGAGTTCCACGTCAGCTCTCACTTTCACCGAATCGTATCCCTGAAAAAGCGGATAAAGCACTTCCAGAAGCGTTACGTCTTCGTGAATAAGCCGTTTTTTGAAATCGGCGCGATGCAAAATTTGTTGCATGCTTGCCGTACCAGCAAGCTCTAAAAATGTTTTGATGCCTTCCTTCCCGAACCACTCGTTATTGTGAAGAACTTCTGCCTTTTTTAGATCAAGTATCTTCCCCGCGTGTTCAAGATACGCTTTTTCGTTCTTTTTCACTTCTTCCGCCGAGAGGCGCTTTCTGGTCTCCGAGCGGCCCGACGGATCGCCTATCTGTCCCGTGAAGTCGCCGATAACAAGAACCGCAACGCATCCGAGGTCCTGAAACTCGCGCAGTTTTCGCAACACTACTGCGTGCCCCAAATGCAAATCCGGCGAAGTCGGATCAATGCCGAACTTCACCCTTAATTTTTTCCCAGAGAGCAATTCTTTGCGGAGATGATCCTTCAGGGTCACCTCTTCAACGTTACGCGAAAGAAGATGTTCTATCTTTTCTTTCTGGTCCTGCATTATAGAAACTTTAACACGAAACCAGGAAAAAATCGCTTTATTTTGAATTCTTTATTATCTCATCTATCACGCCGTATGCTTTCGCCTCTTCCGCCGAAAGCCAGAAGTCGCGGTCGGTATCCTTCTCTATTTTCGCGAGCGGCTGGCCCGTGTGTTTCGCAAGAACCTGATTGAGGCGCTGCTTGGTCTTTACGATCTGCTTCGCTGCGATCTCTATCTCTATCGCCTGCCCTTCCGCGCCGCCCATCACCTGGTGCAGAAGGATCTGCGAATTCGGGAGCGCAAAGCGCTTTCCCTTCTTCCCCGATGCAAGCAAGAACGCGGCCATTGAAGCGGCGATACCGACGCACATCGTGGAAACGTCGGCTTTCACGTATTGCATGGTGTCGTAAATCGCCATACCGGCCGTGACGGAACCGCCGGGGCTGTTGATATAGAGTTTGATGTCTTTCTTCTGATCCTCGTGGTCAAGGAACAAAAGCTGTGCTATCACGGTATTCGCGACAGCGTCATTTATCGTTCCGCCCAAGAATATAATGCGCTCCTTCAAGAGGCGCGAGTAGATATCGTACGCGCGCTCGCCGGATTGCGACTTTTCAATAACTGTCGGGATGAGATATTGTCCTTCTGATTCCATTGGTTTTAATTTTAGTTTAATACTATTTCAGGAACGGCACTAGGAGCAGGGCGATAATGTTTATGATCTTAATGACAGGGTTTATCGCAGGACCCGCGGTGTCTTTGTATGGATCGCCGACCGTGTCCCCCGTCACCGCGGCCTTGTGGGCCTCGGAACCTTTACCGCCAAGATTTCCTTCCTCTATATATTTCTTTGCATTATCCCATGCTGCGCCGCCGGAGGTCATTGATATGGCCACGAAAATTCCTGTTACGATGGAACCAACAAGCAATCCACCGAGCGCCAGCGGCCCAAAGATGAACGCAACCGCGATAGTTGCCACAACCGGCAAAAGTGCCGGCACTACCATTTCCTTGATCGCGGCGGAGGTCACAATATCAACGCATTTCGCATAGTCCGGCTTTGCGGTTCCCGCCATGATCCCCGGGATTTCCTTAAACTGCCTCCTCACCTCCTTCACCACGCTTCCGGCGGCTTTCCCAACCGCCTTCATTGAAATTGAAGCAAAGAGGTACGGGATCATCCCTCCAAGAAGAAGCCCGGCGACGATCTTCGGGTCGGCAAGATCAAACCGCAAGACCGTCCCGCCCATCTTGTTCTGGAGGTCCTGAACATATGAAGAGAAAAGAACAACCGCCGCGAGCCCGGCCGAGCCGATTGCGTATCCTTTAGTAACGGCCTTCGTGGTGTTGCCGACGGAATCCAGCGCGTCGGTAACAACTCTCACCGATTGCGGGAGTCCGGCCATCTCCGCAATGCCGCCGGCGTTGTCGGTTATCGGACCGAACGCGTCTATCGCCACCACGATACCAGCCATGGAGAGCATGCTCATCGCGGCGAGCGCGATGCCGTAAAGCCCCGCGGACTGATACGCCGCGAGAATTCCCATGATAATAACTATCACCGGAAGCGCGGTTGATTCCATTCCGACAGAAAGTCCGGTGATGATGTTCGTGCCATGGCCCGTCTCGGAAGATTGGGCGATTGAACGCACGGGCCTGAACTGTTTGGACGTGTAATATTCGGTGATAATAACAAGAAGAGCTGTTACAAGGATCCCTACAAGCATCGGATAGAAAATTTGAGAAAACGAGAGTGCCGCGATCGAAGAAAACGGCTGTCCCGCCAAAAACCAAAAGCCGCCGAGCGACAAAACGCTTGCAGCGATCAATCCTTTATACAGCGCTCCCATGATCGCCTGTTTTTTCCCGAGACGCACAAAGAAAATTCCGATGACCGATGCAAAAATTGATATTCCGCCGATCATAAGCGGCAACAAAACGGCATTCTCCGATCCTGGGAACGTTAAGTGCCCCAAGATCATTGCAGCGATTGCCGTCACCGCGTATGTTTCAAAAAGATCCGCCGCCATGCCTGCGCAGTCGCCAACATTGTCGCCAACGTTGTCGGCAATGACCGCCGGATTTCTCGGGTCGTCTTCCGGAATTCCGGCTTCAACTTTTCCAACAAGGTCGGCTCCCACATCGGCGCCTTTTGTAAAAATTCCTCCGCCCAATCGTGCGAAGACCGAAATCAAGCTTCCGCCGAAACCAAGACCAATTAGTGCCGTAACATTGTGCGTCACGGCATAAAAAACGGAAACGGAAAGCAATGCCAAGCCGACAACCAAAAGCCCTGTGACGGCGCCGCCCTCAAACGCCACGCCAAGCGCCTTTTTCAATCCGGATTTTGCGGCTTCGGCGGTCCTCACGTTCGCACGCACCGAAACGTTCATGCCAACGTAACCGGCGATCGCGGACGCCACGGCTCCGATCAAGAACGCTACCATCGTTGTGAGTCCAAGACCCCATCCGATGAGCGCCGCGACGACCACCGCCACCACCGCAACCGTCTTATATTGCCTATTGAGATATGCCCGCGCGCCGATCTGAATGGCCTGCGCTATCTCCTGCATCTTCTTGTCGCCCGCAGGAGCCTTCATTATTTTCAGGGCCAGAGCGACGGCAACCGCGATCGCCACGAAACTGCTTATGATTGAAAATGATAATGGTGACATGATTTTATTTTATATTTTTATTTTTGGCTTGGTTATGTAACGATATCCTCTTTTTCATCGTCATCTGCAGGCGGAACGATCTGGTCCGACTCAACAATGCCGGCCGAGCCGCCTTCCTGCGCCTCTTCCGGCCGCGTCTGCGAACGAACATCTATCTTCCATCCAGTAAGCTTCGCCGCCAAGCGCACATTCTGTCCGCCCTTTCCGATGGCCAAACTCAATTGATTCTCAGGAACGAACGCGCGCGCCTCGCGCCGCGGCAATATCTCCACGCTCTCAACTTTTGCCGGCGAAAGAGAGTTGGCGATGAATTTTTCCGGATCGTCGGACCACTCGGCAATATCTATCTTTTCGTTGCCGAGCTCGTTGTTCACCGCCATGACGCGCGTCCCACGCTGGCCGACGAGCGCTCCGACCGGATCGATACCATCGGTCTTTGAGGCAACCGCCACTTTCGTACGATTCCCCGGCTCGCGCGCAATTGAGCGAATTTCAATGGACCCGTCTGCGAGTTCCGGAACTTCCATGCGGAACAGTTCCGTCACAAATTTAGGATGCGAGCGAGAAAGAATTATGCCGGGAAGACGCGTATCCTCCTGAACAGCAAGCACCAAAAAGCGCAAGCGTTCTCCGGTGCGATAGTGCTCTCCCGGAATTGATTCGTTCGCGAACATAACGCCAATCGTCCTCCCGAGATCAATAAACACATTCCCCCGTTCAAAGCGTTGAACGGCGCCACTCACGATCTGACCTTCTTTGTCCCGCCACTCATTAAGAATGGAATCGCGCTCCGACTCGCGAAGTTTTTGTAAAATAACCTGCTTTGCGGTCTGCGCGGCGATCCTCCCAAATTCATCGCGCATCTCAAGCGGGAACGAAAGCTCCTCGCCGAGCGCAATCCCCTTCTTTATCTTCTTCGCTTCAGCAAGCGTAATATGGCGCTCCGGATTGAATCGTGGCAGCTTCTCTTCGTCGGATTCCATCGCCGGTTGCCTCTCCGGTTCCTTTTTCCCCTTTCTTTCTTTTTCGTTCCTCTCTTCCGGTTGCTCCTCCTCGTCCTCAACAAAGCGCACCGTTGATTCATCAACCACGGTTTTTATCTGCCAGAACTTCAACTCGCCGGTCGCCTGATCGAGCTTGCATTTTATAACCTCGCCACGCTGGCCGTACTCTTTTTTGTATGCGGCGGCGATAGACGACTCAATAACATCTAGAACCTTGCCGGGCTCCAGCCCCTTTTCCTCGGCAACCTGCTTTAGCGCTTTTGTTAATTCTTTTATATTGAGCATTTCTTTAAAAAAGTCCGCTCACGAGCGGACTCCAAATACGATTCAATTGTATTCTATTCTTTGCCGATTTGTCAAGCCCGACTAGATATTTTCGTAATGTCTTACGTCTCTCGCCATACCATCGCCGTTTATATCTATGTCTATAGCCAATAGATCAATCCGCCATCCCTTATCAGGATAAATTAGTTCGGGATGCTTTCCGGCAAAGAGCTGGCAGGCCCTACTTATTTTCCTCATTTTTGCGGAGGTTAAATTGTCTTCTGGCATAAGACCTCTTGATTGAAGGTCTTTCCCTAAGGAAAGAGCTTTAACCTCGCAAAATATCAAAATGCCATCCTCCGATATTGATATTATGTCTATTTCATCGGATCTTTCCCTATGATTCCTTTTTAATATTCTCCACCCCTTTTTAACAAGATACTCACAGGCTATATCTTCTCCTATTTTGCCAATTTTAATCGTATCCTTCATAAGATGATTAAAAATGTGTTTAGCGTAAAACACATTTTAAATAGGCGATTAATAATTTGTTTAGCGTAAAACACATTAAAATAGGCTTTTTATTAAGAATTGATTAAAAATGTGTTTAGCGTAAAACAATTTTGTAAAACAATTTTGTTTTTCAGCAGTAAAATCGGCCTTACCGGGTTTTGCCGTATTATTGCAGATAATCCGGCAATCCGGCAAAATATGGCCGAATGCGGCAAAATTTAATAATTGCCGGATTCCTTGCCAGGGCCAGAAAAACTGTTAGAATCTTCCAATGGACACACAACGGATTGACGGGTACAAGCGGAAGCTAGAAATGGAAGAGGGGTTACTTCTTATAGAGATCAAGCAGAGCGAAACCACGCAGAGCTTCGGAGGCGATACGGAAGATTCGGATGAGGAAACCGACAAATCCGAAGAGGTTGGCAACCAGCTCGCGATAGCCCGGGATCTTAAGAACAGATTGAGCGAGGTGAATATCGCGCTTGAAAAGATCCGGACAGGCAAATATGGGATCTGCGAAAAGTGCGGCATGGAAATTGAAATGGAGATCCTTGATATAGACCCCGAATCACGCCTCTGTAAACATTGCAAAGCTGGGAAATAAACGCAAGATAATTTTTAGGAACTTTTAATCTGGAAAGTGGTATTGATTGAGAGTGACCGTAAAGAATCTTGCCAAGACCTATTCCGCTGAGCTTGAAGGCATAAACGCAAAATTGATAGAAGTGGAGGTAGACATGAACGTCGGCCTCCATTCTTTTAATATCGTAGGCCTTGCCGACAAAGCTCTCAATGAGGCGAAAGAAAGGGTCAACTCCGCTCTCAAAAATTCCGGAGTAAAACCGCCGAACCGCGAGAACAGAAAAATAACGATCAATCTTGCGCCGGCGGACGTGAAGAAGGCTGGATCACATTACGACCTCGCCATAGCGCTCGGATATCTTCTCGCGACAAAACAGATCAAAACATTTGAAACGGACAATAAGATCTTTATTGGCGAACTTGCGCTGGACGGAAGATTGCGCCCAATTAACGGCGCACTGAACATTGCTCAGATGGCGGGGGATTCCGGCTTTGAATATCTCTTTCTCCCAAAACAAAACGCAGACGAAGCAACTGCGATACGTGGGATAAGGATCGTGCCGCTTGAAAATCTTTGCGATGCTATCTCCTTTCTTGAGGGAAATAAAAATATAGACGCGCCGGAGATCGCCGCCGATACGAGACAAAACGAAAGCATCGCCACCGACTTTTCCGAAATAGTCGGACAAGAAAACGCGAAGCGAGCGCTCACCATCGCCGCGGCCGGCGGCCATAACATCGTGATGATCGGCCCACCCGGAGTAGGGAAGAGCATGCTCGCGCATGCACTCGCCGGCATACTCCCGGAACTCACGCCGCGCGAGGCGATCGAAATAACAAAAATTTGGAGTGCGGCCGGACTTAGTCCCGGACGACTTATGCGACACCGCCCGTTTCGCGCTCCGCATCAAACCGCATCTGTCATCGCGCTCGTTGGCGGCGGACCCGACCCGAAACCAGGCGAGATAAGTCTTGCGCACCGCGGCGTTCTTTTTCTTGATGAATTGCCCGAGTTTCAAAGAGGAGTGCTCGAGGCGCTTCGCCAACCAATGGAATCGGGCGCGGTACATATCGCAAGAGCCAAACAAAGCCTGATATTCCCCGCAAAATTCACGTTGGTCGCAGCGATGAACCCATGCCCGTGCGGCTATTATGGCGATACGGAGCATGAATGCCGGTGTAGGGCGTACGAAGTTATCAAGTATCAGAAAAAAACATCTGGACCGCTTTTTGATCGCATTGACCTGCAGATCAAGGTCGGTCGTGTAAAAATTGAGGAACTGCGGAAAGGAAAGCGAAGTGAGCCATCAAGCCCGAATATCAAGATACGAATTGAGACCGCGAGAAATATTCAGGCAGAGAGGTTTAATAAAAATCCCAAGATCGTGACGAATGCGGAGATGAGCTCGCGCCAAACCGAGGCCACGGCGCGGCTTGAGCCGCGAGCTGAGAAGTTTTTGGAAACGTTGGATAAAAGCCGTCTTTCCGCACGCGCCTATTATCGCATTCTCAAAGTCGCCCGCACGATCGCCGACCTTGAAGAAAAGGAAAATATCTCTGCGGAACACGTCGCGGAGGCGTTCAGTTATAGGCTGAGAGAGGAACAATAGAACGCCAGACGATGCATCCTAACTCTTCGCAAAAGGATTCTGGGCTTCGTAAACTTCAAAATGGACATGGCAGCCGCTCGCTTCGCCGGTGTCGCCCATAAGGCCGATGACCTGCCCCTGTTTAACGTAATCTCCGATCTGTACCGTCAATTTTTCAAGATGGGCATAACGCGTACGGACACCATCGCCGAAAGGATGTTCTATTAAAACAAAATTTCCGTAGCCGCCATTCCATTCATCAATTGCGGCCGGGGTGTTGTCATCTGGGACAACAAGCCCTTCGGCGGCTGCGATGACCGGCGTCCCGCAAGAGTTCGCGATATCAACGGCATTATAATGATGCAATATTCCCCAGTTGTAGCCGTTGGCCGGAATTATGAACTGATCGTTGAAATTCGGCAATGCAGCGCCGCCGGCTGCAAGAAGGTTAATATTTTTGCCTCCCGGGATAACAATGGATGTCCCCGGATCAAGCGAAGCGAAATTCGCCGAGTGGTTGAATTGAACTATCTTATCCTGGGCGATCCCGAAATTATCCGCGATTGACTCAAGCGTATCTCCGCTCCTTGTCTGATATATGACACCGGACGTCGGCAATATCTTGAGAGCCTGGCCGACTTTCAAAAGTTTGGACTTCACGCCCGGGTTAACGCTGGCTATAGTATCTATGGAGATCCCAAAGTAAATCGCGATCCTGGAAAGATTATCTCCTTCTCGGACAGAGTAAGAAACCGTACCCGACCGGTCGAACGCCGGGCCGATAGATTGTCCCGGATCTCTAATCGTGGCATCCTCAAGCGAGGAAACATCGTTTATCCCGATGGCAAGCCCGTTGCCAACTGAACCATCCGATCCAATAACAACGCCTCGTCCGTTGTCGCCGAGAGCGGCCGGCGGGTCAAGTTCCGCCCCTCGAGCGCTTGAAATTAGGTCTGCCGGCCCCCCAAATACCCCCTTTTCCTCAATATTTCCGGTTTTCCTTAAAAACCATGATCCAAAGAGAAGGCAACCAACAACCAAAAAAACAGCCACTGTTAATGGCTTATTCTTCTTATATAGTTGTCCAACTGTATTACTGATAGGATTCAGTATAGCACGTATGCCCCAAAAACATCAAATATTCCAGCAAAATAGGGCCTTTCCGCTGAATCCGGCCCAGAAATCGGCCGCCGAAGCCCCGACCTCGCCTCTACTAATAGTGGCGGGCGCCGGAACCGGGAAAACAAAGACTCTTACGAGCCGCATAGTCCATCTGATAGAAAATGGCATTCCGGCCGCGAAGATTTGCGCGATAACCTTCACGAATAAGGCGGCGAAAGAAATGCAGGGCCGGGTAAAACACACTGGCCCGCTTATCTGCACATTTCATTCACTTGGAGCGAGGATCTTAAGGAAGGAGTGCCGCCTTCTGGGCAGGGGGGCCAACTTCGCCATTTTTGACGACCATGACTCGTTCGGCCTTATTAAAAAGATCGTTAAGGGTTCCTTGACGGAAAAAAGCAAAAAATTGACGCCTGCGTTCTTTGCACAAAAGATCGCCGAGATAAAAAATCTGAACGCAGCCCGCGAAAGCCGCATGGAATCACCGGAAGAAAAGGCGCTTATCCTTTCCGTCTTCAAAAAATACGAGGAAGCGCTTTTACGAAATAATGCGTTTGACTTTGACGACCTCATTCAAAAACCCGTTGCGATCTTCGGCAATCATCCCGCGGTACTAAAAAAATACCAATCGCTTTTTGATGCTATCCTGGTGGACGAATATCAGGACATCAACCCGAAACAATACGAGCTCGTAAAATTTCTCTCCAGTGAACACAAAAATCTGAGCGTGGTGGGCGACGACGAACAAACAATCTACAGCTGGCGATACGCGAACATAAAAACATTTTTGAATTTTGATAAGGACTGGCCGGGAGCGAAAATATATTTTCTTGAAGAAAACTATCGCTCAACGGAAAATATCATTCGCGCGGCGGGAGCGGTCGCGGAGAACAACCGCTATAGAACTCCGAAAAAACTTTGGACCAAAAATCCCGAAGGGGAGCGAATCGCGCTTTACGAGGCGTGGGGCGAAAATGATGAAGCTGAATGGATAGCCGGCGAAATAAAAAAAACTGGAACGAAAAACCGGCGGTCGGAGATCGCCATACTCTACCGAACAAACGCGCAATCGCGCGCGATAGAACAGGCGCTCATCCGCCATGATATTCCATACGAGATC
>Ga0315268_10002831_pt1 | contig 19344 bp, 19 predicted proteins | sample C1_top_MG_FD_204535 | JGI IMG/M metagenome (GOLD analysis project Ga0315268, IMG submission 204535) | Sediment microbial communities from Yellowstone Lake, YNP, Wyoming, USA - C1_top | ecosystem: Environmental > Aquatic > Freshwater > Lake > Sediment | place: USA: Wyoming | collected 2017-08-01
ACCCGGGCCGCGGGCTGAGCGAGATGACCGACAATGCGGTGCGTCAGGTCAAGGAAGAGGCCAAGAACCTGCGCACCAATGCCGAGGCTGCAGCCATGGTCAAGGGCAAGGCTGGCCAGGACGCGGTCTGTCGGCGCGAGGGACTCTCCTCCAACCACGTCTGCCGGACCCGCGAAGGTGCGCTGTGGCGGGTGGTCGGCGATGATGTGGTGCAGTTCAAGGGTGACCTCAAGGACCTTGACCCGGATCTGACCGCCTGGCTGAAGAAGAGCTTCGAGGAGTCGGCGGCGGCGCCGACCCCGGCCAAGGGGCCGACGGCACCGTAGTCGGCTGCCGCGCCGGTACCATCGCACCGGGCGACGATAAGGCTTGCCCGGTCTGCATCAGATATGCAATACAGCTGAGTTTCCCGAGACCGGGAATGCGGTGCGCAGGGGCCACCGCGCGGAAGGGATGGTTGTAGCGTATTAATGAAAAGACCAGGCGCAATCATGGAGCGGCCCAAGAAACTCGAAACGCGGATCAACGATCGTATTCGCGTGCGGGAAGTACGCGTTATTGGTCCCGAGGGGGATCAGCTTGGCATTTTGTTGACCGATGAAGCGCGGGCCAAGGCCAACGAGTTAGGTCTTGATCTGGTCGAGATTTCGCCCACTGCGCGACCGCCGGTCTGCAAGATCATGGACTATGGCAAGTTCAAGTACACGACCAAGAAAAAGGCGGTCGAGCAGCGCAAGAACCAGAAGATCATCGAGGTCAAAGAGGTCAAGTTCAGGCCCAAGACCGATACCCACGATGTCGAAATCAAGACCGAGCACGCCAGGAGTTTTCTCGAGGACGGCAACAAGGTCAAGATGACCATCATGTTCCGCGGTCGCGAGATCACGCATCCCGAGATCGGGCAACAGATGCTCGAGAAGGTTTCGGAACAACTCAAGGACGTTGGGATGGTCGAGTTCTTCCCGCGCATGGAAGGGCGCGCCATGTTCATGGTTCTGGCTCCGGGCAAGGGCGGGAGCCGGCCGGTCGCGCGACCGACACCGGTCGCGGCGCCGGTTGCAGCGCCGGCGGCAGCGCCCGTCAAGGTGCAGGTGGCCGGGGCCGAGGTGGCGGTGACCCCGCGGCCCGAGATCAGCAGTGCACCGGCAGTGGCAGTGGCACCGGTGGCGTCGGGTACGGCAAGCGCGCCCGCGACACCGAGCGACAATACAGGCGCCGCGCAGTCGTAGCGCGGCCGGGTACCGAGGTGGGTCCAACCGGCAACAGGTGCCGGACAACTGGCCCGGGTGCGGCTCCCCAAGCGTGCGGTTCCACGACAGCATCGTGGGCCGGCCGCCGCGGCCGCGGGCGGAGGTTAGCGATTGCAAGCGGTAAGAAGATGAAGACGAAGAGGTCGGCGGCCAAGCGTTTCAGCGTCACTGGCACCGGCCGAATCAAGCGTAACGCGTCCAAGCGGCGCCACATCCTGACCAGCAAGCGGCGCAAGGTGAAGCGCCACCTGCGCCATGACAAGATGGTGGCTGGTGTCGACGAGCGCGCCATGCGCCGGATGCTGCCCAACTAAACCAATGACAACTCGGGCAGCCAAAAAAAATAGTGCGCTGCTTGGGTGAAGGAAATAGCAATGCCCAGAGCAAAACGAGGATTCAAAGCGCGGCGCCGCCGCAACCGTGTGATGACCCAGGCTTCGGGTTACTACGGCAGCCGCAGCGTGCGGTTCAAGGTCGCCAAGGAGACCGTGCTGCGCGCGATGGCGCAGATGTTCCGCGGCCGCAAGGAGCGCAAGCGCGACTACCGAAAGTTGTGGGTGGTCCGGATCAACGCCGCGGCCCGGGCGCTCGGTCTGACCTACTCGCGGTTGATGGGTGGCCTCAAGCGGGCCCGCATCGACCTCGACCGCAAGTCGCTGGCCGATCTGGCACTGACCGATCCCAAGGGCTTTGCCACGCTGGCGGAGATGGCCAAGGTCAAGAAATAACGAGAGGAGCGGCTCGGCCACCATGGAAGGGGAGCTGAGGTCGCTGCTGGACGAGGCGCGCGTCGCTTTTGCCGGTGCCGATACGGTCGAGGCGGTCGAGGCGCTGCGCGTCGCGTTTCTCGGCAAAAAGGGCAAGGTGTCGACGCTGCTGCGCCAGATGGGGCAGCTCAGCGACGACGAACGCCCCAAGGTCGGTAAGGTCGCCAACGAGGTGCGCGACGAGATCCGCGTGCTGGTCGAGCACAGCCTCGAACAGGCGGCCGAGCGCGCCCGCAAGCACACGCTGAGCGAGCGCATCGACATCAGCCAGCCCGGGCGTCGCTGGCGGCGCGGCCACCAGCACCCGACGTTGCGCACGCTGCGCGAGATCATCGACATCTTGCGCGGGCTGGGCTTCAGCGTGGCGCGCGGCCCCGAGGTCGAGCACGATTACTACAACTTCGAGGCGCTCAACTTCCCGCCGGATCACCCGGCGCGAGACATGCAGGCCACCTTCTTCGTCGAGGACAAGGTGGTGTTGCGAACCCACACCTCGCCGATCCAGGTGCGGGCGATGCTGGCCGCGCGCGAGCCGCCGGTGCGGGTGGTGGCGCCGGGCGCGGTCTACCGCTGCGATCAGGATGCCACCCACGCTCCGATGTTCATCCAGATCGAGGGGCTGTTCGTCGATGAGGGCGTGACCCTGGGCGACCTGAAGGGCACGCTGACCCATTTTCTGCAGCGCCTGTTCGGTGCCGACGTCAAGCTGCGCCTGCGGCCAAGCTTCTTTCCGTTCACCGAGCCCTCGGCCGAGGTCGACATGAGCTGCTTTAACTGCGGCGGCAGTGGCCGCGACAAAAACGGCGGCTGTCGGCTCTGCAAGAGCAGCGGTTGGATCGAGGTGCTCGGCTGCGGCATGGTCGATCCCAACGTGCTGGCCGCGGTCAACTTCGACCCCGAGCGCTACTCCGGTTTTGCCTTTGGCGTCGGTGTCGATCGGATCGCTCTGCTGCGCCACGGCATCGACGACATCCGGTTGCTGACCGAGAACGACGTCCGGTTCCTGGCCCAGTTCTGACGGAAGGACAAACTCCATGCGCGTGAGCATCGCCTGGTTGCGTGAACTGGTCGATCTGCCACCCGAGGCGAGCGCCAACGACATCGCCGAACGGCTGACCATGGCTGGCCTCGAGGTCGAGGCGATCGACGACCTGGCTGCGACCTATGCCAACATCATGCTGGCGCGCGTCAGCGCGGTCCGGCAGCACCCACGCGCCGAAAAGCTGAGCGTGTGCGACGTCGACATCGGCGGCGAGACGCTGCAGGTGGTGTGCGGCGCGCCTAACGTCAAAGTTGGCGCGATCGCTGTGCTGGCTCGATCGGGCGCCTGTCTGGCAGGTCGCGACATCGCCGCGGTGGAGCTGCGCGGCGTGGCCAGCGCCGGCATGCTGTGCTCGGAAAAGGAACTCGGCGTCGGCGACGACGCGAGCGGCATCCTGCTGCTCGACGACGCCCTGGTGCCCGGGACCCCGTTCTGTCAGACGCTGGGACTCGACAGCGTGGTGATCGAGGTGTCGGTCACCCCGAACCGGCCGGACGCGCTGAGCCACATCGGCATCGCGCGCGAGCTGGCCGCGCTGCGTGGGGCGCGGGTCAAGGCGCCGGCGGTGGTGCCGCCCGAGCGCGGTGGCCCGATCGACGATGCGGCGAGCGTGACCATCGCCGATCCCAAAGGTTGCCCGCGCTATGCCTGCCGGGTGGTCGAGGGGGTGCAGATCGGTCCGTCGCCGGCCTGGCTGCGGCAACGGCTGCAGCGCTGCGGCGTGCGCAGCATCAGTAACGTCGTCGACATCACCAACCTGGTGCTGCTGGAGCGCGGCCATCCGCTGCACGCATTCGACGCCGACCGGCTCGGCCGTGACCGCGGTCGCGCCGGCATCGTGGTGCGGCGCGCCGAGCCAGGCGAGAAGCTGACCACCCTGGATGGTGTCGAGCGCGCGCTCGATCCCGAAGATCTCCTGATCTGCGACCCGGACCGGCCGATCGCGCTGGCCGGTATCATGGGCGGCGCGTCCAGCGAGGTCACGCCGCGCACCACCACCGTGTTGATCGAGAGCGCCTACTTCCTGCCGTCGGTCATCCGGCGCAGCGCGCGCCGCCACGGTCTGCACACCGAGGCGTCGCACCGCTTTGAGCGCGGCTGCGATCCCAACCGCACGCTCGAGGAGAGCATGCACCGCGCGGCCCAGTTGATGGCCGAGCTGTGCGGCGGCACGGTGCGGCGCGGTGTCATCGACGTCTACCCCAAGAAGATCGAACCGCGGGTGGTGCCGTTCCGGCCAGGCCGGGCGGCCGCGCTGCTCGGGCTCAATCCGAAGATGGTCAACGAGGCCGCGGTCGGCGCGCTGTTCGGACCGCTCGGCCTCGAGGTGGCCAGTCGTGACGCCGACGCGATCCATTTTCGGATTCCGACCTGGCGGCCTGATCTGGAGCGCGAAGCGGACCTGATCGAGGAGGCCGCGCGTTTGATCGGCATGGACAAGATCCCGGAGACGCTGCCCCGCGGTTCCGGCCGCATGCAGGCCAGCGCGCCGCCGCCGATCGAGCAGATCGAACCCCGGGTACGTGATGCGCTGCTCGCCGCCGGTTTCGACGAGGCGCTGTCGCTCGCGTTCGTCAGCCCGCGCGAGGACGCGCTCTACCGCGGTGCCAACGATCTGCCAGCGCTGGCGGTGCGCAACGCGCTCGGCGAGGAGCAGTCGCTGTTGCGGCGTTCCCTCCTGATCCGATTGCTGGCTGCACTGGGCGGTAACCAGCGGCGCGGTAATGACGACGTCCGCCTGTTCGAGATCGGCACCGTGTTCGCCGGAGCCAATCCGGCCGGCATCGCTCCGCGCGTGACCGACCCGGACGGGCCGACCGGTGGCGATGCATTTGCGGTCGAACGGCGCTGCGTGGCGGCGGTGGCGGTTGGCAACGCTGATCCAGTGGCATTCGACGGCGCGCCGCGCAATTACGACTTTTTCGACCTCAAGGGCGGCCTCGAGTTGCTGCTGGCCGCGCTTGGCCGCGACCCTCGCCACTTCGATCAGACGGCGATCCAGTTCCAGCCGGCCGCCGACGTGCCCGGCCTGCACCCGCGTTGCGCCACGCGCATCTGCATGAACAATGAGGTGATTGGCGTCGTCGGCGAAGTGCACCCGGATGTGGTGGCGGCGTTCGAGCTGCGCGGGATACCGGTCGCCTGCGAGCTCGATCTCGACCTGCTGGCGCGGGTCGCCTGCCCGGTCGGCCAGCACCACGCACTGGCGCGATTTCCCAAGATGCGGCGTGACGTGGCGCTGGTCCTCGACGATGGGATCACCGTGGCGGCACTGGTCGACTCGGTTCGCGGATCGGACTCGGCCCGCGGCGGACTGCTGGTCGACGTCGACGTGTTCGACATCTACCGCGGCACCCATGTGCCGCCTGGCAAGAAGAGCGTGGCGCTCGCCTTCGAGTACCGCGCCGCCGACCGCACGCTGGTCGATGATGAGGTCAACGCCCTGCACAGCGCGATCGTCGATCGGCTGGTCGACCAGTTTCGCGCCGAGGTGCGCAAGTGAGCGCTGGTCGTTCGGGTCCGTGGTCGCGCGCCGCCGTGGTCTGCGGCGTGCTGGCGCTGATCGCGGTTCCGGCCTCGGTCTACTACGCCAGCTCGGCTGTGCTCGCGCTGCTGGCACTGCTGCTGGCGGCCGTCGGCCGCTGGCGTGGCGAGCGTAGCTGGCACGCCTGGTTTTGGCCGTCGATCGCCGCGCTGGCCGGAGTCATCGCTTTTGCCGGCTATCTCTACCTGACAGGCGGTGGTGCGGTGGACCACAAGACCGCGGATCAGGTGCTCAAGGACAACTTCGCCGACAGCTTCGACGAAAATTTCAAGAACGTGCTCGGCGATGGCGGCGGCCGGGGGGCTAGCAGCTGGCCAGGCGGTCCGTCAAGCGACGGCGGCTGGTGAGTGCGACAGCGCGATCGCGCTGGTCGATGAACACCATCGCGGATTGTCAAGTCCTAGCTGCCGCTGCCGGCGAAAAAATGTCGTCGACAGGGGCTTGACAAGTCGCGCCACACTGGCAGAGATTGAAAGAACTTTCCGACGACAAAGGGGACGGTCGCACGGCGCACAAGCGGCGACTCGGCCAGTGAGAGTGGGCGGAGACGGACGACATCTGGGACCGGAGGGTGGTTATGACCAAGGCTGATATCATCGAGAGTGTTTACGAAAAGGTGGGGTTCTCGAAGAAGGATTCGGCCGAGATCGTCGAGATGGTCTTCGATACGATGAAGGAGACGCTGGAGAAGGGCGAGAAGATCAAGATCTCGGGCTTCGGCAACTTCGTCATCCGCGCCAAGAACTCACGGATCGGGCGCAACCCGCAGACCGGCGAAGAGATCGAGATCAGCGCGCGGCGCGTGCTGACCTTCAAGCCGAGCCAGGTTCTCAAGAACGCTCTCAACGGCTGAACGCGAGGCTGGCGCCCATGTCCGAACGCCCCGTTCGCAACAGTACGACGACCAACACGAGCGACGAGCTGGTCGGGGTTATTCCCGACAAGATGTACTTTCGCATCGGCGAGGTGGCGACCATCGTCGGCGTCAAGCCGTACGTGCTGCGCTACTGGGAGACCGAGTTCCCGTCGCTCAAGCCGCACAAGTCGCGGACCCGGCAACGCATGTACCGGCGACGCGAGGTCGAGCTGTTGCTCAAGATCAAGCATCTGCTCTACGACCGCAAATACACCATCGCCGGGGCGCGGCAGCTGCTGAAGTCGCGCGGTGACCTCAACGAGGCGGTCGATGCCACCACGGCCATCGATGCACCGGTCGACGCCGCGTCGAGCCCCTCTGCCCAGGCCACGCTGGCGCCGCCCCCGGTTCGCGCCGTGGCACCGGTCGCGGTCGCGGCAGCCGCACCAGTGGCGACCAGCGTCACCACGATCGCGCCACCAGTGGCAGTCGATCCGGTTCGGCCGGTAGCTGCGACCAGCAAGCAGGGCAACCAGCTCGCCCTCAACCTCAAGCTCACCGGGCCGGCTCGCGAAGATCTTCGGCGGACCGTCGAAGATCTGCTGCGCGTCTGCGAAGAGTCCGAGCGCAACGAGGTCGACCCGATGCTGACAACCCGCTCGACGGATGTGGCCGAGAGTGAGGCGGTCCCCGCGGCTGAGGTCAGCGACGTGGGATGAGCGCGGCAGCTCGCGCCGGTACCTGCGCCATCCTCGGCGCGGCCAACGTCGGTAAGTCTACATTTCTCAACGCCGTGGTCGGCCAGAAGGTGGCGATCGTGTCACCGGTGCCGCAGACCACCCGCCGCCGCATCCTGGGCGTCGTCCAGCGCGCCGATTGCGAGATCTCGCTGCTCGACACGCCGGGCCTGCACCGCCGCCGCGGTCGGCTCAACCAGCGCCTGATGCGGGCAGCCAGCGCGGCGTTGCGCGACGTCGACGCCGTCATCCTGATGGTCGATGCATCGCGTCGTGCCGGCTGGCTGGATCCCGAAACCGAGCACATTCTGAGGCCAATCGCCGGCAGCAAGCGGCCATGCGTGTTGGTGCTCAACAAGATCGACAAGATCGCCAAGTCGCGATTGCTGCCAATGCTCGAGGAGGCCAGCAAACGCCACCCGTTTAGTGCGCTGATACCGATCAGCGCGCAGCGCGGCGACGGCGTTGACCTCGTGCTCGATACGGTGGCGGCGTTGATGCCGGAGGGTGCGCCACTGCACGAGGCGGGCACCTTCACCGATCAGACCGAGCGCGATCTGTGCAGCGAGCTGATCCGCGAACAGGTGCTGCGGCAGACGCGGCAGGAGATCCCGCACTGCACGGCGGTCACCATCGAGCAATTCGACGAGTCGCGCCGCACCGGCGATCGCCCGCTGGTCGAGATCGAGGCCACGATCTGGGTCGAGCGCGACGGGCAGAAGGCGATCGCGATCGGCGCCGGCGGCCAGATGGTCAAGGCGATCGGCAGCGCCGCGCGGAAACAGATCGAGCAGATGCTCGAGGCGCGGGTGATGCTGCGACTGGCGGTCGAGGTGGCGGCGGGCTGGACCGATGACCCGCGCGCGCTCGACCGCTTCGGACTCATCGGATGAGTCAGCAGCGACTTCCCACGGTGGCGATCGTCGGCCGACCCAACGTCGGCAAATCGTCGCTGTTCAACGCGCTGGTCAAGCGCCGGGTCGCCATCGTCGATCCGACGCGCGGCGTCACCCGCGATCGCCTGTACGACCAGGCGCAGCTGGCGGGCGCCCGCTTCAACCTGATCGACACCGGTGGCTTCGAGGTCGAGACCGACGACCCGATCTTCGCCGCCATGCGCGACCAGGCGCAGCTGGCCATCGACGAGTCAGACGTGGTCGCCTTCGTCGTCGACTGCCGTGACGGGCTGCTGCCGCCAGACCGCACCATCGCTGATCTGCTGCGGCGCGGTCGCCGACCGTGCGTGCTGGTGATCAACAAGGTCGATGGCGAGCGGCACGCAACGCAAACCGGCGAGTTCTATGAGCTGGGTTTCGCCCAGACGGTCCTGATCAGCGCGCTCAACCGGCTTGGCCTGGTCGACGTCGTCAATGCGGTCCTCGAACTGCTGCCGGTGGAGTTGCGCGACGCGGCACTGGCAGCAGCGGCCGATCCAGCCAGCCATGGCCCGCGGCAGGTGGGGCCCGATCTACTCGAGCTGGCCGAGCGCCTGCAGCTGGAAGACGTCGTGGAGGAGGCGCCCGAGCAAGTCGAGCTGCCGACCGAGGTGGCGGTGGCGGTGGTTGGTCGCCCCAACGTCGGCAAGAGCTCGCTCATCAACTGTCTGCTCGGCGAGAAGCGACTGCTGGTCTCGGACGTGCCCGGCACCACGCGCGACGCGGTCGACACCTTGGTCGAGTACTCCGGGCGTCGCTACCGTCTGATTGACACCGCCGGCCTGCGGCGCAAGCGCTCGATCGCGCTGCGCATCGATCGCTACTCGGTGGTGGCCTCGCTCAACGCCATCGATCGCGCCGATGCGGTGGTGCTCGTGTTCGACGCTGCGCAGCCGCTGGCCGACCAGGACCTCAAGGTGGCCGCGACCGCGGCGCGCGCGGGCAAAGCGCTGGTGCTGGTCGCCAACAAGATGGATCTGGTCGAGGCGGGTGAAAAACCGGCGACCGAGGTGCTGCGCGACGTGCGCGAGGGGCTGCCGTTCGTCGAATACGCACCGCTCTGTCCAACCAGTGCCACATCGGGCCAGCGCGTGTTCGACATCTTGCAGGCGATCGACACGGTCATCGTGCAGCACTTTCGGCGAGTGCCGACCAGCGCGGTCAACCGGGTGCTGCACAAGCTGATGGTCGATCAACCACCGCCGGTCGCCGGCCACGGGCGAGCCAAGCTGTTCTTCGGCGCGCAGGTGGCGGTCGCGCCGCCCACCTTCATCATTGTCTGCCGGCGGCCCGATGCCATCAGGCAGGCTTATCGGCGCTTCGTCGAGCGCCGGTTGCGCGACGAGTTTGGCTTTGCCGGGGTGCCGCTGGTGGTCGCGTTTCGCAGCCGCGAGCGGCAGAGCGAGCGCAGCGCCGAATACCGTCGCCGTGCCGGTCGCGAGAAGTCCCCGCCGGGGGACGACGGGCCGGACAAGTGAGCCGGCTGCGCGCCTGGGCCTACTGGCTGTTCGATGCGCCACGCGCGCTGGTTTCGGCACTCGACACCGTGGTGAGCGCGGGTTGGCAGTTCGGTCGTGCCTGGGTCGACCGCGGTCGCCGTGTGCGCGGCCTGGGCGCAGCAATCGATCTGGTCGACGGCACGGTCGGCGATTTTTTCCGGCACGATGGCACCACTTACGCCGGCGCGGTGGCGTTCTACGCCGCGATCAGCCTGTTCCCGCTGTTGCTGCTGTTCGTCGGCGTCGGTGGCTTTATTCTGGCCGGTGCCAATGGCGGTACTGACGAGACCGGCGCGCTGTTTGACGACGTGCTGCGCTTTTTACGGGTGGCGGTGCCGTATCTCGGCAGCGACCTCGACCGCGACTTGCGCGGGTTGATGGCGCTGCGCACCCACTTCAGCGTCGCCGGCGGGGCCACGCTGTTGCTGTCGTCGAGCCTGGTCTTTCGCAGTCTCGAGATCTCGCTGGCGCGCGTCTTTGCCTGGCCGGACGAGGACGGCGCCGTGCGCGGACCGCGCAATCCGGTGATGTCGCGCGTACTGTTCGGCGCCTTTGCGACGGCCTTGCTCAGCGTCTTTCTGGGCGTGCGCTACCTGATGGGCGCGGTGCTCGGTCTGGCCTTGCAGGTCGATGATGACGTCTACCGCTGGCTGGCGCGCAACTTCTTCGGTGCGGGTAGCTGGCTGCGTGAACTGACCTGGAACGCAGTGGTCGTGATTGCTTTCATGGTGGTGCTGGCCTTTTTCTGCCGTCGCCACGCACGGCCGCGCATGCTGTTCAACGTGGCCGGAGGCCTGCTGTTCCTGGTGCTGTGGAGCGCGGCTGGCTGGGCCTTCGACCAGTACGTCGGCCGCTTTGCCTCGCTGCCGTCGACCTACGGCCCGTGGGCGGCGCTGATCGTGATCCAGCTCTGGATCTACTATTCGGCCGTGGTGTTCATGCTGGCCAGCGAGTTCGTCAAGACTCTAGAGTGGCGGTTCGGAGCGCGCGGAGGCCCACGTGGCGCGAAAGTCTAAGCGGTCAACCGCGACCACGACCGAGCTGCCGCTGCAGCCGGTGCTGGTGGTTTGCGGCGCCGAGCGCGCCCTGGTCGACACCGCAGTACGCGGCGTGCGGCAAAAGTTCTTGCAGGCGCCGATGGCCGATTTCAACTACGACCGACTGTCCGGTCGCACCGCCACGGTCGAGCAGATCCTGGCCTGTGCCCGGACCGCGCCGATGATGGCGCCGCAGCGGCTGGTCGAGGTCGCCGATGGCGACGCGCTCAATGCCGAGGCGCTGGAAAAGATCGCCAGCTATGCCGCTCAGCCGGTCAAGCAATCGGTGTTGCTGATCATCGCGCGCGACATCGATCGCCGGACGCGGGCGGCGCGTGCGCTCGAGGAGCAGGGTTGTCTGTTCTGCTACGAGCAGCTGGACGAGGACGCGGTGGCGCGCCTGGCGCAGGAGCGCGCGCGCACGCTCGGGCTGACGCTCGATGACGAGGGGGCGCAGTTGCTGGTGGCTGCGGTCGGCACCGAGCTGCTCCTGATCGAGCGCGCGCTCGAAAAGCTGCAACTGGTGGTGGGTGACGGACCGGTGCCGGTCGAGGTGATCGAGGAGCACACGGCGCAAACCCGGGTTGAATCGATTTTCAAGCTGACCGACGCGATCGCGGCTGGCGATCGGGCTACCGCGCTCGAGGTGGTGGGGCAGATGCTGGACGCGCGCGAGGCGCCGCTGCGTATCCTGGCCACGCTGGCCTGGCAGCAGCGCCAGTTGATTCGCGCCCGCGATCTGCTCGACCACGGGACGCCCGCGCCCGAGGTGCTGCGCGCGGTCAAGGTGTTTCGCTTTGGCGACCGGTTCCTTAAACTGGTGCGCGCGCTGCCGCGTCAGCGCGTGGCCGGCGGTCTCCTGTTGATCGAGCGCGCCGATCGTGCGCTCAAGTCGAGCCGGGTCAAGCCGCGGCTGGTGCTCGAGCGCACCGTGCTCGAGCTGGCCGCGCAGCGGTGACGGATGCAGGCGGGGCGGGGGCAACGTGCGCCAACGACCGTCGGGATTGAGGCGGCGCTGCTGCTCGCACTGCTGACGGCGACCAGCGCAGCCTGTCGACCGCCGCACGGCCCCTGCGCGCTGAACGATGATTGTGCTGTCAGCGCGATCTGCATCGAGGCGGTGTGCCGCGACCGCTGCACCGACGTTGGCAGCTGCGCCGCCGGTGAGCTGTGCCGGCTGGGCGGTTGCCTGCCGGCTTTGACCGACTGCACCGACTCGCAGCAGTGTCGTGTCTCCGAGAGCTGCTATGCCGGCCGCTGTCATGCGCTGTGCGTCGATACCATGGGCTGCCGCAGTGACGAGCGCTGCGTCGACGGCATCTGCCTCTTGCGGCCGCTGCCGCAGCTGGCTGCCGGCAACTGGCACAGCTGCGCAGTGACCGCTGGACCAGCGGTTCACTGCTGGGGCGGCAATGGCTCGGGTCAACTCGGGGTCGGCGACAGCACGACGCGCGGCGACCAGCCTGGTCAACTCGGAGCGACCCTGCCGAAAGTGGATCTGGGTGCCGACTTCGTGCCGGCTGCCATCGCCTGCGGCGAGAGCTTCAGTTGCGCGCGCTCGGTTGCCGGCGCGGTCAAGTGCTGGGGCGACAACCGGGTCGGCCAACTCGGCCTGGGCGACATCGACAACCGCGGCACCTCGCGCGTGCAGCTTGGCAGCGCACTGCACGCGGTCGACCTGGGAACCGATCGACCGGCGATCGCGATCGCCGCGGGCAAGCAGCACGCCTGCGCCCTGCTCGAGGATGGTGCGATCAAATGCTGGGGCGGCAACAGCAGCGGTCAGCTCGGTCTGGGTGACAGCATCGACCGGGGATCAGGACCGAGCCAGCTCGGCAGCGATCTCCCGGCGGTCGATCTGGGCACGCGCTGCCAGGCCTACGAACTGGGCGCGGGCGAGGAGCGCAGCTGCGCGATCTGCGCCCAGGGCGTGGTCAAATGTTGGGGCAGCAACCAGTACGGTGAGCTCGGAGTCGGTGATTTCGAGAGTCGCGGCGATCAACCCGACGAAATGGGGCATCAGCTGCCAGGGGTCGCGTTAGGTATCGGACGACGCGGCATCGGGCTTGCGCTCGGGGTGTTTCATACCTGCGCCATCGTCGACGACGGCAGCGTCCGGTGCTGGGGCGCCAACAACCTGGGCCAGCTTGGACTTGGCGACAATGCGCCGCGCGGCGAGGCCACAACCCTGGGCAACGCGCTCCCCGCGGTCGATCTCGGGGGTGCGCTGGCATTGGCGCTGGCAGCTGGCGACTCGCACACCTGCGCGTTGCTCGACCGGGGCGGCGTCAAGTGCTGGGGCAACAACAATCGCGGTCAGCTGGGGCAGGGCGACACCATCAACCGTGGCGGCACCGATGCGCCCGCACTCGGCAACACACTGGCTCCCATCGACCTGGCCGCAACAGACGGTCTGGTCGGTCTGGCCGCGGGCTGGTACCACAGCTGCGCGCAACTGAGTGACGGTCAGATCAAGTGCTGGGGCTACAACGCGTACGGACAGCTGGGCCTGGGTGACATCGACAACCGTGGCGATGCGCCGCGCGAGATGGGATCAGCGCTGCCCGCGGTCGACCTGGGCGCACCGTGAGGTCGCCTTCAGCGGCGGTCGAATCGCTTGACAGCGACCAGCACCCGCGCCTCAGTGACGACGGTGCCCGCCCGATCGTACAGCTGTGCCGGCAGCCAGGCCTCGGCCTTGCCGCTATCATTGGTGCGCACCTGTTCGAGCGCGTCGATGACGTCGAGTGGTGCTTCGACCACGCAGCGGATGGTACCTTTGGCCTTGGCGCGAAAATCGGTCTCGACCCGTTTGATGACGCCGCCGAACGGACCGGGCGGAAAACGCCGGAACGCAAGCACGCCCACGGCGAGGTCGATCAGGGTCATCTGGGCGCCGAAGTACATGGTCCCCAGATGGTTGCGGCTGCGCCGCGTCGCTGGCATCGTCAGCTCGCAGCGGGTGTCAGACAGCTGGCGGATGCGGACCTTGAGACCGGCCGACAGCGGGATCAGCCGCGGTACCAGCCGCGCGTAGACCGCGCGCGCCGCGTACGGCGAGACGCGGTGGATGCGGTCGATGATGTCAAATGCGTTCATGGCGAGTCGCTATCTCCCGGTGCGGGCTCGACGTCGGCGCATGACGCCGCGTACGACCTGGAACAGGTTGTAGGCGACGAGCGCCGCCATCAGCGCCACAAACTTCGTCTTGTCGATGGGATACTGAAAGAACGCCAGCGGCTGCCCGCTGTCGAGCACTCTGACGCCCCAGACCGTGATTGCCAGGCAGATCACGGTGCCGGCGGCACCGCCCAGAATGGCGTTGTAAAAGCCGAGACCCATGGCGGCCACGACCGCAATCAACGTCAACGTCGAGGCGTCCATCGCTAAACTCCCTGCGGCGCCGGCTCGTCAGTAGCGGCCGGTGACTCGCTGGCGTCGTCGTCGGTCGCTTTGTCGCCGTCAGTGCTGGCGCGCGGGGACCGCCGCGGTCGCGGCTTGCGCCGTCTTTGCGCGGCCGCGTCGGCATGCGTCACGACATCCTGCGCCAGCTTGGCCGCGGCCTCATCGCCGCTGGCACCGCTGGCCAGGCTGCGCCCCGCTGCCACCGCGAGCTCGCGGCAGACGGCGTAGTAGCGGCGCTGCATCTCCTCGTGGCGGTCGCTGATGGCCTCGAGCTTGCCGTGCGTCACCGTGTACAGCTTTTCGTAGTTGCTGGCCCGCTTGTAAAAGCGCCGCAGCTCGTCCACCACCTCGGGCGCCAGCGCCTTGAGGTCGATGCGGACGCCGGGAGGCGGCGCCTCGTTGGCTGCCTTTTCCTCGGTCCGCTTGGCGCGATCGATGTCGGCGGTCAGCGTGTCGACCTGCGTGCGCAACTCGGTCAGTTGGCTCTCGAACTCGCGGCGGTTCTCGGCGCGGACGGTCTCGCGCGCCTGGTCGACCGCGGCATCAGTCTCGCCCTGGATGCGCTTGACCCGGGCCTCGGCGCCCTCGAGCGCCGACGTCAACCGCTTGATCTCGGTGCGTAACTTCTCGAACTCGGGATTGTCGTCGCCAGCAGCCGTCGTCTCGGCGCTGCTCTCGTCGCTGCCGCGGCCGCGCTTGCGCTTGGCCTTGCGCAGCTGGTCGCGTGACTCGACCAGCTCGCCGCGCCGCTTGCGCGCCTCCTCCTTGGCCTCGCTCACCTCGGATCGCGCCTCGTCGAGGCGGCGCTGCATCTCGACCTTCTCTTCGGCCAGATGCTGCGAGCGCCCAGCGCCGACCCGCCACCAGTAGACGCAGATGAACAGTGCGAATGCCTCTGCCACGATCACGAAAATCAACAACGCCGTCATGCTGTCTGGCCTTTCTGCTGCGCCCGCCTATCGCCTCAGACCCACCGCGGATCGGACATTTCGTGGTCGTCACCGCGCGCCGATTGTGGCTCGCCCTGGGCGCTCGTTCCACCCGTCTCCGCCGCGCTCTCGTTGCCATCGCCCGGGCCACGCTTCTTGCGCCGCCCACGGCGCCGGCGTCGGCGTTTGCTGGCGCTGGCGTCGGCCGCGGCTGGCGGCGCCGACTCGATCGCGGCCGCTGGGGCCAAGATCTGGTTCTGGCCGCCCGGCGGCAACGGTCCGCTCCCGAACAGCGCCTCGCTCAGCGGGTCGCGTGCGATGACCCGTACCTCGGCGCCCGTTTCGGCAGCGGGCAGGTCTGCGGGATCGCCAGCGTCCGCGCTGTCGGCGTCTTCGGCAGTCTCATCGGCGGCGTCCATTGCATCCTCCACCTCGACGTCGATCTCGATGTCGAGATCATCGTCGCTGCTGTCAGCCGGCGGCAGCACTGCCCGCGGCCGGGGCGGTGCGGGCGGGCTGGCGGGCAACGGATGCGCGCGCATCTCCTCGCTGAATTGCGGTTCGGCCGCGTTGAGCGCGCCGTCGGCCAGCACGACCAGTTGCATGCTGGTGCGGGTCGCGATCTCGTCCAGCTCGGCTCGGCGCTGGTTGAACAACTGATTGCTGACATCGACCGCGGCGCGCACGGTGATGGTGCCGATGTGCCGCGTATCGCGGCTGGCGCGCAGCCGCAGCTCGCGCAGCACGTCGTCCGCCTGCGACTCGACGCTCGCCACGATGCCGCTGCCGTTGCACACCGGGCAGCGGTTGGTGCTGCTCGCGGCGTGGGCGCGGCGGATCCGCTGCCGGGTCAGCTCGAGCGTGCCGTTCTTGGAGATGCGGCTGACCGAGGTGCGCGCCTTGTCTGCCTTGAGCGCCTCCTTGAATCGCCGCTCGACCTCGCGGTCGTGCTTGTGCGACGACTGATCGATGAAATCGACCACGATGATGCCGCCCAGGTCGCGCAGCCGCAGCTGGCGCGCCACCTCGTCCGCGGCCTCGAGGTTGGTGCGGTAGGCGGTCTCGCCCGGATCCTTCTCCCGGGTGCTCTTGGACGAATTGACGTCGATGGCGACCAGCGCCTCGGTCGGATCGATCACGATCTCGCCACCCGAGGGCAGCCGCACGACGCGCTGCCAGGTGCGCGCGATCTCGCCGTCGATACCGTGCGCGGCAAACAGCGGCAGCGCATCCTGGTACAGCTTGAGCAGCTGCTTCTGCTTGGGCATGGTGGCGTCGAAGAATGCGCTCGCCTCGGCGAATTCTTCGGCGTTGTCGACGATGATCTCCTCGACGTCGGGCAGCAGGTAGTCGCGCACGAAGCGCACCACCATGTCGGGTTCGCGGTAGAGCAGGGTGGGGGCGCGCCCGATCTTGATCGCCCGCTCGACACCGCGCCAGGTCTTGAGCAGCACGCTCAGGTCGCGCTGCAACTCGACCTTGGTGCGGTTCATGCCAGCGGTGCGCACGATGACGCCAAAGCCGTCCGGCACCTTGAGCTTGCTGAGGAACTCGCGCGCCTTCTTGCGCGCGTCCTCGTCCTCGATCTTGCGCGAGATGCCACCGCGACCGTCGTCCGAGTGCATCAGGACGCAGTAGCGGCCCGGTATCGACAGGTAGGTGGTCAGGGCGGCGCCTTTGTGGCCGACCTCATCCTTGGTGACCTGGACCACCACCTCCTGGTGGCGGTGCAGCTGTTCGGCGACCGGCCGCTGCGGATCGATCTTGGCGCGCGCTTCGATCAGCGCGTCGTGGCGGATCTCGTTGACCGGTAAAAAACCCTGTTTGGCCGCGCCGAAATCGACGAACGCAGCCGCCAGACTGCGCTCGACGTTGGCGATCACACCCTTGTAGATGTTGCCCTTGAGTTTTTCGCGGGCCGCCACCTCGATATCGAAATCGACCAGCCGCCCGTTCTCGACGATGGCGACGCGCGCCTCGTCGGCGCTGGTCTCGATGAGCATCTTCTTTGACATTGGTCCGTGACATACACGGTTGCCATGCGCTCGGCAAGGCGCGCTCGCCGCTGCGCGACCGCTTCACGCGCCCGTTGACGGCAACGGGAGCCAATGTTACGCCCGTCCTCGAGGAGCGTCGGCAAGCAAATGGGCAATGGCCTCGATCTGATTGAGCGGCTGGTCACTTATTTCGTCCCCATGCTGCTGAGCCTGACCGTGCACGAGTACTCGCACGCTCGGGCAGCCTGGTGGCTGGGCGACGATACCGCCAGCATGCAAGGCCGGATGACGCTCAATCCCATCGCGCACATCGATATCGTTGGCACCATCGTCATCCCGTTGTTCGGCATCATGTCCGGGTTCCCGTTCTTCGGCTGGGCCAAACCAGTGCCGACCAATCCGGTGCAGTACCAGCGCCGGTTGTTCGGTCGTCGGATCAGCATGACCGCTGGCATGGCATTCACCGCGGCGGCCGGGCCGCTCTCCAACCTGCTGTTCGCGTTCGTGCTGGCGGCGGGCATGGGTGTGGCAAACCATTTCTTGCCGCCGACCGGCGAGACGGCACCCGGCTACACCATCGCGCTGCGCACGATGGCAGTGAACATCGGGCTCTGCCTGTTTAACTTTTTCCCGGTGCCACCACTCGATGGCAGCCGGATCCTGTTCTGGGTGCTGCCGGATCGATTCAAGCCGGCCATGGACTGGCTGTCGCGCAACTCGATGTATGCGTTTTTGGCGCTGATGCTGGCCATGAACACCTCGATCTTTCAGACCGTCTTCACGTTGCCCTTCATCTGGATGGTCCGCCTGCTCGCGGCACTGTTCGGGCTGGATGACGTGCTCCGCTACTGGTAGGTGGCCATGACCCCGAGACCACGCGTTTTCAGCGGCATGCAGCCGACCGGCGGCCTGCACATCGGCAACTATCTGGGTGCGCTCAAGAGCTGGGTCGCGCTGCAGGCCGAGTACGACTGCATCTACTGCGTGGTCGACTATCACGCGATCACGATCGACCATCAGCCAGCCGAGCTGCGCGACCGCATCGAACGGGTCGCGCGCGGCTACCTCGCGGCCGGTGTCGATCCCGAGCGCAGCGCCCTGTTCGTGCAGTCGGCGGTACCCGAGCACACCGAGCTGGCCTGGGTGTTCAACACGCTGACGCCGATCGGTCTGCTCAGCCGGATGACCCAGTTCAAGGACAAGTCCAAGGACCACGACGACAACATCAACGCCGGGCTGTTCACCTATCCGATCCTGATGGCGGCCGACATCGCCATCTACAAGGCGGCAGCGGTACCGGTCGGCGAGGACCAGCAGCAACACCTCGAGTTCGCGCGCGACGTCATCCGCAAGTTCAACCTGCGCTACGGCCAGCTGTTTGCCGAGCCGAAGACGATCCTGTCGCAGGCACCGCGCGTGCTTGGTCTCGACGGTGAGCGCAAGATGTCCAAGAGCCTGGGCAACGACATCGGGCTGGAGGAGAGCGCGGAGCAGGTGTGGAAGAAGCTGGCGCCGGCCAAGACTGACCCGGCGCGCGTGCGCAAAACCGATCCGGGCGACCCCGACAAGTGCAACGTCTACAGTTACCATCGCGCCTTCTCGTCGGAGGAGACGCTGCAGTGGGCCGCGGCCGGCTGCCGCAGCGCAGGCATCGGCTGTCTCGAGTGCAAGCGCAAGCTGCACCAGCATATGGAGGAGCAGCTGGCGCCGCTGCGCGAGCGGCTGAACGATCTGGCCAGCCATCCCGAGCGGGTGCGCGAGATCCTGGCTGCCGGTGCGGCCAAGATGCGACCGATCGCCCAGCAAACCATCGCCGAGGTGCGCGACCGGCTCGGCATCCCGCGGTTGCCGACGCCGTGACGCAGCGACCGCCAGCGCCGGCCACTTCGGCCGAGGATCTGCCGGACAACGTGCGTGGCCAGTTCGACCGCAGCGCGCTGCGCGACTACGTGCCGATGGCCGAGTCGGGCGATCCACTGATGCAGGTGCAGACTCAGCAGTTCGAGGGACCGCTCGACCTGCTATTGCACATCATCAAGCGCGACGCGCTGGACATCCTGGACATCCCGATCGGCCAGATCTGCGACGAGTACCTCAAGTTGCTCGAGCACATGCACGACCTCAACCTCGACGTGGCGGCCGAGTTCTTGCTCATGGTGGCCACGCTCGCCCACATCAAGTCCAAGCAGCTGCTACCCAAGGAGCTGCAGGCCGACGCCGAGGACGACGAGACCGATCCACGCGCCGAGCTGGTGCGCCGGTTGCTCGAGTACCAGAAGTTCAAGCAGGCGGCCGCGGCGCTCAACGGCCACCATCTGCTCGGCCGCGACGTGTTCGTGCGACCG
>Ga0315268_10002832_pt1 | contig 19342 bp, 20 predicted proteins | sample C1_top_MG_FD_204535 | JGI IMG/M metagenome (GOLD analysis project Ga0315268, IMG submission 204535) | Sediment microbial communities from Yellowstone Lake, YNP, Wyoming, USA - C1_top | ecosystem: Environmental > Aquatic > Freshwater > Lake > Sediment | place: USA: Wyoming | collected 2017-08-01
GCAGCCTCGCCTACAATCGGTTGGCAGTATAGCAGGACAGCCGCGAAAGATGACCCCCAAGGACTTCAGCGACACCGCCGTCTTGGTCTCCACCCTGGCCCGAGGGATCGAGGAGTTCAACACCCATCGCTTCTTCGAGTGCCACGAGACGCTGGAGGGCATCTGGCGGGCCGAGCCGCGGCCGCTGCGCCAGTTCTACAAGGGCGTCATCCAGGTGGCGGCCGGCTTCCACCACCTGCGACGAAACAACTGGAAGGGCACGGTCAACAAGCTGGAGTCGGGCACGCGCTACCTGGAGCCCTTCCAGCCGCGCTACCTGGGCGTCGACGTGCAGCGGCTCATCGACGAAGCCCGCCGCTGCCGCGCAGCCGTCGTGGAGCTGGGCCGCGAGCGCATCGCGGAGTTCGACCGCTCCCGCATCCCCACCATCGCTTTCGACGAGCGCGAGGCGGCGGAGGAGGCAGCCCGCCTTGCCTGAGAGCGCTTTCCTGCGCGCCAACGGCCTCACCCTGCACTACCTGGACTGGGGCGACACCCTTCGACAGGCTCAGGAGCCGCGGGCGCTGCTCCTGCACGCCACCGGCTTCCTGGCCGCCGTCTGGGGGCCCATCGCCGGGGCGCTGAGCCAGCGCTACCGGGTGCTGGCTCCCGACCAGCGCGGCCACGGCGACAGCGACAAGCCGCCCAGCGGCTACCACCGCCTGGACTTCGTGGCCGACCTGCGCGCCTTCCTCGACGCCCTCGGCGTGAAGCGCATCATCGGCATCGGCCACTCGGCAGGCGCGGCCAACATCGCCTGCTGCGAGGCCCTCCGACCGGGAAGCTTCCGGCGGATGGTCCTCATCGAGCCCATCGTCTTTCCGCCGGCCGTACTGGCAGTCGCAAATGAACGGATGGCGCGCTTGCCCCGGGGTGCCCTCAAGCGGCGCACCGTTTGGCCCAGCCGCGAGGCGCTGCTCAAGTCCTACCGCTCACGGCCGCCGTTCAAGACCTGGCGGGAGGACGTGCTGCGGCTGTACGTGGAGCACGGCACGTACCTGCGGGAGGACGGCCAGGTGGAGCTGAAGTGCCCCGGGCCTGTCGAGGCCCAGATGTACGCCGGCGCCACCCCCTTCGAGGCCTTCGAGCTGCTGCCGGAGGTGGGCTGCCCCGCCCTGGTGGTGCGCGGCGAGCACAGTGATAGTCACCTGCCCTTCATCGCCCAGGCCATCGCCGACCAGATGCCCGACGCCCGCGTGGCCACCATCGAGGGCGCCGGCCACTTCTGCCCCATGGAGAAGCCGGACGCTGTGCTGGCTGAGATCACGCGCTTCCTGGACGAAGACGATGGCTGAGCAGCAGCCTGCCCTGAGCCCAGCCGAAGGGCCTGCCCTGCGGGTGCGGCTCCTGCGCCCCGGCGCGCGCTTGCCCCAACGGGCCACGCCCGGCGCCAGCGGCCTCGACCTGTTCGCCTGCATCGAGGCTCCGGAGGGCATCGAGCTAGGCCGCGACCCGGTGCGCGTGCCCACAGGCATCGCCATCGAGGTGCCGCCCGGCTACGATGCCCAGGTGCGGCCGCGATCAGGCCTCTCGGCGCAGGGGGTAGGCGTCGCCTTCGGCACCATCGACAGCGACTACCGCGGCGAGGTGCTGGTCACCATGCACCTGTTCGGCTCGCAGGGGTCGTACACCGTGCGCCACGGCGACCGCATCGCCCAACTGGTCATAGCCCGCCTGAGCGACCTGCCGGTCGTTGAAGCGCAGACCCTATCGCCGACGGAGCGCGGCCTCGGCGGCCACGGCTCCACGGGCACCTGAGCAGCCTAGCTCAGGCGGACCTCCACGGCCTCGCGGTTGATGTTCTTGAAGAACGCCGCGATGTAGTCGGCCCGCTTCAGCCCGTAGTCGATCATGAAGGCGTGCTCGAACACGTCCAGGACCAGGACCGGCGTGCAGCCTGCCAGATGACCCGTCTCGTGCTCGTTGATCCACTGGTTGATGAGCCTTCCCGCGGCGTTGTCCTGGTAAAGGACGGTCCAGCCGATCCCGCGCATGGTGCCGGTGCCCCTGAAGTCGGCCTCCCAGGCCTCGTAGCTGCCGAACTCCTGAGCGACCCTGTCGCGCAGCTTGCTGGACTGCGCCAGGTCTCCCTTACCGCCCAGGTTCTCGAAGTAGTACTCGTGGAGGCGCATCCCGTCCCACTCGAAGCCCATCCTGCGCTTCAGCTCGGCATACTCCGGCGTGCCGATCTTGCCGTCCTTGCCCATCTGGCCCAGGGTATCGAGGAGCTTGTTGGTGTTGGTGACGTAGCCCTGATAGAGGGTGAAGTGATTCGTGAGCAGCGTCTCGCTGAAGCCCTCCATCCCTATCAGACGCGTGTAGTCCTTCGCCTCGTAAGCCATGGCCGGGACCTCCTTTCTCACTCCCTACGAGCTTCAGTCTTCGCGCCGATACATGTAGACGAAGTAGTAGAACAGGCCCGCCACGCCGCCGCCGACCAGCGGACCGGCCCAGTAGATCCAGTGGTTGTCCCAGAATGCCGGCCTCTTTTTGAACTATCTGAGATCAGGCGAGGTCGAAGCGATCGAGATTCATCACCTTGTTCCACGCGGCCACGAAGTCACTCACGAACTTCTGCTGTGAGTCGTCACAGGCGTAGACTTCCGCCAGCGCTCGGAGTTCGGAGTTCGAACCGAAGATGAGGTCTACCCTGGTGCCGGTCCACTTGAGCTCGCCCGTCCCGCGGTTGCGACCCTCGAACACGCCTTCGGACGTGGAGGACGCCTGCCACTCCGTGTCCATGTCCAGCAGGTTCACGAAGAAATCATTGGTCAATGTCCCAGGCCGCTTGGTGAAGACGCCGTCTCCGGACTGCCCGGAGTTCGCATTCAGGACGCGCATGCCGCCGACGAGGACCGTCATCTCGGGAGCGGTCAGCGTCAGCAGGCACGCCCAATCCACCAGCAGCTCCTCCGCCGACTCTTGGAGTCCGCGGCGAAGGTAGTTGCGGAACCCGTCTGCTTTGGGTTCGAGCACGGCAAACGACTCCACATCGGTCCACTCCTGCGACGCGTCCGTGCGCCCCGGCCTGAAGGGGACCTGCACGTTGTACCCGGCGTTCTTCGCAGCCTGCTCGACGCCTGCGCACCCGCCCAGGACGATCAGGTCAGCGAGCGAGACTCTCTTCCCACCGGCTTGCGAGCTGTTGAACTCCGTTTGGATCTGCTCCAGCCTCTGCAGCACCTTCGCCAGCTCGGCCGGATTGTTCACTTCCCAGTCTTTCTGCGGCGCGAGGCGGATGCGCGCTCCGTTCGCCCCACCGCGTTTGTCGGTGCCGCGGAACGATGCCGCCGACGCCCAGGCGGTGGAGACCAGTTGAGAAATCGACAGTCCCGATGGGAGGATCTCGGCCTTGAGGGCGGCGATGTCCTGCGCCCCGATCAGCTCGTGATCGACGTCGGGGACGGGGTCTTGCCACAACAGCGGCTCTGCAGGAACCAACGGGCCGAGATACCGAGTGCGGGGCCCCATGTCGCGGTGGATCAGCTTGTACCACGCCCTGGCGAAGGCGTCTGCTAACTCCTCCGGGTTCTCGTGGAAACGCTTCGCGATCGGCGCATAGATGGGGTCCATCCTCAGTGAGAGGTCCGTCGTGAGCATCATGGGCGCGTGTTTCTTCGACGGATCGTGAGCATCCGGCACGGTGGCCACTGCAGATGCATTCCTGGGAGCGTACTGCGATTTACCGGCAGGACTCTTGGTCAGCTCCCACTCGTAGCCGTGCAAGTTCTCGAAGAAGTCGTTGTCCCACTTCACCGGGTTGGTGGTCCAGGCGCCCTCCAAGCCGCTGGTGATGGCATCAGCGCCCTTGCCGCTCCCAAAGCTGTTCTTCCAACCGAGGCCTTGGTCTTCGAGTCTGGCACCCTCTGGTTCGGGACCGAGGTGGCTCTCTGGAGCAGCACCGTGTGCCTTGCCGAACGTATGTCCGCCGGCAATGAGCGCAACCGTCTCCTCGTCATTCATCGCCATGCGGCGGAAAGTTTGGCGAATATACTCTGCTGCTGCGATCGGGTCCGGGTTACCGCTCGGCCCCTCCGGATTCACGTAGATCAGGCCCATGTGGTCGGCGCCGAAGGGTCCCTGGAGTTCCCCGTCGCCACGGTGGCGCTCGTCTGCAAGCCACGTGTTCTCAGGCCCCCAGTATGTCTCGTCGGCCTCCCACACATCCTCGCGCCCGAAGCCGAAACCGAAGGTCTCGAATCCCATCGACTCCAGGGCAACGTTGCCAGCGTAGACGATCAGGTCGGCCCATGAGATTTTCCGGCCGTACTTCTGCTTGATCGGCCAGAGCAGCCGGCGCGCCTTGTCGAGGTTCGCGTTGTCGGGCCAGCTGTTGAGGGGCGCAAAGCGCTGGTAGCCGGAGCCGCCACCGCCGCGGCCGTCGCTGATGCGGTAGGTGCCCGCCGCGTGCCAGGCCATCCGGATGAAGAGCGGCCCATAGTGGCCGTAGTCGGCCGGCCACCAGTCTTGCGAGGTCGTCATCACCTCAATGATGTCCTTCTTCAGGGCCTCCAGGTCGAGTGTCTTGAACTCCTCAGCGTAGTTGAAATCCCCGCCCATCGGATCTGACAGAGGAGAGTTCTGGCGGAGAACCTTCAGGTTCAACTGGTTGGGCCACCAGTCCTGGTTCGACATGGGCATTTCGTTTCTCCCTCTGACTATTTGCTGAATGCGGCGCGACCGCAATTCAGAATCAAGCCTTGGTGTAGAGACCGACTACTTATTTTAGCAGGCTTGGCGCCATGGTGGCGCAACTTGGGTTCTGCGCGGAGCGCTGGGTTCTTGATTCTGCCCGAAGGGCCAGATTCAGGCCGGCGGCGCCAGCCGCTGGTCCACCAGGCGGCGCGCTTCCAGCGCGCAGTGGGCCAGGGGGCGTCCGCAGTCCACCGCCGCGTGCTCGTGGGGCGGCAGTTCAGTGACCGGCTCGAAAACCTGAACCTGCGCCTCGTAGATCTCGGGGCGGGCGTCGGAGGCGTCGCCGCCGGCGCGCAGGCGGTCGGCCAACCGGCGGCGGATGACCGTTTCCTCTGCCTGGCACTCAAGGCAGAGGAAACGGGCGCCCATCTCTGCGGCCAGCGCCCGCGCCGCTTGGCGCTGGTCGCGCCGGCCGAAGGTGGCGTCCAGCAGAACCGAGCGGCTCTGGGCCAGGAGTTCGCGCGCGTGCTCTAGCATGGCCTCGTATGTGCGAGCGGTGAAGGCAGGCGAGTAGATGCCGCGCTCGAACGGCTCGAAGCGGTGCTCCTGCGGCTCCAGACCGGCCAGTTCCTTCCGCACTACGTCCGAAGAGATGACGGGCGCGTCCAGGGCCTCGCCCAGAGCGCGGGCGATGGCCGTCTTGCCGGTGGCCACCAGGCCGCAGATGATGATGAGGGCCGGCGGCGGCTGGGCGGCGGCGTAGCGGCAGGCAAGCCGGAAGTAGCTGCGCGCGGCCTGGCGCGCCTGGCGGCGCTCCGCCAAGCGCACCTCGGGCTGGGTCAGCCTGAACCCCTCCACCTTGCCCCGCACCGCGGCGCGGTAGCACTTGTAGAAGTCGATGAGCTCCAGCACCTGCGGATCGCCCGCCGCCCGGGCGTAGGTCTGCACCAGCCGCTCCGACAGGTCGGGGCGGCCGTGGTAGTCCAGATCCATGGCCAGGAAGGCGATATCGGCGGCCGCGTCCGAATAGCGAAAGCGCCGGTTGAACTCGATACAGTCGAAGATGCAGACGGCGTCGGTGAAGCACACGGCATCCAGGCGTATGTCGCCGTGGCAGTCGCGGATGTGTCCCTGCCCGACACGTTCCTCCAGCAACGCGCGCCACCGGACCAAGAAGCTGCGCACGTAGGCCCGCAGATAGCGATCTTGCTCCGTGGTGATGGTGTCGTCCAGGTAGGGCTCCCACTGGCGGAAGTTCTCCTGCCAGTTGCCGTCGATGACCGCCAGCGAGCCGTAGCGGTCGATGCCCGGCCCCGTCTCCGAGCTGGCGTGGAAGTCGGCCAGACGGCGGGCCACCGTCTCCACCATCGTCAGCGAGACACGACCGTCGGCCAGCAGGCGGTCCATCATGCGCAAAGCGGGCAGGCGGCGCATCTTCACCGCGTACTCCAGCACCTTGCCCCGCCCCTCGACCCGCACCCGCCGCCCTTCGCCGACAATGCGTACCACACCCAGATACGTATCGGGGCAGAGGCGGCGGTTCAGGAGCACCTCCTGCTGGCAGTAGTAGCGGCGGCGGGCAAAGGTCGTGAAGTTCAGGAAGCCGAAGTCCACCGGCTTCTTGACCTTGTACACGAAGTCGCCGGCCAGGAACACGTAGGAGATGTGCGTCTGGACCAGCTCCACCGTATCCACCGCATGCGGATAGGCGGATGGCTCCAGCAGTCCGTGGACCAGCTCCGGCAACTCCTCTCGTGGCATGGCCTCCTCCGGCCGACAAACCATAGCCGCAGCCTGAAGGCTGCGGCATCGCATCGGGTGGATGCCACACCCTTCAGGGTAGGGTGTTGAAGACGCTGTTCCTCCGGCCGGTAGTATAGCACCGCCTCTGGGGCCGCCGTATACTGCCGTCGGGGCCATGCAAGAGGCGAAGGTGGTGACCTGCTTCCTGGTGCGCCGCACTGCTGCCGGCGACGAGGTGCTGTTGCTGCGCCGCAGCCAGCAGGTGGGGACCTACCGCGGGCGCTGGGCGGGGGTCAGCGGCTATGTGGAGGAAGCCGACCCCCTGACCCAGGCCTATCGCGAGGTGGAAGAGGAGGTTGGGCTGACGCGTGAGGAGGTGAGCCTCGTGGGGGCCGGCGAGCCGCTGGAGGTGGTGGACGCCGAGGCCGAGCGGCGCTGGATCGTCCACCCTTTCTTGTTCGAGGTGGGGACGGACACCCAAGTGCGAGTCGATTGGGAGCACACGGAGGCCCGCTGGGTGCGACCCGAGGAGGTCTTCGCCTTCGAGACCGTCCCTCAGCTCGCCGAGGCGCTGATGTGCGTCTACCCACTCCGCCACCCATGAGAGACATGCCTCCTTCGGTACGCGAGGCCATCGAAGCCCTCGCCAGCGACCGCACCCACGGCGCGGCCCGGCTGGCGCGCGAGGGGGCTAATGTCATGGCCCGCGCCGCGCGCGAGACCGACGCTGGAACGCCCCTAGAGCTGCTTTCCGCCTTGCGGGAGGTGGCGCAGGCCCTCGGGGCCGCCCAGCCGCGGATGGCCGCGGTGAGCAACGCCGCCGGCGCCGTGGTCCTGGCAGCAGAAGATGCGGCGGGAGACAACGATGTCAGGGCAGTGCGGCGGGCGGCGGCGGCCGAAGCTCGCCGCATCGCTTCCGGATGGGAGGGGACAGTGCGCCGCATCGTCCGTAACGCCCGGACGGCCGTGCCCAAGGGCCCGATACTGACGCATAGCCACTCGGCCACTGTGATGGCAGTGCTGGGGCGCCTGGCCCAGCGGGGCGCGCCCATCGTCGTGACGGAATCGAATCCCCTGGGCGAGGGTCGCACCGCTGCCCGCCTGCTGGCGGAGCGGGGGCTCCCCGTCCGCCTCATCGCTGACGCCCAGGCGGGGCTCTTCATGAGCCAGATGGCGGCCGTCCTGGTGGGGGCCGACACCGTCTTCGCCGACGGGACGGTCGTGAACAAGGTGGGCACGTTGGCCCTCGCCCTCCTGGCGCGCCGAGCGCGGGTGCCCTTCTTCGTGGCCACCGAGAGCCTGAAGGTAGCGCCGACCCGCTGGAAGGCGAGCCGAGAGGCGCTTGCTCTAGAGGGCTCACCGGAAGCGCCGCCCGCCCTCTACTTCGACCTGACGCCGCCGCGCTTGATCACAGCCCTCATCACCGAGGAGGGCGTCTTCAAGCCGCGTCAACTGGCGCCGCTGGCGCGCCGTGCCCGCCGCTGGCAGCGGGCCCTGTCCCCCTAGCACCGGCGCCCTTGACGCACCCTTGTAATTCTCTCGAACCTCTGCAAAAATGGGCTAAAGTGCTTCTGTTTGCGCCATCGCCGAAGGTTGCCCTCGCATGACCGACGGCAAACGCCTCCCACGACCTTTCGTCCTCGCGGGAGCCGTGTTGGTGGGGCCAGCGGTGGCCTTTGTCGCCGGCATCGCCGTAGTGGGCCGCGATGTCCAGGGCCCGGTGAGTGTCCTCTTCATCGTGAGCCCTTTGGCTCTCGTGGGCTGGACCGGCTTCGTCGTGGCGATGGCTTTGGGCGCCCGCCGGCGACGAGCGGCCAGCACCCTTCTGGGCGCCGTCTTCACCTCCTTCGCCTTCATGGCCGGCGTGCTGGGGACGTTTGTGCCTTACGCCGCCGGCTGGGGCGACCACGAGCTCGACCTCTATGGCTACGACTCGAACTGGCAGCAGTTCCTGTGGATCATGCTCACCGTCTCGGGCCTTTGGGGCGCTCTGGCCGGAGCGGGAGCCGGCTTTCTGGTGTGGGTCCTCCGTCCTGCACGGACGAGACCAGTCTGAAGACGGCAAGGCCGGTCGCCTGTTATCCTAGACGGAGAGGCTTCGAGGATGCCCAAGGCGAAGATCGGCGACATCCAGCTCTACTACGAAGAGCACGGCCGGGGGGAGCCGCTGCTCCTCATCATGGGCCTGGGCGCCAGCACCCTCGCCTGGGGTGAGCAGATCCCAACCTTCGGCCGCGAGTTCCGCGTCGTCGCCTTCGACAACCGCGGCGCCGGCCGAAGCGATAAGCCGGCCGTGCGCTACAGCATCGCCCTCTTCGGTGATGACACCGTCGGCCTGATGGACGAGCTAGGGATCGATTCGGCCCACGTCTACGGCCAGTCGATGGGGGGCTTCATCGCCCAGGAGCTGGCCCTTCGCCACCCGCAGCGCGTCCGGACGCTGGTGCTGGGCTCCACCAGTTGCGGCGGCCGCCAGGCCGTCGCCGCCTCGCCGGAGAACCTGGCGGGCATCGGCATGATGAACGTGCTCAGCCCACGCGAGGCGGCGGAGAGAGGCCTGCCCCTCCTCTACAGTGATGAGTTCATCGCCTGCCACCACGATGCCCTCATCCAGCACTCCCTGCGAGAGTCGGAGCTGCGCGCGCCGCCCGACGCCTTCGGCCGGCAGGTCCAGGCCGCCGTCCGCCACAACACGTTCGACCGTCTGCCGGACATCCGCTGCCCCGCTCTCGTGATCACCGGCAGCGACGACAAAGTGGTGCCGGCGGACAACTCGCGCATCCTGGCGGAGCGCATCCCCGGCGCCGAACTGGTCGTGCTGCCCGGTGCCGGCCACGGCTATCTTCTGGAGAAGGCGGCGGAGTCGAACGCCGTTGTCCTGGAATTCCTGCGCCGCTATCGATCAGCGGCGACCAAACCTGCCGCGAGCGGTTCAACCCCCGGCTAGACCATGCCCCGATACTTCACCGTCGAAGAGGCCAACCAGGCGCTGCCCCGCCTGCGCCAGTGGCTCCCTCGCCTCCAAGCCCGGCGGCGCCGCCTCGACGTCGTGCAGCACAGGCTGGCGGAGCTCAGCGTGAAGGCTGCTGCCAACGGCAACCTGCTGGAGGAGGAAGTACACGCAACCCAGCGGGAGGCCAAGCGCCTGACCACGGAGCTGGACAAGCTCATCGCCAAGTTCAACGACCTAGGCTGCGAACTCAAGGACATCGAGCAGGGGCTGGTGGACTTCCCCGCCCTGCGTGAGGGACGGGAGGTCTACCTTTGCTGGCGGCTGGGCGAGGAAGAGGTCGCTTTCTGGCATGAGCTCGAGGCCTGCTTCGCCGGGCGCCAGCCCCTGTAGCGCCGAGCCGTGCCTGCCGTCGTTCCCCACACCCAGCGCATCGCCCACGGCTACGGGAACAGCCGCCGTACCCTCGCCCTAGCGGTCGACGGGCCGGTGGACTACATCGAAGCCGACGTCTGGTACCAGGGCGGGCGCCTGGCCGTCCGTCACGAGCGCAAGCTGGGGCCGCTGCCCGTCCTCTTCGACGAGAAGCACGAGGGCCACGTTGGGCACGGGCCGGGGCGTTTCGGGCTGACCCTGGGCCGCTGGTACGTCAAGCTGCAGATCAGCCCTGTCTACCTGGAGGACGTGCTGGCCCTGGCCCGGGGCCGCCGCCGCGTCATGGTGGACGTGAAGTGGAACCCCGGCGCGCGCCAGTCCGCATTTGCCCGAGCCCTGGCCCAGGCCGTCCGGCTGGCCGCTATGGGCGACGAGGTGACGTTCTGCGGCCAAAACTGGGCGGTCCTGGAGCGTCTGCGGGTCATCGACCCCGGCTTGCGTGTCCGCTATTCGATAGGCGTCCAGCGGCAGCTCGCCGCCTTCGGCCACGTCCGCCAGGACGAGACGCTGCGCGGCGTCTGTCTCCACCAGAGCCTCCTGAGCGCGCAACTGATCGATATCCTGAAGCGGCGGGGCCTGGATGTCTGGACCTGGACCGTCGACGACCTGGCGCTGGCGCGCGAGCTGGTGGCTCTGGGGATCGACGGCGTTATCAGCAACCGGCTGGACGTTTTGGGGGCACTGAGCGAAGCGACCGCCGAACCGCAGACCTAGCGCCCGCGCGGGATGAGGTGCACGCCGCTGGCCTTGAACGAGGCCACGGCCTCGTCGCCCACCTTCAGCCCCAGGTCCTCCAGCGATTGCTTGGTGATCAGCGCCACTAGGGGGAAGCCGCAGTCCACCACCACGCGCACCTGCCCGCCCAGCGGCGTGATGCGAGTCACGCTGCCGTGCAGGTGATTGCGGGCGCTGCTGCGGTGGCTATCGCCGCCGCCGGGCTCGATGACCACGTCCTCCGGTCGCAGGCACACCAGCACCTCCGACCCCGGCTTCGGGCTCGAGGCCGCCGACTCCACCACCGAGCCCCCCAGGTCCAGCGTCGCCAGCCCGTCGGCCAGCGAGCGCACCCGCCCGGCCACGATGTTCTCCACCCCCACGAACGCCGCCACCTCCTCGTCCACCGGCGCGGCGAAGACCTCAGCCGCCGTTCCCATCTGGCGGATGACGCCGCCCATCAGCACCGCCAACCGGTCACCCAGACGCAGGGCCTCGGCGCGGTCGTGGGTGACGAAGACGGTGGTGATGCCCGTCTCCCGCAGCGCCGCCGATAAGTCCTCCAGCAGGTCGTCGCGGGTGGGCTGGTCCAGCGCGCTGAAGGGCTCGTCCAGCAGCAGCACCTCCGGCTCGACGGCGAAGGCGCGGGCCAGGTTCGCGCGCTGCGCCTCGCCGCCCGAGAGCGTAATAGCGGAGCGCCCCGCCAGATGGGCTATGCCGAACCGCTCCATCCAGTGCCGCACTCTCTCCCGGCGGAGCGCCCGGGGCACCCGGCGCAGTCGCAGGCCCATGCCCACGTTCTCGGCCACCGAGCGGCGCAGCAGCATCGCCTCCTGGAAGACCACCGCCATGCGCCGCCGCAGCTTGAGCTGGCGCCCGTCGACCGGCTGCCCTTCGAAGAGCACACGGCCGGCGCTGGGCTCTTGCAGAAGGGCCAGCGTCTCCAGCAGGACGCTCTTGCCCGCCCCGTTGGGCCCGATGATCACCAGCACTTCCCCCTCCAGGACGTCCAGCTGGGCCACGTCCACGAGCTCGCTCCTGCCCCGCCGCACACGGACGTCCCGGAGGGAGAGCTTGGCCTGAGTCACGAGCGCCGCTCCTGCTGCTGCACCGTCGTGAGGATCAGGTTGACGACGAAGATCAGGACCAAGAGGATGACGGAGAGCGCGATAGCCGGCGCGAATTCGCCCCGGCTGACCTCCAGCATCACCGCCGTCGTCATCACCCGCGTGTCCCCCGCCAGGTTGCCGCCCACCATCTGGGACGCCCCGATCTCCGAGATGGCTCCCCCGAAGCCCGCCATCACCGCCGCCAGCAGCGGCAGCTTGGCCTCCCATAGCACTAGCCAGAGCATCTGGAGACGCGAAGCGCCCAAACCGTATAGCTGGCTCCTGAGCTTGGGGTGAAGGTTGCGCAGGGCCGCCGCCGTGAACCCGGTGACGATGGGCGCGGCGATGATGGTCTGAGCGATGATCATCGCCGTCGGCGTGTAGATGAGGCGGAACTCACCTAGGGGCCCGCTTCGCCAGAGCATGATGGCAACCATCAGCCCGACGACGACGGGCGGCAGGCCCATGCCCGTGTTCACCAGGCTGAAGGCCAGGTTCCGGCCCGGGAACTGGTTGAACGCTATCAGCGAGCCGATCAGGATGCCCAGGAAGAGGCTGATCCCTGTGGCGGAGCCGGACACCACGATAGAACGAACGGCAATCTCCCAGACGGAGAAGTCCCCGGTACGGATGATGCGAAACGCCTCACCTAGCCCGTCCCATATCAGGTCCACGACCGCACCTCCCGTACGCTAGCCCGGCGTCAACTGCGACTCGTCCTTCCCTGCATCGGGGATGAACAAGGGCTGGCCGTACTTGTCAACGCCGAAGTCCTTGATGATCGCCTGCGTGGCGTCCGACACCATGAACTCCACGAAGGCGGCGCCGCCCGGGCCGTTCACCAGGTCGAACTTCGCCGGGTCCACCTCCATCACATGGTAGATGTTGAAGAGCGCCGGGTCGCCCTCTACCAGCACCACAAGGTCCAGGTTCTTCTTCTGTGACAAATACGTGCCCCGGTCGGACAGGGTGTAGGCGTCCGTCTGGTTGGTGATCGTGAGGGTGGCGCCCATGCCTTGGCCGCTCTCCTCGTACCAGGACTGGCCCTTTGGATCCAGGTTTGCCTTCTTCCAGAGAGCCTTCTCGGCCTTGTCTGTGCCGGAGTCGTCGCCGCGGCTGACGAACCTAGCGCCCTTGTTGTAGATGGCCGTCAACGCGACGACGGCGGAGGTCACGCCCTTGATCCCCGCCGGGTCCTTCTCTCGCCCGACGATGATGAAGTCGTTGTGCATCACCAACTGGCGGTTGATCACAACTCCCTTGTCGACAAGCGCCACCTCGGAGCTGGGGGCATGGGCCAGGAGCACGTCGGCGTCGCCGCGTTCGCCCATCGCCAGCGCCTGGCCGCTGCCCACAGCGATGACCTTTACATTATAGCCGCTGTCCTTCTCAAAGATGGGCACCAGCGTATCCAGCAGCCCCGTGTCCTGGGTGCTGGTCGTGGTCGCCAGGATGATGTCCTTTGGCCCTCGCACTATCTGAGTAGCGGTCGCCGTTGCCTGGGCCGCCTGCGTCGCAGTTGCCGTAGCCCGAACCGCGGCCGTCTGTGTCGCTGCCGCCGTTGCTTTCGGCGTCTGGGTCGCCTCCTCTTCCTCATCGTTGCAGGCCCCGACCACCAACACCGCCAGGGCGGCGAGGAGCACCAGCAGCGCCGTCCATGCCCAGCGCCTCATAGTTTGGTCCTCCCTTCGAGCCGATATGCTGTCATCAGCCTATCGACTCCACAAAAAAACTACGCTTCTCTGCCGAACGCCTCGGAGAAGTCGCGCCTCATATCCGCCTCCGCCGCCGCCCGGAAGGCGCGAAAGCGCGCCAGAAGATGCTCGCCCTCCGGGGTGAGCTTGGTCTGGCCACCACCCGGCCCGCCCACCTCGCTCTCCACAAGCCGCACGCCCAGGTTCCGCTCAATCTCCTTGATCTTGCCCCAGGCCCGCCGATACGAGAGCCCCATTCGCTCAGCGCCTCCCCTGATGGACCCGGTCTTCGCGATATGGTCGAGAAGCATCGCCCGATAGTCGCTGAAGACCAGCACCCCGTCCTTCTCTACCCAAAGCTTCAGTCTCGGCTCCACCCCAATGCCCCGAGAACAACTCGCGCAGCCTGCCAACCGGCAGGCAGGCTCGACCGGTCAAGGGAATTCTCCGGCCCGCGTGGCCTAACGTCAAGGGCGCCGGCCGGGCCTCCTAGGGCTCAGCCGGGCGGCTCAGCCGCGGCGGCCGCGGCAGGCCCATCGCAGTCGTCCAGCGGCGGCGGGTCAGGCGCGAGTGCAACCGTCAGTGCCGGCGCTGCTGCTTCCCGTGCCGCCTGATCGTCCGAGCCGTCCAGGGCCAGCACCCCCTCGGCCATGACGTGAGTCTTGCGCAGGGGCACCTCCTTCAGGAAGATGCCCACCACCAGCGCGCCCACAGTGATGGCCGTGCCCACGAGGAAGGCATAGGTGATGCCCATGGCCAGCGCTGTCTTGGTGGCACCAAGGGCAGCCTGGAAGAGCTGCTCTCCCTGGCCCCCCAGCCCCAGGAACGCCTCGTGGACCTTCTGCATAGTGTTGGGGTCGCGCAGAATCTCCGGGTCTTGGAGGGGCTGCAAGAGCGAGGCGGGGACGTTCTGGGTCACCGCGGGCGGCGTCTGGCTGACCAGCTCGGATTGCAGGCGGCCATTCAGCAGCGAGCCCATGAGAGCCACGCCCAGGGTGGCGCCCACCGAGCGCATGAACTGGATGGTGGAGGTCGTCACGCCCAGCATCTGGTGCGACGTGGTGTTCAGAGCTACCAGCATCAGGATGGGCATCGTGAACCCCAGGCCGATGCCCAGCACGACCATGTCACGGGTGGCTTCAGCCCGGGTGGAGTCCACGCTCATCCGGGCCAGCATGTACATGCCCACTACCGTGACCGCCAGCCCGGCCGCCAGCATGATGCGATAGCGGCCCGTGCGGGCCAGCGCCTGACCCACGGCAGCGGAGGTGATGGACATGGCCAGCATCATGGGCATCGTCACCAGGCCGGAGTTGGTGGCGGAGGTGCCGATGACCGACTGCACGAATAGCGGGATGTAGGACACGCTGCCGAACATGCCCATGGCCGTGAGAAACGTGACGGCGATGACCACGGCGAAGATGGAGCTCCGGAACAGCGATAGCGGGATGATGGGCTCGACGGCATCCCGCTCGACGCGAAGAAAGGCCACGGTGGCGACGAAGGCCAGCACCAGCAGGCCGACAACCTCCGGCGATAGCCAATCGTACTGGCTGCCGCCCCAACTGAACGCCAGCACCAGCGGCACCACCGCCACCACCAGCAAGCTGATGCCCAGCCGGTCCAGGGACCGGTGGACACTCTGGGGGCGGATGGAGGGCATCACCAGGGCGAAGACGACTAAGGTCAGGGCGCCGAGAGGCAGGTTCACGTAGAACACCCAGCGCCAGCCCAGGTGGTCGGTGATCCAGCCGCCCAGCAACGGCCCGATGACGCTAGCTGCAGCGAAGACGCCCGTCATTACCCCCGTCCAGCGGGCTCGCTCCGCCGGCGGGAACAGATCGCCGATGATGGCCCAGGCGGTGGCCATGATCATGCCAGCCCCGAATCCCTGGATGCCGCGGAAAATGATGAGGTGGGTCATGCTCTGGGACATGCCGGCCAAGGCGGACCCCAGCACCAGAATGGTGATGCCGATGAGGAAGAACGGTTTGCGCCCAAACAGGTCCGTGAGCCGACCCACCACCGCCACGGTGGTGGTGGAGGTGACCATGAAGGCGGTGAACACCCAGGCGATGTGCTGTAGGCCGTGCAGGTCGGCCACCACCCGCGGCAGCGCCGTGCCCACAATGGTCTGGTCCATGGCAGCTGTGAAGATGCCCAGGAGGCTGCCCACCATCACCAGCACCCGCGTGCGGGTGCCCATCAGCGAGAGGGACTGCACCTGCTGCGTCACGGCCCGGACTCCCGCCCAGCCGAGGCCCAGGTCCCTTTCTCCGCCGCCTCGGCCGCCTGGGTGAGGTCCGCCAGCGCCTCGAGCAGGCGCTCCAGCTTCTCACGAGGCAGCTGGCGCAGGATCGCCGTCAGGTAAGCGCGGCCGGTGCGCGCCATCTCCTCCAGCGACTGCGCCCCTTCCGGGGTTAGGTAGTGACGCACCAGGCGGCGGTCGCCGCTGTCTTCCTGGCGGCGCACCAGGTTGAGGCGCACCAGGCGGTCGACGATGCGGGTAAGGGTGGAGGGCGTCACCCGCAGGCGCTCGGCCAGGAGGCCGGCGGGTGCTCCTGCCTCTTGTCGCAGGAGGAAGAGCACCCCGAGCTGGGTCATGGTGAGGCCCAAGCCCACCCAGGCCTCCAACCGGCTGGGGTCCACCAGGGCCAGCGTCCGGCCGTACAGGCGGATCGTCTGCTCGATGGTCTCGTCTTCGTCAGAGTCGGGAAGTTGCTCTTTCGCCAAAGTTTCCATTTCTGCAAAGATTCTACCTTTGGCACTACACTGAGTCAACGTGCGGAACGAGGCGTCAGGAGTACGCTGGGGCGACGGCGGCTCTAGCCGTCTCCGCGCTCTTCGGAGGACGAACTCAAGCCTAGGATCCAGCGGGCGCGACGAGCGTCCGCGGCGCGGACGTACACTTCCAGGCTATAGGGCAGCGTGGGCGTACCCACGTATTGGGCGACGGCCAGCGTGTCCACGTTGCGGACGAAAACCGCCACGCCGCCCTGCTCCAGGGCATCGCGCCAGATGGCCGCCTCCACCTCATCGCGGGCGACGCCGATCTTCACCAGCCGCGGGGTCGTCTTCTTGGGGGCCATGTTCGTCTGCGCCAAGGGCCAGTGTAGCACAGGGCGGACATGGGGGGTACGTAGGCAGACCGTTCCACCCACAGCGAGGGTCACGAAGACAGGGAGGCGGACGACGCTGCCCCCAATCGTAGGGGCGCCCCTCGCGGGCGCCCTCGGGGAAGGGCAGGAGCGAGCCCTGTCCCTACATCCGTTATGGCGGAGCTAGGCCAAGGCGCGGACGGCCACCTTCACCCGCGGCAAGACGCCGTCGCGGGCAAAGAGGGCGGTGACGGCACCGCCGTCGTAGTAGAGGGGCACGAAGACAACGCCCGGCTGCACCGCCTCCGTGACATGCACGCGGATGGTCACCTCGCTGCGGCCATCAGCCAGCGCCACCTCCTGCCCTTCCTGCAGACCCAGGCGGGCGGCGTCCAGCGGGTTCACCTCTACGAACTCCTCGCGGTGCAGCCTGTCCGCTTCCGGCGAGTGGATGGTGGCGGCGTCCCAGCTCGTGTAGAGGCTGCGGCCGGTGGTAAGGACGAGTCCGTCGCCGGCGGCCACGGCAGCCTCGGGGGTGATCGGCCGGACAGCGGCGGCACGCGGCTCGTAGCCGTCGAAGGCCTGCTGCGCACCCGACTCCAGATCGTCGTAACGGGCGTTGCTGTACAGGGGAATGAGACCTGCTATCTCCTCCATGACCTGGGCCGGGCCCTGGTACGCCCAGCGACCGGTGTCCTTGTCCAGGCGGGCTCCCAATTCGGCCAGGATAGCCCAGGCGGGCCGCGCCTCGCCCCATCCGCCTAAGGCGGACCGCAAGCGCACGACGCGCCGGTCGCCGCTGGTGTGGGTGCCGTCCCTGCCGAAGGGGCTTACGTCCGGCAGGACGATACTGGCCAGCCGGGCCGTGTCCGAGAGCAGGCTGTCGATAACCAGCAGGGAGTCGAGGCACGACAAGCATTCCCGCACCCACGCCTTGTCCGGCGCGAAGAAGAGGGGATTGTCGCCCAGTACAACCATCGCTTTGAGGCGACCGTCCCCGGCCGCCGCCATCATCGCGTCGAAGCCCAGCCCAGAGGACGACGGACAGGCGCCCCAGGCCGCCTCCACCTCGCGGCGGGCGGCCTCGTCGGCCGGCGAGCGGTAGCCGGGCAGCAGGTCGGGCGCCACTCCGACGTCACGCAGGCCCCAGCCGTTGACCTCCGGCGGCAAGACGAAGAGGGAGCGCGGCGCCTGTTCGGCGCCGCAGCAGAGCAGCGCTACGTTGGACAGAGCAGCCACGGTGGCACCGGCGGCCTTCGGTCCCAGGTGGGGCACGGCGAAGACCAAGGCGACGCGTCGCTCCTCGACCGGCTGCGCAGCGGCCTCGCTCAGGATGCCAGCGGCCTGCTGCACGGCGTGCGCCAGATCTGGGGCCAGCCTGGGAGCGGCTGCCTTTGCCAGCTCCTTTGCGCCTGTCGTCTCTGCCAGGGCATGGGCCAGGGCCACCAAGGTGGCCGCCTCATCGCCCGGCTGCGGCCGCAACCAGACCTCCGCGAAGTCGCACAGCTCTCCCTGGCGCGGCGTCACGACGATCAGGCGGGCGCCGTTGCGCACGACCGCGTCCTTGGCCCGCAGGCAGGCCACGTTGTGGCTGGACTCCAGGTCGTCGGCCACCACCAGGACGGTCTTGGCCTCGGCGAGGGCCGTCATATCGGCAGGCAGCACCTCTGTCCCGAAAGCGCCGCGCAGCGCTGAGCCGACGGCGCCCATTACCGGCCCGATGGTCGTGTCGATGTTGTTGGTGCCGATGGCCGCTCGCGCGAGCTTGCTCAGCAGGTAGCTCTCCTCATTGGTGGCGAAGGGCGAGCCCAGAAAGCCGATGGCTCCCGGCCCGTGCGCCTTCGCTATCTCCGCCAGCCGGCGCGCCGCCGAGTCCAGGGCTTCGTCCCACGCAGCCGGCATCAGCTCGCTGCCGCGCCGGAGGAGGGGCTGCTCCAGGCGCTGGTCGTACTTGACGGAGTCGTAGTGGAAGCGGCCGCGCACGCAGAGCTGGTCGCGGCTCACGGGGTTGGCGGGGTCCGGCCGCACTATGACGCCTCGGCCCTTCTTCACCCCCAGGCTGAGCGTGCAGCCGACGCTGCAGTAGGCGCAGGCGGTGGGCACCCACGCCTCGGTCTCGGTGGCGGCCCACTTGTTGGGCTTCTCCATGAGGGTGGCCGTGGGGCAAACGTCGATGCAGGCGCCGCAGAAGTCACAGTTGGACTCGTGGATGGGCCCGCCGGCCCCGAACTCGATGCGCGTCTCCCAGCCGCGGCTGGCCAGGGTGATGGCCCCCGTGTGACGGATCTCATCGCAGGCGCGCACGCAGCGGGTGCAGATGATGCACATCTGCGGGTCGAACTCCAGGAAGGGGTTGGCGCGGTCGGCGGGCGGCGGCGGCGTCTGGTAGTAGGAGCGCGCCTCGCCGACCCACGGCTCATAGCCGGCCATGCCCACCAGCTCGCACGTGGTTTGGAGCTCGCAGCGATAGTTGCGAGAGCAGGTGAGGCAGCGGTGGGTGACGACGTTATCCCGCAGGCAGGTGTCGCCCGGCTTGCACTTGACCACCCGGTGGCAGGTGAGGCAGCGGTCGGAGTGGTTGGCCAGGATGATGGATAGAACCGCCTTCCGCGTCTCGGCCAGCTCGCGGGTGTTGGTGCGCACCTCCATCCCGTCGGCGACCTTGCTGGTGCAGGAGAGCTGGAGGCCGCGCGCCCCCTCGATCTCCACCAGGCACATGCGGCAGCCGGCGTAGGGGGGCAGCCCCTCGAGGTAGCAGAGGCTGGGGATGTAGATTCCGGCGTGGCGCAGCACTTCCAACAAAGGCGCCCCTTCGGGCGCCTCCAGGGGGTTGCCGTCGACGATGATGGTAGCCACCGCGTGCCGTCTCCTTGCGCTAAGCGCCCGGCGGAGTCGTCGCCGCCGCGACCTCTTCCTGGTAGCGGT